>Ga0099364_10000226_pt1 | contig 92815 bp, 112 predicted proteins | sample TergutTh196P3_FD_73070 | JGI IMG/M metagenome (GOLD analysis project Ga0099364, IMG submission 73070) | Microcerotermes parvus P3 segment gut microbial communities from Pointe-Noire, Republic of the Congo - Th196 P3 | ecosystem: Host-associated > Arthropoda: Insects > Digestive system > Gut ...
CGCTGTGTGTTCCCTTAGTTTAGTTAGCTATTCCGTCTAGCCCTTGTGAAAATGGAACAAGAGAAAAACGGACTGCCCAGGAGCTGAGGCATAAGGCCGAAGCGACAGAGCAGTCCGGGCGTCAACCTTGGCACGTATACCCACAATAAAGCCTACGGGCTTGCTGTTCGGTGCGTCTATCCTTAAATAGTGGATAAAGAGGGGTGTTGGGGATTAGCCGATTTGAATGAGCTGGCCGCCGAGTTGGGTGCGGAAATAGTTATCGTGGGAGATGTAGAGGATGGCGCCGGAGTAGCGGGCGAGGGCGGTTTCGAGCTCTTCGATGCTGGGGAGGTCGAGGTGAGAGGTGGGTTCGTCGAGGATGATGAGGTTGGGGTCGTTGACTAACATTTTGATGATTTGGAGTCTGGCCTTTTGACCGCCGGAGAGGTTACGAACGAGAATAGTGAGGTCTTCGGGGAGGAAAAGGTATTGCGAGAGAAGGCTTCTGGCTTTGGTTTCATTGATGGGACGATCGGCGTTTTGATAGATCTTGAAGACGGCGTCAGTGAGAGTAAGGTCGAAAAGGTCGCTGCTGACTTCTTGTTCGTAGACGCCGAAGCGGATGGATTTGCCGATTTCTATTGTGCCGTCGAAAAGCTGGATGGGGTCGAGAGGGTTTGCTTGTGCTTGGGTGGCTTCTTGATACTGGGCGATGATGGCTTTGACGAGAGTGGTTTTGCCGGCGCCGTTACGACCGCGGAGTTCGACAGCGCTGCCTTCGGCGACTTCGAAATTGATACCGGCGAAGAGCGGTGATTCTAGGTAGCCGAGGGAGAGGTTGGTGACTTTGATAAGGTTGCGTTTGCCGCGAGAGGCATCGGAGAGGCCGATGCGGATATTCTTGGCTTTGTACTTGTCATAGCGGGCGGCTTCCTTGTAGCTTAAGCTGGCGACGTTTTCGCGATCGACCCAAAAGCTGGGCTTAGGGATGGCGAGAAGTTTATTAAGTTCTTTGGTGAGGCGGTTTTCCATGACTAGAAACGGATTTCTTTTGTCGGCGGTGCCAGTCCAGCTGGGCTTTTTGGCGCGGGCGTAGGCAATTTGTTTCCTGAGGTTAGCGATTTTATTTTGGGCGACTTCGTATTCGTTCATGGCGTTGCCGGTACGAGTGGCGTTGGTGCGGAGGTAGTCGCGGTAGGAGCCGGAATAATTCCAGCTAGCGCCGTCTTTGATTTCGACGATGCGGTCGACCTGGTCGAGGCAGTCGCGATCGTGAGTGATGATAATTATTGCTGTCGGCGTGGACTTCATCCAGTCGATGAATTTGGCTTTGGCTTCGTAGTCCATGAAGTTGGTTGGTTCGTCGACGATGGCGAGGTCGGCGTCAGAATGCATGATCTTGATGACTTCGCTGAGGCGCTTTTGGCCGCCGGAAAGGCTTACGAAGGGGCGGTCGGCAAAGTCGTACATCTGGAAGGCGAGAAGTTCGAGACGGACGCGGTCTTCGATGTCGTAGAAGCCGAGGCGTTCGTAGTCTTCTAGGGCATCGGAGTATTCGCGGATGAGTTTCATGCTATCGCCCATTTTCTCGGGGAGCTCGGTGATGAGTTGGTTGAGCCTAGTAAAATCGGGGACTTGGGAGAGGATGTAATCGACGACGGTTGTTCCGGGCGGGACGTCGGAGTATTCCTGCTCGGTGACGACGGTGCGGGTGCCCCGTCGCCAGTGAAGGTCGCCGGTGAAGTCGGTGTCGCGGCCAGCGAGGATACGGAGGAGGGTAGTTTTGCCGATGCCGTTACGACCGATGAGGCCGATTTTTTCGCGGTCGGCGACGGAGATGAAGACGTTTTGGAAGAGTTCCTTAGCGCCGAAGGATTTTTCGTAGATGTGGGCGTCGAGTATCATGGTCTTGGTTCGTTTTAAGACTCGCCGTCGACTCGGACGAGAGAAGGGCGGAGGGTTTGGCCAGCTAGGGTGTAGCCGGCGCGGAGCTCTTCGGCAATACGATCGCCTTCGCCGGAGAGGGCTTCGTGGAGGTTGGGGTCAAAAGCGGTGCCGGGGCGAGCTGTGATTTTTTTGACGCCTAGCTGATCGAGTGTGGAGTTAAGTTTTTTAGATAGGGCGAGGACGCCAGCGATCCAGGCGTGGTCGGGTAGGTCGGCGGGGGCGTGATTTAACGCGAGATCGAGGTCGTCGAGGATGGGGAGAAGGCGGAGGATGGTTTTGATTTCGGTGGCGGTGACGGTGCGGGTGCGGTCGGCATCGACGTTTTTGCGGTAGTTCTCAAAGTCGGCGCGCTGGCGCTTGAGATCGGCGGTGAGTTCGGCGATTTGAGTGTCCTTGGCGTCTTTGGTATCGGGCTCGGACGCGGGGCTTGTTTTGCTTTTGATGGAGTTTTTCATTGGTTAGTCCTTTCTAGGAGTTTGGCTTCTTTGTAAAAATTGTTTTCGAGCATTTGGCCGGCGGCGCCGACAAGGGTCATGGCGCGGACGTAGTTTTGGCGGGTAGGGCCGAGGACGCCGATGTAGGATTTGTCGGAGTAGGGGGAGCGGAAACGGGCGACGATGAGGGAGGCTTGGGAGGACTGGCCGATGGGGTTTTCGGCGCCGATGAAGACGTTGACGGGGTGGTCGGGGCGGGCTTCGCGGAGCCAGGGTTCGAGGTTGTCGAGGAGGCGGGCGACGCCTTGGACGGCGGAGCCATCACGGAACTCGGGCTGGGAGAAGAGGTTGGACATGCCAGCGATGTAGAGTTGGCCGCCGATGGTGGCGAGGCCGAGGTTGCCGGTGAGCTCGACGAGAGAGTCGACGGCGGAGCGGATAGCTTGGTCGGGTTTGACTTGGCTGTGGGTGACGACGCGGGTTTCGAGGGCGTTGGTTAGGCGGTTGAACTTATGTGGGGCCGGTTGGTTGGCGCTTTCGTTGACGTAGGCGCGATAGCCGGCGTCGGTGGGGATGCGGCCGGCGGAGGTGTGGGGGGTGGTGACAAGGCCAAGATCTTCGAGGGCGGACATTTCGGCGCGGATGGTGGCGGAAGAAACGTCGAAAAGCTTGGCGAGCATGACGCTACCGACAGGGGCGGCAACCTCGGCGTATTGTTCGACGAGGGCGAAGAGGATGGCGCGTTGACGGTCGGTCATGGTTGAGCGATCGTGATGCTGGTTCATGGGTATATTTTAGCACACTCGCGCGTAGAGTGCCAACTTATGCCTATGGCGTCTGGCGGACAAGCTGTCAACCTATTGGTTGATGATGACTGGGGCGGCGGAAGTGCTGGAGATGTCGATGGCGATAGCGGCTACGTAAGAGGCAAGAATGACAGCGGGGACAGCGAGGACAAACAGGAGAGCCTTGCGGCGTTTGGTGCGGGTAACTGGTCTGGCGTAATAGAGGCGTTGATACATTGTGCTTTTGTCCTTTTTGTCTTTTGCTTTTATAAAATGTTTGCTTTTGCTTGAGACTATTACTAGTGTAGCTTGTTATTTTGCTTATGTCAACAGTTTTTAAGAGAAATATTGTATAGCTCGGAGTTTTCGGGAGTTATCCACAGGTTGAGGCTGATTATATTATACTTGGTGGAGCTTACCAGCGGTGGTGCTGGCTCGCCCCATGATGGTCAGGGTAAACAGACTCGAACTGTCGACCTCGCGGCCCCCAGCCGCGCGCGCTACCAACTGCGCCATACCCTGATAATTTATTCTATCACAACTTGTGCGGGGCGACCTGGGGTCTTTAGGGGATGGGTTGCGTGGGGTGGCGACGGAGTGTATAATGGTAGGTACGATAGAGTAAAGAGCCATAGATAGGAGAAGATGGACAAGGATAAGAAGTCCGTGCTTGAGGCGCGGAAGATTAGCAAGGTTTACGGGAAGAAGGCGAATCGTTTTGTGGCTCTGAAGGATATTGATCTGAAAATTGAACGGGGCGAGAGTGTGGCGATTATTGGGAAATCAGGGTCGGGTAAGACGACTTTGATGCATATTTTGGCGTTGCTTGATTCGCCGACGACCGGTGAGATGGTGGTGGGTGGTGAAAAGTCGACAAAACTGAAGAAGGCAAAGTTGGGGCGACTCAGGAATAGGGAGTTTGGGTTTGTTTTTCAGCAGTTTTTTATGAATCCGAATGATAGTGTGTTGAATAACGTGATGTTGCCGCTGAAAATCGCGGGGATTTCGGCGCGCGAACAGAAGAGGCGGGCGATGGAAGCGCTGAAGGCGGTTGAGCTGGAGGAAAAGGCGAAGAATAAGGCGAATGATTTGAGCGGTGGGCAGAAGCAGCGAGTGTGTATTGCGCGAGCGCTGGTGAATAATCCGAAGGTGATATTTGCGGACGAGCCGACAGGGAATTTGGACTCGCAGACGGGAGATAAGGTGGAGAAGCTGCTGTCGAAGCTGAATAAAGAGCAGGGGATTACGCTGGTGGTGGTGACGCATGATGAAGATTTGGCGAGGCGATGTAATCGGCAGATATATTTGAAGGATGGGCAGATTATACGCGATGAGCGGAAGAAGAAAACAGGAGGCGCGAGATGAAGTTTTTTGATGTTTTAAAGATGGCGAATGCCAACCTGTTGCGTAATAAAGTTCGGGCGGGGCTGACGATTTTGGCGATTTTTGTCGGTAGTTTTACGATTATTCTGAATAGCGGGATTAACTATGGGGTGAATCGGTACGTGGACAGTCAGCTGGAGGCGGCCGGAGGTGAGGGGTATTTGGAGATTATGAAGATGGAGAGCATGTCGGATATGATTCAGATGGGCGGCATGGGCAGTGGTGGTCCGACGGAGTATGATCCGGACGGAGGTAGTGGAGTCCAGCCGATAACGGAGGATGATTTGCAGATTATTCGTGAGACGCCTGGGATTATCGCGGAGTCAGTGCGAGTGTTTAGGATGGTGAATGTGGAATATATTCAGAGTTTGGAGAATGACAAGCGGTTTAACCTGAGTATTTCGCAGTGGCCGAGTGATACGCTGAATGTGGCGATGGCGTCGGGGCGGATGGTGGATAATAATTCGGAAGAGTTTCAGATTGTGTTGGCTCCCGAGTTTGCGGAGGCGCTTGGATATACAGAGGAGAGTGTGGTAGGTGAGACGGTGGTGTTGGCGGTGGCACTACTGCCAGCGACGCGACCGGTGCAGGTGAAGCGAGTGGAGGCGACGGTGGTTGGCGTGCAGCAACAAAGTATGGTGGGTATGGGTCGGTCGTTTGTGAATGAGGCGCTGAATGATGCGCTCTACGATGCGAGTTTGTCGGCGTTGCCGGAGGAGTTGCGACCGGATACGAACTTTTTTGCGATGGCGGAATACGACACCTCGATGAGTGAGGAAGAGGTGCAGGCGATGAGGGATCGTTTGAGCGAGCATGGGCTGCAGGCGATGAGTATTCGCGATCAGGTGGGGATGATGATGACGTTCTTTGATGCGATTACGATTGTGCTGATGATTTTTGGCGGGATTGCGCTATTGGCGGCGTCGATTGGGATCGTGAATACACTGTTTATGGCGGTGCAGGAGAGGACGCGGGAGATTGGCTTGATGAAGGCGATGGGGCTGTCTTCGGGCAAAATCTTTTTGATGTTTTCAACGGAGGCGATTTTGCTGGGATTCTGGGGGTCGGTGGTGGGCATCGGGCTGGCGTTTGTGGCGCGGGGCGTGGGCAATCATCTGGCGGCGCAGACGTTCCTGTCGGGTTTGCCGGGCTTTACGCTGATTGAGTTTAATCCGACGATGCTAGTGGTGATTACGCTGGTGATTATGGCGATTGCGTTCGTGGCGGGAACGGCGCCGGCGAGACGAGCGGCGAAGCAAGATCCGATTGATGCGCTGAGGTACGAGTAGAGTTTGGGGGTCGACGGACTTTTGGCCGACATGTTAAAACCGCCCCAGGGGGGCGGTTTTTGGTAGAGATTACTTTTCGTTATAGGTTTTTGGCCGGTCGGGGTTATTTGTCGGTATGGATACCGAGTAAGCGGGCGACCGACGGGGTCATGGTGCGACGTTCGGGCGGGAAGCCGCTGTTCAGTTGCTTGATCTTTGCACTAGATGGGGGTGACAAGCCCTCTGGTGTGCTTCGCGGAGCAGGGGTGTTGGGCTAATTCCAGGTGTCGTTGTTGTCGTCGACTTGGATCTCGTGGGGTATGGATGAGGTTTGGTCGATGTCAGGTTGGTCTTGTTCGAGGGTTGGCGAGAGTTGGTCGACAGCGAAGAGGATGACGCCGATGAAGATGACGCCAAGGCCGAGAACAGGTATAATGAGGTGTCGGAGGCGGTTTTTCTTGGGTGAAGTGGTGTTTTTGATGGTGTTGTTATCGTTGTAAGGCGGGGTGATGATTTCCGTTTGGCCGGGTAGGGGTTCATTTACTAATTTGTGTGCGGTTTCATTCGTGGTCTCATCCATGATATGCTCCTTTTTTTGAGGGTTGTCGAGTGTAATTGAGTATGATTATATCAGAAATCGGTGCCGAAAGCAAGGGGTTTAGGGACTTTGAGGGCTGCGGCTCTCCTCCCCACCCCCTACGGGTAGACACAGCGGAGGGAATAACCTAAACGTTTGGCTGGATTGTTAGAGAATGAGCCAGGATTTATGGCTGTGTTTGATAGGCGTGGACCATTGATAGTCTCATCCGAGTATATTGCAGACCCCCACCAAAGAGCGACTACCGACTGATTAGCAAACCCGCCTGGAGAACTAAAGTTATCTACAGAGACAGTGGCGAAGGAGGAGCGCCAGAGATGGTATAATTAGAGGTATGAGTAGGGGCAAAGACAAGATGGAAAGGGTGCGGTTCACGGGGTTGGTGCCGGGCGGGGCGGCGATTGGCGAGCTTGAGAATGGGAAGAAGGTGTTTTGTTTTGGGGTGTTGCCGGGGGAGTTGGCGGAGGTGCGAATTACGAAGGAAAAGTCGAGCTATGTGGAGGCGCGGTTGGTTGCGGTGGTTGAGGCGAGTGAGCGACGGGTAGCACCGCGGGATGAGATATACTTGTCAACGTCGCCGTGGCAGGTGATGGACTATGACTATGAACTTTTGCAGAAACGGGAGCTGGTGACGGAGATGTTTCGGGGGCTGCCAGTAGAGATTGGTGAGGTGGCGACGGACGGGCAGGAGTGGAATTATCGGAATAAGATGGAGTTTTCGTTTTATGGGGACGAGGAGGGGTTGCACTTTGCGTTTTATGTGCGAGGGACGCATTATAAGCAGGTGGTGCGGACGGAAAGTTTGAGTGCGGAGCCGCTGTGGGCGAAGGCTTGTGAGTGCCTAGGGGCTTTGAACGAGATGGGGGCGGAAGCGCGGGATTTGAAGACGTTGATTGTGAGGTCGGACGCGAGGGGTCGGGCAGTGGCGAAATTGTTTGTGAAGAATAAAGAGGCGAAAGAGATGTCTTCGCGAGTGGATGTGCCGGGGTTGGCGGTGGTGTATTCGGACGCGAAATCACCGGCAAGCGTGACGACGGAAGTTTGGCGGGTGGGGGAGACGACTTTGGCGGATGAGCTTTTGGGGCGGGAATATCAATATGATGTGGATGGGTTCTTTCAGATAAATTTGCCGGTGTATGAGATGGTGCTGGGGGAGATTGTGACTTGGGTAGAGGGTGAGAGGGTGCTGGATTTGTATGCGGGGGTGGGGACGATTGGGCTGAGCGTGGCGCGCGGGAAGGATTTGACGCTGGTGGAAGTGGACGAAAAGGCGTATGCGGAATTAGCGAAAAATGTGGCGGGCGTGACGGGGGCGAAGGCAGTGCTAGCAAAATCGGAGGATGCTTTGGAGTATTTGACGCAGGTGGATACGGTGATTGTGGATCCGCCGCGGGCGGGGATGCATCAGAAGCTGGTGGATAAGCTGCTCATGGACGGGCCGAAGCGGGTGGTGTATTTGAGCTGTAATCCGGTGACGCAGGCGCGGGATGTGGAGTGGTTGGTGAAGGGGCGGGGGGATGGTGCGGGCAGCCGTGAGGGGTTGGCGGGTGGTCGCGAAGGGGCGGGGGCGTATAAGATTGTGTGTCAGAAGGCATATAATTTTTTCCCGAAGACGCCGCATATTGAGAACTTGGTGGTGTTGGAACGGAGATAATGCATGATGAGTAGAAAAGGTATGATATGAATCTTAGTGAAGAGCGGAAGCGGTTGAATGCGGAGCAGTTGGAAGCAGTGCAGGCGATTGATGGGCCGCTGCTCGTGGTGGCTGGGCCGGGTACGGGCAAGACGCAGATTCTGGCGCTTCGGGTGGCGGAGATTTTGGAGCAGACGGATACGGCGCCGTCGAGTATTTTGTGTTTGACCTATACGAATGCGGGGGCGGAGAATATGCGGGAGCGGTTGCATAGATTCTTGGGGGCGGCGAGCTATGATGTTTCTGTGCATACTTATCATGCGTTTGGTGAGGTGATTCTCAGGGAATATGCGGATTATTTTACTGACAGGACGCTCGCGACGATGGTGGATGATTTGAAGCGGCATGAGATTTTGACGGGGATTATTAATGAGTTGCCGTACAATGATCCGCTGAGGTTTAATACGGATGCGGGGCAGATTGGGTCGGTGATTTCGGATATGAAGAAGGGGGATTTGACGGCGAAAACTTTGGGTGAGACGGCGGCGAAAAATCTGTTCGTGATAGCGCAGGTGGGGGTGATAGAATTTCCGGAGAGTAAGAAATATGAGGAGTTAGCGCCTGGGTATGAAAAGATTTATGAAGAGTGGAAGGGTTTGGGGAGTGATTATCTCAGGGCGCCGCTGATTGCGCTGCGGGAGGCGTTGGACAATCCGCCGACGACGGCGACTGGAAAAACGAGCATCACAGGGCTGACTGGGTGGCGAAAAAAGTGGTGCAAAAAAGACAATAATGACAAGTGGGTGTTGGGTGGGGAGTTTGCGAATAGTCGGGCGGCGAGCTTGGCGATTGTGTTTGAGAGATACGCGGAGGCTTTGTGCGCGGAGGGGTTGTATGACTATGATGATATGATTTTGGAAGCGATACGGGCGATAGAGACGAATGATGATTTGCGGTTTACGCTACAAGAGCGGTGGCAGTATGTGTTGCTCGATGAGTATCAGGATACGAACAAGGCGCAGGATCGAATTGTTGAGCTATTGACGAATAATCCGGCGAGTGAGGGGCGGCCGAATGTGATGGCGGTGGGTGATGATGACCAGACGGTGTATGGGTTTCAGGGGGCGCTGGCCAGTCGCTTGGGTGAGTTTGCGGTGCGGTATCGGGATACGAAGTTGGTGGTGTTAAATACGAACTATCGGTCGGGTGGTGAGGTGGTGGAATTGAGTCAAAAAGTGATAGCGCATGTGCCAGCGGAGGATCGGATCGCGGTGAAGGAGATGGAGGCGTTTTCTGGAGCGGCGGAGATACGGAAGATGGAATATGGGACGGAGGGGCAGGAGTTTTCGGCGCTGGCGAAGTTGGCTAAAAAAGAGTGGGAGGCGGGACGGAATGTGGCGGTAATTGCGCCAAAACATAAAGTGTTGATTGAGGCGGCGGAATATTTGGCGGCGGCGGAAGTGCCGACGGTGTATGAAAAGCGGGAGAATGTGTTTGATGTGCCGGCGGTGCGGAAGATTATAAATATCTTGCGGTTGGTGGTGGGGATTAGTGACGGAAGGAATGTGGCGCATTTATATCCGCGGGCATTGTCGGCGCCGTGGTTGGGGCTTCGGGTGGTGGATTTGATGGAAAAAAATTACGGTGAGGCGGGTGAGTGGATAGATGAATTGGCGGTGCACGTGGATGATGAGCCGCTGGATACGTTTCTTGTGCGGGTGATTGATGGGCGGTTTAAGGATTATTATCTAGGGGAAGAGCGGAAGGGTGCGGAGTTGTATCAGATTACGAGTGGGCTGAATACGCTACGGCGGAACGTGCAGAATTATTTTGGGCGGTTAGTGCGGGCGCGAGATTTGGTGCAATATGTGGATGGGTGTGAGGCGGCTGGGGTGCGCGTGTCGGCGGGTGCCGGGGCGAGTGAAGTGAATGCGGTCTCGTTGCTGACGGCGCACTCGGCGAAGGGGTTGGAGTTTGACACAGTGATTGTGGCGAACGCGGACGATGCGACGTGGGGGGTGAAGAAGGGGAACAATAATCGGCTGAGCTTGCCGTGGAACTTTGAGCCGGTGTTCCATACGGGCGACAGCCATGGTGAGGCGGCGAGGGTGTTTTTTGTGGCGGTTTCACGGGCTAAGTCGCGGTTGTATTTGCTGAGTAAAGCGGGGGAGATGCCGCTAAGGTTCTTGCCGGAGATGGAGGTGGAGCAGAAAGAAGCGGAGGTGTTGGAGAAGGCGGAGATGTTGGAGCTGCCGTGGCTTGCGCGAGCTTTAGCCGAGCCAGGGCTGGAAGTTGTGCTGCGTGATAAGCTGAAGAACTTGCGATTGTCGCCGACGGATTTGACGAGTTTTTTGGATGTGCAGTATGGTGGGCCGGAAGCGTGGTTCGAGCGGAAGTTGCTCAATTTTCCGACGGAGGATTCGGCACAGGCGCAGTACGGAAACTTGGTGCATGAGATTATGCGGGTGCGGCCGGACGACGCGATTGGGTTTGCTGATACGTGGATTGCTGGGAAGAAGTTTTTGCCGAAGGATGAGAAGTATTTGCGGGAGCGCGTGCGCGATCAGTTGCCCGGGTGGCTGGCGGAGAGGTTGCCGAGTTTAAGCGGCGAGGCGCTGGTGGAGAAATGGTTTGATGGGCATGTGGGTGAGGTGCCGGTGGGCGGGAAGTTGGATCGGTTGGAGATAGATGCGAAGAATCGTCGGCTGACGATTGTGGACTTTAAAACTGGGAAGCCGCGGGCGAAGTGGGATAGGAAAGATACGGGGCTGAGGAGTTATCAGTGGCAGCTGGCGATTTATAAATTGTTGGTGGGGGCGCGGCGGGAGTATGCGGGTTGGGAGGTTTTGGCGCGGATAGAATTTGTGACGCCGGAAGCGGAGGGGATGGTGGCGGTGCTGCCGGTGGAGCTGGATGAGGCGATTTTGGAGCGGGCGGCGCAGCTGCTGGCCGGGATGTGGAAGTCGGTGCAAAAATTGGACTTCCCGGATGTGTCGGGGTATACAAAATCGGTGGTGGGAATGGAGAAGTTTGAGGAGTATTTGATAGCTCAGTAATAAGCATTACATCTTGACAAGTCGGTCGTGAAATGCTATATTTAGGGTAGAAATAGGACGGTCTATGCTTGCCAATAGGCCAATATTCGTCCTAATTTGAATCTTGTCGGAAGGAGATGATTGAAATGTTGTCATGGGGCGGAAAGATTGCCAATGCGGTTGCTAGTGCTTGGGGCACGGGGCAAACCTTGGATGGTGTAAACGTTGATGATGCGACTCGCAGTAAGATACATGGAGCAACTAAGCATTTGAGCCCGGAGGCTCAGCAAAGTCTATATAAGACTGCAAAGGTCATTGCGAATAATACAAGTAGCGATGAAAAGACGGGTCTTTTTGATAGTCTGTTTACGTCGAGCCATAAGAGTGACCTGTTTTGATTGACCCAAAACAATCAAATAAGTGATACTCGCTCGATCGTTCGGGATTTTGGTAGCTTTTGCTGCGGAGTTGCCTATCGGCGAATTGAGCGTGGTTGGCTCCTTTATGGGGCTAATGGTGCAGCAGTCGGCAGCAAGGCAATTTTCTTTTCAAGCGGCGCTTAGGCGCAACCGGACCTCCTTTCCGGGTTTTTGGGGTTCAGGGCACTCGCGAGGGTGCCCTTTTCCTATCCTCGAAACAGCGAGTAGAATGGTATAATATAATTATTATGTTCTGGGATAAGCTAAAGGCGCCGTATATGATTCTCGCTCCGATGGAGGCGGTGACTGATGTGCCGTTTCGTCAGGTGGTAGCGAAGGCGGGGGCGCCGGAAGTATTCTTTACCGAGTTTACGAACGTGTCGAGTTATGCGAATGAGGCGGGAAGGGCGAACGCGATGGAGCGATTGGTATTCGCGCCGGGTGAGAGTGGGGAAGTGGGAGTGGTGAATGCTGATGGTGTGGCGATGCATCCGTTAGTGGCGCAGATTTGGGGGAAGAACCCGGAGCACTTTAAGGAGGCTGTGCGCGGATGCGTGAGTTTGGGCTATAAGGCGATTGACATAAATATGGGTTGTCCGGAAAAGAATGTGGTGAAAAATGGCGGTGGGGCGGGGATGATACGGACGCCGGAGTTGGCGGTGGAGGTGATTCGCGCGGCAAAGGAGGCTGCGGGTGGTGGGGCGGATATTAGTGTGAAGACGCGTCTGGGGTTTTCGAAGGTGGAGGAGTGGCGGGATTGGCTGAGATTGGTATTGGAGCAGGATTTGGCGGCGCTAACTGTGCATCTAAGGACGCGAAAAGAAATGAGCAATGTGGATGCGCATTTTGAACTACTGCCGGAGATTGTGGCGCTGAGGAATGAGGTAGCGCCGAAGACGAGGCTGCATATCAATGGCGATATTGTGGATCGGAAGCATGGTGAACGATTGATGAGGGAGCATGGGTTTGAGGGGGCGATGATTGGGCGAGGGGTGTTTGTGAATCCGTTTTGTTTTGTTAAGCGACAACCGACGCGTGTCGACTTGATGAAGCTCTTGTGTCTACATGTGTCGTTGTGGCCGAATCCTGATTATATTGAGCCTTTGAAGAGGTTTTTTAAGGTGTACATACGTGATTTTGATGGAGCGAGCATGATGCGGGAGAAGCTTATGGCGACACAGTCGCTAGCGGAGGTGCGCGAGGCGTTAGAATCGGAAGGGGTAAAGTATGAAGTCTAAGTCTAATCCGAGTACGATTGTGAATCGGCGAGCGCGTTATGACTATAGCTTGGGTGATGAACTGGTGGTGGGTGTGGCGTTGAAAGGTGATGAGGTGCGGGCGGCGCGAGATCATCGGATGCAGCTGAAGGGTGCGTATGTGACGGTGCGGCGTGGTGAGCTATGGCTTGTGAACGCGAGCTTTTCGGTGCGGGCGGCGGAAGGGGAGACGACTGTTAGGAGTGAACCGGTGAAACTTCTGGCGACAAAGAAGCAGATTGAGAGTTTGAAAGCTGAAAAGGTGACGGGCAAGACGATTGTGCCGGTAAGGGTGTTGACTGCGGGAAGGTTTATAAAATTGGTGATTGCGGTGGGGACGGGTAAGCGAGAATATGACAAGCGGCACTCGATAAGAAAGAGGGAGAGCGATCGTGAGGCGCGGAAGTTGATGAAGGTGGGACGATGAGAGTAGCGACGTGGAATGTGAATGGGCTACGAGCGGTGGTGAAGCGGGGGGATTTAGAGAGGTTTCTCGATGAATATCAGCCGGATGTGTTGTTGATGCAAGAGATAAAAATGAATGAGATGGTGGATTATGCGCCGGAATATGAGAAGTTTGATAGTTATGCTTTAAAAAAAGGATATTCGGGGACGTCGGTGTGGGTGCGTCTTGAGATGAAAGCGGTGCGGGAAGAAGTGCCGGTGGGTGATGTGGATGGGGAATCGGAGTTGACGGATAAATATGGTGATTTGCTGGATGAGGGACGGATTACGACGGTGAAGGTTGGTGGTGTAAATTTCGTGAGTGTGTACGTGCCGAATAGTAAGCGAGATTTGACGCGGATACCGGTGCGGCAGAAGTGGGATGAATGGTTTAAGAAATATTTGGATGAACTGGATGGGCCGGTGGTGTGTGGCGGAGATTTCAATGTGGCGGTGGAGGAGATAGATTTGGCGCGGCCGAAAGAAAATCGAAATACGCATGGATTTACGGACGAGGAGCGAGCGGGGATGCGGAACTTTTTGAAAGATTATCAAGACGTGTGGCGCGAAGAGAATCCGGACAAGCAGCAGTATACTTGGTGGAGTCATTTTGCTAGGGCGCGGGAGAAGAATATTGGCTGGAGGATTGATTATTTGATTACGCGGGGGGTGGAGTTATCGAATGCGCGGATTTTAGGCGAGGTGCTGGGGTCGGATCATGTGCCGGTGATGGCGGAGCTAGATTTGAAATGAGTTTTGAGCTAGCGCGGCAGGAGGAGCCGTTGTTTCCGGAAGTAGAGTTTAGTCGGCCGGAGCGGAAGATGGGCAAAGTGGCGGTAATTGGCGGGTCTGGAGCAGGCGTTGCAGCGGAGAGTAGGGCGTATGAGCGGGCGCTTCTGCTAGGTGCAGAGGAAGTGCAAGCGATATTGCCGGGTGACGGACAGTACTTTAAGATGGCGGATAAAGAAGCAATTGCGGCGGCATTTGCGTGGGCGGATGGGGTGCTGTTGCTCGGGGACTTGGGTAGAAATGCGGAGACTGCGCAGGTGCTGAGTACGGTACTGGAAGAGGCGGTAGCGGACGATAGTCTGCCGAAGCGACTATTGATTACGCGAGATGCGGTGGATGTGCTTTTGGCGAAGTTGCCGGATTTATTGGACAGGCCGGAGGTGATGTTGGTGTTGACGTTTAGCCAGCTGCAGAAATTATTTAAGGAAGTGCTGTATCCGAAAGTGTTAGTGATGAGCTTACCGTTGCCGACGCTGGCGGATATTTTACATAAGTTTACATTGTCATACAATGTATGTATTGCAACGGTGTTTAACCAGGAGTTACTAGTGGCGAGTGGGGGTGAAGTGACGGCGACTAACTTAGTGATAACAAATTATAATCCGCTGACGGTATGGAGTGGGGATCTGGCGGTAGCAGGACTAATGTATTGGGTGTGGGGGAACATGTCGCTGAAAAGTGTGACGGCGGCTAGTATTTTAGCTTAGGTTTTTTGGCAGCTTCGGGGGGCGCGGCGAAGTCAGCGACAGCTTCGGTGATTTCACTGGCAGTAGCACCTGCACAGAAAGCGATAGTGGCAGCTGCGGCGACGTCGGCGACAGCAGCATCGTCGGTGAGCCAGGTGGCAAGGTCGAGGGTGCTGTCGTCGGGGAGTTTGAGGCGGAGCTCAGTGCCGTAGCGGAAGTTGCGGTGGCGGATGACTTTGAATGATCGGCGAGCCTTTTTGCGGTTGACTTCTATGGGTTGGCCGAGAATGTTGCTAGCGAGATTGCTAGCTCGGTCGGTGGGAGCGTAAGTAATGGCGTTGTTGAGGTGGCGGTGGAGAAGCTTTTGTAAGGCCAGGCCAAAGTAGGGTTTGATGCGGCCGATATTGACGAGGTGGCTGTAGATGAGGACGAGTAGAACGATGAGGGCGATGAAGGGGGCGAGCCGGCCAAGAGCGATAAGCCAGATGCCACCGCTAGGGATAGTGAAGCGAACAGTGCCGAGGATGTTGTGTTCAGGGACCGGGACGAAGTCCGGGGTGTTATTCATGTCGCCCTGAGTGAGCCAGCCGGAAGAGGAGAAGCCGATGATGCGGTGAGTGACGACGGATTCGCTATCCATGAAGGAGATGATGTCATCTATCTTGTAGACGTCGGGGCGGCGAACGAGGACGAGGTCGCCAGGCATGATGGTGGGTTGCATGCTACCGGTAGCGACACTGAAGGCGCGCCAGCCGAGGAAGTTGGGGTATTCGTCGCCGCGGAGACGGTGGTTGAGGATGAGGGTTATATTGACGACGAGGATGATGATGACGAACAGGCTAAGAAAGGCCTTGGCGGCGAAGATGAGGGCGCGTTTCATGGGCTAGACTCCAGGAAGATATTGCATTATGTCGTGAGCGGTGACAATGACATCAAAAGATTGGCCACGAAGGCTGTAGTCGTCGAGTGTAGCAATGAGTAAGTAGTGATGGAAGTCACCGTCGACAAAACCAAGTGAGTCGAGATCGATGGCGTCAGTAGTGACGGTGCGAGAGGTGGGGTGAGGATTGAGGCGTATCGTGATATCTGGTGGGCAGTCGGAAGCTGAGGGTGAGGTGACGCGGCAGAGGGTGAGGTTAAAATCGCGGATGTCGACAGTATCGCTAGCGCTAATTGAGAGGAGGTAACTGAGAGTGATTTGGTTGCGGGAGGTTTGATCTTCGTTTTCTATTGAGAAGACGACGTGGCGGGATTGGGTGTTGTTGAGATTGTGGAGGCCTTGTGTGACGGTGGGGATGTTGAGCGCTGGGCGGGCGACGCTGGCAATAGAGCCGACTTGAGCGGCAGAAAGATGGCGGCTTTCGGTAGAGAGAATTGGAGAAGAGAGGGTAAAGACGGCGATCGGGAGAAGGGTAAAAGCGAGGCGATAGAGGCGAAAGTGCTTAGGGCGGGCGAAGCGACGGCTAGTATATTTAGATTTGGCGGGTTTAGGGCGAGGGAAGCGACGGCTCATGGACCATCCTCGCAGACGGCGCTAGGGCCGATTTCTAAGCAGGTGCGGGAGATTTCGTGGCTGAAGGGTCGGGTAGAGCTGACGATGATGTCGACGGTGTCGTTGGGGAGGGGGGTGTAGCCTAAGCGAGGAGAGACACGGATGAGCATCCACTCTTCACCGCCGTTGTCAGCGTCGCCGGATAGCTGTGCACCGGTGAATATGCCACCAGGGCCTATGAGCCCCATGCCGAGAGGGTGTCGGTCGGAAAAGAACATAAAGTTATAGTCAGGATGGCTGAGTCGGACAGTAAATTCAAGTGGGTTGTCGGTGGCCATAGTTTGGGTGTCGAGAATGCCAGAGATGACGAGGAGGCGGTTGACGAACAACCCCATCCCCGGCGCATAGCTTGCCACTAGTTCGGAGCAGGCCATGTCATGCATAGTCAATATCTGGAGGCGACACTTGTCGTCGTCATCGACATCGATGCTGTCGTCGACTGAGGCGAACATTGGAGCGCCGGAGGCGGGGATGGAGACAGACTGATCGTCGAGAACGTAGCGAGATTGGGTGTAGACGCGGCTGAGTATGATAAGGCTGCTGGCTACGACTATGGTAGCAATAGCGATTGCTATGGAGCGATGTTGGCGCGGGGAGAAGCTTCTTCTCATAGGTGCTGCTCCGAGAATGAAATGATACGAATGGTGTAGATGTCGCTAGCGATGCCGGCGGCAGTGTCGTTGTGCGGGTGGCTCTCCCAGCGCCAGTCTAGCACGTAGGGCGTGGCGCCAAGAACGGGCATATTCATGACGAGAGCACCGAGCTCGGTGGCGCTAACCCAGTCACCCTCCGTGCCGGAAAGCCAGACGTCGCCACTGCGGAGGCGGAAGCGCATGTTAATGCCTTGAGGGTTGATTTCTTCGAAGAAGAGACGGTAAGCGATGACGTAATTGCTGTTGTTGAGGACAGTGAAAGCGTAAGAACCGCTGTCGCCTGGGGCGATGCGAGGCGAATGATCTTGGTCATGGCGGGCGAAGATGGGCAGGCTAGCGCTGGCAATCATGATATGACCCTCTACTTCTACGCAGTATTCAGGTGAGAAGTTGAAGATGGTACAGGGGACGCCGGGTCGAGGTGGGTCGGTGGGGTCGCCGCCGCCAGGGCCGGTGTCCGGACCGCTTGGGCCAGGAATAGCGGGAGGGACGCCGATGGGGCCTCCGGGAGGCTGGGGGCGAACGGGATTGGGACCAGGGGTGAAACCTTCAGGGATTTCGCCACTGCCACCAATTCGCAAAAAACCACTACCGTCGTCGAGTGAGAAATAATTTTGCCCAACGGCTGCGACGTGATGATCCGCAAGCGGTTCGCGTCGAGCGATGGTGATACCGAGGATAACTATAACAACGATAGCAAGCAGCAGCAGCGCCGCCAGCCCAACGATGACTTTAGTGTAAGCTTGGATATCCAGGCTGTTACTACTTGAATCAACGTAGAATTGACGACGCTTTGGCTGCATTGTTAGCTACCGTTTAGCCTTTGACGAATTAAAAGTTACCTAGGTGCTGTCGAGCCGTGACGTTAACTGGGAATGTGGTGTTACCACCAGCGATACCACGAGCAGTGTTGGCCGCGTTCATAGCATCTTGGTCGCAGTCAGCGGGAGCGCCATCATCAGTACAGAGACCAATCCAACGTGCGATAACTTGGAATTCGATAGTTTCGCCAACGAACGCAAGAGGGACCACTACGCGAAGGCCGCCTTCTGGCGATGTTTCAACAGCGATGGTGTCTTGAAGGCCTTGTGGTAGGGTGGCAAGGTTGGCGATCTTGACGTCGTCAATCTTAAAGGCGCTGGCATTGGCTTCAGAGCCGAGCGAGAAGACGTATTCTACGGCGACTTCGCTACCAGCGGCGCGGACACTGAGAACCTCAGATTCGAGAACGCTGCCAGGGGCGACGAGATCACCCTCTATGAATGGATTGCTGGTAGCCGACGATAGCGCAAAAGTACCGATGGCGGTGTTGCCGGCGCCAGAGATATTAGTCCATGGTGTGGCGACATCATTGCCGATTTTTGCTTCAACGTTCCATGCGGCGATGGTTGCTGTACCGGTAGCGGTACCTGTGCTGGCGTAGCGGGCTACGGTTGACCATAGCATCGCACCACCGACACCAAGAGCTACGACACCGATTGCTGCCGGTAATAGCCATTTTTTCCTTGACGCATCGAAATGCCTCATTTCTTACCTCCTTGATTATATGTCTCTTTAGTTTACTATTAAGATCAGTAAAGGTCAAGCGGTATCATCAGTTTCTTGTGGATAATTAGTGGTGGTGTGGTAAAATCTTAGTATGAATGAGAGGAAATTGGCGCGAGAGCTCAAGGAGCTGGTAGGGCAGAAAATCACGGTCAAAGGGTGGCTACATAAGAAGAGGTTGCTCGGGGGGTTGAATTTCTTGACGCTTCGGGATCGGTCGGGGCTGATACAGATGCTGGTGGAAGACAAAGATGAGATGGAGAAGCTTCGGGGGTTGCAGATCGGGACGGTGCTTTCGGTTTCGGGAGTTGTGGTTGCTGATGAGCGGGCGCCGGGTGGAGCGGAGCTACATAATGTAGTGTTGACGGTGGAGACGCCGGTGACGGATGAACCGCCGATCGAGATTGATAAGCCGATTTCGCACAAGAGTGAACATTTGGACACGCTGTTTGATAACAGAGTGCTGAATATCAGGAATGTGCAGGAAGGGAAGATCTTTCGGATTCGGGCGGCGATGACGCAGTATTTGCGGGAGTATTTGATAGAGAATGAGTTTGTGGAGATTGATACGCCGAAGTTTTTGGGGGCGGCGACAGAGGGTGGGGCGGAAGTGTTTACGCTCGATTACTTTGGGAAAGAGGCGACGTTGGCGCAAAGTCCGCAGTTTTATAAGCAGATTATGGTGGGGGCGTTTGAGAGGGTGTTTGAGATCAACCACGCTTATCGGGCGGAGCCGAGTGCGACGACGCGGCACATGACGGAGCTGACGATGCTGGACGTGGAGATGGGGTTTGTGAGTGGGCATGAAGAAGTGCGGGAGTTTGTGGGGGGGCTAGCGGCAAGCGTGCTAAGGCGGACATATTCGGATTTTGCGGATGAGTTAAAGAGTTTGCAGGCGCCGGAGCTTCGTTTGGCTGAGCGGGTGCCGGAGTTTACGGTGGCGGAGATTCATGAGATGTATAGCTCGAGTGCGGCGGCGAAAAAGGCGGGTGTAGATACGCGAGACGAGAAGGATTTGACGCCGGATGAAGAGCGGTTTATTTGTGAGTATGCGCGGAAGGAATTAGGGTCGGACTTGGTTTATGCGACGGATTTTCCGATTGAGGCGGCGAAGTTTTATCATAAAGTGGATGCTGAGAAGGGCGTGACGAAATGGGCAGATTTGTTGTATCGAGGCTTGGAGCTAGCGACGGTGCCGCTACGAGAGAACAATTATGAGAAGATGATTGAGCAGATGAAGAAGGCGGGGTTGGATGTCGATGCGGAGGGGTATAAGTACTACCTGCAGGCGTTTAAATATGGGTTGCCGATGCATGGTGGGTGCGGGTTTGGCGTGGATAGGTTTGTGAAGCAGACGGTGGGGTTAGCGAATATTAAGGAAGCGGTGCTGTTTCCGCGAGATATTAACCGGTTGACGCCGTAATTAGGAAGGAATACGTGGGCAACATAATAGAGGTCAGAGATCTCAAGAAGAAATACGGCAAGCATGAGGCCGTGAAGGGCGTGACGTTTTCGGTCGCGAGGGGTGAGGTTTTTGGGATTTTGGGGCCGAATGGGGCGGGAAAGACGACGACGCTGGAGATGATGGAGACGCTGCTTTCGATTACGAGCGGGACGGTGGAGATTGACGGGGTGGATGTGGCGAAAGATCCACGGGCGGTGCAGAAGATGATTGGCGTGCAGTTGCAGTCGACGGCTTTCCTCGAGAAGTTGACGCTGAAGGACCAGTTGGAGTTGTTTGCTGGGGTGAATGGGGTGAAGGTGAATGTGGAGAAGTTGCTGAAAGATTTTGATCTTGTGGCGAAGAAGGATGAGTTTCCGGAGAATCTAAGTGGTGGACAGCGGCAGAGGTTTAGTATTGCGACGGCGATTGTGCATGAGCCGAAGGTGATTTTTTTGGATGAGCCGACGACGGGGTTGGATCCGCAGGCAAGGCGGAATCTGTGGGAGCTAGTGCAGACGATTAAGAAACAGGGGATTACGGTGATTTTGACGACGCATTATATGGACGAGGCGGAGCTGTTGTGCGATCGGGTGGCGATGATGGATGGGGGGAAGATTTTGACGATAAATACGCCGAAGAAGTTGATCAAGGAGCTGTTGGGGCGTGGGTTTAAGAAGGCGCAGGTGGTGGAGCAGGCGAATTTGGAAGATGTGTTTATTGACTTGACAGGGAAGGATTTACGAGAATGAGCAGTTTGAATACTGGGTACTTGGGGACGGTAGGCGCGCTGGTGAGGGCGAATTTGAAGCGGTTTTTCAGGGATAGGGCGTTTATATTTTTCTTTTTTGCGTTGCCGGTGATTTTCCTGCTGATTTTTGGGATGATGCATGGCAATGATAGTTTTTCGGGGTTGGAAGTGGCGGTGTTTGACGAGGCGGAGAGCGAGCTGAGCGAGACGGTGACGGATGTTTTGGTGGAAAGTGAGATCGCGAATCTGGCGGAGGTGGATGATCGGGGCGAGGCGGAAGAGATGATGACGCGGGGTGAGCTACATGCGATTGTGGTGTTCCCGGCGAATTTTGGTGAGTTAGGTGAGGATGGGTTGCCAAGTGGGGTGGTGGAGGTGTTTTATAGTCGAAATAATGAGCAGGCGGGGCAGATGTTGGTATCGGTGCTGGAAGGGGTGGTTGGTGAGTTGGATCGGGTGATAACTGGGACGCGGCCGATTTTGGCGGTGCGATCAGAGGTGATGACGCATGAGGGGCTGAGTAACTTTGATTATGTGTTTGCTGGGCTTTTGGGTTATACGGTGCTGACGATTGGGTTGATGACGATGTCGAGCGCGATTAGTGGTGACAAGAAAGCGGGGGCGACGCGGCGGCTACGGGCGACGGTTCTTTCGAAGTCGCAGCTGATTTTGTCGTATTCAGTGACGTTTTTGGTGATGGGGGCGCTGATATTTGCCCTGATGATTGGGCTGGGGATTGTGATATTTGACTTCTCGATGCGCGGGAGTTGGCTGAATTTTGGGGTGTTTACGCTGATTTCGACGTTGATGATGCTGGGGTTTGGGCTTTTGATTGGTGGTTGGGCGAAGAATAATACGCAGGCGGAGGCGGCGGCTTCGGTGTTGATGTTTCCGATGATGTTTTTGAGTGGGGTGTTTTTCCCGCTGTTTTTGATGCCGGATGCAGTGCAGAGGGTCGCGGCGTTTATTCCGCTGACGCCGGTGGTGGAGGGGATTCGGCTGATAATTACGGAGAATTTTTCGTTGCTGGGGGTGATGCCGCAGCTCTTGGTAATCGGGGCGTGGGGAGTGGTGGTTTATGTTGTGGCGATTCGGGTGTTTAGATGGGAGTAGAGCTTTAAGAAACCAAGGTTTCTTGCTTCCTTAACTAGATTAAAAAGTTCGGGAGTGAATCCCGAACTTTTTAATGGATTATTGACGCCTAGCGGCGAGGCTTGGCGCAGTTCTACCCACCCCCTACGGGTAGACACAGTGTCCAGCCCATGAGGGGAGTAGTCCTCCCCTCATCGTCCTCGTCGGCAAAAGCCGAGTTTGCCTATAGCAAACCAAGCGAGGACTGCTCCCCTCCTAGATAATGATTCGCCAGAAAAGGTCAGGCTCCGCCTGTCTTTTCTGGCTCCAGTCAAGGAAAGGAAGAAAACCTTGGTTTTCTTAGCAGGAGACAGTGGCGAAAGGGAGGTTGGAACTTTATAAAGCCGGCGTTATAACAGAGGTAGGAAACTTTATAAAGTTTCCTACCTCGCACTCACCCCTGTTAAATCGACCCAAATCCAAAACTTTATAAAGTTTCGACCCTCTCCGCGGAGACCCCGAAGCCCTCCTTCGCCACTGTCGCGCTGGGTCGTGCTGCCGCCTACGAAGGTCTGGTTAGCCAATCTAGCTGGACGTTCTGGCATACGTCTTCGCTCGTTAATACATCAAACTCACAAAGTACAGGCATTAGTAATGCAGCTTCTGGTACAGGTGTTCATAGTAACAGCAAGCCAGGAGGCTCATCCCTCCGCTGTGCCTACCCGTAGGGAGTGGGGTGTTAGTAGTTTTGTCAGTAGTTGGGTCAAGAAAACCGACAGATAGGATCAAAAAGCATGACATTAAAATAAAAGTACCCCAGCCGTAACTGGGGTAGAATTATGATTTTGGTGGCTCCTCCCAGACTTGAACTGGGGACACAAGGCTCTTCAGGCCTCTGCTCTACCAACTGAGCTAAAGAGCCACACAAGGATAGTATAATCTGATATAATAGAGATGTCAAGAAAGGAGACATATGGTACGCGAAAATATCGCGCCTCTGTCAGGGTTTGTGGCATACAGCCCCGACATGCAAGCAAAGTTTGACCAACTTAAAGATTTGGTGGCTGGCGTGCATCATGCGTATGGTTTCCGATCTTTGGATTTGCCGTTGATTTATCGGGCGGAGGCACTGTTGGCGAAATCGGGGGGCGAGACGGACAAGCAGGTTTATCGGATTAAGAAGGGTGAGGCGGAGCTGGCGGTTCGGTTTGACTTGACAGTGCCGCTGGCGATGTATGTTGCGGGGCGCGATCGGGAGTTGGCTTTTCCGCTGAAGGCTTCGCAAATCAATCGCTCCTATCGGGGTGAAAAAGTTCAGCGGGGTCGTGAGCGTGAGCTTTATCAGTGTGATGCGGATGTGATTGCACGCGGCAAGCTGGACATCGGCTATGATGCGGAAGTGATTGCGGTGGCGGCGGATATTTATCGGCGGATGAATATTGGGCCGTTTACGATTCGGGTGGCTAACCGTCGCTTGCTGGGCGGGTTTTTGCAAGAGCTGGGGCTGGAGGATGTTAAGCCGGCGATGAGTGTTATTGATGATGCTGAGAAAATCTCGGAGGAGGATTTGGTTAAGGAACTGAGAGGCTTGGGTCTGGGACAAGGGCAGATCCAGAAGCTGCAAAGTTTGATTAAGTTTTCGGGTGGGCTGGATGAGCTGGCGGAGGTGCTGGGGATTGGTGCTGGTGGGGATTCGGCTAGTGAGCTGATGAGGCAAGGATTTCTCGAGCTCGTGGCGGTGATGGAGCAACTGGAAGTGCGTGGAGTGGTGGAAGCGAAGGTTGATTTGCAGATTGTTCGTGGGCTCGACTACTATACGGGGACGGTTTTTGAGACTCGCCTGGAGGAGGTGCCGGAAATTGGCTCGATAGGTTCGGGCGGTCGGTATGATAACTTGGTTGGTAACTATTCTAATGAGCAGTTTGAGGGGGTTGGGTTTAGTGTGGGGCTGACGCGGTTGTTTAATTCGTTGGCGGAGTTGGGGAAGTTGCCGGAGCTAGCGACAGAGGCGAAAGTAGTGCTGGTGCCGGTGGCGAAGGAGCAGATGGGGTTTTGTTTGGAGAAGGCGAGTGAGTGGAGGAAGAACGGCGAGAGTGTGGATGTTTACTTGCAGGGGGGCAAGCTGGATAAGGCGCTGAAGTATGCGGCCGGGTCGGGTGCGACGGAAGTGGTCGTGGTCGGTGAGGAAGAGGTTAGGAGTGGAAACCTCGAGCGGCGTACTGTAAAATAAAGGGATGGATGTCTTAGAAGACTTGAATGAGAGCCAGCGGTTGGCTGCGACGACGGTGGATGGGCCGGTGTTGCTTTTGGCGGGTGCTGGGAGCGGGAAGACGAAGACTTTGGTGCATCGGTTTGCGTATTTGGTGGAGCAGGGGGTGGCGCCGGAGTCGATTTTGGCGGTGACGTTTACGAACAAGGCGGCGAAGGAGATGCGGGAGCGGACGATGCAGCTACTGCATAAGCAAGGGCACGCTGTGCCGCGGTTGCCGTATCTCTCGACGTTTCATAGCTTGTCGGCGCGGCTACTAAGGATTGAATACATGGCGGCGGGGCTGATGGCGGGTTGGACGATTTATGATACGTCGGATCGGCAGTCGTTGGTGCGGCGGCTATTGCGTGAGGAAGACGCGAAGGTGAAGCCGGGGTTTGTGGTGACGATGATTTCGGAGTGGAAGTGCAAGGGGACGACGCCGGATGAGGCGATGGGCGAGGTGATTTATCCGAATCAGCGGCTGGCGGCGCGGCTGTATGCGGCGTATGAGGAGGAGAAGGCGAAGAATAATGCGCTGGATTTTGATGATCTTTTGGTGGTTTTGAAAAATCTGCTGGAGCGGGACGACGCGGTGCGGGAAAAGTGGCAGCGGCGATTTAGTCATATTATGATTGATGAGTATCAGGACACGAATACGATACAGTATCAGATTACGCGGTTGCTGCTTGGGCCGCATAATAATATCTGCGCGGTGGGGGATGACTGGCAGTCGATTTATTCGTGGCGAGGGGCGGATTTTCGGAATATCTTGAGGTTTGAAAAGGATTTTCCGGGGGCGGTGGTGGTGAAGTTGGAGCGGAATTATCGGTCGACGCAGCCGATTTTGTCGGCGAGCAACAAGATAATTCATGCGAATACGGAGCGGACGGATAAGGTGCTGTGGACGGAGGAAAAGCAGGGCGAAAAGGTGGTGATACAAGGGCTAGCGACGGACTACGAGGAGGCGACTTGGGTGATGGATGAGATTGATCGGGTGAGTCGTGAGTATGCGAATCCGATGGGTGCTTGGGCGGAGACGGCGATTTTGTATCGGACGAATGCGCAGAGTTATTTGTTTGAGCGGGCGCTGGTGGCGGAGAATATTCCGTATAAGTTGGTGGGGGGACTGAGGTTTTATGATCGGGCGGAGATTAAGGATGTGCTGGCGTTTATGCATTTGCTTCTGAATCCGGAGGATACGATTAGTCTGGAGCGGGTGATTGGTTATATGGGGACGGGGATTGGTGAGAAGAGTTGGCAGAACTTTTTGGCGTGGCGGGAGCAGACGGGTGAGCCGCTGCTGGAGGCGGTGTTTAATCCGCCGCCGAAGACGTCGCCGAAAGCGCGGGTGAGTTTTGCTCGGATTGGTGAGTGTTTTCGGGAGCTTGGGGAGCTAGCGAAAACGGCGACGCCGGGGGAGCTTGCGGCGGCGGTGATTGATAGGATAGAATATCGGAATTATTTGCTGACGACGTATCCGGAGCCGGCGGAGCGACTGCTAAATGTGGATAACTTGATTATGGAGGCGGGGGAGTATCCGGATCTCGAGACGTTTTTGGTGGATTTGGCGCTGTCGAGTAGTTCGGATGAAGTGGCGGGGCAGGCGGTTTCGTTGATGACGATTCATTCGGCGAAGGGATTGGAGTTTGATAATGTGTTTGTGGTGGGGCTGGAGGAGGGGTTGTTGCCGATGACGCGAGATGGGAGTAAGAGCGCGATTGAGGAGGAGCGGCGGCTGTTGTATGTGGCGATGACGCGGGCGCGGAAGAGGTTGTTTATTTCGATGGCGCATCGGCGGCAGTTGTATGGCAAGACGGAATATCAGGCGGCGTCGAGGTTTTTGGCGGATTTGGTGCCGGGGTTAGGTGCGCCGGCGGAAGAGCAAGAATATAGATACGACTAGGGGCGGGGGGTTTGGTCGCGGAGGCGCCAGATGTTGTCGGAGCCGAGGCGAAGGTCGATTAGACCGAGCTCGCCAGTGGTGAGGTTGTCAACCATGAGGGTGGCGGATTGGCGTTCGTCGGCGTCGGTGTGGAAGGTGAGGTTTTGGAAGGCGAGAATGTCGGAGGTTTTGGGGATGAGATCGAAGAAGGGTTGGACGGCTTCGGCGAAGTTGAAGTAATCCGAGTAGACGCTGCAGCCAACGACGCCGGCGTAGTTGATGGCGCCGGATGATTGGCGAGCGGGAGCGGCGACGGCGCAGAGGACGCCTTGACCGACATAGTAGGTAGCGCCGGTGGCGGAGGGGGTGTCGGGGAATTGTTCTTCGAATTGGAAGGATTGGAAAACAGTCAGGATGCGGTCGTTTGTGGTGAGGCGGTCGGCTTCGGTTGGCCAGCCAAAGTTGATGTGCTGGCCGACGTTGGCCGCGACGTAAAAATCAAAGCCGGGGACTTGGTAGAAGGGGGCGCCGAGCAGCGGGTCGGAGACGGCGGTGCGGGGGTCGTTTGGGTTGGGGCTGGCGGCGACGAGGGTATCCCGGAGGTCGTTGATGACTTGGGACATGATGTCGCGAGGGGTGGGGGCGTTTTTGCCTGCTGGTGGGAGGGGTTCTTCTTGGGGGGTGCGGTTATTAGAGAAGAGGAGAAAAGGGACGATAATGATGGCGACGAGGAGGGCTAGGACAAGGGCGGTGATGAGGTGGGGTTTTGATATGCGGGGCATGGCGGTGAGGTTTGGCTAAGCTTGCGCTTTCCAGCGAGCGATAGCGTCCTTGATGACCTTTTTGGCTTCGTCGATACCGTCAAAACTGCCGACTTTGGTGGTGCCGGGCTTTTTGAGGTCTTTGTAGTGGTTGAAATGGAACTCGATTTGTTCGATGAGTTTCTTGGGGAGGTCGTCGAGGGATTCGTAGATGTTGCCGTTGTTGCGGTCGTCGGCGGGGACGGCGATGATTTTGTCGTCGACTTCGCCGTCGTCAGAGAATTTCATGACGCCGAGGACGCGGGCTTCGACGACGAGGCCCATTGGGAGTGGGTCGTCGGCGATGAGGAGGACGTCGAGTTCGTCGCCGTCTTCGTCGAGAGTTTGAGGGATGAAGCCGTAGTTGGTGGGCTTGGCGAAGATTTTGTTTTCGACGCGGTCGAGTGCGAAATAGCCGACTTTGCGGTTCCATTCGATCTTGTAATTGCTGCCGACGGGGATTTCGACTACGACGTTGGTGGTGCCGTTTTCGTAGTCACCTGCGTCTAAAATTTTATTAAAATCTGCCATGAAGCCTCCTTTTGGCTAAGAAAACCGAGGGGTTTTCTGTTTCTTAATTTAAGTCTAGGGAAATGCGAGCCGGAGCTGCATTTCTAGAGTATATTGTAGCATATCTGGTCGTGCTGGCTAGGTTCGGATAATAGACGAAGCATCAAAATAACTCTCTGTACGTATTAGCACAAGCCTCATCAGGTACAGAATTTACCCACAGTGATCCCTAAAACCCCCTCATCAAGTTCGGCTCACTCGGACACAGAATGGTTTTAATCCGTCGCCACGGACTAAAACCTTCTTCTCCCTCGCTTTGCCAAGCTCCGGGACGTTCCGAATGAGTCCGAACCTTTGCTACGGGGGTTTTAGGTACTTCTATCCAGTCTTACTTTGATGCTGCATGTTTAGCCTATCCCATACTAACTATATCCTCCCTACCTAGCACTAGCCTCCCCACCCCCTACGGGTAGACACAGCGGAGGGAACGCCCCTGATGTTTTTGCGGTTGAGTGCCCCAGCCGGGGTACGCGTATGTACGCTCGATAATGGTGTGTGCGGCTAGGATATTAGACTGTAGCGAAGCAGCCCATATGCGCGCGAATAAAGACTGCTCGACTAACCCTTGACCTCGATTGAAGTAGCTATCCGAGACAGTGGCGAAGGAGGAGCGCGTTCTCCCTACCCCCTACGGGTAGACACAGCGGAGGGAATGACCATTAAACTCAGGGCCGTTAGTAATGACGCCCGGGTTAATGGATGTGGGACCTACATTTATATGAATCGCGCTCATGTCTGAGCGTAGAGTCGATGCCCATATTAACGAACGCTCTTGCCCACGGAGTCCAGTTGGCGGGCTGAAGATGTCATCAGAGACAGTGGCGAAGGAAACCCCTAGCTACAGATGGCTAGGGGCAGATGCTTTGTTTAGATATTTATTTTTTATTACTTTTCTTTTTATTAGCTAGCGCGCTAGCGGCTACCTTTCTGGTTGCTGCCGACTTGCTATTTCGCATCAAGTCTGATGCTTTACTGGCGATACGCTTACTTGTTCGTATGCTATTGCATTTTGCCATATTCCCTCCTTTCCGTGTATCATTATATAACAATGCTTATGTTAATAATAGTACGTTATTACATTTATGCTACTTGCTCAACCCCCCTTCGCCACTGTCATAAATGGAAGTATGGTTATCCAGCTTACTCAGCTAGGGTTAGGCTGGTTGTCTCAATTCTCGAATCAATGGATGTCATCCGTTATCTCATTTGAAAACGCTTCGCGATCACATATGACAAGTGACAGCATCCATTTAGGTACAACTACAAATGACCCTAAACGTTACGGCAACGCCCTCCGCTGTGTCTACCCGTAGGGGGTGGGGAGGATAGAAAAGGGACGACCCCTGTTGGAACAGGGGTGAGGTTTTTTGGTATAATTCTTTCTATTGTACAGTATAGCACAAGCGGGATGGAAAGTCAATAGGAATCTGGGGGATGAGGGGTATTGACAATACCCACTACTATGCATTACAATGATGCTATGGCAGAAGACGAAAATCAGGATGGACAGGAAGCGCGAGGAGTGTGGGTGGGCGCTGGAGGGTCGGCTGAAGCGCGAAAGGGTGCGGTGGATTATGCGGCGGAGTTGACTGTTCAGCTGAAAAAAGGGACGCTGACGCAATGTGTGCTGCTGGCGACTTCGGAGCCAGTGTATGCGTCGGAGATTTTGCTGCGGCTGGGGGAGGCGGAGCTGGAGATAGTGGAGGGGACGATTTATCCGCTGTTGTCGCGGCTGGCGCGAGATGGGCTGCTTATGCACGAGTGGCAGGAGTCGAGGAGCGGGCCGCCGCGGAAATATTATCGGATTACGGAGTATGGGCGGGCGGTGCGGGAGTGTTTGGGTGGGCAGATTCATAAAATGGATAGCGTGATAAAAAAACTGGAAAGGAAAGCAAAATGAACGAAATTGTGAGGATTCATATCGCGGGGGTGCCGTATGAAATAGACGCGGAGGCGAGGAGGCTGCTGGAGAAATATTTGAAGGACGTGAAGGCGAGTTTGGGAGATGAGGCGGATGCGCTGGATGAGATTGAGATACGGATTACGGAGATTTTGGCGGAGCGGGGCGTGGGGCGGAATGATGTGATAAAGTCGGTGGACGTAAAGGCGGTGAAAAAACAGTTGGGCGAGCCGAAAGATTTTGCGGGGGATGAGGCGGCGGATGGGAAGACGGAGGGGCAGAAGTTTGCGAAGAAGATTCGGGATGAGTTTGCGAAGCGGAAGTATTTTCGGGATACGGAGAATGGGATATTTGGTGGGGTGATTGCGGGGCTGGCGGCTTATACTGGGCTTGATGTGACGTTGCTGCGGGTGCTGTTTGTGCTGCTATGTGTTTTTACGGCGTTTTTCCCGTTTTTGGTGATATATATGGTGGTGTGGATTGTGGCGCCGGAGGCGAAGACGACGGGGGATCGGCTGAGTATGGAGGGGAAGCCGGTGAATATTGAGACGATTGTGGAGTCGGTGGAAGAGGCGGCGGAGAAGGCGGCGAAAGGGGCGGAGAAGGTTGCTGAGGATGTGGAGAAGAGGGTGGAGAATGCGGCGGCGCGAGTGGAGCGGGAGTGGCAGAGCCATGGGCCGGCGATAAAGAACACGGGGCTAAGGGTGGTGCTGGCTATCCTAGGGATTTTTGGCTTTTTGATGGCGATACCGGCGTTGGCGGCGCTAGTGCCGATAGTGACGGTGGGGGTGTATGGGACGCTGACGGTGGGGGTGCCGGAGATGACGATGTTTATGACGGCGATGGTGATGGGTGCGACGGCGGCGTTGATTTTTGTGGTGATGGCGCTGGTGGTTTCGGCGGCTTTGTGTATGGCGCGGATAAGTAAGGGGGCGTTGGTGGGGCTTTTGGTGGCCGGTGTGTTGGCACTAGGGCTAGCGATTGCGGCGGTGTCGATGACGAGTTTGTGGGTGTATCGCGTGGGGGATGAGGCAGCAAAGGGGACGGTGGAGAGGATTTTGGATGCGGGGAGAAGGAGGTAGAAAATGATTGAGGTAAAGAAGATTACGAAGACTTATGGGGATAAGAAAAATAGGTTTACGGCGCTGTCTGACGTGAGCTTTACGATACCGGATGGGGCGAGTGTGGCGATAGTGGGGAAGAGTGGGTCGGGGAAGTCGACGTTGATGCATGCGATGAGCGGGCTGGATCGGCCGCAGAAGGGTGAGATTATAATTGACGGGCGGGATATTTTGCAGATGTCGCAGGCGGAGGTGGATGGGTTTAGGGCACGGGAGATGAGTTTTGTGTTTCAGAGTTTTTTCGTGCAGGGGAATGAGACGTGTTATGAGAATGTGAGTTTGCCGCTGGAGATAAATAATGTGGATCGGGGGACGAGGGCGGAGCGGGTGAAGAAGGCGCTCGAGGCGGTGGGGTTGGAGGAAAAGATGAAATCGAAGGCGAAAAATTTGAGTGGTGGGCAGAAGCAGCGGTTGGCGATTGCTAGGGCGATTGTGGATGAGCCGAAGATTTTGTTTGCGGATGAGCCGACGGGGAATTTGGATACGGCGACGGGTGAGAAGGTGGTGGAGATGTTGTTTGATTATAGTAGGGCGGAGGGGGCGACGTTGATTATTGTGACGCATGATGCGGAGTTGGCGGCGAAGTGTGATATGCAGGTGCGGATTGTGGATGGAAAAGTGGAGAAAGTGCTTGGGAAGAAGGGCGGTAAAAATGCGTAGGATCGATATAGCGATACGGGCGGGGAAGAGTTTGAGGCAGGCGAAGGTGCGGACGGTTTTGACGTCGCTCGCTATTGCGGTGGGGGCGACGACGATTTGTTTGGCGCTGGCGGCGGGGAATGGGGCACGGGATTTGATTAGTAATTTTGTGGGGTTGCGGGGTGATGAGCGGGCGATTGATGTGTTTCGGATGATCCCGATGGATGAAGTGGTGGAGACGGTGGTGCCGACGGGGCCGCAGCGGGTGGATCAGGAGCCGGAAGAAGTTGACGAGGCGGACGAGACGGCGATGCGCGGGTCGTTTTCGGAGCAGGACATCGAGGAGATTCGGGCAATACCGGGAGTGGCTAATGTGACGCGGGATGTTTGGCTGGCGACGGTTTCGGTGGATGGGGTGGATGGTGAGTATGAGGCGGCGTCGAGTGTGCAGCGCGGGCGGCAGTTGAATGAGTTTATAGGTGTGGAGAATGATTATCGGTTGCAGGCTGGCGAGGTGGCGGTGAGTGAGTGGTATTTGGAGGCGCTAGGGTTTTCGTCGGTGGAAGAGGCGATTGGTGAGACGGTACGGTTGAACTTCCTGGCGAATCCGTGGCGGGCGGCGAGGCCGGATAATACGGATTTGTTTAGCAAAGAGTTTAGGATCGTGGCTGGGATAAGTGAAGAGGCGCGGCGATTCTCTAGAGAGTTTTTGATTTCGTATGAGGATGGGCTGGCTATTGCGACGGAGCAGAGGATGCCGAATACGTCGCTGTTGTCGGTGGAGATTGCGGATGGTTACGACATGGGCGAGGTGCGGGATAAAATTGCGGCGCAACATGAGGGGAATCGCGTGCAGAGCATGCAGGATATGTATGAGGAGATGTTTATGATGGTGAATATCGCGCAGTATGGGTTGATGGGGTTTGGGGCGTTGGCGATTTTGGCGAGTGTGTTTGGGGTGATAAATACGCAGTATATAAGTGTGCTGGAACGGACGCGGCAGATTGGGCTGATGAAGGCGCTGGGGATGAGGCGGCGGGATGTGGCGAGGTTGTTTAGGTATGAGGCGGCGTGGATTGGGGCGCTGGGTGGGATGATTGGTGTGGCGGTGGCGCTTTTGGTGACGTTGCTGAATCCGGTGATCGCAGGGGTTTTGGAGTTGGAGGAAGGAGTGAGGTTGCTGCAGGTTGATGCGGTGCAGGCGGTGATTTTGGTGGTGTCGCTAGCGGTTGTGGCGGTGCTGGCTGGGTATTTCCCGGCGCGAAAAGCGGCGAAGCTGGATCCGATTGAGGCGCTGAGGACGGAGTAGGCTAGGGAGTTGGTTTGGGATGTTGAAACCTCGCCGGGTTGGGCGAGGTTTTGGTTGGCTTTTGGCGGCGGCCTGGCTTTTGGTGGAGCGGTGCGCGTTATGAGCCTAAGACGATTTGGAGAAAAATGAATAGTAGAGCCATGCAGGTAGCGAGCGGTGCTAAGTCGCCGATGGATTTGCCCGGTAGGCGTCTGATAGACCTTGACATTAGCGCTAAGACGAGGCCGGAGAAGATGAGAGTGGAGCCGAGCGCCGGTTGTGGGAAGAGCTGGTGGGCGGTTGGGAGATAATCGGACAGGCCGATTAGGCAGACTATGGCGCCGGTGGCAACGATAGCGATGAGGTAGCGTGAGATATAGGCTGCTGGTCGCTTGTTGGTTAGTCCTTGCGTGGGTCGCATGAGGAGCATGGTTAGGAGCGTTAGCGAGGCGGCCAGGAAACCGTAGGCCGGATACGGCTCGAGTAGTTTGTCGAGGATGTGTAGACCCCAATCTGGGTCGACGATGCCTAGGCGTTGTTGCGCGACTACTAGGAGCACTTCGTACCAGTGCCCGAGTAGAGAGGCGACGCAAAAGGTGCTGATTAGTAAAAGTAAGCGTTTGCAGGCGTCGCTCGGCCTGGGAGACAGCGATGGTTTCATCAGAATCCCTCCAAAATATAAAGTGCCCCTTAGAGGCTAACTCGGGATGTTCCTCGAGGCTGTCTTTATTTTAACATCGGGGTCCCCGGAGGCAAAGCATGAGGGGGTTAAGGTCTCCCTACCTTCGCCACTGTCGAGTCGATTGGTTTTCGTCCTTCCGATGGTGTTCATGACTTCTCGACCAAACCATTCTGGCCGACACCAGCACTACGTTCTGTAACCCTTGCGTCTAACACTGGCGTAGGAGACGCGTTTGTTAATCCCGGTACAGGTGACGGCCCAAGCGCAGCTAGAAAACTTATGGGTCTCTCCCTCCGCTGTGTCTACCCGTAGGGGGTGGGGAGGATCTGCTTAGTCATTTACTTAACCAAAAGGAACAAGAAGTAGAGTAAAGAAAAAGACCCTTCCCTCCCTAACTAACCCTAAGTAAGCCAAAAAGGACTAGACCATCCCCACTAAGTAACCATGAGCAAGACAGACAAGGAAGCCAGGAGGGCATAACTCTACTCTACACCAACAGCAGTGGGGAGGCCAAGGAGGGGAGGGGCCTAGGCGAAGCCAAAGCCCCGAACGACTAGGCCGAACCACCGCCGCTGGGATCAGTTTTCCACAAAGTTAGTCACGAACAGAACAGGGGGAATAGTAATGTTCCCGCCCTTAGGGCGGGAACTCTTTGAAACATATCGTGCTTCGGGAAGCTGACGGCTATCTATATTTTTGCGACGTTTAGGACTGAGGGTCGGGATAGGACAATATACCTGCAACATAGAAAAAACAGGGGTTGAAAAAAGACGAGTTTGATGAAAACCCAGAGGGGCAATAATTGATATTAAGGAGAGAATGTTGGGCAAATTAGTCAGGGACGAGTTAACAGATAGGGAAAATACATCGTTATTTTGGAAGGGAGGTCTAGGCTCTCCCTTCTCTAACATCCGGGTGGTATAATAAGAGTATGGCTAAGGAGGCGGCGGGGATAACCGCGAAGGATTTTGTGCACTTGCACAATCACACACATTATAGTGTGCTAGATGGGCTGACGAAGATGCCGGACTTGATCGCGAAGGTCAGGGAGATGGGAATGGAAGCAGTAGCGGTGACGGATCATGGGACGATGAGTGGGTGTTTGGATTTGTACAAAACGGCTCGGGCGGCAGGGGTGAAGCCGCTGATTGGATTTGAGGCTTATGTGGCTGCGCGGACAATGGAGGACCGAGATCCGAAATTGGACCGAGATATCTTTCACCTAACGCTAATTGCGATGAACGAGAAGGGGTACCAGAATCTGTGTGCATTGTCAACAGAAGCTAACTTGCGAGGACTATATTATAAACCGCGGATCGATCATGCATTAATGGAGAAATATAGCGATAATTTGATTTGTTTGTCAGGGTGCGCCGGAGGAGAGATCTCGGAGAAGCTGAAGGTGAATGATTATGATGGGGCGGTGAAGTTGGCGGAGTGGTATAAGGGATTATATGGGGACAGGTTCTACTTGGAAATGCAAGACCACGGGCACAAGGAGGCACCACAGTTTTGGGAGACGCAGAGACAGATAAATGATTATTTGAAAAAGATAGGCGAGGAGTTGGATATTCCGCTAGTGGTAACTTGCGATGGGCACTACTTGAACCCGGGTGATCAGGATGTGCATGAGATTCTGCTGGCGGTGGGGACGGGGAGTAATTTGAGCGACGAGAAGCGGATGAGTATGCGGGAGTTTCGGCTGGAGCTGACGGACCCGAAAGAAATTATTAAGCGGTGGGCGAAAGACTGTCCGGAGGCGATCTTGAATACGCGGCGGATTGCCGAGCGATGTGAGGATGGCTATATTGAGTTGGGGCGGATTTTGATTCCGAAGTTTCCGACGCCGAATGGGGAGAGCGAGGCGGAGCATCTGAATGAGTTGGTGTATCGGGGGGCAGTGCGGCGATATGAGTTGGGTGACGCGGACAAGATGACGGTGGTGCAGTGCAAAAAAAAGTTGCCGAAAGAGGTGACGGACCGGCTGACGATGGAGATGGAAGTGATTTCTAGGATGGGATATTATGGTTACTTTTTGATCGTGCAGGATTTTATCAACTGGGGGAAGAATCAGGGGATTATTTTTGGGCCGGGGCGAGGGAGCGCGGCCGGGTCGCTGGTGGCGTATTGTCTGAATATCACGGACTTGGATCCGCTGGAGTATGATTTGCTGTTTGAGCGGTTTTTGAATCCGGATCGGATTAGTATGCCGGATATGGATATTGATATCCAGGATACGCGGCGGGACGAGGTGGTGCAGTATTGCGTGGAGAAATATGGGGAAGCGCGGGTGGCGAATATCTGTACGTTTGGTAAAATGATGGCGAAAAACGCCGTGCGAGATGTGGCGAGAGTGATGGAGGTGCCGTATGCGGAGGCGGATCGATTGGCGAAGTTGGTACCGGATCCGGTGCAAGGGCATCATAAGCCGCTGAAAGTTTCGTTGGAAGAATCGGCGGAATTACGAACGGAGTATGAGAATAATCAAACGTCGCGGCAGGTGATTGACTATGCGTCGCAACTAGAAGGGACGATCAGGTCGCATGGGGTGCACGCGTGTGGGGTAGTGATTGCGCCAGACGATTTGGTGAAGTTTTTGCCGCTGGAGAAGGCACAGAAAGGAGTGGTGGCGACGCAGTTTCCGATGGGTGACGTGGAGGAGCTTGGGCTACTTAAGATGGACTTCTTGGGTTTAAAGAACTTGACGATTATCAACTCGGCGCTGAGGATCATTCGGAAGGCTTATGGGACGGAGATTGATCTGACGACGTTGAGCTTGAAGGACGAGAAAACGTACGAGTTGTTTCAGCGGGCGGATACGACAGGAGTGTTTCAGTTGGAATCGGCAGGGATGAAACGATATTTGCGAGGCTTAAAGGCGTCACGTTTTGAGGATATTGTGGCAATGGTGGCGTTGTACCGGCCGGGACCGATGCAGTTTATTGATTCATTCATAGCGCGAAAGCATGGTAAAGAAGAAATCTCGTATTTGCACCCGGGGTTGGAGTCGTCGCTGAAAAATACCTATGGGATCTTGGTTTATCAAGAGCAGTTTATGCAGATTTCCAAAGAATGGTGTGGGTTTACTGGAGGTGAGGCGGATACTCTGAGGAAGGCGGTGGGTAAGAAGAAGATGGACCTGATGATGCAGATGGAGCCGAAGTTCATTGAGGGGGCGATGAAAGTGGGAGGGGCGAACGAGGAGCTGGCGAAGAAGTTTTGGTTGGACCTGGTGGAATTTGCGAATTACTGTTTTAATAAAAGCCATGCGGCGTGTTATGCGTTGATTGCGTATTGGACGGCGTATATTAAGGCGCATTATCCGGATGCGTTTATGGCGGCGTTGATGACGGCGGACTCGGGAGATACGGATCGGCTGGCGATTGAGATTGACGAGTGTCGACAGATGGGGCTGGAGGTGCTGTTGCCGGATATAAATCAGAGCTACGGGGAGTTCGCGATCGTGCCGAAGGAGAATAAGATTCGGGTAGCGCTTTCGGCGGTGAAGGGCGTAGGGGCGGGGTTAGTAGAGGAGTTGTGTGAGGAGCGGAAACAAAATGGTGGATATGAGACGATCTCAGATTTTGCAAGACGGATGCCGGAGAAGTTTAATAAGAAAGCGTGGGAAGCACTGATTATGGCGGGGGCGTTTGATGAGTTTGGTGATAGGAGTGATCTTTTGTTTAGCTTGGAGGGGATCCAGGCATATGCGGCGAAGCTAAGGAAAGAAGCGGCGAGTGGGCAGGTGGATCTGTTTGGGAGCTTGGGCGGCGAGGCGGCATTGCCGGAGATTGAGATAAAGCAGGCGCCGATTAAGCATGATGAAAATGAGCGGTTGAAATGGGAACGAGAGTTGATTGGTCTATATATATCGGCGAACCCGATGAGCAAATATGCGGAATGGCTAAGAGACAAGACGACTCCGGTGGCGGATCTGTTGGAGATCAGTGCGGGGACAAAGGTAACGGTGGGAGGGATACTGAAAAGTGCGCGCGCGATACTTACGAAGAAAGGGTCAAAAATGGCGTTTTGTCAGTTGGCGGATGCGCGAGGGGATGAGGTGGAGCTAGTGGTATTTCCGCAAGCGTACGAAATGTCGGCAAATAAGATCGTGCAGGATGAAGTGGTGTTGATAAAAGGGAATGCTGAGCGACGAAGTGGTGAGCTGAAGATTCTGGTGGACGAGGTGTTGCCGCTTGACGAGAATACAATGGCGAATTATAAGGAGTCACCGGCGGTGGTGATGCGAAAAACGGCGGCGAAACGGGGGGCTGCTCGGGCGCCGATTCTGTATGTGAAGGTTTTGGATAGCGGTGACCAAGAAAAACTGCGGGAGCTAAAGTCGCTATGCGATAGGCATGCCGGTTTAGAAGAGGTGGTGATGGTGACCTATGTAGATGGAGCGAAAAAAGCGATGAAGCTGAAGTATAAGGTAGACGCGGAGGCTGCGAAACCGGCGCTAACGAAGCTACTTGGTCTCGGAAACGTAGTTATAAAATGATTCGGCGAGTGGTGCTGTATAATTTGCGATCGGCATATAACGTCGGTGCTATAATGCGGACAGCGGAGGCATTTGGTGTTTCGGAGATAATATGTGTAGGCACGACACCTTTTCCAAAGGTTGTAAACGATAAGAGGCTGCCGCATGAGATCGCGAGGGCGGAGAAGCAGATTGAGAAGACGGCGCTTGGGGCGAGTGAGATGCTAATAGTGAAACATGCGGCGGATGACGAAGGGATGATAGATATTTTAAGAGAAGGGTTGACAATCGTCCTTGAGCAAGGGGAGGGTAGCGTGGATTTAATGTCCGCTGCGTCCGATGTCGGTGACTGCCCTGCCCTAACCTTGATGGTGGGCGAAGAAGTGCACGGCATTCCGAGAGAGCTGATAAAGCGGATGCTAGCTCTAGATGGGCGGAACAAGCTGGTGGAAATACCGATGCTCGGGCGGAAGGAATCACTGAACGTATCGGTGGCGGCAGGAGTAGCTCTGCACTGGTTTTCTTTGCAAAAGAGGGCCACCTAGGAGAGCGTAGATTAGTCAAAATACGAGAGTTAATCCTGATATTCTCGACAAAACATGATATACTTAAGCAGTATGCATAACGAGGGTGAGGTTCAAGCCAAGCGACGAGAAAACGAAGAGCAAGCAACAGATAAGCGAGCTCAGATACTGGGCATCCCGTATTTGGATACGCGACCGTTTGAGCATACGGTGAGCTTGGTTGAGGATTTTGAGCAGATTGTTACAAAAGAAGAGATACGAAGGGACGCAATTGTGCCTTTGTATTTGGGCGGGGCGGAACAGCCATGGGAGTTTGGGGTAACCAGCGCGACGCCAAAATCGCTGATTGCGAAGATGACGAGTGAATATCAGGAACGAGGCGATAAGATACAGTTCTTCTTGATTTCAGAAAGTGGGTATAAGACATTGGCGGAGCGATATGACCCGCCAATGGACGTGCAATATGATGATATAAAGATCGCCGGCGAGGGGGACAGTGAGACATTGGCGGCGGTGAGCGCGACGTTGAATTCGGTGTCGGCGGATCGGATCTTTGATTTTTTGATTGACCAAGCGGATCGATTGGGTGCATCGGACATTCATATTGAGAATCTACGCGAGATGATTCGGGTGCGGATGCGCGTGGACGGAGTGCTACACCCGGTAGCGAACTTGGATAGGGATCGATATAGGATTATTTTGGGAGAGCTATCAAGTCGGGCTAGCTTGTCGACCGCTGCGAAGACGCCGCAGTCCGGGCATCTACAAAAAGAGGTGGAGCGGAATGGCGCGCGGCATGTGTTGAATATCCGTATTGAGAGTATCCCGACGTTATTCGGGATGGATGCCGTGATGCGACTCTTTAACTTTGATGAGAGCTTGTTGAACATTGAGCTCTTGGGGATTTCAGAGAGTGAGCGAGCGGAGCTGGAAGAGATTATCTCACATCCGAGGGGTCTCGTGTTAATGGTGGGGCCGACCGGTTCGGGTAAATCGACGACGTTGTATAGTTTGATTAACGCGTTAAATACGACGGATAGGAAGATTATCACGTTGGAGGATCCGGTGGAGTATAGCATCACGGGGATTAGCCAGGTGCCGATTAGGACGAATGATGGCGGGTCGTTTGCGGATGGGCTGCGGTCGGTGCTGCGTCTTGACCCGGACGTGGTGATGGTCGGTGAGATTCGTGATGCGGATACGGCGAAGACGGCGATTCAGGCGTCAATTACGGGGCACTTGGTGCTGAGTTCGTTTCACGCGAATTCGGCGGCGGCGGCGTTTGCTAGGATGATTGATTTGATTGGGACGAATCCGATTTTCGCGACGTCGGTACGCTTAGTGGTGGCGCAGAGGTTAGTGCGACGACTAGCGCCGAACAAGGAAATGTACGAGCCGGATCAATCGACGAAAGATTATATAAAATCGGTGTTGGAGGGGACAAAACATATGCCGGATCTCACGACGCTAAAATTAGCCAAACCAGTGAAGAGTGCGGATTATCCGTTTGGGTATCATGGGCGATTTTGCCTGATGGAGCAACTGGTGGTGGATAGTCAAATCCAGACGTTTTTAGCGGATGAAGCGAGCGGCGGGACGGCCATGCAAATTGAGGCAACGGCAAGGAAGAACGGCATGCTAACGCTGCTACAGAAAGGCGTGCTTGCGGCGGTAAGCGGCGAGACAACGATAGAAGAAGTAAGCAGGGTGATATAGGAGGCTTATGAAGAATTATATTTACGCGTCGATGGAATTATATGACCAGACGAACGGGATTCGTGGTGGGGGTGGCTTAGGCGTTCTGGCGGCAGACATGCGACGAGCAGCAGACGAGGCGGATGTGGCGCTGACGTTACTGACGCCGTTTTATCCGTGGGAAGTGCACCAGAAATTAGAGAATGGACAATTTTCAGATTACTACGTGGAGATTTTTCCGGCGGAGTTTGGCTATGAGCGACTGGGCGAGGCAGTGGTAGCGACGGCGTATGATGCGTCGGTGCGGCTGGAGGTTTGGCAGAAAGTATTCGGTAGCACGCGGATCTTGACAGTGTTTGAGCCGGATTTTGGAGAGTTGTATTCGGATGGTGGGTCAAGCGATCATCGGCTATATCAAGAGGTGGCATTGGGCTTCGGCGGTTGGCAGGCGCTGCGTTATGCAGAGATTGAACCGACAGTGTTGCAGCTGAACGAGACGGCGACGTTCTTTTGCGCGCTGGCATGGCTAGATGATTTGGTGGCGGGCGGAAAAGAGTTCTACGCGGCGGTGGATTATGTTCGTAGGCATACGTTGTATACAAACCATACGTTAGTACAGGCAGCGGAGAGCGAGTTTACGTTGGAGCAGTTCGTGCGGTTTGTGTTACCGAACTTACAGTGTCGGTCGGTGCAGCGATGGTTGGTGCAACAGTTTGTAGACGGACGAGCGAAGTTATCGGGGTTGACGTTGGAGCTTTCAGGCAAGAGGAGCGGCGTGAGTAAATTGCATGCACGAGTGGCAGAGTACTATGACTTGAACGGCGATAAAGTGGAGTTTACGCCGGTTACGAACGGGGTGGACTTTGATTGGTGGACGGAGCCGAGGACGTTGAAGATGCTGAAGAACGGCGGGGTGATTACGGAAACGGGTTTGCCGGGTAAGGAATATGCTGCGAAGATTGCTGAGACGCTTGTATCGAAAGATATTGAAGAATGTAAGGCAGCGGGCAAGAAGCAGCTGTATGAGATGCTGGAAGACCGATACGGGATTACGGGTTTGGACGAGAAGGCGGTGTTGTTTAACTTCAAAAGACGGTTTGTGGACTACAAGAGGCCATGGTTGGCGTTTCGGGATACGGAGCGGTTGGCGCGGATATTAAAAGAAAATAACGCGTACTATTTCTTGGCGGGGCGGGTGCATACCGGGGATGACGCTATGCTGGATCAGCTGAAGAAGATTTTGGTGCAGGTAGAAGAAAATGACGAGCTGAGAAGCCGAGTGTTTTACTTGGCGGATTATGACGAGAAGGTGGCGGCGGCGTTGTCGGCGGGTTGTGATATTGCGGTGAATAATCCGATTGTGGGTCTTGAAGCCTGTGGCACGAGCTGGGAAAAGGATATATCGAACTTGCAGATTTTGGTGTCGACGCATGACGGTGGTGTGGCGGATATAACGCCGGCGGTGTATTTAGAAATTGTTGGCGAACGAGAAGAGGACGAGGTAGAGTCGCTATATCAACAGATGGAAAGGGCGGCGAAGCTAGCGGCAGATCCGGAGGCGCGGGCAGAGCATCTGCAGCAGTTGATGATGGCGTATTTGCCGACGATGAGTGCGACGCGAATGGTGGTGGAATACCTTGATCTATTGGGGATTAAGCACGATAAATAGTCTGAGTCGGGGCAGAGAGTAGGAGAGCTACGAAAGGTAAGAGGATGGCGGGGGCCATCCTCTTGTGGGTCGGACGAGAGCCGTTAAAATCCAGCCTCCGGCTGGGGGGCCTCGGGCTGAGGCTGTTCGTCCGCAGTAAAGATGGGGACAAAGACCACAACTAGGTCGATGTCAGGTCGCCAAACGGCAATGCTCTGGGGGTGGTCACTGGTAGCCGGGAAGGTAAAGATTTGGTCCCCAAGTTCGACGAGGGGGAGGAGCATGCGTTGCTCAGCAAGATTGGTGGCGTCAACGATGGTGAGGGTCGGTTCGCTTTCCGGTAGGTCAAGAGTAGTTTCCAGTTTTTGCAGGGTGGTAAGCTCGACGGTGTCATTGCCGCCGGAGGTGTTGCTAGATGAATTGAAGAGGAAGAAGCCAAGAGCGACACCAAGGGCAATACCGACGATGCCGACGAGGGCAATGGTGAGGATGTTTTTTTGTCCGCCGAGTTTGAGTTTGGTGCCGTTGTTTTGAGCGGCAAGGGTATCTTGAGAGACTCCAAAAGGCGTGCTGGTAGGAGTGGCCGGTTCAGCTTCGGCGGCTTGCGCAAAAGGATTGGGCGCTGCGGGAGCGATAGGATCGCTGACCGGGGCAGCAGGGAAATCAGCCGGAGCAGTGAGGTCAGGAGGGGTAGTGGAGAAATCAGAAGCGGTAGGAGTAGCTAGATCAGCAACTGGTGCGGCAGGTTCGGCTGCTGGAGTGGGAGCACTAGGGGCACCCGTTACTGGGTCCGCGGCTGGGAAGGGGTCGGATGTTGGCGGTTGGCTATTGATGTCTGTTCCAGCGGCTGCTGGCATCGCTGATGAGTCAGCGGAATTGCTATTAGTATCCATATAAGGAGTTTACCATAACCGATTTGTTAGTGCAAGAAAGCTGTGGACAACTATTGAAAAAAAGCTGGGAACATGCTATGATGAACAAATGACAAAAGATAAAATACGAAATATCGCAATAATCGCGCACGTTGACCATGGCAAGACTACTTTGGTGGATGGGTTGCTTAAACAAAGTAATACTTTTCGAGCGAATCAGGCTGAGATGGCGAAGACGTTGATTATGGATTCGATGGATCAGGAGAGCGAGCGGGGGATCACGATTACAGCGAAGCAGACGGCGGTATATTATGACGGGCACAAGATAAATATCATCGATACGCCGGGGCACGCGGACTTTTCGGGTGAAGTGGAGCGGACATTGAACATGGCGGATGGAGTGCTTCTAGTGGTGGACGCGCAGGAAGGACCGATGCCGCAGACGAAGTTCGTACTCTCTAAGGCGTTGGACCTGGGATTGGTGCCGGTGGTGGTGATCAATAAGATTGATAAGCCGGCGGCGAGGATCAAAGAGGTGCTGGATGAGATTAGCGATCTGTTCTTGGAGTTGGCAACAGATGATTCGCAATTGCTGTATCCGGTGTATTATGCGATCGCGCGAGAAGGGAAGGCGTGGAAGGAGATGCCGGTGGATGTGACGGCTTCGGCTGATCTTTTACCAGTGTTTGAAGCGATTATCAATGAGATCCCGGAGCCGACAGTTGATGAAGAGGCGACAAAAGGGTTGCAGATACTGGTGAGTGCGCTGGGGTATGATACTTATATTGGCAAGCTGGCGATTGGGAAGATCACGCGGGGTAAGGTGAAGGCGGGAGAGACGGTCTCGGTGTTGGGCGTTGGTGGGAAGAACGAGAAGAACAAACTGGATAAAGTATTTACTTATCGAGGCTTGGCGCGTGAGGAAGCTGCGGAGGCTACGGCGGGAGACATAGTAGCGGTAAGCGGGGCGGCGAGCGCAACGATTGGCGATACTTTGGCGACGGGAGATACTCCGGAGATGTTGCCGACGATCGAGCTGGAGCCACCGACCATGAGCATATACATTGGGCCAAACACTTCGCCATTGAAAGGTCGTGAGGGTGAGTTTACGACTTCGCGGCAGATCGCGGAGCGGCTGGAGAAAGAGCTGGAGACTAATATAGCGCTGAGACTGGAACCGGAAGATTTAGGTTTTAAGGTGAGCGGACGAGGTGAGTTGCATTTGTCAGTGTTGATCGAGACGATGCGGCGAGAGGGGTATGAGATGGAGGTAGGGCGGCCGCAGGTAGTGTATCGGGATGTTGAGGGAGTGAAATCAGAGCCGGTAGAAGACTTATCAGTTGAGGTGAGCCCAGAGTTCGTTGGGGTGATCTCTCAGGAGCTAGGCAGGCGGCATGGAGAACTTTTGAACCAGGAGACGACGTCGACGGGGTCGATGCGATTTAGTTATGCAGTGCCGACGGCAGCGTTGATTGGGCTACGAAACGTGCTTTTGACGGCGACGAGAGGGACGGTGATCATGAGTTCGATTCCACGGGGGTACCAGCCGGTTGGTGCGAAGTACGCGGCGGAACGGAACGGGGCGCTTGTGTCGCATGAGAGCGGGATGGCGACGAGCTATGCGTTGGCGGCTTCGGAGGCGCGAGGTGAGCTGTTTGTGGGGCCGGGGACAGAAGTATATAGGGGGATGATTGTTGGGTTGTACAATAAGACCGGTGACCTTGATATAAATGTGTGCAAGGAGAAACAGCTGACTAACATGCGAAGTAAATCGAGCGATGGGACGGTGCAGCTGACGCCGCATACGCAGATGAGCTTGGAGCAGGCGTTGGATTTTCTGGCGGATGATGAGTTGCTGGAAGTGACGCCGAAGAATTTGCGGTTGCGGAAACGAGAATTGGATCCGAACATGAGGAAACGGGCCGCTAAGAGCTAGACGCGGTCTGTGCATGTTGGCAGGTGTGGTAGAATGAAGTATGTGGCAGGTGGCTTTGACGGCTCTTGGTGTCGGACTGGTGAGTATGAGCTTGGCGGCAGCGGTGCTTTGGTTGCCGAAAATCGCGGATGAGATTCAGCAGTGGTTGAGTTTGATATTGATAGTGGTGCTGACGTATATCGTCGGCTTTGATTTGTTGCCACACGCTTTGGAGTATGGGGTCCCGATTTGGCAGGTAGCAGTTTGGGTGGTGGTGGGGGCCGCGGTGTTTGGGATATTGCAATGGTTGATGGAGCGCCGACATGAACATGGCGAAAGTAGGCGGAGCTTCCGCGCTAAGAAAGAGGCTGGGGAGCGAGAGCATCGATCGCAAGCGGGGGCGATATTCATAGCGGATGTGCTACATACTTTTATGGATGGGCTGATGATTGGTTTGGGGTGGCTGGCGGGTGCAGCTACAGGTTGGAGCGTGGCGTTTTCCGTGGTGGCGCATGAGGTGCCGAATAGATTCAATAACTTTATGGCACTACGGCGAGCGAAGATTCCGCGGGGAAGGATTATGTTGCTAGGCTTAGGGATAACGGCGGCAATAGTGATCGGCGCATCTTTAGCGTACATGGCGGGGGAAGAGTGGCGGTGGCTGGAAGATAACAGAGGGGTAATGTTGGCAGTGATGGGGGGATTCTTCTTAAACATTGTGGTACGTGAGGTGTTGATATTTGGCAAGATGGTGCGCGGGCGACAGGGGAAGAAAGGGACGAAGGCTCGATTCTAGTAGTGAAATATGCTACAATAGGGGCTACGATAACATAGGAAATACTATGAAAGTTAAGCAAGCGATTATCCCGACGGCGGGATGGGGAACGAGACGGCTACCAGTGACTAAGGTGATTGAAAAAAGTATGTTGCCGATAGGTAATAGGCCACTAGTAGACTATGTGGTGCAGGACTTGGCGGGTGCAGGCATAGAAGATATATATATTGTAGTGAGTGCCGGGTCGCGGCAGATTCAGGATTATTATGGGCGGAATGAGCCGCTGGAGAAGCATCTGATCGCGCAGGGTAAGGAAGATAGGATAGCGGCACTTAATACGGTTCCGGAGGGGGTGCGGTTGCATTTTATTGAGCAGCCAGATGACGGGAGGTATGGGACGGCGGTGCCGGTGGCGATTGTAGTGGAAGAGGCGCAACTGGAAGGGCCGACTTTTGTGTTTATGGGTGACGATTTTTTGTGGAATAAGGAAGGTGTGAGTGAGGCGGCGCGGATGCCGAGCGTGATGTTGGCAGATAACGATAGTGTGATACTTGGACAGAGAATGGCGGCGGAGGATATTGCGGGAAAAAAAGGTTGGATTGTTGAAGAAGACGGACGGTTAAAAGATTTTATCGAGAAGCCGGAGTTGGCGGAGATGGGCGGGGCGAAGACGGGACTCGCGAATATCAGTAAGTATATAATGTCGGTGGAGTTGCTGCATCGGGTGGCGAAGTATGTGAAAGAGTTTGATGTGAGTGAGAATTCGCGGGGTGAGTATGAGATTACGGATCCGGTCTACGAGCATGTGCGGGCAGGCGGGGTAATCAGGACGTTAGGGGCGAAGGCAGAGTATCTTGATGGGGGGACTGTTGAGGGGTGGTTGCATGCTAATGAGACGGTCTTAAAGAGCTAGCAGATTTCGTTGTCAGAGCTTCCGTTGCTCGTTCACGGTATGTTAAATACCGCTCATTCCGCTACTCAAGCCTTCCTTGAACTTCATCTAAATATACCGGGGCTTAAATTATGGTTGTTCGGGGGTTGCTGGAGGTTCGCTAGTCTCCGTGGTTTCGGGAGTTGGTGCGGTCTGAGCGACTTCTTCGGGTGGGAGGAGGGGGTCTTCGGGTTCGAGCTCGTCGATGTCGTCGAGGCGATCTTTGAGGAATGAGGCGGCAGCCATGTCAGCAAGCTTGTTAATGAGCTCGTTATAGACGGCGTCTTTGGGTTGGTCGGCGTTGATAGTGGCAAGAATGTCAAGAGACTTGTAAAAGGTGAGGACGGGGAGGGTTTTATCGCGGAACTCTTCGAAGCGGCGTTCAAGTTTCTTGACGCTGGAATCGTCGGTGCGACCTGCGTCGCCTTCCGCGCGGTCACCGGTCATTTGTGCGGTTTCCCAGCGTTCGCGAACGTCGCCCTCACTGATGTTGAGGAGGATGACAGCCTTAAGTGGGTGCTTGTCTTCGAGGGCGTTAATGACATCGACTTCTTCGCCGTCCCAACGTCCGACAGCGCTCAGGACAAGGGGATAACCGTCTAGTTCAGGTGCGCTGAGGTAAGGGATGACGATACGGCGAAACTCGGACTGTGGGGTGAGCAGGCCGTCGCGGGTGAGATTCTCGTGAGCGTGCTTGGCTTCGTAAGCGCGTAGGATGGCGCCGGAGCTGAGGAACTTGCCGCCGATGTCTATGGCTAGTTGGACGCCAACAGTGTCTTTGCCGGCCATGGGTAACCCCATAATGTTGATTGACCCGCTACCGAGCCAGTCGCGAATCATCGCTAGCTTGCTAGTCATTGCTTCATCCATGTGCTATCATTGTACCATGAGTAGAAAAGTTATAATAGGTCTTGCCATAAGCATTTTGGTAATTATCGGTGGGGTTGTGTTGTGGAACATGACGGAAGAGAGCCCAAGGGCGCGGGCAAATGATTTTGATTACACGGCGATAATAACTGAGGGAGACGACGCGGAGAAAAATCAGGCGCCGGCGAACTTTGCGGATCGTGTATTTGGTAATGCGGAAAGCCCAATTGTGGTGGTAGAGTACGGGGATTTTGCCTGTTCGGCTTGTGCTATGCTTAGCCCGATTATCGATGAGATTCGGAGCGAGTTCGGTGAGCAGGTTGCGTTTGTATTTCGGCATATGCCGCTTTCGACGATGCAGGGGCATGAGAATTCGAGGGCGGCGGCGCTGGCGGCAGAGGTAGCCGGGAAGCAGGGTAAGTTCTGGGATTATAAGGCGATGCTGTTTCGTAACCAGGCCTCTTGGACGTTTGTTCCGGCGAGTGAGCGCCTGAGCGTTTTTCGAGAGTTTGCGGAGAGCTTAGGACTGGATGCGGAGCAATTTGAGGAAGACTTTCGACATTATTCACGGCCGATAAATCAGCGGCTAGATTTCCACGTGGCGTTGGCGCGACGACAGGACGTGGCGGGGACTCCGACGGTGTTTCTGAATGGAGAGGAGATTGATAACGCGGCTTTGTTTGATCGAGCGCGGTTTAGGTCGGTTCTGGAACGAGCCTTGGAGCAATAGCCTTCCTTAGTTGAACCAAAAAAGCCGGATGAATCCGGACTTTTTTGATGTAAGAACTTAGTATCGGGCGTTAGTCTTATTGCCAGGAGATGGTGTTGTTGTTGGGGACAGCGGTAATCCAGGTTTGGCCGCGAGCTAAGACGATGGGGTGTCCGGCAGTGTCGAATAGCTCAAGTGGGGCACTGCGGCTGAGCTTTTGCCATCTAGCGCTGATGACGTAGCCGTCTTGGAAGACGAAAGCTTCGCCGTTGCCGGTGGTGGTGACGTCTTCGAAATCGCTGCTGACTGTGCGAGAATTGACACGGATGGCGATGACGACGCGAGGGGCGAGCTGGCCGTGTTCACGGTCGTGATGGGCAGCGCCGGTGGCAAAACTGCGTAGATAGGTGCTGGTAGCTTCGTCGAAACGGTAGACGACGTTCATGGAGGCTTGGGCCATGTTGAGATTGACTTGGTTAGCGCGGACTGTGGAAGTGGCGGGTTCGTCGCTGCGGAGGAAGGGGATGGTGAAGTTGGATGTGGTATAGCCGCGGCTGGTGGCAAGCAGAGTGAGGCGCTCGATGTTGGTGTAGAGATTGTGGGGTGATTGGCGTTCGCGGATGCGCCAGTAGATTTCGGTGCCGGCGAGAGTCATGGTCTGGATACTGCGATTAGGCGGGCGGGCGATGTCGGCGAGAGCGGTGTCGGAACCGCCGTGGTGAGCCATGGCCGCGTCGAAGGGAATGGTCCAGTCGGCGAAGTGATTGCGGAGGCTACGCATGGGGCCCATGAGAGCGGGGCGATTGACTTGATAGAGAGCAATGAAGCGGGAGATGCCGCCGTTGGCGATAGTCTCATAGATGATTTCGGCTTCGGCGAGGCCGGATTGTGGGCGGGCGGCAGTGGAGTTTTCGATAATGGCGGCGATAACTAGATGGTTGGCGGGAAACTCTTCGTCAAGTGGGAGGCCAGTAAGTGGGGCGTAGTGGGAGACGACAGGGTCGTCGGGGATTTCTTCTTTGGGGGTTTCGGCGATCTCTTCGTTGACGTTATCACGGGTGACGGCGAAAACGATGCCAAAAGTGAGTAGGATAAGGGCGATTACGCCGGCGGTGACACCGAGAATGATTTTTTGTTTGCGGTTGAAGCGGCTGAAGAAGCGTTTGAAGGGGTTTTGTTTATCAAAGAGATTAGACTCGGCGCCAGATAATTCCATAGAAGTTATTTTACCATGTTGATTACGGATTGTAAACGGCGGAGGGTGGTGTCACGGCCGAGGACGTCGAGGGTGAAGGGAAGTTCGGGCGAGAAGGGGGCGAAGCTGACGGAGAGGCGGATGAGGCTAAAGAGGGTGGCCGGCTTCTCGCCGGTGGTCTCGAGGAGAAGGTTTAGGGTGGTGCGGAGATTATCGGCGTTCCAGTCGGTGATTTCGGCCAGCGTGGTGTGGGTGGTTTGGAGGAGCTCGCGGATGCGTGCAGGGCCTAAGTCTTTAAGGAACTTGTTACTGGTAATCATAGATAGGTCTGGGGTCGGGTCTTTGAAGAAGTAGGTCGTCTCGCGGAGGTCGGCGAGGGTTTTTAGGCGTTCGCGCATGATTTCGAGTACGCGTTTTTTGGTTATTTCGTCTTGGGCTTCTGTAGGCCAAAATCCTTCAGTACGCTTGTATAGTTCGTCCAAAGGGAGTTTGCGAATCCATTGGCCGTTGATCCAAAGAAGGCGCTTTTCGTCGAAGCGGGCACTGGCTTTTTGGATGCGGGTGATGTCGAAAATATCGGTGAGCTCAGCGAGGCTGAAGATTTCGTCGGTGGAGTTGTCGTTCCAGCCGAGAAGGACGAGGAAGTTGAGGATTGCCTCTTTGAGGTAGCCGTCGTTTCGATAGTCCTCGACCGATTTAGCGCCGTCGCGTTTAGAGAGCTTCTTGCCACCGGTGAGACCGAGGATGGATGGAACGGTGACGAAGCGAGGGGGGGTGATTTTTAGGGCTTCGTATAGGCGGATGAAGTTTGGTGTGGAAGAGATGAACTCTTGGCCGCGGACGATGTGGGAGATTTTCATTTCGTAATCGTCGACGATGTGGGCGAAGTTGTAGGTGGGGAGGCCATCGGCTTTGATAAGGACGAAGTCGTCGAGGTTTTCCGGGCCGGCGGAAAGGTCTCCGCGTACGTCATCGTGCCAGTGGACGCGATGCAGGTTGGTTTGTTTGAAGCGTAGGGACTTGCCTTCGCCGGGTTGCCATTTCTCGAGCTTTTCTGGGCGGTGTTCGCGATAAAGGAAGGGCTTGCCGGCGGCTTCGGACTCGGCGCGCATGGCGGTGATTTCCTCGGCAGTGTAGGGGTCGGCGTAGGCGAGGCCGGCAGTGACAAGCTTCTTGGCCCAGGCGTTGTAGCGATCAATGCGAGCAGACTGATAAACGACTTCTTGGTTGTCCCATTGGAGGTCTAGCCAGCTTAGCGTGTCGAAAATGACTTGGTCAGCGCCCTTTACCTCACGTTTTTTGTCGGTGTCTTCGATGCGGAGCAGGAAGTCGCCCTTATTTCGTTTGGCGATAAGATAGGCGAAGAGTGCAGTGCGCACGCCGCCGATATGTAGCTGCCCCGTAGGGCTCGGAGCAAAGCGAGTTCGAGTTTTCATGAGGTGATTATACTATAAGTAGTTGATAAAGTCTAGGCTATGGTGGGCTACATGCTCGAGTAGGCGCCGTCGAAGGCAGTTCCGTAATTTGCTTTGCTGAGGCCAATCAATTCGTGGGCATTAGCGGCAGTCTGGCGAGCAGAAATGCCGGTAACGCCGGCTGAACGAAGGGCGCTACGGATGCTGTCCATGGTAGCTTGCTCAGTGGCAGTGAGAGTACCGCCGGTAGCGAGTATTTCTTGAGCATGTTTTGCCATGGCTTTGGCTACAACGTGTTTGCGAGAGTGATCGACTTGCGCGCCGTTACGACTGTGTTTGGCATCGGAGGCCATATCTATAGCTGCGCCGAGTTGTTTTTTAGCGTGAAATCTCCTCCTGATTGGGACGGCGCCGGCGGGTGCAGGATTCTCAAGCATCTGGGCTAGAGACTCGCCGCTTTGTTTCCAGCGATCGCCGGTCTTGGTGACGACATTGTCCATGAGGAATTGTTGGGCGGCCTGGCCGTCGGCAGTGGTGTTGTTGGAAACTTGGTCGTAGCCTTTGCCCATGAAGAGAGTAGAGCCGGCGTCGGTGCCGGTGCTGTTGACGCCGCGTGACCAAGAGGCGAGAGTGGCGTTTTCCTTGCTGATTTCGCGGTTGTTGGCGTCAGAGCTGGCGGCTTTGATGAAGGCGCCTCGCGCGTCGTCGTATTTTTTGCGATCGTCGCCGGTGAGACCCCCGCGGGCTGCGTCGGCGGTACTGAGGTTATCGGATAATGCCTGGATGCCTTCGGCGCCGCGGCTTGCCAGCATGTTGGTGAGGGCTTTGGTTTTGACTTTGTCACCGCTCATGAGGGCGCTTTGGAACTCGGCAGAGAGGCCAGCAGTGTTGTTGCCGTAGCGCATCTCCATATCGGCGGCGACGCCTTCCATGAGTTCGCGTTCGTTCTTGTTTTCGGCGGCGACACCAGCGGAGCGTTTGCGGCCTAGGTAGCCGCGGCTATCCATACGTTCTTGTTTGTTTTCGCTCTTGCGGCGGCGGGCGAGCTCTTTATCGCTTTCGGCTCGTGTCATGCTGGAGGCGGCGCCAGTGAGATTGAGGACGTCGTCATAGCTCATGCCGTTGCCTTGATAAATACCGGCGGCAGCACGGCGGTCGAGCTCTTTGTTGGCGCGGGCGGCGACTGCAGCGTTGGTGCTAGCGGCGTCGGCGATAAGCGTACTTACATCTGTGCCGTTGCCTTGGTAGGTGCCGGCTTTGACGCGGTTGCCGATCTCGGTATCCATTTCGGCTTGGGTCATGGAGCCGGCTGCGACTTCGGATGCCATGGCGGCATAACTCATACCGTTGCCGACATAGCTGCCGAGCCGCATCTGGGACCTCTTGTTTATCTTGGACAGCTTTTTATTACTGCCTTTGTAAGCTCCGGAAGCTGCAGCTTGGTAGTCGGCGGTTTTCTGTTGGCGATTCATCTTGGCTCGGTCGGATTGGTCGGCGAGGAATTTGCGTGGGTCTTTGCCGCCGAAGATACCAGCGCCGGCTTTGATTTTGGCGTCATATTGGGCCTTTTTTTCGGCTTGGTAGTCGGCGAGAGGCTTTTTGGCGCGGCTTTCGGCGGACTTGCCTAGACCGTTGATGCGGCCGGTGAGGTTGCCGCCGAGCTTGCCGAGGCCGAGGAGAGCGGCTTTAGTAACGGTGACGACCAGGAAGAAGGGCAGGATGGTGGCCGCCGCGGCGATGAGGCCGAAGAGAGTATTGTCGGGTCCGCCGGCTTGGGCGATGATGCGACCGGCGAGGAGGCCGCCGCCCATGAGAGCGCCAGCGACAGGATAGACCACGAGCATGGCTTTAAAGGCTTTGAGCCAGGCGTTGGAGAGTTTTTCGGTGTTGGGTAGAAGCATGGCGGCAAAAGCGAGTGGTGAGAGGACGACTAATAGGACGACGGCGACTTGGCGGAAAACGAGGACGGCGAAGATGATGGCGACGGCGACGAGGCCGGAGAGAATGAGCATGATGAAGACGGCTGCGACCCCTCCGGCGCCACCAGCGATGGTGAGGAAGGCGCCAGCCGCTAGGCCGATGCCGAGAAGGGGTGCGATAATGCTCATGAAGTCGATGCCGCCGCCGTCGGGGTCCGGAGTGGGGGCAACGAGGCCGCCGGAAATGCCGTTGATCTCAATATTGGCGAGGAGAGAGTTGATTTGGTGGCCGATGATATTAGAGATGTCGACCGCGGCCTGAGCGATGAAGAAAGAAAGATTGATGAGGATAGCGGAAATGATGAGCTTGGGCATGATTTTTTTGATGCCGTAGTTGTCGATGCCGATGCCGCTGATTTGGGAGAAGATGACGATGAGGAAGAGGATGATAAAGACAATGTTGGCGATGTTTCTGAAGATTTCCCAAGCTTGATAGGTGCCGCCGCCGACCTGCATGAATTCGGCGGGGATGCGGAGCATGGCTTCAATGACGAACGTGTAGATGGAGCCGAGGAGGCCGTTGGCGGTTTCGACCAGGGCGCAGATGGCCCAACCGAAACGGCCGAGTTCGCAGGTGACTTCGGAGTCGTCGATGTTTAAGCTCTGACCGTAAGAGATGTCTGAGTCTCTGGCATCTGTGAGTAATGCTAAGATGGCGTTGTGCCGGGCTTCAGTGATCTCGTGCCTGGTATCATCATTTTGTAATCCGAGCCAGTTTTGGCAATCGCGTTGGCCTGGTTGGATTGCCCCACCATGTCCGCTACCGAGTATAAAATGATAGTTTGCCGTTGATACATTGCCCTGCCATAGCTGGACGTAGAGAACTTCTCGTTCTGCTCCCCCGACATCAGGTCGGAAGTCGCATCTGGCAAAGAATCTGTTGGGGTCGGCGCTATCTCCACCCATCATATTGTCCTCTACTGACCATGCGCTGTTTGCGTTGACCATATTGACAATGGCTTGGGCTTGCTCCTCGGTTATGGGTGTCGCTGCAAAACTAGAGCCGACTCCGGGTATGCCGTGATTTGCACATGCTACATCTACGGAAGGCGCTGATCCGGGAATGTTGGTGATAGTCGCACGGAATACGTCGGTGATTGTGTTTGCGTCCGTTCGGCGCCTGATGGTTACCGACACGTTATGGCTGGCGTTTTGGAACCAGGTGCTGGTCTGATAGACGGACGTCCCGCACGAGGCGAAGTATTGAGGGTAGGTCACCTCGGGTGACGAGCCGCTTTCGTCTACCGTGATAGTCCAGTTGCCGTTCGCCCTTACGGTATTAATTAGGCTTTGCGCGGTGCTAGCAGTTTGCACAACGGTGCCGTGTTGCTCGTATATGGCGCTGGGGATACCGCGATTGGCGCATGCGGCCGCTCTGTCCGCTCCGGGAACATTTGATGCGGATGCGTTAAAGATAGTTCGGCGTTGATCGGCTGTACCGCTTTGTGGTGACACAATCGAGATAGTTAAATCCCATTGATTGTTACCCAAGTCTCTTCCGAAACACGAGATGCCGTAAGTTGCATTGGAGTCGAGCGTGGCATCGACGGTTTGGGTGAGGGTGGCGATGTTGAGAATGGGTAGGAGGGCAAAAATTGCGACCAGTACCACCAAGAATTTCTTGCGCATAACTGTAATGATTATAGCATAAGCGGGGTAAATGGGGGTGGTTTGTGTAATTGACATATTGTGTAGTTTTTGCTTGACAGATTGTGAAGTCTTTAGTAAGATGTAAGGTATGCAATATCTGCCTAGATTGATTGAAAAGCCGCTTCGAGAGGCGCTCAAGATTTCGGGCGGGGTATTTTTGCAAGGGGTTAAGGCTTCGGGTAAGACAGAAACGGCTCTTAGGTTTGCCGGGAGTAGCGTAAACCTTCAAAATGATCCGCGAAATAGATTGTTGGCTGAAGTATCGCCGAGGGATATTATCGGAGGGGTGACGCCGCGGTTGATTGACGAGTGGCAGGAGGTGCCGTCGATTTGGAATAACGTTAAGACGGAAATTGATGCCAGGAAGGCGAAAAATCAATTTATTTTGACCGGTTCCGCTACGGTAAAGGATGGTGACAAGCTTCATTCGGGTGCGGGAAGGATTGTCACGTTGGGGATGTCGACGCTTACCTGGGTTGAGTTGGGGTATTCTAACTCTTCAATTCGACTGAATTCGCTGCTTGATGGAAGATGCATGCGTCCTCGGCAAAACCCGATGGAACTACGTACGATTTTGTCTAGGCTTGTGGTTGGTGGTTGGCCTATCGTGATTGGGCAGCCGGAACGTTCGGCTACTATCATAAATCGTTCATATGTGGACTTGTTGCTCAGCGATGACATTAGTCGTGTCTCTGGCGTGCGGCGTGATAGAGCCCGCGCTGAGCGGATTTTTCGATCAATTGCCCGCAATGTCGCGACGCCGGTTGAGATTTCCGCGATTTCCGCTGATACGGAAATCGATACTTTCCGAAAGACTGATCTGACGGTTTCTAGGCAGGCTACTTATGATTATATGAGCGATTTCACGAGGCTGCTTATGTTGGTCAACCAGCCGACTTGGAATGTTCATATCCGTTCGTCGGCAAGTCTTCGCATGACACCGAAGCGACATTTGGCGGATACGTCTTTGGTTTGTGCTGCCCTGGGGCTGTCGTCTGAATCGCTGTTTCATGACCTCAATTTTGCTGGACTACTTTTTGAGTCGCTAGTGTTTCATGATATGTCCGTCTACGCGGGGCTGCTTGATGCCCGCGTGTCTTATTATCGAGACTCGGCAGGGGGCGAGGTGGATATTATCGTGGAGAGGCGTGATGGGGCTTGGGCGGCATTTGAGGTGAAGTTGGGCGATGTGGATTTGGATATCGCGGCGGAGAAGCTGCTTCGGTTTGCTAAGAATATCGATACGAAAAAGTCCCGAGCGCCAAGTTCGCTTAATATCGTAACTGGGACCGGTGTCTCTTATGCGCGGGAGGATGGAGTGAACGTGATATCGCTTGGGTGTCTTGGTGTGTAGGTGGGGGAAGTGTTATACTGGGGTATTATGGAAATAATTTTGCTCGGCCTAGTCTTCTTAGGCGTGGTGCTACTATTGATAAAGGGTTTTTGGGAGTTTCGGCCGCGGCCGGCGAGGCGGCAGGTGTTGGTGGATAGCTCGGTTTTGATGGATGCGCGGGTGTTGGCGCTAGCGCGGACGGGGTTTATTGGGGATGAACTGTTGATTATGCAGTCGGTGCTTTTGGAGATGCAGACGGTGGCGGATGGGAAAGATAGCGAGAAGCGGGCACGGGCGCGGATTGGTTTGGATGCGGTGGAGGAATTGCAGCGGACGCCGGGGTTAGTTGTACGGGTGATACCGCAGGAACCGGAGAAAGGGGTGGACAACCAGCTCTTGAAGCGAGCGAAAAGGACGGGGGCGTTGATAATGACGAATGATTTTAACTTAGGGAAAGTGGCACTGGCGGATAATTTGAAGGTACTTAATATGAATGCTCTTAGTCAGAATTTGCGCAGTGAATATCTGCCGGGGGATAAGACGCAGATTAAGCTGGTGCAAAAAGGATCGGGCAAGGGGCAGGGCGTGGGTTACATGCCGGATGGGACGATGGTGGTGGTGGATGATTCGGATAAGAAAATCGGGGAGTTTGTGGAGATTGAGGTGACGAGGATGCATCAAACAGCCGCCGGTCGCATGATGTTCGCTAGATTAACCTAAGTATTCGGCATATTTCGTTGTCAGAGTTTCCGCTGCTCAGTCAACGTGCCTTTAGCACGTTTCCTTCCGCTGCTCAACTCTTCCTAGAACTATGCTCGAATATTAGGTTAACTGTTTGTTTTGAACTTCATCCAGATTATTAGGTTAGGTGAGCGGACATCGTTAGTCGCAGACGGGGTGGATTTGGAGGTCGAAGTCGTTACTGCCGAAGGGTTCGCGAGGGATGATGCGAACGACGGTTTTGATGGGGTTGCAGTGGCGGAGAGAGTGGCCGAACTCTTCACGGAAGCGGCCGTTTTCGCCTTGGAGGAGCTCATTTAAAGTGAGGAAAATACCGCTATTTGCTACCGAGGCATCGCGGAGGCGAGCGATAGCCAGCTCGGTGCCGGAGTCGTTGATGATGTTTTCGCGGTAACTCTGGTAGTAGGCGGTTGCGAGGCGGGAGAGGTGGCGTTGATAATAGGCGCTACTAAACCAGCCCCAACCTAGAAAATAGGCGAGGATAAGAAGGCCCATAGAAAGGGAGAAGAGAATTAGCCCGAACTTCATCCAGGCGTCACGATGGCCGGATGGGCGTCTTGCATTGCTCACCTCATGATTTTAGCATAAGTGTGATAAAATAACTATGTTATGGGCTTCATGGAAAAAGTCAAGAAGATGTTGACACAGCCGATTGGTGGAACTGGTAAAGCCCAGCCCCAGAAGCAAGCGGCAGCGCCGGTGCCGACAGTGCCGATAGCGACGGCGATTGTGCCGGGTCAGGCAAAAACGAGTGTGTCGATTGAAGAGGTGATGAACTCGGTGGCGGATGGGATCGTGGCGTTGGACCGCTCGGGGACGATACGACTGATAAATGTAGCGGCGGCGAGGCTGGCGGGGTTTGCGAATTCGGCGGACGCGGTGGGGCTGAACTACGCAAGCGTGTTGCAGTTGGTGGATGTGGCGGGAGCGCCGCTGGAAGAAAGGCATAATCCGCTGATTAAGGCGCTGACGAATAATGAGACGATGACGACGCGGGATTTCAGCTTGGTGAGTCGGGAGAATCAGAAGAGGACGCCGGTGGAGCTGACGACTTCGTATGACAAGCTGGACGACGCGATAATCGTGACGTATCGGGATATCTCGCAGGAGTTAAAGGAAGATGGCGAGCAGATGGAGTTTATCTCGACAGCGAGCCATGAGATGCGGACGCCGATTGCGTCGATTGAGGGGTATTTGGGGTTGGCGCTTAATGAAAAGAGCGCGACGATAGATGCGCGGGCGCGAGAATATTTGGTGAAGGCGCATGAGGCGAGCCAGCATCTAGGGAAATTGTTTAAGGATCTGCTGGATGCGACGCAGGCATCGGATCAGCGGCTGAAAGCGAGTTTGGAGCCGGTGGAGATGACGGAGCTGGTGCGGAATGTGGTGAGTGGGTTTTCGCCGATGGTGGCGCAGAAGAATCTGGTGCTTTTGTTTAACTCGATACCGCTGTCGCAAGCTACGGCTGATCATCAGTTGACGCAAAAGTTGTTTGCTAGGGTGGATCCGGGGTTTGTGCGAGAGATTGTGAATAATTTGATGGAGAACGCGATTAAATATACACCGGCGGGACGGATTGAGGTGACGGTGCAGGGTAGCCAAAATGAGGTGGTGGTGTCGGTGCGAGATAGTGGCGTGGGGATTTCCGCGGATGATTTGCCGCATATTTTTCAGAAGTTTTATCGGTCGGATAACTCGGATACGCGGACAATTAACGGGACGGGGCTGGGGCTGTATATCGCGCGGGCGCGGACTGAGGCGATGGATGGGCAGCTGTCGGCGGATAGTACGTTTGGGCGTGGGTCGATATTTTTCCTGAGGCTACCGCGGATGACGGATGAGGAGTTTGACAAGGAGCGGGGGTTGGCGGATAATCAATTGGAGATGCCGAGTGCGGAAGAGCGGGCGGCGACGGTGCCAGCAGTAGCGCCTGCGGGACAAACAGTCGTCCAGGGTGCACCAGCGCTTCCAGCGCAACCTGCGGCTACGCCCGCACCTGTTCAGCAGCAAGTTCAAGTGGCGGAGCAGCCAGTAATAAATCAAGGAGGATAGATGGATCAGAAGAAGGTTCTGATTGTAGAAGACGACGCGGCGCTGGGGGAGATTTATGACGTGCGGCTGAAGAATGAGGGTTATCAGGTGACGTTGGCACATGACGGCGAGGAGGCGTTGCAAAAAGTGACGCAGATTAAGCCGGATTTGGTGCTGAGCGATGTGATGATGCCAAAGATTAGTGGGTTTGATGTGCTGGATGTGATACGATCGACGCCGGAAACGAAAGATACAAAGGTGATAATGATGACGGCGCTGTCGGGGAGTGAGCATCAGGATCGTGGGCAGAAGCTGGGGGTGGATTTGTATATGGTGAAGAGTCAGGTGGGGATTGAGGATATTGTGAATGCGGTGAATCAGCTATTGGGTGGTGGGACCGGGACGAGTACGCCGACGGCGAATGTGCCGGGGGCGGTGGCGCCGGCGACGACGCCTGTGGTGCCACCGGCAGCGGCCGCGCCTGCGGCGCCGAGTGTTCCAGCTCCGGCTGCGCCGACAACAGCAGTGCCGATAGCGACTGTTCCTGCTGTGCCTGCTCCGGCGCCTCCGAATGCTCCCGCGGCATCAGAGTTTGCGCCGCCGACTGCTCCGTCTACGGAAGCACCAGCAGCGACGACTGTGCCGGTAACGACACCGGATGTACCGGTGGCGATAAATGTAACGACGGGACCAGCGTCAGAAGCGAGTGCTCCTGTTGCACCGGCTACTATGGGACAGCCGCCGACTTCTTCTTCGCCTATCATTGATGCGGATAAGATAGTAGCGACGCCACCTGGGCCGACTTCGGTATTTTAAGATTGTATGCGGTTAAATAAGTACTTGGCGCTGGCTCTGGGGATCTCGCGGCGGGAGGCTGATGAATTGGTGGCTTCGGGGCGAGTGGAGCAGCGGGGCGAGGATGTGCTGGTGGATGGTAAGGTGGTGAAGCCGATGCCGTATAAGTATTTGGCGTTTCATAAGCCGGTGGGGTATGTGTCGAGTCGGCGGGCGCAAGGCCAAGCGCCAACGATATATGAGATTTTGCCGGAGAAATATCATCATTTGAAGCCGGTGGGGCGGCTGGATAAGGATAGCTCGGGGATAATATTATTGACGAATGATGGGGATTTTGCGGAGCGGATGACGCATCCGAAATATGAGAAAGAAAAATTATATGAGGTGGAGTTGGATCATGATTTGACGCCGCTACATCAGCAGATGATAGCGGATTTTGGGGTGGATTTGCCAGATGGGAAGAGTAAGATGGGGTTAGCGAGGCGGGATGAGGGGTATGGGGACGGGAAAGGGGAGCGACGTGAGTGGTCGGTGACGCTAAAAGAAGGGCGGAATCGGCAGATTCGGCGGACGTTTGGGGCTCTGGGGTATACGGTGGTGGGGTTGCATCGGGTGAAGTTTGGGGTGTATGAACTAGCGGAGTTACCGACGGGGGAGTGGCAGGAGTTTACTATAAGAAACCAAGGTTAGGGAAACAACGAGCCCCCTGCTTTATGCAGGGGGTGTCGTTGGTTGGAGTCTTCCACCTATGGAGCGGTCAACTCTATTTTTTTCGGCTGATGACGAAGTAACCACCGGCGGTAGCAAGAGCTACTGCACCAGCGATACCAGTCGCAACTGCTACCGGACCAGTTGGGGGTAGCGGTGGTGGCGTTGGTGGAGGGGTATCACATGGGAGACCGTCCACGATAATGCTCACGTCGTAACGATTGGTGTTGGTGATGATATTACGGGTATCGTTATCATAACCGGTTACTTGTGCGTTCCAGTGGTAGGCGTTGCGGCCACACTTAAGCTGATCGACAGCTGGAACTTTGATGTTGAATCGAACTGTTGCGGAACCAGAGCCGTCGCTCGGATTGTAAATACCGAAACGGCCAAGGCTAAACTGCTGGGTAATATCCTGGCTGTTGATGAACTGGCCATCAGGGAACTGGCGGCTAAACACGCGAGCAGAGTTACCTACTACGGTGAGTTGACCGCTAACGTTCATGTTAGCCCGAACGTCAAGTCGGATACCAGCAAGGGTAGTTGTGTTGTAGACTATAAACATAGCCTCGACAACTTCGCCCGGTTGAGCGACGATGTCTTTTTGGAACGCGCCGGTCGAGTTAAGTCGTCGAACGCCGGCTACGATCGTTGGGTCACCGATGGGGCCAGCCGAAACTGGTGCCACCATAGCAACTGTCGCAACAGTCGCCGCAGCCGCAGCTGCCAGGACACGATTAAAAGCTTTTTTCATTAAAAACTCCTTTCAATGTAACTTGTTAGTCACTTTAACAATTTGCATGGTAAAAACCACGCTTCATCAGCCGAATTGTTAAAATGCCTCTCCCGACCAACAAGTCAGATTACTAACTACGAGATAATACTAGTGTATAGGGTAAGTGGGGGAGTTGCAAGCATGATCGCTTTGCAAACTCCCCGCAGGCTCTTCTATACAAAAAGTCGAGCTAAGGTACTCACCCCTGTTGTATTGCAGGTGGTGCTATATATGGGCGGATTGACGCTCCGCTAAAGGCGTTAAAGTTTTGAGAGAGTTGTTTAGTGCCATCCGGCGGGGTCGTCACCATCGACTCCGGTTCCAGAGCCTCCCGGTAAGAGTTCGGTCGGGGTATCCTGACCTTTTTCTTCTGGTGGGGGTTGGAGGGAGGGGTCGGATGGGAAGTCGTATTCCCTGGGGTGGCCGGCTTCTTCGGGGACGTCAACTCCGGGTGTACCGCCCCAATGGTCGGGGTAGTTGCCGGGTGGGACGTCTTGCCATTGCTCGACGTACCGGAGGTAATTGACGATGACCGTGGTGTTGCCGGTGACGTTGTTTAGGGTGTACATGGCGCTACCGCCACTTGCTGTCCAACCGGATGGGGGGCTGTCGTGACCGCCGACGGAGCTACCGTTGATGGTCATACCGCTAAATGTGTGGAACCTTTCGTTTGGCCCCAACACAACCCTGCCTACAGCGCCGCCCGTACCGACGTCGCCGATGCGGAAAGTTGCTGACTGGTTGGTTGTTCGGATGGTCTGGGTGCTGACGGTTTCGACTACAGCGTGTGTCATTGTGTCAATTAGGCGAATGGTAACGGTTACGTCCCATTCTTGGGCTGCGGCCGGGCGACGGATATAGTAGGCGTTGACCGTTCTATTAGCGGTAATATTGCTAATAGTGTGGCTTTGGCCTCTGGTGACGTTGGTTCCGTCGACATTGTGCAGCTCGTGCGCGTGTCCACCGTGGGTCAATGTTCCGGGGATGGTGTGACTGCCGCCAACTTGGATAGTGTGGGTGGTGGTGCCGGCGCGGGTCCAGTTAGCGGTACCCTGCTCGGCGACGTAGTTGTTGACGGTTAGGGTCACAGTCGTGGGCTGGTTGCGTACATAAACCGCGCGGAGCAAGGTGTTACCAGTAGGCGTAAAGCTGAAACTGGTGCCACTGGCGTTATGCCTCCGAATAAACGTTTGGCCGTTGCTGCTGTATTCCCTGACTTCACTAATAGTGTAGTCATTCGACCTTGGCAGGTTGAAGCTCATGGCTCGGTTAATCGGGCCCGTCTTCGAATCCCTTTGAGTGCCGGGTACCAGCATATAGTTGCCGCCTGACACATATACATGGTCCATGATGACGGTAACGTTTTGTGGCTGCGGCGGTGGGGTCGGGCCGGGGGGAGTAGGAGTAGGAGTAGCATCCGCTGCTCGCAAATAGTATGCGTGCAGGGTCATGTTGCCTGAAACCGTGACCGTAAAGCCTTGGCCACGCGCCCCATCCCGGTCGTTGACTCGGATGAGCTCGTGGGTGTGGCCGCCGTAACTGAATGTCCCAGGGACGGTATGGCTACTGCCGACGTTGACTGTGAAGGTTTGGGTGCCCGCGCTGGTCCATTGAGTTGCTCCCGATTGGGCCACGTAATTGTTTACTGTGACCGTGACGGTTTGCGGTTGCGGAGTTTCTCCTCCCTCGCCCGGTGGTATTCCCGGTGGGCGATGGCTGTCATCCCGTGGCACGTCTCTGATGACGTGTCTTTCGGTCAGGATGTTGAAGCACTCAATCAACGCGTAGGCTACTTGGCCGTCGGCGAAGGTAAAGGTGCCGACATGGCGTTGGTCAGCCGTGAGGTTGATGTTCCACGGGTTATATCGGAACCCTGGAACTCGGTTGGACTGGCTGAAAGACTGCCGCGTGCTGTTGAAGTACGTATTGTAAAACGCGCTCCAACCGATGTTGTTACGGAAAGTGCCAAAAGGTTGCGCCGTAAAACCAACAATTTCCTTGCCGCCGTTCCCGGGCGCCGCGTGGTTAAACGTGGTCGCAATGTCCGGGTAGAGCCTCCAGGTGGAATTGAAGTATTCCATCATTTTGGCTTCGCGTTCGGCGTGGGGCAAGTGTGCGTAAGTGCGATACCACGCGTCGAGCATGATAAAGCTTACGGAGTTGTTGTGGTCGTTTGCCGAGGTCCGGGTAGGGTCGGTTTCGCTACCTACCAGGGGTTGTTCGGCTCCTTCGTTGGTTTCGCCCGGGTTATTGGTTTCGGGGTTGTTGGTTTCGTCGAGGTTGCTAGCGTCGCTAGGCAGCTCGGGGAACTCCGGGAAATCGTCCAACGGGGTGTTGTTTTGTGCTAACTGGGTTGACCAATCGGCGACAGACGTCGCGGTGCCGGACTGCGAAAACAGATTGCAGCCGGACAGGAAAACTACGCTCATGACGAGCATGACAGTGAGGAGTAATCCTCTTGTTGTGACCATCGCCAGCCCAGGGGCAGTGGCGACAGTCCGGGTGGTGCTGAGGTTCTCGGTCTTTTTCATGGAAAAGGGCCCCTTTCTTCAATAGATTTTTTTGGTATTCTACACGGCCTGAAGCCGATCGTAGCTTGGTATGGTTGTCGATGACGAAATCGTCGGGTAGTACGGGAAATCTAATCTATATAGAAACAGCAAAAGCTGGTAATATGGGGGTGGTTTTAACATCTCTCTCTGGTGCTTTGCACCATCCTGACACTAGCGGTTTAGTTCTAGTACCAGGGCGGTGCATAGCACGCAAATTCGTTGTTAATAATCTGACTTGTTAAATCGCGTCTCTAGACGCTCGATCTAGTCGACCATCCATTGACTGTTTCCATTATAGCACACCAGGTCTCAAAAGTCAATAGATTTCAAGCATTATATAAGCATTTTGAGGCAAAAACTAGTGTTTTAGCATGAAATGCTTATGTTTTTGGGGATTTTAGGGTTGTCTATGGGGTAAAGATGTGTTAAAATAACGCTGTGGTGAGCGTAGCTCAGTTGGTAGAGCCCCGGGTTGTGGTTCCGGTTGTCGCGGGTTCGAGCCCCGTCGCTCACCCCACAGTGAGCCTGCGCGAGCCTGATAATCGGCTTTAGAAAGCCTCACGGACAGTTAAAAAATGGTGACAATGGCCCCATAGCCAAGTGGTTAAGGCACAGGGTTTTCATCCCTGCATACGTGGGTTCGATCCCCGCTGGGGTCACCATTAAGGCCTCATCGTCTAACGGTTAGGACACCAGGTTCTCATCCTGGCAATCGGAGTTCGATTCTCCGTGAGGTCACCATGATAGACAGTGGTGAAATGAAAAAGCACCTCTGGACAAAGGAAACGATCTTGATATGAAATTATTACCTAAAATCTTAATCGGCTTAGGTTCTACAACAGCGGTAGTTGCTACTACTGCCGTCATTAACCCATTCGGGATAGCAAATAGCGTTCCTGTAATTAGCCAAGCAAGAGAGGCCTATTTAATGGGAAGAATCATGGCTGGCACGGATCCAAAGGATATTGCCAGCGAAAAAGAAATCTGCTTACTCAGCGATAAATATGAACACGGAAGGTATACTTGGTTTGACGAGCCGCATTATGCAGGTATGCAACAGCAACAGATAGAAAAGGAAGTTCCAGAACGAGATCCTAATAATCGCGGCGCTTACACTGGGAATATGACAACTGTCTATGAGACGGGAGAATATGTTCCAACTTATAAAAACTGTATCGGTTGGAAAGAATCAATCACAGATGATAAGGGTGTGTATTACGAGTTCAGTTCCCCTGACGATTATATTAGGTGGTTAGATGCCGATCGAGAACGACGCGAACAAGAGGCCGAACAGAGTCGGAGGGAGTCAGAAGAGACAACGAGACGAATGGAACGAGAAAGGTGCGAAGCCAACAGAGCGCGAGGTTATATATTGGAGGGTTGCGAATGAGCCATTGCTCCACTGCCCCATATGGGGAGACAAAAATAACATCCGCTTCTGGCAGATGCTATTCCCAGACTGGGCGGTGTCTCAAGAGAGACACTCAGTCAATTTGACCGACACCAGACTGTTAAGCAGTGCTACTTGACGTAACCTGCACTTCCATTGTATCATATGTTAAGTTATGTGTCAATAGCGGACGGCGTGCCTAAGGTCTAAGGCAGCGGCGTCTCGTGATGATTCTTTTGGCGATGCTGGAGATTGTTACGATAGTTGTACTTGGTGAAGATACTGTTTGCGAGCATGTCACTAGCTTGAACTAAGTAGTGGTTGCGGGAATCGCAAAACGTAATATGCACTTCCAAGCCACTAGTGAAGAGGGCGGGATGGATGATGCCATAGTCAAAGTTGGCGATGCCATTTCGAAACTCCTCGCGTATGCTTTCGTGGAGATTATATATGCCGTCAGTAGACGTATGCTGGTTGTCTATGAAGAATCGCAAGACTGTGGGTTGTCCCGGATCAATTAACTTACGGTTTATCATGTTGGCTATTTTGGCTTTGGCTGCTCTCTTGATGCAATAGTCTTTGTATCGGTGTATGGAGTTCTTATTGCACATGATGGAGGGGTATACTTTGCTTTTGTTGACAACGCAACTGAATGACTCGTAATTGCTGAGCCGGGATAGAAGGAACTTCTTGTTGGATCCTTTGAGTCCGTGAGCCTTAATTTCCTGGTGCCTGGTAGCTTGGAGTTTTTTGGCGGCATTGCGGTAAAGGGCCAACGCCTTATCCTTCTCCCTTTTTGAAAGGAATACATAGCCGGCATAGATGAAGAATTGTTCATCTGAATTCCTGTGTAGAACACCAGAGTCGTCTAGATAGATGAAGATTTGTTGAGACATACCGCCATATTTTAGCAAAAGGTGTGCATGTTTGTAAAAAGGTGGTGCTTAGGCTAGATGCCGACGACGGTTTTGATGTCGGCGCCGATGGAATTGAGGCGGCGGACGATGTCGGAATAGCCGCGGTTGATCATGTAGACGTTGCGGAGGGTGGAGCGGCCGTGGGTGGCGAGCATGGCGAGGAGGAGGACAACGGCTGGGCGAAGGGCGGGCGGGGTCATCATGTTGGCGGGGCGGAAGTGGGTGGGGCCGGTGATGAAGATGCGGTGGGCGTCGAGGAGTTGGACTTTGGCGCCGAGGCGGTCGAGTTCGGTGAGGTAGATGGCGCGGTTTTCGTAAACCCAGTCGTGAATCATGGTGCGGCCTTCGGCGGCGGCGGCGATAATGGCGAAAAATGGTAGGCAGTCGATGTTGAGGCCGGGGAAGGGCATGGGGGCGATTTTGTCTTCGAGGGCTTTGAGGTCACTGGGGTAGAAAGTGACGTCGGCGAGGCGGGTTTTTCTGTTGTTGGCTAGGTATTCAGGGCTGATGGTGAATTTGGCGTTCATTTCTTGGAGGGTGGCAAGCTCGATTTCGAGGAATTCGATGGGGACGCGCTGGATGGTGAGCTTGGATTTGGTGACGAGGGCAGCGGCGAAGAAGGTCATGGCTTCGATGGGGTCTTCGCTGGGGTAGTATTCGACGTCTTTGTTGATGCGCGGCTTGCCGTGGACGACGAGGGTGGTGGTGCCGACGCCGGTGATTTTGACGCCGAGGCTTTGGAGGTAGAAGCAGACATCTTGGACCATGTAGTTGGGGCTGGCGTTTTTGATGGTGGTTTTGCCGTTGAAAAGAGCGGCGCCGATGAGGGCGTTTTCGGTGGCGGTGTCACCGCGTTCGAGCATGATGATGGTCTTGTCGGAGCTGTCTACAGGGGTGACGGTAGCTTCGTAGAAGCCGTCGCGGGCTTCGATGGCTAGACCGTAGTGATGGAGGGCCTGGAGGTGAGGTTCGACGGTGCGTTCACCGAGGCTGCAACCGCCGGCAAAGGGGAGCTTGAACTTGGGCAAGGTGTGGACAAGGGTACCGAGCAGGAGTACGGCGGAGCGAGTGCGGCGGGCGGCAGCGACGTCGAGGGTGTCGAGGTTGAGCTTTTTGGGTGGGACGAGAACGAGGTCGCGGTTGTGGTTTTTCCAGGTGGCCTTGACACCGATGCTTTCAAGAACCTCGATGATGCGGAAGGTTTCTTCGACGCGGGAAATGCCCTTGAAAGTGGTGGTGCCGTGGTTGACTAGGCTGGCGGTAAGGACACCGACAGCGGCGTTTTTGCTGGAATTGACTTTGATTTTGCCTTGAAGGGTTTTGCCACCGTTGACTACGAAGCTAGTGATAACGTCGTCGTTGACAGTGAGAAGGGGGGTCTTGAGGGCCTGGCTGAGGCTGGAAATGAGATCGAGGGTGAGGTTTTGCTTGCCGTTTTCGATGCGGTTGATGGCGGACTGGGAGGTGTTGATTTTGGCCGCTAGCTCGGCCTGGGTCATGCCGTTCTGCTCGCGCAGACGCGTGACAAGCTCGCCAATTTGATTTCGATATTCAATACGCATAGTGAGATGATTATATCACGTGATGCATAAAAAGCAAGCTATTTGGGGTTTAAAGGCCGATTTTTGGGTCTAGATATGCGCCAGAAGTTATTTTTGGCGTTTACGCCGAGTTATTTCTGGCGTTCGCGATAGGCGTAGGTTTCGGTGTCGATGGAGATGCGATCGCCGACCTTGATGAAGGCCGGAGCCTGGACGGTGAGACCGGTCTCGAGGGTGATTTCTTTAGTGATGGCGCTAGAGGTATCGCCTTTGACGGCCGGTTCGGCGACGGTGACTTCGAGCCAGACGTTTTTAGGGAGGACAACGCCGACGATGGCGCCGTTGAAGAACTGGAGGTCGATTTCGTCGCTTTCGCGGAGGAAATCTTTGGCGTCGCCGACGATGTCGTTCGGTACCTGGAACTGCTCAAAAGAGGTCGGGTTCATGAAGAAGAAATCGTTGCCGTCGCTATAGAGATATTGGACTTTTTGGTTAAGGACTTCGGCGGGAGAGATCTTGTCTTGGCCTTTGAAGGTTTTGGGGAGGACGGCTCCGGTGAGGAGGTTTTTTACTTTGACGTTGACGATGGAGCCGCCGCGGCCGACGACCTTTTGCGAGTATTCGACCACCTTGTAGGGCTGGCCATCTAGCTCGATGACGGTGTTTTTCTTGAGATCAGTAGGAGAATACATAGGCGACTCCTAGTTAGCGGCGACAAACGGCATGTAAGCCAGATGTCGCGCGCGCTTAATAGCTACAGCTAGTTGGCGTTGTTGTTTGGCGCTGAGGCCGGTGCGTGAGGTGGGGGCGATGCGGCCGAAAGCATCAATGTAGCGCGAAAGCTGTTTCGGATTTCGATAATCGAAATACACGTCGACGGGTTGTTTAAATTTTTTCATATACGTTCCTTATATTGCTTAAAATGGTGTTTCGCTCATGTCGCCGCTGAACTCGACAGCGTCGGGAGCGGGGGCGAAGTCACCGCTGGGGGCAGAATTGTCAGATGATTCGCTAGCCTTTGAGCCGCCGCTGTAGTTGCCACCGCCTCCACCGCCCTTGTTGCCGACGAATGAGAAGTCGGTGATGGAGAACTCAGGGCTGATGCCGGTAGTACCGTCGCTTTTTTCGTAAGTGCGGATTTCGAGGTTGGTGCCGCAGATTAGGATCGGGTCGCCGCGGCGGAAGTTTTTGGCGATGACTTCAGCGCGAGCGCCGAAGATGCTGCCTCGGTAAAAAGTGGTGATTTGGTTGTTTTCAGCACCTTTTTTGTAGGTGTTGACCGCGATGTTGACATCAGTGACGGTAAGGCCGCCTGATGTAGTGCGCAGCTCCGGGTCACGTGTCACGTTGCCCATCAAAACGATATTACAAAACCCTGCCATTTATTCCTCCTCTTTTTTAGCGCGAGCGGCTACCAGCTTTTCGTCGCTGGCGACCAGTAGATACCTAAGAACTTCAGGCGTGATGTTGAGCACGGCACTGATTTTGTTGATTGCTGCCCCCGGCAAGCTGACTTCGTAGAATTTGTAGACGGCTGAGTCTAGCTTTTGGATGGGGTAGGCAAGGCGTTTCTTGCCCTCGGCTACGGTGTTGTTAATTTTGCCTCCGTTGTCGGTGATGAGGCTGGTCACTTTACCCTCGGCGACGTCGAGATTCGACTCGAGGTCAGGGTGGTAGAGAACGGTCAATTCGTACTCTCTCATGATACTCCTTTGGTTATAGCCAACACGCGTGGTGCTGTTGGCTGAGTTGATATTAGAGAGATTTTAGCATATTAGGGTGAACTTGGCAATATGTGTGTTAAAATAATCTTAGTGAGGCTTACCTAGTAAACCTCTAGGGGTGTTTGATGCGCTTCTTAGCGCATCAAACTATTTCCGCCGAAAGTCGACGGTGATGGCTAATAGCCCGAACAGTACACTCAGTGTAAACTTATGCATACGCACCTCCTTTCTCCTTGGCCGAGGGGCAAAGCCCCTCGGCTAGTTAACGAAAATAGACCTTGTTAAACTACGACTAGGATAAGCCTTAACAAAGTCCTTTGAAAGGTGGTGGCCTTTCTCTCAGACTCTACTAAGCCGGTCAAACCCTAGAGGGAAGCCTATCATGATAGGCTTCCCTCTAGCAAGCATAACCCTTGTAGCATTTTGTCTCTGAACTCTCAGAGGTGAAAAACTGCAAAAACAGAAGAATCATTCCTATTAAGCGCCTCTGCGAGCTTTAGCGAGCCAGACCAAAATCACTCCTCCCCTCAAAAATCATGCTGGCATGATTTTCACTCGCCTCGTCGTGTTATAATTAGATTATGAAATCATTGGAGGAGCAGCGCGAGGAAGTGCTGTCGGGGGGCAAGAAGTTTAAGCGAACGGTGCAGTATGAAAAACATCGAGTGCTTATTAATTCGGCGATTTTGGTAGCGATTTTGGTAGCGGTGCTGGGGGTAGGGCTGTGGGCGAGTTTGTATCGCTGGAACGTGAGCAGCGACGTGGTATATAACGTGACGCGGGTGCTACCGCTAAGGGTGGCGAGTGTGGATGGTGAACCGGTGCGATTTAGTGATTTTCTGATGCAGTACCGAAGTAGTATCCGGGTGATTGAGCGACAGGAAGGGCCGATCGGGAACGATGAGGAGGGGCGGGAGATTCGGAATCACTTTCGGCGGGCTAGCTTAGATAACGCGCAGATGAACGCGTTTGCCAGGGGGTTGGCGCGGAATCTGGAGATAGAAGTCACGAGAGAGCAGGAGGACGCGTTGCTTTTGGAGCATCGTCTGGGCGGGAGCGTGAGTGAGGAGAGCTTCATGCGGATGGTAAGGGATAATTATGGGCTGAGTATGAGTGAGTATCGGCGGTTGTTCGTGTATTTTCCGTTGCTTCGGCGGGCGGTAGCGGTAGAGATTGACACGTCAGCACGTGAGGTAGTGGCGATGTTGAATGAGCGGATTCATAGGGATGGGAGTAATTTTGAAACGGTGGCGGAAGAACATCCGGAGCTGTTGACGGAGTCGTCGGGCGGGTTAATTGACGTGTGGACGGCGGATGGCGGGCGAGCGGCGGTGGCGAACAGTTTGGAGGTGGGGCATGCTTCGGAGGCGTTTTTGGCGAATGACGGAAGCGGGTGGTTTATTGTGAAGCTGTTGGATCGACAGGGGTCGCAGGTGTCGTATCTCAGTATCTTCGTGCCGCTACTAGAACTAGATCGAAGATTTAATGAAATAAGAGAGAACGGTGGGATACGTGAATATATCGATTTCTAAAAATGAAGCCGGAGAGCTGAAAGGGAGGGTGTTGATGAATAAGGTAGTTTTGGTGGTGCTGGATGGCGTGGGGACGCGGGCGGTGAATGCGGGGAACGCGGTGGCGGCGGCGAACATGCCGAACATTCGGCGGCTGTGGCAGGAGGGGGTGACGCGGATTTTGGGTGCGGCGGGGGTGTATGTCGGGAAGCTACCGGGTGAGACGGGGGATTCTGAAGTTGGGCATTTGACGATGGGTAGTGGCAAGATTATTAAGCAGGATTCGGTGCGGGTGACGGAATTGTTGGAGTCGGGGCAGCTTTTTGATGAGCTGGAGTGGAAGGAGACGGTGGCTTGGGTGAAGGAACGGGGGTCGGTTTTGCATTTTTCTGGGTTGTCGTCGGATGAAACGACGCATGGGGATATTAGACATTTGTATTTGATGTTGGAGCGGGCGGCGGACGAAGGTGTGGAGAAGGTGCGGGTGCATTTGATTTTGGATGGGCGGGACACGCCGCCGCAGTCGGCGTTGGAATATGTGGATGAGTTGGAGCGAAGGTTAGCGGTGTTGCGGGAGCGGGGACTGGATTATAGAGTGGCGGATGGGATTGGGCGTGAGTGGGGGGTGATGGATCGGTATTATGCGGATGTGGCGCGAGTGGAGCGGGGGTATCGGCTGTGGGTGTACGGTGAGGGGCGGCAGTTTGGTTCGGCGCGGGAGGCGATTGAGACGGTGCGAGGTGAGCAGCCGGAGATTCAGGATCAGTTTTTTCCGGAGTTTGTGGTGGTTTCGGAGGCGGGTGAGCCGGTGGGATTGATACATGATGAAGATGCCTTGATTTTTTATAATTTCAGGGCGGATCGGGCGATTGAGATTGCGGAGGTGTTTGATAGTCCGGCGGGTTGGTATAGTCGGTTTGATTTGGGGAAGCGGCCGGAGGTGCGGTTTGTGGGGATGACGGAATATGATGAAGATCAGAATATTCCGCGGCGGTATTTTGTGAAGAAGCCGAATTACGATCCGGTGCTGATGGAGGTTTTGCAGAAGGCGGGAGTGAGGTCGTTTGCGACTAGCGAAAGCTTTAAATATGGGCATATTACGTTTTATTTTGATGGGTTAAGAAAGGAGCCGTTTTATGGGGAGACGGCGGTGGAGGTAAAATCGGGGCCAAATTTGCTTCAGAGTCGGCCGTGGATGGAGTGTGCGGAGATTACGGATGTGTTGATTGAGGCGCTGCCGGAGTATGATTTCTGCAGGGTGAACTATACGAATGGGGATATGCTTGGGCATATTGCGGATATGGAGAGTTCGGTGCTGGCGATGGAGGCGGTGGATTTGCAGATGGGGCGGGTGATGGAGGCTTGTAAAGAGGCTGGGGCGGTGCTGGTGGTGACGGCGGATCACGGGAACATTGAGGAGATAATGTATGAGGACGGGTCGCCGAAGACGGCGCATACGACGAATCCGGTGCCGTTTACGATTTGGGGAGTTGCGGGTTCGGGCGGTTCGGGTTCGGGTGGTTCTTTTGACGTGCGGTTGAAGGAAGGGGATTTTGGGCTGGCGAATGTGGCGGCGACGGTGGCGGAGTTGCTTGGAGTTGAGGCGGACGAGGGTTGGGGGGAGAGTCTGATTGATAATGCTTGACTTTCTTGACAATGTGTGCTATACTGTGGTAGAGTGGGGGTTGTTTGCCAAAAAATCTGTGAGGTGATATAATAGGGGTGAATGGCAAAAAGGTTGTTGACTTATATTTACGACGTATCGTCGGATGGGCGGGTGGTTATCAGTGGCGGGGAATTGGAATCGGAGACAGGTCGGTGTCGGATGTGTGCTAGTTGCGACAGTGAGTCGGTGGCGCAAGAGTGCCGGATGTATTGCGGGCGGGAGGTTTACGTAGACATCTCGGGGAGTACTATCCTCGCGATAGGTTAGAGGGTTTCGCCGGGGAGGTAGGGGCGGAGGACTTTGGGGATGCGGACGCGGAGGTCTTCGGTTTGGTAGTTTTCGATGATGGCGATCATGATGCGGCCGAGGGCGAAGGCAGTGGCGTCGTTGGTGTGGATGAGCTCGACGTCGCCGTTTTTGCGACGGACGCGGGTTTTTAGGCGGCGGGCTTGGTAGTCGGTCATGTAATCGGCGGTGTGGGTTTCGCGGTATTTGCCCTGCCCTGGTAGCCATGAGTCCATGTCGAAGCCGGAAGCGTTGGGCTTGCCGATGTCAAAAGTGCATTTTTGGAGGACGCGATAGGGGATTTCGAGTTCGCTTAAGAGGTGCTTCTGGATGGCGACCATGAGTTCGTGTTCTTTCTGGCCGTCCTCAGCGGTGGTGAAGCTTTCCATTTCGAGTTTGTCAAATTGGTGGACGCGGAAGATGCCCTCCATGTCTTTGCCGTAGGTGCCGGCTTCGCGGCGGAAAGAGGTGGCGTAGCCGAGGAGGCGGAGGGGAAAATCTTTTTCGTCGAGGATTTCGCCACTGTACATGGAGCCGAGGACGTGTTCGGCGGAGCCTTGGAGCCAGAGTTCGTCACCTTCGATTTGGTAGCGCTGGTCGCGGGGTTCGAGGCGGTCCATGGCGTCGAAGAGGTCGGTTTTGATCATGTAGGGCGGGAGGATCGGGATGAAGGGGCGAGGGGAGACGCCTTTTAGGCCGGCGTGTTTGATGATTTCGGTGAGGGTGGTTTCGCTGGTGAGGGTGTCCATGACCCATTGGACGATGGCGAACTGGAGGCGGACGAGGTCACCCTTGAGGTAGGCAAAGCGGGAGCCGGCGACTTTGGCGCCGCGTTCTTTGTCGATCCAGCCGCGGGCTTCGGCGATTTGGTAGTGGTTTTTGGGGGTGAAAGCGAACTTGGTCGGCTCGCCGATGGTTTCGATGACCTTGTTCTCTTCCTCGGTGTGGCCGACGGGGACGTCTGGCAGGGGGGCGTTGGGGACTTCTTTGAGGAGTTTGATGAAGCTGGTCTCGATTTCTTCGAGTTCGTCCTCGGTGGCGGAGATTTCGACCTTGAGCTCTTTGCCGCGAGTGATTTCCTCGGGGGTAGGCTTGTCGGTTTTACCGGACTTGGCGAGGCGATTTCGCTCTTCGCGGAGGGTGTCGAGGACTTGGCTGAGTTCGCGGCGGCGGGAGTCTAACTTGAGGACTTGATCGACGTCGGCGGTGAGGCCTTTGTCTTTGGTAAACTTTTTGACCGCTTCAGGATTGTTCCTGATAAACTCTATATCTAGCATAATGGTATAATTATATCATGATTAAGAGGCAAGTGATCTTTGTGGGGGTTGGGGTGTTTAATACGGTGGCGGATTATGGGCTGTTTATGTTGCTTGTGATGCTTCTGGGACTGGGGGCGCCGCTAGCGGGGGTGATTAGTGCGACGGTGATGATGGTAGTTTCGTTTTTTTTGCATAAAAATCTGACGTGGCGGGATAGGGGAGCGGATAATAAAGTGATGTGGCAGTTTTTGCTGGGGACGGCGGTGACGATGTGGGCGGTGCGGCCGGTGTTGATGTGGTGTTTTGAGATGATGCTAGATCCGTTGGTGGTGTCGTTTATGGCGCGAGCAGAGAGTCTTGAAGCGATAATTGGGACGGCGGTAGTTCTGAGTACGTTGATTTTTGGCTTCTCGACAGTGGTGACGCTGGTGTTGAATTATATCTTCTATAACAAAATTGTGTTTAACCCTAAGAAACCAAGGTCTCTTCCTTCCTTAACTGAACCAGAAAAGCCGGAGTAAATCCGGACTTTTTTGGTTCAAACTTACAATGTATTAGAATTCGCGGATAGCTTTGTTGCGGCGGGCTTTCCAGATGATGAAGGTGGCGAGGAGGATTATACCGGCCATGAGGGTGATGGCGACGGGCAGAGGAAGCATGACAACGGTGTGGGTAGCTTCGCTTTTGGTGCCGATCTCGACGCATTCGTGGGGTTGAGAGTCGATGGAGGAGCAGAGTTCGGTAGTGACGTTGACGCGATAGAGGCCGAAGCCTGGAGAATCGGGCCATTCTAATTGAAGATCGCGAGTGCGGTCGGGGAAGATGAGGGCGTCTTCGGTGTGTTCGTAGAAGACGCGATCGAACCAGTTGGTGACGGTGAGCGTGCGGCGGATGAGGAAGTCGACGTTGCCGGTGTTTTTGACGGTGATGCGAGCGGAGAGTGGAGTGCGGAATTGTAAGGCGGGGATGTGAGTGCGGATAACTTCGCCCTGCTCTAGATTCTGGCCGTTGCTAGCGCGAGCGAAAAAGCGAAAGGGGACTTCTTGGTTGATGGCGACGTTGCCGGCGGAGGCGTCAAAGCTCAGAATGATGGCAGCGAACTGTCCGCCGTCAGGTATGGAGGCCGGCGGATTGATGGTGTAGTTGATGGCGAGACAAGAGGAGGGGGAGAGGATAGGGGAGCCGTCGTCGGTGAAGTCGGTCCACTCGGCGTTATTGCAGTGAGTGAAGGTGGTGGCGTCAAGGTCGATCCAGTTCATGAGCTGGGTGCGGTGTGAGTCGGCGTCGCAAGCGGCGGCGAACTCCTGGGTGTAATCGGCGCCGGAGCCGGTGATGCAGAAGGGGGCGGTGCGAAGTTTGAGGGGATAGGCGACGTCGCCTCTATTGCTAACGGTGAAACGACCGCTGAAGGGAGTGCCTGGCGTGAGGACGATATTGGTATGGGTAGGCGAGAGAGTGAGAGAGGCTATCTCTGACATGGATTAGACGTACTTCTTAAAGGTTTCGTTGCGTCGTCGCTTGATGACGGCATGGACAATAGTGAGAATGATGGCGACGAGGAAGAGGATGACGAGGACGATAACCCAAACCGGGAAGAGGAAGACGAGGTGAGAACGAATATGATCTTCGCCGAGGAAGTGGACGTTGTAGGAGACGCGGTAGATGCCGAAAGCAGTTTCCGGCCAGCTGTGGGTCATGACGCGTTCGCTTTCGGCGAGGACGTCTTGATTGGCTGGGACGCTGTTCCAGATGGTGTTGCCCATGAGGTTTTTGACCTCGAGACTTTGAGTGGCAGTGAAGTCGAGGTTACCGGTGTTGTCGACGTGGGCGCGAGCGGTGAGGGAGCCGCTGCCTTGCCAGCGGGGGAAATGCTGAGAGATGAGGTGGCCCTCTTCACGAGAGCGACCATCTCGGATGGAGCCCTGGAGGATGAAACGGATGCCGCCGGTTTCATTAATACCTGTGCTGCCCTCGCCCCTCTCCGGTACGGAGTAGATGAAGAAGCTAGCGTGCTGCGAGCCGCCGGGAGCGTCCTGAGGGACCTGGATGGTAAAGGTGATTTCCTTTTGGCCTCCCGATTCTATGGTGAAATCATCCTCACTCAGAGTGGTCCAGCGGACGATTTGGTTGCGCGGGGTTTGGTCGGTCCAGTTGTTGGTGGTACCGCCGTCGACTATGCTGAAGGGGTTGATTTCGATGCGGTAGTGCTGGGTGTGGTCGGAGCCGTTATAGACTGTGAAGGTGCCGGTAGAAGTGCCGCCGACGCTGAGATCAAGGCGTTCGCGCAAGGGTGAGAGGCCGATGTAAGTCTGCTGAGCTCCAGCAGGATAAGCTAAGCTAGTAACCGCTAGAACCGCCAGACATGTAGCCGTACACACTAGCCCAATATTCTTGATGAAATGCATGATTATACCTCTCTTTTCTTAGGTATAGTCTACCGTATAGATGACGATAATGTCAATATAAAATAAAACTCCGCCCCCAAGTATGGGAGCGGAGAGTCAAATCTAGCTTTAGCTAAGATTATGGGGTCGGGGTTACTGAGTAGACAACGTAGCCACTGTAGGTACCAGCAGGTAGCGTACCGTCAGTTGCTGCACCGTAGGTAGGCGTAACCGTACCAGCGACAACACCAGCTGGGAAGTTTGCAACTGTAGTAGCAGAGTTGGTTGGAGCGGTGAAGTTGCCAGCGACGCCAGCTGTAGTGCTTGCAGCTTGGCCCGCAAGTGCTAGGCCAGAAATACCGGTACCAGCAGCAGAGGTGAAGGTCGCACCCCATACGTTTCCAGTTAGGGCAGCGGCAGCGCCAAGACCAGCGAAGCCAGTACCTGTACCCATGCCAGCTGTAGTAAGAACGTTGCCGGTTGCAGCAGTACCCGTGGTGTCGGTAGCAGCGATCCAGTCAAGAGTACCAGCCTGGTTGCAGGTGATGCTCCAAGCTACGGCAGCTTCGTTCTGGATAGCGTTACCGGAGCCAGTTAGGTCGATAGTTGCGTCAGAGATACCGCCGCTTAGTGCGCAGTGCCCACCGATCGTAACCTCAACTTCTGTAGGAAGGCTTGTAGCTGCATTTGCAGGTGCCATCCCTAAAGCTGCGATCGAACCGAGGACCGCTAGCCCGCCCACTGCGAGAGCTATAATTTGTTTATGTGCCATTGTGCTTTTCTCCTTTTTGTATTTATGCTTTTATGACACTTTTATCATATCCCGTCTAAATGCTTATGTCAATGGTTTTTAGGTAGTTTTCGGGGTATTTTTGTTTCGGGGGATTTACATCTGTCGGGCCTGTGGGCGTCCTGTGGAAAAGTCGGCATGGTGCTATAATATTTAGCATGGAGTTTGGTGAGGTTAGTGAGGCGGATTTTCGGGTGTTTTGTTCTTCGGCTGCGGGGGCGAACTATACGCAGAGCGTGGAAATGGCGCGGCTGAGGAAAGATTTGGGTTGGGAGACGGGGTTTTATGGTGTGCGGGACAAGTCGGGGGAGTTGGTTTTAGCGGGGCTGGTGGGCTGGAAAGGGCGAGCGGGGGATTGTTATGGCGGGCCGGTGGGGGATTTTGCGGTGCTTGATGTGTGGACGGCGGGGATGAAGAAAGTGGCTCGGGCGCAGCAGGCGCAGATAATATATATGAATCCGATTCGGACGGAGCTTTTTGTGAGGGGTTGGAAGAAGGTGAAGGCGGTGACGCCGCATTTTGTGTATGTGAAGAAGTTGGGGTTTTCTGACGAGGCGGAGATGCGGAAAAGTTTGAAGCAAAACGCGCGGACTGGGGTGAATAAGGCGGTGCGTGAAGGTGTTAGTGTGCGGGATTTGGGGCGCTCAGAATTGGGAGTGTTTGCGGGGTTGATGGAGGAGACGGCGGGGCGGCAGAGGTTTTCGGAGCGGGGGCTAGAATACTATGAGAAGTTGTTTGATACATTCAGGGGGGATTATCGGGCGAGGTTTGTGGTGGCGGAGGTACAGGGGGAGGCGGTGTTTGGGGGGTGTTTTATTGAGGGTGGGTCGGAAGTGGTGTATCTGTTTGGTGGGAATAAGACGGAGGCTTTGAAGTATCAGGGGAATTATTTGGCGGTGTGGGAGGAGATGCGAGCGGCGCTTTCGGCGGGGTATAAAGAGTTTAATTTTTATGGGTTTAGTGGGCGGGAGGATGATCCGCTGCTTAGGTTTAAGAAGAATTGGAATGGGGAGGTGAGGGAGTACGTGGGAAGATATGCTGTGTCGATAGGGCTCATTGGCTGGCTGAAACTGCTGTTTACTAGATAATGGTATAATTAGGGTATGAAACAGTGGCTGGAGAGGTTGCCGGGGTATAAGAGTGCGGTGATTCCGTGGCATATTTTGCAGGGGGTGTTTTGGGCGTGTCGATATGGGTTTCCGGCGCGGGGGATGACGGTGGTTGGCGTGACCGGGACGAATGGGAAGACGACGACTTGTTTGATGATTTATCGGATGTTGGTGGCGGCGGGGAAGAAGGTTGGTGTGATAACGACGGTGGGGGAAGGTATGTTGGGGGAGTTTGATGCGGCGGGGGGACATATGACGACTTGGCCGGCGCGGCAGATGAATGAGAAATTGGCGGCGATGCGGCGGGCGGGGGTTCGTTATTTGGTGTTGGAGGTGTCGTCGCATGCGCTGGCGCAACATCGGACGCTGGGGGTGCGGTTTAGGGTGGCGGTGATGACGAATTTGACGCAGGAGCATTTGAACTTTCATGGGACGATGGAGCGGTATGCGGCGGCGAAGATGCGGTTGTTTAGGATGGCGGGGATGGGTGTGGTGAATGCGGAGGATGAGTGGGGGGCGAGGTTTGCGCGGGCGAGCAGGAAAGCGGTGGCTTATGGGCTGGAGAAGGGTGATGTGACACTGGGGAAAATGCCGGTGAAGCCGGAGTTGCCGGGAGATTATAATAAGGCGAATGCTCTGGCGGCAGCAGCGGTGGGGGAGATTTTGGGGTTGAGTAGGGTGCAGATTCTGGAGGGGATTGCGAGTCTGAAGGAGGCGCCGGGGCGGATGCAGGTGGTGGATGAGGGACAGAAATATACGGTGATTGTTGACTATGCGCACACGCCGGATGCGATGGAGCGGGTGCTGGCTGAGGGGCGGAAGATGGCGGGGCGGCGGCGGTTGATTGTGTGTTTTGGGGCGCAGGGGGGGAATCGTGATCCGGGGAAGCGGCGGCCGATGGGAGAGATTGCGGGGAGATTGGCGGACGTCGTGGTGTTGACGGAGGATGAGTCGTATGAGACGCCGGTGACGGAAATTATGGCGGATATTGCGGAGGGGGTGGTGGAGGCTGGGAAGGCTCTTGGGAAGGATTTGTTTTTGGAGGAGCGGCGGGAGAAGGCGGTGGCTTTGGCGGTTTCGTTGGCGCGGGCGGGGGATGTGGTGATGTTTTTGGGTAAAGGGCATGAGAAGACGATTAGTCGGGCTAGCGGCGAGGAAGTATATGACGAAGTCGCCGAAGTCGAAAAAGCAATTCGTAAGGATAGTAGAGCGGGCTGAGTGGGGCGTCCATGGTGGGCGGTAGGGTGGTGGCTTGGCCGAAGCCGAGCTTGAAGCTACTGATGCCGTCGTTGAGGAGGCCGTTCATGTCGTAGAGGTTGGCGCCACGATTTTTTGCGTCTTCGATTGCGGTTTGCTTGAGGAGGTGATTGGCGTGGAGACGTTGGCCGATTTCGTTAATACCGCCGTATAGTTCGAAGGCGGTTTCGGTGATGATATTCCAGAGGAAAGCGACGATTTGGGGTTGGTGTTCTGGGTTCTCATATTCGGCGACGAGAAGCTGGGTGTTCTCGGGGGGGATTTTTTGGAAAATTAGGTTGTAGTAGGAGGCGGGATGGATGGCGAAGTGAGCGCGGCGGGCGGTCTCAGCGTAGAGGGCGTAGATCGTTGCTAGGTCGGCCTCGGTGGCAGGGCGGACGGTGATGCCGTCGCGGGAGGCTTTTTTGATGTATTGGCGGGTTTTGCTGCTGTAGCTCGCCATGATTTCGGGTAATTCGGGTTGGAGATTGATGGTGGCGGTGGTGTTGATGAGGATGTGGGAGGGGGATTTACGGAAGCCAGGTGGGAAGTCGATAGGTGTGGCGGCTTCGATTTTGAGTTCGAGGCAGTTTTTGCTTTTGCACCACTTTTTGAGTTCGGTGAGGAAGTTGGCGGAGCTGCCGGTGATAACGGGGCCGCGGGGGCAGTAGGCTATGGCGGTGAAAGGTTTAGGGAGACGGCGGATGAGGATTTGGGCGAGGCCGTCGGTGGATTGTAAGCGGTAGGCATGCCAGTTGCCGGATTTGACTTTGGTGTCGCCCCAGCCCCAGAGTTGCATGGGGTGGCCGTGGTGGTTGGTGATGAGGGTGTCCCAGGCGGTTTGGTTGGTGATTTCGGTTAAGTTGGGCTTGGTCATTTTTTATGCTCCCAGGGGGAAGGGTTGGGGAAGTGGGTTTCAAGGATTTGGTGCATTTTGGCGTTTGATTTTTGGAAATCGTCAGTGATGTCGTCGTTGATGCAGATGAGCTTGATGGAAGGGTCTTGGAGGGCTTGCTCGAGGGCGGGGAATTGTCTCGGGAAGTCCTTGAAAAAGCGGGTGCGGCGGGAAATGTTGGCGGGGGAGTAGCGGCCGGTGACGAGCTGGTAGTCGCGGAAGAGGTATTGGTTGACGTCGTGGATGGTGCGGAATTTGTTCTGGCAGGTTTGGTTGAGGACTTTTGGCTCGAGTTGCCAGAGGTTTTCGAAGGTGGATTTTTGGAAGGGTTGGGGGCCGTGGGGATTCATGAAGCCGGGGAGATTCTGGTAGCGGAGGTAGGGGAGGGAGGCGAGGACTTTGGCGAGGCCTTGTTTGGTGGAGTAGATCTTTTTGTGTTTTTTTAGGTCGGTGGTGGAAAAGTGTTGATTTAAAAGGGCGACGTTGTTTAAGAGGATGTGGCCGTAAATGGAGTCGTATTCGGGTTGGGAGATGCGGAAAAGGGAGGCTTGGTCTTTGGGGAGGCCGGAGGGGTCGAAGAAGTCGGTGGGTTTGAGCGGGCGAACGGGAAGCATGTCGTCGTTGAAGTAGATGAAGTGTTCGGAGAGGCTGGGGAGGCGGTGGAAATTGAGCTCGATGGTGTGGGAGGAGAAGGTGGGGAGGTATTCCTTTGGGATGAAGCTGGTGTGGTCGACAAGCTGGAGTGTGTGGCGACCTGCTGCGTCGGAGGTTTCTTTGGGTAGCTGTAGCCAGGTGGGGTGTTGGTTCATGGTGACGAGGAAGATGCGGTTGACCCAGGGCATGTGGGCGTGGATGCCGCGGAGGAGGTAGCGGAGGGTGTCCCAGTCGCGGAAGAGTTCTTCGTCGCTATCTCCGGACTTGCTTTTGAGACCGCCCTGCTCTTCTTTTTGGGTTTTTGGTGCGTGTTTTTGGCGTAAGGATTGCCACTTAGGGTCGTCGCTAGTGACCCAGGGGATGACGACGTCGATTTTCATGTATATATTGTACTATATTATGGTTTTTACTAGGGGGTTTGGTTGGTTTGTTCGTTTTGGTCGGCTTGTTCGGCCTGTTCGGCGGCGATTTTGGCTCTGACTTCGGCTTCGATTTCTTGGCGGAGTTTTGTTTCGTCGATGGGTTGGGGTGATGTTCGATTTGGAGGGGATTTTTGAAGTTTAGTTTTCTCGATTCTTGTTAGGATAAGGGTGATGATATTGCTGAAGACGAAAATGATGGCAGCTACGGCTGCAAGTCGCCAGGTGTAGCTGAGGTAACTGCTGCTGGACCATATGGCGGGGAGGAAGTAGAAGCCGAGGAAGGTGGCAGATGCGATAACGGTGGTTTTTAGGAGTTTGATGGTGGGTGTGTGGTTTTTTATGTTGAGGAAGTTTGCTGTTACGGTGGCAGTGGCGGATATGATGGCGGCGGTTCCGGCGATTCGGTAGATGACATCCATGATGTTCCAGTAGCTAGTGGGGCAGGGGCGGCTGGTGCTGGTAGTGCTGACTCCGCAGATGAGTAGCTCAAAGAGTCCCCAGAGCATAAATATCCAAGGTATTGACCAAAAGATATTTGATATGAGGGCTGTTTTGGACAGGGATCGGACTATGTTTTGCTTGGATTCGAGGCGGAAGATGTTGTTCATGCTGAGGATGGATAAGAGGCCGAGGATGGCAGTGGTGCCGATGATTCTCCAGCTAGTGCCGCTTCCGCCGAAGAGAACGAAGACTATGCCAAAAAAAGCGCTGATGGAAAATAGGGTGATGGTGGCGATGAGGAGGAAGCGTTTGATTTTTTGATGGGGAGGGATGGGCGGTTGAAGGTGTTTTTGGGGGTGTTTTTCATAATACTTATGGTAGCATGGGGCGGTGCAAAAAGGGAATGAGTTAGATGCGGGTCATGAGGGCGTGGGTGATGGCGGCGGCGAGGGCGTCGGCGGCGTCGTCGGGTTTGGGAGGGGAGGGGAGGTTGAGGGAGCGGCGGACCATTTCTTGCATTTGTTTTTTGTCGGCGCGGCCGTAGCCGGTGAGGGTTTGTTTGATTTGGAGGGGGGTGTATTCGGAGATGGGGAGGTTGTGCTGGCGGGCGACGAGCATGGCGACGCCGCGGGCGTGGGAGACGGCGATGGCGGTGGTGACGTTTTGGGCGAAGAAGAGTTTTTCGATGGAGATTTCGGTGGGGGAGACTTCTTTGACGATTTCGGTGAGGCTGTCGTAGATGTCGAGGAGGCGGTCGGGGAGGGGGGTGTTGGCGGGGGAGGAGACGACGCCGCCGGTGAGCATGGAGAAGGTGTTTTTGCCGCTGACTTCGATGGCGCCGAAGCCGAAGATGCCGGTGCCGGGGTCGAGGCCGAGGATACGTCGATTCATGAGATTAGTGTAGCATAGGTGTTGACGGGGGCGGGTGGGCGTGGTAGAATGGGGTATAACTTGACGTAAGTCACAGCAGCCCCCACATTTTTATGTGCATTGGGGCTGTATAAATTTTTAGGTGAGTTGTCGATATAGTTCTCGTATTTTCTCAAAATCGGTTTCGTTGAGGCTGTACATTCGTTTTGTTAGCCGCCTAGCTGATAGGGTGCGGCCTTGATTAAGAATGACGACACTAGTGCGCTTGGTGTTGAGTTGGTAAAACCATTTGCCTTCGCGAAAGGTGGTCGTCAAGGGTAGGCCGAAAAACAGGCTGCGGGAATACTTTTTTAGGATGAGGACGGGGCGGGAGTAGTCGTCGTTCTTGCCGTCGGTTTCGTGGCCGATATTGGTGCCGATGGCGGTGAACCAGATTTCGCGTTCTTGGAAGGTTGGCAGGCGATAGCGGCGTTTTTCGAGGGTTTGCTGAAGGGCGTTCCAGCCGTCGAAATCTTTGAGCCAACGCTTGTTGGTGAGCTGGTTGACCATGGGTTAGGCTTTCTTTTTGAAGCGGGAGAGGAGGGTTTTGGTATGGGTGGTGATGGGTGAGGTGAGGCGGCGGAGAGGTTGGGCGAGACGATGGAGGGGGCGGGCGAGGAATTTGCGGAAGTGAAAGAGGGTGAAGAGGAGAGAGAGGGCGACGGCGGCGATGACGGCGGAGGTGGCGACGAAGCGCTGGCCGGGGTCGCCGCCGGTGTCGGGGAGGCCGTAGGCGACGCCAGCGCCAGTGTTGTTTCTGATGAGGCGGCAGCGGTTGGTGAGGGGGTTGAGTTCGTAGCCGTCGTCGCATTCTTTGGGGAGCGGGGTGGTGGGAGGATTGATACAGCGGCCGGTCGCGGGGTTTTGGATTTGGGGGATGGGGCAGTGCTGGAGGACGTTGGCGGAGTTGGGGGTGATGTTGAGGGTGGCGTGCCAAGTGTCGTCGATGAGGGCGAAGGAGCGACCGGATTTTTGGCCGCGGAGGCCGGGGGAGGCGATGGTGGTGATGCCGACTAGGCGGACGGTGTCGCTAGAGGTGGGGTCGCGGGCGATGCGGAGGTCGTGTTCGGAGAGGAAGAGGGCGAAGTAGCTGTGGGGCTCGATGATTTCGGGTCCGAAGGTGAAGATTTGGGTGCGGGAGCCGAATTTGATGTGGAGTTGGCAGTGGAGGAGGGAGACGGCGTGGGAGTTGGAGTTGTAGATCTCGATGAATTGTTCGGATTCATGGGCGGCGAAGTTGGTGTAGAATTCGGTGAAATGGAGGCCGGCGATGGAGCAGAGGTGGGTTTCCGAGGGCTGGTCGGAGGCGGGAGGGGTGGTGGAGCCGGTGGGAGGAGGTGAGGTGGCTGGACAGGGGGAGTGGGCGCCGGGAGTGGGGTCGGCGAGAAGGAAATCGAGGGAGTTGAGGCCGGAAACGGTGAGGCGGTTGTCGGTGGTACAGCGGGTGGCGGAACGATCACGGGCGGGAGCGGGGGCGGGTTGGTTGTCGGTGTGGATGGTGGCGTCGCGGCCGTAGCCGATGAGGTCGATGATTTGGCCGTCGTCGTTGATGAGTAAGAGGTAGCCGCGGGTGGCGTTGCCGATGTGGGTGGGGAGGACGGCGAAAGAGTGGGGGGCGAGAGGGTCGAGTTCGGCGAGGACGGTGCGGGTGGCGCCAAATTCGCCGGCGGCGGTGGCGTTGCGATATTCGAGACGCCAACCGGGTTGGTCGAAATGTTGGTCAGAGTTGTTATAGATTTCGACGAAAGAATCTGTGGTGCAGTTGGCTTCGGCGAGGGTGTCGCAGAAGCCGCGTAGCATAAATTCCGTGATTAATAATTCGAGCATGTTACCTCCTTGTTTTATGTTTGTAGAGTTTATGGGAAGAGGGCTGGTTAGTGCAAGCATAACCCTTGTAGCGTTTTGTCTCTGAGGGCTCAGAGGTGAAAAACTGCAAAAACAGAAGAATGATTCCTATTAAGGAAACACTGGCTTCTCTTGGAGACTTGTGGTATAATACCTTTAGTGCACCGGTAGCTCAGTGGATTAGAGCATCTGTCTTCGGAACAGAGGGTCGGGGGTTCGAGTCCCTCCCGGTGTACCAAGAAGATATTCCTACTATGGTAGGAATATTTAGCTTATAAGTACCCCTGTTGTGATGCTCGTACCTCTGGACTTTTTGCGAAAAAAGAGTATAATATAGGTAATGAAGAAGGTGAGATTTGATGCAGGAGATGGGTTGGAGTCCCTTGAGGTTGAGATTGAGTCGTTCATTTTGGATAAAATGACTTTTTATGACAAAGAGGAGTATGAGATTACCGAGGTCGAAGGCTATGCTCCTGAAGAAGTTGCGCCGCTGTTTGGCGGAGCTTATGGGGTGAGCAAGTTTCATCTACCAAACTCATATGATGCGATTTTGGCTGGCATATATGCCATCCCGTTCAAGCAGAGTCTGTCTGCCCAGGAGATTAGCGAATTGCCCGACGGAGCCGTAGTTTACGGTGAGTTCGGTGGGCGCATGGGTGATGAGAATGGGGCTTTTGCGGTATTTTGTTTTGATGATAAAGTCGTCGAGTGTCGCGAGAGTGAAGAAATTGACAAGGAGGGATATGATGCCCTGCTGTCGAAACTCGGGTATAAGGGCGGATTGGAATGGGAGCATGACGAGAATATCTATAATCGCTCTTATGGCGGCTTCGGCAGAGTGGTGTTGACTAACAAGTCCTACGATATTGAGATCGACGGCGGGCATTTGACCCTTACGATTGGTGATAGGAAGTATATGTTCGAGCCGTGGCTGCGTGGCACTATGGTTACTCTAATAAATGAGTTCAAGGATAATAGGATCTCTCGAGGGTTGTGGTCGCTAGACCCCTTGATGGGGGAGGTGCGCAGGTTAGAAGAGGAGCAGGGTAAGGTTTCGAGGTCGATGATTCAGCGAGATATGAGGCTCGGGTTTGAGATTTCGGGCCAGCTTTTGGAACGATATGAACAAGAGGAGGTAGAAAATGCAGCTGAATAAAAGTGATCTTAATGTATACACGGCGTTATACGAACTGTCTACGGAGCGACCGGTTTTTGGGTCGGAAGCTGACTTTCAATTCGCCTTAGCTTGGAAGATTAAGGAGTTATACCCGAAAGCTGAGATAAGGCTTGAAGAGTGTTGGATTGAAGAGTATTATGACGACGACGGAAGTGGTGACGGCAAGAACCGATATATCGACCTAGTTGTTGAGCTGGATGGCGAAATTATTCCTATTGAGCTGAAGTACAAAACTGCGAAGTTCCGTGGTGAGGTAAATGGGAGGTTCTATAATCTGAAGCCACAAGGGGCGAGAGATATAGGCGGGTATTTGTTTGCGGAGGATATTCGTCAGGTTGAATCGTATATTGGGCAGTCTAGTGGAAAAATTAACAGAGGCTATGCGGTACTACTTACTAGCGAAAAGGGCTATTGGGAGCTAGATGGCAAGGGTAGATTATATGAAGATTTTGCACTGCCCGATAGAAAATTGTTGGAGAAAAGGCTGAAGTGGCACTTACCGCAAACAGAGAATAAGGCGATGCATTGGACTGACAAGTACCCGCCGATAACGCTGGATGGCAAATATCTGATTGATTGGCAACTTTGGGATAATAGCCCTGCTGGCGATTTTAGATTTATTGTTATGGAGGTACGGAAGTGATAATTAGCAAGTCGGATTACATGGCATATCTTAGACATCCAGCTTGGATATGGGTCTTGAAGCACAAAAAAGAATGGATTCCGCCAGTTGATCCGGCTACTCAAGCTATGTTTGATGCCGGTAATGAATTTGAGCAATACGCCGAAGCCCGATTCTCCGATATTACGAAGCTTTGGTCTGGTGATTTTAAGGAATACGACTCACTTACTGCCAGGACGGAGGAAGCGATAAAGTCTGGCGCAAAGGTCTTGTCTCAGGCACGTTTTGAGAAAGATGGTTTTGCCTGTATTTGCGACCTTGTAGTTGTGGTGGGCGATCACGAAGTGGACTTGGTGGAGATAAAATCTAGTACGGGGGTAAAGGACGAGCATATTTACGACCTTGCTTTCCAGACTGTCGTTTTGGAGAGTTGCGGCTACAAAGTTCGTAATATATCGGTTGTTTTTGTGAACAATAAGTATGTTCGTGATGGCGAGATTGATATTGATGCTTACACAGTGCAAGAAGATGTTACAGAGCGTGTCAAGGCTAAATTAGAAGAAACTGAGCATCAGATGGTAGGAGCAAAACTTGCCGCTAATGTCGTTGATCCGCCTGACGTAAACCCTCGTCACTGCCAGCTCGGGTCACTCCAGGACTGGCTGCCAATATATCGTAATATTGATTATCTGCCGTTGGACCATATCTTTTCCAAAGATCCGGAGTATAGCATTCTGGATCTCCAACGTATAAATGTAAAAATGATTGGCGATTTTACGGATATGGAGATTGAGATGTTGGCCGATATTCCTGATGACTACAAACTATCCGAAAAGCAACGGTTGCAAGTTATAGCTACACGGGATGATACCCCGATTATTAGCAAGGAGAAGATTAAAGAATTCCTGGATGAACTGAAGTTTCCGCTCTACTTTCTAGACTATGAAACACTGGCGGATGTGGTGCCAGTTTTTGACGGTACTCGTCCATACCAGCAAGTACCGTGCCAGTATTCGCTTCACATTCTCAGAACGCCGGATGGTGAGCTCGAGCATATCGAGTATTTGCACCAAGAAAAGTCTAATCCATCACGCCCATTGGCTGAACAACTTGTCCGAGACCTCGGCGAGAGCGGGGATATTATCGTTTGGAATCAGGGTTTTGAGATGAGCCGAAATCGCGAACTGGGCGAGATGATGCCGGAACACGCCGAGCGGATGAAGGCTATAAATGACCGCGTGGTTGACCTGATGACTCCATTCTCTCGCGGTTGGTATGTCGATAAGAGGTTTAAGGGATCGGCAAGCATTAAGAAAGTTCTGCTAGTCATAGTGCCTGAGTTGTCCTATGCTGTGCTCGACATTAATAATGGTGGTGATGCCCAACGAATGTGGATGGAAACAGTCCTAGAAGGTAAGCACGACAAAGAAAAGGTTATATACGACCTATTGAAGTATTGCGAGCTGGACACGCTAGCGATGGTGGAGATTTATAAAAAATTGAAGGAGATTAGCTTATGAGCTCAAACGAAGCAAACCAACAGCTGAAGAAGCTAGTTGAGATAGCTTGCGCAAGTTACTTGGTTAAACTGCGGACTGTGTTTGGAGAATAGCCCTTACAGAGTATAATAAAGTAACAAGATGTGGAGGTAGAGATGAGCGAGAGGATGAATGAAAAGACGGGTGGTGAGAGCGGGGAGACGGGCTGGGAGAATGTGGATGATTTTGCGCCTGATGCGGAAAAGGTGAAAGATAGCCGGTATATGGAAGGGTATCATCCTTATGGACTAGATGTGGTTGATTTGAACAGGATAGATTTGGGGACTCAGGAGGGGCGGTATGATTTTGCGTTGTCGTTGGCTGAGAATAGAGTAGCGGTTTATACAGAGCGGATGAAGGCCGTGGAGGAGGAAGATTTTGATAAGATACGGGACGAGGAGTCGGTGAAATACAATGGACAGGCTGATTTTGTTATAGAGGATGAGGTCAAGGCAGAGTTGGAGATGGCGGAGATAGAGAAAACTATCATGGAGAATCTGGATTTTTCGGAGGCATCGGTGATACAGGCATTGCAAAAGAAGTTCGATGAGTATGCGAAGAAGTCTGCGGCCGAGGGGGTGAGTGAGCGAGCACGGGAGAGGTTCTATAAGATGAGTCGGGCGGCGGATAACTTGCGAGCTACTTTGGTGGCGGAGGTGCGGGAACGGAAAGAAGCGAGCAAAAGGCAAGCGGCTTAGCGCTAGTGGTTGTGAAACTGGGGTAGCTGGGGTATAATAGGGGTATGGCAGGGCATAGTAAATGGGCGACGACGAAGCGGCAGAAGGCCGTGGTGGATGCGAAGCGCGGGTCGTTGTTTACGAAACTTGGCAACCAAATCGCGATTGCTGCGCGAGGCGGGGCGGATCCGGCCATGAATCCGAGCTTGGCGATGGCGATTGACCGAGCGCGGGCGGCGAATATGCCGAATGAAAACATTAAGCGGGCGATGGCTCGAGCGGAAGATAAGAACGCGGCGGCACTGATAGAGGAGGTATATGAAGGAATCGGGCCGGGCGGAGTAGGGTTGATAATCGAGGTAGCGACGGACAACCGGAATCGGACATTGCCAGATGTAAAGAACGCATTGGCGAAAAACGGGGGACGGCTGGCTGATAGTGGGTCGATTGCTTTTCAGTTTAAGCGGCAGGGTGTGATAGAAGTGGGGGCGACGGGAGAGGAAGTGTTGCTGGCCGTGCTGGACGGGGGGGCGATGGATGCGGTGGAGGAAGAAGGTGAGATTATCGCGTTTACGGAGGCGAAGGATTTGATGGCGGTGAGACAGAAGATACTGGACGGTGGGTTCGAGGTACTGGGGGCGGAGCTGCGGTATGTGCCGACAGCGACGGTGGAGATGGACGCGGAGACGCGGGAGAAGGCTTTGAAATTAATGGACGCGCTGGATGATCTGGATGACGTCGTTAATGTGAGCGGTAACTTTTAGAGTTGTCGGTTGTGGCCTAGAGGGTCGGGGGATTTAAAAATGCGGGTGTCGTATAGTGGTTAATATTCGAGTTTTCCAAACTTGCGACGAGAGTTCGATTCTCTCCACCCGCACCATGAAAAGTTAAGTTTTTGATAAAAAGAGGGGATTAGATGAATATATTGGGGATAGTATTAACGGCGGTGGCCGGGCTGTTGGTTGGCGGTGGCGCGACTTATGCGGGCGTCAAGGTGGTGTCGGGGAAGAATGCGGGGAAGACGCAGGAGAAGGCGGAGTCGCTATTGAACAAGGCGAAAAAGGAGGCCGAGGGGTTGGTGCTCGACGCGAAGAAAGAAGCGTTGGCTGTGAAGGATGCGGCGAAAAAAGAAGAGGATGAACACCGAAAAGACTGGAAGAAGATGGAGGCGCGGCTGGTGGAGCGGGAGACGGCGTTGGACAAGAAGCTGGATCAGTTGGAAGGCAAGGCAGAGAAGTTGCGGAAGAGTGAGCAGGAGCTGGAAGATTTGAAGAATGAGGTGCGGGCGATTCGGGGGAAGCAGCAGGAGCGACTGGAGAAGATTGCCGGGCTGACGAAGGCGGATGCGAAGGATAAGCTGATGCAGATGACTGAGCGGGATGTGAAGGCGGATATTATGAATTTGGTGACGAAGACGCAGGCGGATGCGAAGGATTTGGCGGAGGAGCAGGCGCAGGTGATTCTGGTGGCGGCGATGGAGCGAATGAGTTCGGAGGTGACGGCGGATAGGACGGTGACGGCGCTGAAGTTGCCGGATGATGAGATGAAGGGGCGGGTGATTGGTAAGGAAGGGCGGAATATTCAAGCGTTGCAACGGGCGACAGGTGTGGATATTTTGGTGGATGATACGCCGGGGATGGTGGTGCTTAGTTCGTTTGATCCGGTGCGGCGGCAGGTGGCGCGAGTGGCGCTGGAGAAGCTGATGAAAGACGGGCGGATTAATCCGTCGAGTATTGAGGCGGTGGTGCAGAAGGCGGAGAAGCAGATTGATAAAGAAGTGACGCAGGCGGGTGAGGATGCGATGCGAGAAGTGGGTGTGGTGGGGCTGCCGCGGGAGATTATTCGGCTGCTGGGTGAGTTGAAGTTTAGGACTTCGTATGGGCAGAATGTGCTGCTGCATTCGGTGGAGATGACGCATATTGCCGGGATGATTGCTGAGGAGATCGGTGCGGATAAGCGAGTGACGAAGAAAGCGGTGCTGCTGCATGATATTGGCAAGGCGGTGACACATAAGATTGAGGGCAAGCACGCTGAGATTGGGGCGGAGCTGGCGAAGAAATATGGGGTAGAAGAGGCGGTGGTGCACGCGATGGCGGCGCATCATGAGGATGTGGAGCCGACGACGCCAGAGGCGGTGATTGTGAAGATTGTGGATGCGCTTTCGGCTGCAAGGCCGGGTGCGCGAAATATGACGGCGGAGAACTTTGCGGAGCGGATGCGAGAGTTGGAGAATGTGGCGCTGGCGTTCCCAGGCGTGGAGAAGGCGTATGCGATCCAGGCGGGGCGGGAGATTCGGGTGGTTGTGGCGCCGACGCAGATTGATGATTTGAGTGCGATGAAGCTGGCGCGGACGATTGCGGATAAAATTGAGGCGACGATGAGTTATCCAGGGGTGATTAAGGTGGATGTTATTCGCGAGACACGAGCGATAGAGTACGCGAAATAGCCCCACCTCCTCAGAGCCTCACATCTTCGGCAGATTTCGTTGTCAGGGGCTCCGCTGCTCCTTCAGCGTACCTTTAAGTACGCTTCAGTCCGCTGCTCGTCCCTTCCTAGAACTCTGCTCGAATCTGTTAGGGGCTTGGAAGAGTTTCTGCTACTCAAGCCTTCCTTGAACTTCATCTAAATATACCGGAGGGTTGTTAATAGGAATCATTCTTCTGTTTTTGCACTTTTCCTTATCTGAGGGCTCAGAGACAAAATGCTAAAAGGGCTATGCTTTGTTGTGGGGGCGGGGTGCGGTAAAGTGGGGGGATGAAGAGGTTGAGATGTTGTAGGAGATGGGGGTGGCCGCATTACTCCGTGTGGTGTTTGGTGGCGTGCGTCGTGGTAATCGCGTGGGCGGCGTGGCAGGTAGCGACAGGATTGGTAGCTCAGGAAATGGCGGAGAAGGTAGGTGAAACGGTGGCGGTGCGAGGGGTGGTGATGGATGATATAGATGTGGAAGATAATACCGGACGGGTGAAGCTGAGGCGGGTGGAAGTGGCGACGGAGGATGGGTATGAACGGCTGGCGAAGAGCTGGTTTTGGTTTTCGGTGAATGGGCGGGAGCTGGAGAGGCTGGCGGCGGAGCGTGGGGTGGAGGATGTGAATGTGGCGATCGAGCGGGGGGAAACGGTGACGATTGTTGGGACGATGCGGGAGGGGTTTGGGCCGTATTCGGGGTCGATGAGTCGGGCAGAAGTGGTTATGGTTTCGGAGCCTAGGGTGCGGAATGTTTTTTTGGATCTCAGGGCGTGGTTTGTGGGGCGGGTGCGAGGAGTGGTTTTGGTGCGGGAGGCGAGTTTGGGGTTGGGGTATTTATTGGGGCAGAAAACGGCGCTGGATGGGCAGATGGCGGAGATGTTACGGGTGACGGGGCTGACGCATATTGTGGTGGCGAGCGGGGCAAATGTGACGGTGTTGACGCAGAACTTTCGGAAGGTGGCGAGACGGTCGAGGCGGGGGACGCTAATGGGGTCGCTGGCGTTGGTGGGGTGTTTTATGATGGTGGTGGGGGCGACGCCGAGTATGGTGCGGGCGGGGATTGTGGCGGTTCTAGCGCTGCTGACGTGGTATATTGGGCGTGATGTGCATCCGATGAGATTGCTTTTGCTGGTGGCGGCGGTGACGCTGCTGGCCCAGCCGAGATACTTGCTAGATTTGGGTTGGCAGTTGTCGATGGGGTCGTTTGCGGGGATTCTGTTGATAGCGCCGGTATGTAAGAGGTTTTTCTATGGGAGGAGGGAGCCGGGGCTGATGGGCGGGTTGGTGCTTGAAACTTTGTGCGCGAGTCTATTGACGGTGCCGCTGATTTTGGTGGGGTTTGGGCATGTGTCGATAATATCGGTGGTGGCGAATTTGTTGGTGCTGCCGTTAATACCGTTTGCGATGTTGGCGACGCTTATGGCGGGGTTGTTGCCGTGGGTGCTGGGTGCGGGGGCAGGGTTGGTTGCGACAATGATCCTAAGGGTGAATATCTGGGTGATTGAATGGATGGGGGGCTTGGAGTGGGGGTTGTATGAAGTGGAGGTGAGCTGGCTTGGGGCAGGGATGATGTATACGGGGATTTTGTTGATGCTGGTCGTGATGGTGGGGCGGGATAGGATTAGACTTTTGGAGCCAATTATGGTAACATATGATGATGATAGCTAAGAGTGTAGTGCGAAGTGCGAAAGAGATGCGGAGTTTGGGGGCGGAGCTGGCACGCGATTTGGCTGATGAGCGGGCGACGGTGCGGGTGATTGAGTTGATTGGTGATGTGGGCGCGGGAAAAACGACGCTGGTGCAGGGATTGGCGGCGGGGCTGGGGGTGAAGGCGGTAGTGACGAGTCCGACTTTTACGATTTCGAAAGATTACGAGACGGCGGCTGGTGGACGGCTGGTGCATTATGATTTTTATCGGTTGGAGACGGCGGGGATTATGCGTGATGAGGTGGCGGAGAATGTGGCGAGTGAGGATGCGATTGTGGTGGTGGAATGGGCGGAGACGGTGAAAGACGTGTTGCCGGTGGAGCGGCTAGTGGTGCGAATGAAATATTTGACGGATGGAACGCGGGAAGTGATGATGGAGGAGGGGGAATGATTCTTCGTTTGGATACGAGTACGCCGGTGCTAAGGATGGGGCTAAGAGATGTTGATGGTGACAAAATAGCTGAGAAAGATGTGGAGCTGGGGCGCGAGATGGCGCGGCGGATTTTGGCGGAGATACGGGATCTTTTGGTGGAGAATGGACTGGCGCTCGAGGATTTGATTGCGCTGGAAGTGAATGAGGGGCCGGGGAGCTATACGGGGTTAAGGATTGGGATGACGGTGGCGAATACGCTGGCGGATGGGTTTGGGTTGCTGGTGAATGGGCAGGAGCCGCCGGTGCTGCCTAAATATAGCTAGGTTGTATTGTGTAGGGGGCTATAGCTTCTCTTTGAGTACGTTTATCAGGACTTTGACGTGGGTGTGATCGGTGTCTTTTGCTGCGAAGAGTAGGGTGACGGTTTTTTGATCGGAGATTGTTTTGATGAATTCGGGAAGGGCTGGGTTGTGCAGTAGTTCGGAGTGATAGAGCTTTTCAAACTCGGGCCAGGAGTCTTTGCCGGCGTGGAAATCTTGTCTTAGCTCGGTGCTGGGGGTGATGTCTTTTGCCCAGAGGTCGATTTTGGCCTCGTCTTTAGAGACGCCTCTCGGCCAAAGTCGGTCGACTAGTACCCTAAATCCGTCTGACGCCTCAGCTGGTTCGTAGATTCGTTTCATTTGTATGTCGACCATGCTTCCTCCTTATAATTGTGGTGTTGTCAAAATGGCTGCTGATATTTGCCATTAGGTACACACTAATTATATCATTGTTTCCCCCTCCCCCTTGCTTTAACCCTCATGCTAATGTTAAACTTAAAGCATTAATGATTAACACAAGGTCTAAACGAGGTGCTCTAAATATGAAACAGCTTAACTCTAA
>Ga0099364_10000227_pt1 | contig 92760 bp, 88 predicted proteins | sample TergutTh196P3_FD_73070 | JGI IMG/M metagenome (GOLD analysis project Ga0099364, IMG submission 73070) | Microcerotermes parvus P3 segment gut microbial communities from Pointe-Noire, Republic of the Congo - Th196 P3 | ecosystem: Host-associated > Arthropoda: Insects > Digestive system > Gut ...
AGATGTCTTAAAAAAAATTGGTCAGCCATGTGCGTATGCAAGATATGCGGCTCGCCAAAACGAGTTTTTGCATCGTTGATTCGCAAAGCGTACAAAATGCAAGTTCCGCCGAGGAAAAAGGGTATGATGCGGGCAAAAAAGTCAGCGGCATTAAACGTCATATCGCGGTTGACACAAACGGCTTGCCGCACGCGATTCATATCACAACAGCCAACATAACCGACCGCGCCGGGGCAATTGAAATGTTTCAGAATTACCGCGACAACTTGTCAAATGTCCAAAATGTTCTTGTTGACGGCGGCTATACCGGCAAGCCGTTTGCGGAATCTGTTCGCAATATTCTTGGCGCGAATGTTGAGGTTGTGAAGCGGAGCGAACTGCATACATTCGCGGTTTTACCCAAGCGTTGGGTTGTTGAGCGTACTTTTAGCTGGCTCGAAAAGTGTCACAGACTTTGGAAAAACACCGAACGCAAGCTCGCTACTTCTTTACAAATGTTGGTTTTTGCGTTTGTTGCATTGATGATTAGGAGATTCTGAACGGTTTCTAAGAAAACCACTTAGACAACACCTTACTGCCTGCTTAATGGACGTTACCTGCCCCGAATTGACGAACGTGCATACCTCGGGACGGATAAATCCGTCCCCTACAAAAAACCTGCAAATCCCCACAACAAGCGCAATATTTAAATCCCCATGACAACGCAATATTTTAATCACCATTTGTTTCCTGCTGTGCCACGCTCCCTCTGTCTGTGCCTTTGTGCGAACTACTGTGTGAAAATCTTTTTGACAAATAATGAACGTAGGTAAAGCGTATAGCCCCATTCTTTAGTAAAAGATTTTTTCACACAGAGGCACAGAGGGAACGAGGCACAGCAGAAGCACGAACGAATCCGCGAAATCCGCCAAATCCGCGGAAATCCTCGTCCCATTATCTTTCAAATCCATGTTACCACAACAAAAAAACGAGCGAAGGCGATTAGTCACTACACTCGTTTTTCTTGTATGCTATAGTTGTTTAAGCTAAAACCTCTAACCACCAAACTTCTGTGTCCAACGAGAGTGGCTATAGCCTACGCCAAGGTGGGTATAATCGGGGCTTAGAATATTGCTCCTATGCCCTGGTGAGTTCATCCAGGAGTGCATGACTTCCTCGGGGGTAGCTTGCCCCGAGGCTACGTTTTCAGCCTGCCAGCCGTAGCTCGCGCCTGCGTTTGCCATTCTGTCCCATGGCGTAGAGCCGTTCGAGCCTGTGTGGCTCATAAAGTTGTTTTCGTACATATCGACACTATGTGCCCTAGCGGCGGCGGCCAGGCTCGGACACCACTGCAAAGCCCCAAGCCCATGGTTGGCGCGCTCTGCGTTTACCAATTCAAGCACTCGCTGTTCGTATTGCGACTGGTCAGTTTGCACTGGGGAGGGAGTAGGCGTAGGCGTTGGGGCAGGTGTTGTTGATGTAGGAGCAGGCGTAGAGCCGCCCCTTTGCCAAATACCAGTATCGTTGTCACTGTCGGTAATATAGAGCATGTCACCAACAATATTGAATGTAAACTGGTAGGTATCAGTCCATTCGCCCACAACCGTCATATTGCTGCCCCTTGTGGTATATCTGCCAGGCTCGTTATAGGAATATTCCATAACTCCGCCATCCGCAAAAAACTCAATGTCTGCCCCTCCGTAAAAGTAATAAAGAAAGGTCGGTGCGGAAACAAAGCTCCACCTGCCCACAAGATTTGGTTCGGCTGTTGGCGTTGGTGCTTGCGTTGGCGTAGGCACAGGCGCAGGTATGGGCGGCGAAATGGGTACATTCTCAGAAGAAAGATAAACAACACCATCAGAATAATCCACGCTAAGCCCTGTCAATTCCGCAACAGCCCTAACGGGAAGAAAGGTTCTGCCGTCCATAATAAATGGGCGAGAATCGTCATCGAATTGCACTGTCCTACCGTCAAAATTGACAGCTACCCCATAAACAATTTCACGCACAATAGCGTTTGCCCCTACGACCGTTCCTGTGAGCGTTAGTGCGAAAATAACGCCTATAATAAAGCCTCGCAGGTCTTTAATTTTAAGCATTTTTTACCTCCAACAACACCCGACAACTCACTATCCGCCTCTGCATCTCCTGCTTCTCACCCTCGTCCGCTCCCTGCTCCACCCTCTGCAAAAGCTCGCCCAGCTCCGCGCCTATCGCCTTTACGTCAATTTCCTCTGGCACTAACGCCGCATCAGACAGCACGGTAATAATATCCTCGCTTACATGGGCTATTCCGCCAAGCACGGCTACGCGGCTTTCGCTGTCACCGTCAAAAATACGCAAAATGCCAATATCCAGCACCATGGAAACAGGGATATGCCCTGCAAGTATGCCCATATCGCCAGTTGTGCAACGCAAAATTGCCATGTCGATTTTGGCGTTTATTTTGTAAGGGCTTTTGTCTGTCGCCATTGTTGGCGCAACAACACGCAGCTCAAGTTTGTTTTCTGCCATGTCACCACCTCAATTCATACCGCCTACGGCGGCGGCTCTGTCGGTAGGTGAAAAAAATCCGCATTGCGGATTTTTTTCACCTACCCTTGCGATTTCTTATATTCGTCAATTACCTCTTGAATCGTACCCTTATTCAAGAACATTCCCTCGGGGATTTCGTCGTGCGTACCTGCGATAATTTGCTTGAAGCCCTCGATTGTGTCCTTGAGCTTTACATATTTGCCTGGCGTGGACGTGAATTTTTCCGCAACGGTAAAGGGCTGCGACAGGAAGCGTTGTATGCGCCTTGCGCGGCCTACGGTTAGCTTGTCGTCCTCGGAAAGTTCGTCCATTCCCAAAATGGCGATAATGTCTTGCAGGTCGCGGTAGCGTTGCAATATACGCTGTACCTCGCGCGCTACGTCGTAATGTTCCTCGCCGACAATGGTTTTTTCCAGCATACGAGAGGTCGAAGAGAGCGGGTCAATCGCAGGGTAAATCCCCATTTCTACGATTGCGCGTGAAAGCTCTGTCGTCGCGTCAAGGTGTGCGAAGGTCGTGGCTACCGATGGGTCGGTATAGTCGTCCGCAGGCACGTAAATCGCCTGAATGGACGTAATCGAGCCTGCCTTGGTGGAGGTTATACGCTCCTGCAACGCGCCTACCTCTGTAGCGAGCGTGGGCTGATAGCCCACGGCGGACGGCACGCGCCCAAGCAACGCGGATACCTCCGAGCCTGCTTGAACAAAACGGAAAATATTGTCAATAAACAAAAGCACGTCCTGCTGGGAAACATCGCGGAAATATTCCGCCATGGTAAGCCCTGCAAAGCCGACCCTCATTCTCGCCCCTGGCGGCTCGTTCATTTGCCCGAAAACAAGCGCCGCCTTACTCAAAACTGGCGAGCCGTCCTTTAGGGTAGAGTTCTGCATATCGTTGTAAAGGTCGATGCCCTCGCGCGTTCTTTCGCCCACGCCTGTGAAAACGGAAAGCCCCTCGTGGGCGGTGGCGATATTGTTAATCAGCTCCATTATGAGAACCGTTTTACCTACGCCCGCGCCGCCGAACAAGCCGATTTTTCCGCCCTTTGCGTACGGACAAAGCAGGTCAACCGCTTTTATGCCAGTTTCCAAAATTTCGGCGGTCGCCGTTTGCTCGGAAAAGCCAGGCGCTTTCCTATGAATAGACCATTTTTCCGCAGAAGCAACCTCGCCCGCGTTATCAATCGGGCGGCCGAGTACGTTCATCATGCGGCCCAGCGTTTCCGGCCCTACCGGTACGGAAATAGGCGCGCCTGTATCAATCGCCGCCATGCCGCGTACAAGCCCGTCAGTCGAACCCATGGAAATACAGCGTACTACGTTGTCGCCAAGATGCTGGGCTACTTCCAAAACAACCGACTCTGTACCGCCTGTGCGTTCGATTTCAATCGCGTTGTAAAGTGCGGGAAGCTCCCCGTCAAAGCGAATGTCGAGTACCGCTCCTGTAATTTGTAAAACCCTGCCTGTATTCTTTGCCAAGAGTACCACTTCCCTTCTCACTGTAAAGCATTTGCTCCGCTTACAATTTCTGTTATTTCCTGCGTTATGATGCTCTGCCTTTGTCTGTTGAACATAAGCGTGAGCTTTTCGATAATTTCGCCCGCGTTTTTGGTAGCGGAGTCCATGCTCGTCATTCTTGCCGCCTGTTCACACAGCGCGGCGGAGGCCATAGCCGCATATAAAAACATGCTTAAATACCACGGAATTACACTGCGTAAAACATTCTCAAGCCCCGAATCAAACTCAATGTCCTGCACGCCAGCACTCGGCTTAGGCTCGGGCTTCTTGAAAAAGCCCAAATCCTGCCATGCCTCGCCGTCCTTTAAATCTGCGCCTACTACCTTACGTAGATAGTCGGGGTCGAGCGGCAAAACCTTTCTCACGATTGGCTCTAGCGAAAGCACAGTAAAAAACTGCGTATAAACAAGGTAAACCTCGTCTACCTCGCCTGCCTCGTACATGGCTGTAAGCCTGTCGGCTACTGCCTTAGCTTCCGCAAAGCTCGGCGTTTCCTGCGGCGGCGGAACGTCAAGCACGTTCGCCTTACGCCGCTTGAAATAATCGCGCCCCTTTGTGCCTATGGGAACAATAAGGCTATCGCCGCTTTCCTTGGCGTGCGCCGCCAAAGCCTTGCAAGCATTGGAATTGTAGCCGCCGCAAAGTCCGCGGTTGCTTGTAATAAGCACATACGCGGTGGTTTTTACCTCGCGCGGCTTTACAAAGGGCTGTTCCTTCGCCGCCTCGTCCTTTACCGTATTGTAAACAATATCAAAGGTGGCTTGCACTGGAATACCGATTGCGGTCTTGTTCGCGCGCGCGCGCTGTAGCTTTGAGGTCGCCACAAGGTTCATCGCCTTGGTAATCTGCGAGATGTTTTTTACAGTCAGTCGCCTGCGTTTAATTGCTTTCATTGACGGCATAAATCCACCTACCTTTTAAATTCGGCAAGGGCGGCTTCAATCGCTTCGCCAAGCTCGGTGCTTATTTGCTTTTCGGTACGGATTTTATTCAAAATTTCGCCGTGCTTAGCTTCAAAGAATTTAAGCAAATCGGCCTCGGTTTTTTGTATATTGGCGGCCTCTATGTCCTTAAAATGCTTTTTGGTAACAGCATAGAACACCAAAACCTGCTTTTCTACAGGAACAGGCGCGTTTTGCGGTTGTTTCAACACCTCAACAATACGCCGCCCTTGGTCGAGCCGCTCTAGCGTGTCCTTGGTCAAATCAGAGCCGAACTGCGCAAAGGATTCCAGCTCGCGGAACTGCGCAAGCTCCAAGCGAATAGGCCCTGCCAAGGCTTTCATAGCCTTAATTTGTGCCGCGCCGCCTACGCGCGACACAGAAAGACCTGCGTTAATCGCAGGGCGAATACCCTTGTTAAACAGCTCCGATTCCAAGAAAATCTGCCCGTCTGTAATGGATATTACATTCGTGGGAATATACGCGGAAATATCGCCCGCCTGAGTTTCGATAATGGGAAGCGCGGTAAGCGTTCCGCCGCCGCGTTCCTTTGTCAAGCACGCGGCACGCTCCAACAGGCGCGAATGCAGATAGAAAACGTCGCCTGGGTACGCCTCGCGCCCTGGTGGACGGCGTAGCAAAAGGCTCAGCGCACGATACGCGACAGCGTGCTTGGACAGGTCGTCATAGACCACAAGCACGTCACGCCCTGCTTCCATCCATTCCTCGCCAACCGCACAGCCTGCATACGGCGCGATATACTGCATAGGCGCGGAATCACTGGCGTTCGCGCTTACAATACATGTGTACCGCATTGCGCCTGCTTCCTCCAATGTACGCGCCACGCGCGCCACCGTAGATGCCTTTTGCCCGATTGCCACATACACGCAGTACACGCGAATGTCCTTTTCGCCAGCCTTTGGCTCGCCTATTTTGTCGTTAATTAGTGATTGGTTGATAATGGTGTCAATCGCAATCGCCGTTTTCCCTGTTTGGCGGTCGCCGATAATAAGCTCGCGTTGACCGCGGCCTATGGGAATCATTGCGTCTATTGCCTTAATCCCAGTTTGCAGGGGTACGTTTACCTCCTGCCGTTCGATTACGCCTGGGGCAATTCGCTCAACTACTCTCGTTTTTGTAGCCGCAATCGGCCCCTTGTCGTCCACAGGTGCGCCAGTTGGGTCAACGACTCTGCCGAGAAGCGCGTCGCCTACGGGAATTTCCGCAATACGGCCAGTGCGTTTTACTGGGTCGCCCTCGCTTACGTGGTCGTCCGCGCCAAGCAGAACTGCACCAATGCTGTCCTCGTCTAGGTTAAGCGCGATGCCAAACAGCCCGCCTGGGAACTCCAACAGCTCGCCGCTCATGGCGTTGTTTAGCCCGTAAACGCGAGCGATACCGTCGCCTACGTGGATTACGTTCCCAGCCTCGGCAACGTCCATTTTTGTGGAGTAGGATTTTATTTGTTGTTTTATAATGGAGCTTACTTCATCAGGTTTAAGAATCATGCAAAGCCCGCCTTCATATCTCTTAACAGAGTTTTTACCGTACGGTCGAGAAAATACCCGTCCACATGTATGCTGATACCTGCAATAACGCTAGGCTCTACCAACACGGTGAGGGTTACTTCCTTATTTAGCTTTCTTGCTAGGCACGCGGTAAGCTGCTCCGCCTGCTGGTCGGTAAGCGGCACAGCGGAAACCACTCTAGCGGTGGTTTGCCGTTGGTGCGTTTTAATCATGTCGATTAGCTTACGCAACGCAGGCAAAAGAAAGGCTACACGGTTCTTGAAAATAACAAGCCGCATAAAGCCCATAAGGTCTTGATGGACACAGCCGCCAAACGCGTTTTCTAGGAACGCAAATTTTTCGTCAGAGGAAATACGCGGGTGCGTAAGAATACGCAGCGATTCCTCGCACGAAATATTGTCGCATACAAGCTGTGCCTGCTCTAGGTAAGCGTCCATCAGTCCGCTCTCCTGCGAAAGAGAAAACAAGGCGGTTGCGTAGCGTATTCCAAGGTCTGCCAATGCTATGCCCCCCTATACAGCAACGTGCGTTGCTTCCGTTTTAAACGCGGTGGTAGCCTCTAGCTCCGTAAGTGCTTCGGAAAAAAGCCTGTCGTGCGCGGCCTTGTCTACGGTAGCGGCGATTAGCTTCGCCGCCATATCGGTGGAAATGTCGATAATAGACTGATGTACCGCGCCCTTAATTTGCTCTAGCTCCGTAGCTATGTCACGGCTTGCGCGTTCCTTTACCTCCAACGCCTCCGCCTTGGCGGCATCTAAAAGCCGCTCGCGGCTCTCGTTGGCGAGCTTGCGCGCTTCGTCCAGAATTTCGGCGCGTTCCTTTTCTATTTCGCGTACCTTTTGCTCGTAGCTTGCTTTAAGCTCCGCGGCAGTCGCCTTGCTTACGGCGGCATCGTTCATTTCGTTTTCTATGCGGTCTGCGCGCGCTTGCAAAATCTTTTTTACAGGCTTCCACAGAAGCCATGTAAGCAGGACGACCGTCAAAAGGAAGTTGAACAGGTTCGGCAGCATACCGATAAACATCTGCAAATCCATGTCCAAAAGCGGACGATAGCGTTCGCCCTGGAGAATAAATAAAAATTGAGGACTCAATTGAATCTCCCCTAGTTTAGCCTAAGAATGGCAAAATTGCCGCGCCTACTTGTGCCCCAGCTTCAATAAACTGTGGCGCATAGCGGCTTAGCAGCGGGTTTACGAAAATCAAAATCATGGCGACAAGCAAGCCGTAAACGCCCGAGGTTTCCGCAAGACCACAGCCAATAAACATGGTGGTAGTAATAGTACCCTTTGCTTCTGGCTGACGGCCAATCGCCGCTACAGCGTTAGCCGCTACATTGCCCTGCCCAAGCGGAACGAGCAGACCGTTCAAAAGTGCTATTGCTGCGGCGATGTGTGAGATTGCGATAACAAATGCTAAAGGATTTTGCATTTTGTTTCCTCCTAAAATATTTTATTTATTACTACATCTGAAATTATTCAGCCGCCGTTCCTGCAAAAATTACGCTAAGAACGGTAAAAATAACGGCTTGAAGTATTCCAGAAGCAATATCAAAGTAGAGGTGAATGGGAACAGGTATAACAAACATGTACGGAATGGCGTACAGCAGGGACACAAGTATCATGCCGCCGACCAGATTACCGAACAAACGGAAGCTAAGCGCGATGGGCTTGGCAAGCTCGCCGATAAGGTTAAGCGGTGCGAAAACAAACACAGGCTCTAGGAAAATGCCCTTTAAGTAGTCCTTTGGGCGGTGTCTAAGCCCCACAAACACCATGACAAAAAACGAGGACAACGCCAGCGGAAACGTCATGCCCCAGTCTGCCGTCGGCGGCCGCAGGCCTGTAATACCGATAAGGTTTGACATTGCAATAAACACAACCAACGTAAAAAACCACGGCGCGAGGTATGCAACGGTGTCGTTCGCGCTGTCGCGGTAGAATTTTTCCCAGCCGTCAACGCACATTTCAATGAAATTCTGGAAGCCGGTGGGCTTTTTCATGGGGTCCCACGAGCGCGATTTTATTCTCACGTATAGGGCAAGAATAAGTAGCAAAGCCATAACAATCCACGTATTTCTTGTGGTTTCGGTAATTAAAAGCTCTACCGCCTCGCTGATTTTTAGGCTATAAAATACACTAATGTCAAAGCTCACATTTACCCCGCCTTTTGCTAGATTTCTTGTTTTTCTTTTAAATGTCCTCGCAGAAAAAACCGCATGGAATGGGCGGCGATGGGCAGAGTAAAAATCCCAAAAAATACGCCCATGAAGTTTACAACTAGCGGATTGCCCGCCTCGTTCGTGACACTGGAGTGAAGCCACGCCGTAATAACAAGCACCACGGCAGTAATCGTAAAGCGCGAAAGCGACTGCACCTTTAGGTAATTTTTGGCAGACTGCTCGTCACGCTCCACGGCGTTGGCTACCATGCGTTTCAGCATAAGTACCTTTATTATATTAAGGAGCATAGCAATAAATATGCCAATTGTAAAGGGCAGCGTGTCCGCGGCGTTCGCGTGGCTATTTACGCCCATGAGCGAGCTAAAAAGCGCAGATTGTGTATCGCCTGCAAACGCCGAAAACAGCAAATAGCCGCATAGCGAAAAAACAGCCGAGGCGGCGATGATTACTATGATTTGTTTTTTTGCTACGGCAGACATGGAAAAATCCATAAGCTGGCAACCACCTAAAACTTCTTTGATAAATCGTACATAGCCTTAAACGCCGAAAAACAGCCAAGCAACGAGCAAATAATAATAAACCACGGCGCAGTGCCGAGCCATTCGTCCAAAAAAATACCCAGAAAAATGCCCACAAATACACACGCCACCATAGTGAACGCAATATTAGAAATAATGCCCGCCGCGCGCAGCATTTTCTTCCTGTCCTCTTTCGAGAATTTACCATGATTTTTCATTGTACGTTCATAATACAGCATTGTGCTTGGGTACGTCAATAGAGTGTATTGCAAGTTGATGTTGAAAATTCAATAAATTTGCACCAGCTTTTTCAGGTGAAGCCCGAAAAAATGGGCAATTGTGAAGCAATGCCAGTGCAAATTTTACATTATTCAAAAGCCCGCAGATGGGGCGAACACTTTCCCCTCATCTACATACAATAAAAATATGCGTTAGCAGAAAAAACACGAAGGGAGTTTTTGCATTGGAACACGAAGCATATTTTCAAGCAGTAAGCCTAAGTCCAAGCCCGGTTGTAGGCGTATGCCCCACTCTATACCCGCCCGCGCCGACCCCGCCGCACAACGAACACAGCAAGCAGGTCATAGGCATGGCATATGTTCCGCCACAAATATGGAGGGACATTTATGATGCCGATTATGGTTTTATGCGCGGCACAATATTCTCGGAGCTAGATAAGCCGTGGTTTGGGGGTAAGTGCCATGAATAGACGTGACGGCTTCCTTAGAGAGGTGCAAAAATGGGATTTTGCGGTACTCGATACCGTGCTGTTTTTGGATAACCACCCCAAGGACAAATTAGCCCTAGAGTGGTACCGCCATTTCCAAGCCCTGGCAAAAAAAGCAAGAGAAGAATATGAAAGCCATTGCGGCCCGCTTCAATACTGTGAACAAACAGGCTTTGATTCGTGGGAATGGACAAAAGGCCCTTGGCCATGGGAGGTAGATTGCTAATATGTGGTTATATGACAAAAAATTGCAATTCCCTGTAAAAATAGCAAACCCAAATCCTAAGTTTGCTAAGATAGTTATTACGCAGCTGGGCGGCCCAGATGGCGAGCTAGGCGCGGCAAACCGCTATCTTAGCCAGCGGTTTGCTATGCCAAACGACAGGGCAAAAGGCCTGCTAACAGACATCGGCACGGAAGAACTCGCGCACGCCGAAATGATTGCCGCGATTGTTCACCAGTTGACCCGAAAAATGAGCATAGAGGACATCTATGCCGCGGGCTTTGAGGACTACTTTGTTGACCATACGGCGGGCGTGTACCCCATAAGCGCAGGGGGCATACCCTTTGACGCAAAATGCTTCGCCTCAAAGGGCGACCCCATAACCGACCTAACGGAAAACATGGCGGCGGAACAAAAGGCGCGTACGACCTACGATAATATTTTACGGCTTGTGGACGACCCCGACATTATCGCGCCGATTAAGTTTTTGCGTGAGCGCGAGGTTGTTCACTTCCAAAGGTTCGGCGAGGCGTTGGGAATAGTGACGGATAGCTTGAATTCTAAGAATTTTTATGCGTTTAATCCTTCGTTTGATAGGTGTTGTGGGAAGCATTAGGAGCGGTTTAATTATAAAAAAGCCCCCCGACCCGAAAACATGCTTTCGGGTCGGGGGGCTTTGCTATTCTCCCATTATTTTGGTATAATAACGGGAGAATAGGAGGTAAGCCCATGATACCAACAATTGACACCTGCGAACGCAATCTGGCCCTGCTTGAAATTTACAGCAAGCTAGACGAAGCAGAGGAACAAATGGAATTAGAATTACCAACTAAAAGTCACAAGGAAATAATTCACAGTTTGCGGGGACGTGTAAATGCGAAGGTATGATATACATTATTTACCTATAGCCGAGGAGGATTTAACCGAAATAGTTGAGTATTTGCTTGAGCATGGTGTAAATTTTGCCAATGCGTTCATAGATGAGCTAGAAAGACTGGAAGAACAGCTATCCATGTTTCCCGAATCTGCGGCACGTAGCCGTAATAAAAAATTACGAAGCAGGGGCTACAGAATGATACCAATCGGGGAATATCTCCTGTTTTACACCCTGCGGTATGAGAGGATTTATGTCATGCGTATTATTCATGGCAAAAGGAATTACTTGTCCTTGCTGTAAGAGCCTTTATTTTCCCCTCAACCCCAACAAAATAACCACCCCCAAAACCACCGCAACCCCAACGACCGCGATATTAAAGACCAGCGTATAATCACGCGGCGGCGCGGTCTCCGCCGCCTCGGCAAACGAAAGCTCCACGAGTCTAAGCGTGTCAATTTCTTCCCTGAGAATAGCGTCCTTGTAGCGTACAATATCGTACATGGGGGCGTTTGCAGTGCCCGCGCCAAAATGCAGGGTGTACTCGCCGCCCTGCCTGCCCTCGAAAACTAGCTCGTCTACATAGTAGCTAACGACAAGCTCGTCAATGCTTATGGGGCTGTCGTCGCCGTTGTTAATCGTCAGCGTAAAGCTGTCATTACGCGGCGCTTGGCGGTTTAGCGGTATGGTGGTGTCGGTGTATGTGGTATCGCCAAAGGTGAGGCTGTGCAGCTCCTTGCCAAAGCCAAGCGAGGTGTTTACGAACCGCTTAAACATACTATTTGTGTTGATTGTTATGTCTACAAGCCGTAGGTTTTTAAGCCCGTGAACGGCAATATGCGTCACGCCGTCCTTTTCTTCTACGCTAAACTCGGGCGAAATGCTGTCTACGAAATAAATCCGCTCCTGCGTAACAAAGCTGTGAAGCAGGGTAACGGAATCGAACGAAATCCGCTCTAGGTTGTTGCCTAGCTTAAACCTATAATGAGTATATTTTTGCGTTGTTTGGAACTCGATAGTTAGCTTGGCTTTGTCGTCAATTTTGTAAAGGCTGTCGCTCTGGACAAGCTGCCAGTGTATGCCGTCATAGCTGCCAAAAATTTCTATATGCTTGGCAAAGCCAGTGTTGCGGGTAGAAAATGCAATGGACGTAGCCACAATATCGTGGGTGGGTATTTCGCTTACCTTATAATCAAAATAAAAATTATTGTCGCGAGTATAGGAATCAACCAGGGTCATGGGGTGCGTTTGTGTAAGTGTTTCGTATTCCGCGCTACCGCCGGTACGAATAAAATACGGCACGTACTCGCCTGCGCTGTCTGTTATTCGCAGGTCGGATAGGGTGCTGTTGGCGTTATTGTAAACCTCTGGCGTAAGCCTGACGGCCTTGTATCTGTTTTGTCCGCTGTTTTCTATTGTGGCGGTATTTGTGGCAGTGTTTGTGGCAAATACAGCGGTGTGGAGCAGTAGTGAAATAAGCGTGAAGCTAATAAGTAATCTAGGCATTTTTATACTTCCTTTCACGACAAACGCATAAATTTAAGAAGCTGTTGAGAATTTAAAGGCATGGAACGCGGATTTTCGCGGATTTAACGGATTTTCGCGGATTTTTTCCGTGTAAATTAAAGATAATGGAATACAGATTTTATCCATGAAAATTAAAGGTAGCGGAACACGGATTTAACGGATTTCCGCGGATTTGGCGGATTCGTTCGTGGGAAAATATATTGTCGTTTAGTAGTTTACGTGGACAAAATCCGCGTAATCCGCGTTCCATTGCCTTTAAAATCCGCCAAATTCGCACTCTATGCCTGTTATTCCACGTTCCCTCTGCTCTGTACCTCTGTGCGAACTCCTGCATAAAAATCTCCTTGTAGGGGACGGATTTATCCGTCCCGAGGTTGCCTCGCTCTGCGTTGGTCGGTGTGCGGCATTGTCTAAGAAAACCACTAACACCTTACTGCCTGCTTGGTCGGCGTGCGGCATTGTCTAAAGACAATGCCTTACTGCCTGCGTAATGGACGTTATCTGCCCTAAATCGACCAACGTGCGGGGGTCGGGGCGGATAAATCCGCCCCCTACAAAATTCCTGCTGTGCCTAGCTCCCTCTGTGCCTCTGTGCCTCTGTGTGAAAATTCTTTTAAACTAGAGAACGAAGCTCTGCACTTTACCTGCGTTCATTATTTGTCAAAAAGATTTTCACACAGTAGTTCGCACAGAGGCACAAAGCAGAGGGAGCGAGGCAGTGCAGAAGTACGGACGTAAAAAAGTGTGTTATAACACGGATTTAACGGATTTACACAGATTTACGCGGATTTTATCGGGCGTGCTTTTAAGTCCGTGGAATCCGTGTAAATCCACATAATCCGCGTAATCCGCGTTTCGTTAATCTATAAATGAAATCACGAACGAATCCGCCCAATCCGCGAAAATCCGTCAAATCCGTGTTCCGCTACCTTTAATTTACATGGATAAAATTTACATTCCATTGCCGTCAATTCACGCAAGAAAGAATCCGCGAAAATCCGCCAAATCCGCGAAAATCCGCGTTCCATGCACTTTCCTTTAATCTTTAGAATCCGCAAAAATCCGCGCTCCATGCACTTTCCTTTAATCTCTGAAATCCGCAAAAATCCGCCCTCCATGCCCTCAAATATGATAAACAAGCGTACTCCACTCATATTCCAACAAAGAACATTCCAACGCCTCAAGAAACAATTGCTTTTCTTGAAAAACACACCATTTGCTCTTATCCTCTGACGGCTCGCAATAAAATATTGCTATTTTTTCGCATAAATCTAAAATTTCATTCAGAAAAATAAAAACAGGAGTAGCTTGAAATTTTTGCATATATGACTTCATATTTGTATGGCTCTCGTCATACAAAATGCCAAACGTATCGTTTGACCAAACACTGCCCGTAAAGCCAAGCCTATTTGCAATCTCATTTGCGTATAACATTCCCACATCGCATACATTTTTCAGATTGTATTTCTCCATATTCATATCAGCTTGGCAAAAAATAATCATACTCATTTATCGCACACCTCTATTCATCAACAATAACCGACCTACCCAAGCTACCGTCACCCTCATAATAATTACACCACATAGCCTGCAATTCCCCAGCCCCATCAAACTTCGCGCCCTCTATTCTCGTTATCCCCATTTCTGCACGCACATCATCGTCATCAATTACATCTATACAGCCCTCGTACCACGAATCCAAATCCACACACCTTTTCTCAAGCAACGCCTCACCGCTGTATATTTCAATAACCATCACATCTTGCACGCCAACCACCAATCCCCTCACTCAATATCCTCACTCGGCTCTAGCTTCAATTCCAACCGCTTACTAAAATACTGATACACAAACGAAATGGTCACAAGCGTAATTCCCAGTACAAAATACGAAACAATTCTATAACCCTGTGTAAGACTTACGAGGTCTACTAGGAATAGCTTAATAACAGCCAAAATAGCAAGCCCTAGCCCTGCCACACGCATAAACGAGTACCTGCGCGCGAAGCCGAACACTATCCACGCAAGGGCGGTTAGCGCGTAAATTATGCTAATCCACGCGCTTGTAAAGGAAAGCTCGTACTGCGAAATCAAGTTTTGCGTTAGTATAATTACAAAGTACGAGGAAACAATTAGCGGATACCATTCCACGCCCAAATTGTATTCCATGACAATTAGCTTAATCAAGTCGCGTAACGCCAAAACGGACAAAAGAGAAATCAGTATAAGCACCGCCGAGCCTAGCAAAACCCCGCTTCTTGGGGCGGCAAAAAAATACGGCGAGGACATGCTGTTTAAGCCAAACAGCCAGATTATTCCAACCACATACAAAATTATGGAAATTATTTTAGTGCCAGTGTCGGACAAAATGGCGATTCTCGGCGCGGTATAGGCGATTAAAAACGTCAAGGAAATCGCTAACGCCGCCACTAAATAGCTCGTGTTGTACGCTTCCGTACTTGGCAATTCGCGCGCGAGCTTACTACACATGTACAGCACGTAAAACCACAAATTTATAATAGCCATGTATTTGTAGGCGGTTTGCCATTCGCTTGCCATGGTTTTTTTGTACATATACGCGCCGAGAATGATTAGACTGCCAAGCGTGATTGCCGTATATTTCCATGGGAAAAGGGAATCGACACGCCCCAGTACATCATATAGCACAAACGCGCATAGGCACAGCACGTTTATGATATAGCCGAAGGTTACGAAGCCGTTCGTGCCTCGTGAAGCAGACGAGCGCGGCGAAGCCCCTTTCAAAATGCCATATGTCGTGAGTGCCACGCCCTGTACAAGCCAGCCCAGCGACAGCCACGCCCTGCCAAACTGGAACGGAACAACAAGCACTGTAAACGTAAGCCCTGTAAGGTAAAATATGGCTTTTGTCTGCTCCTCGTCTATGAATTTTGTTTCAATTAGCTTGCCGAGAAGCAAATACGCCACGGCGAAAATAATCGCCAGCAAGCCCGTTGCGTTTTCCCAGCCAAAGGCGTAAAACATAAGGTACATGGCGATACTGCTAAAAAGCGTGTTTATGCCGAGCAAAACCACATCGGAATCCCTAAAACGCAGCTTTTCTTTATACGTGCCTACTATGGGTATAAGCGAATAAACAAGGAACGCAAACAGGATATAAACGATTGTGATTATTTTGTTGAACGGTACCGTGCTAATGTCCGCGGACGACATTATTCCGCACAATATAGCTGTGCCGATGGTATTTAACGTCATGCCGATATATGTCGCAATTGTCCATTTTTTCTTGAACGAAACCATTAAAGCAAGCAGATTTAGCAGGACAAAATAGACCATCGCGCCGTAAAGTATGGTGAGGTTGTGGTCGCTTATTATTGAGAATAGCGGCAAATATCCGCCCACTAGCGAGAAAGCAAGTATTGTTTGCGAATTGTAGCGCGTAGACAAAACAAACGTCACCGCCGTAATAAGCACGCATAGCCCAAGCGCAGGGTACATGGTAATAATTTGCAGCTCGAAGTAGCTTATAGCCAGCGCGGCATAAAGCACGGCCACGCCGCCTGCGGTTATGCCGAGTGAGAAGATACTGGGATTTTTCCCTGCAAGGAAGCGGTTAATGCCCGACATTTCCACTAAGCCCTTTTCGGAAAAGCGCGGCAACGCCCCCTTGCGGTTCAACAGCTCGCCCCCCAAAAGCATAGCCGCGCCCAACGCAAACATCAGAAGCCCCTTGAACGTATCGGGCAGTTGAAAATAGGTATACCTCGCGGCGGTAATAACGCCTATGAGAATCAGCAGTATTCCGAGTTTGTTAAACAAATTAAGCCCAAAAAACCGCTCCATATTATTTTTTTTCGCAACCGCGAGAATTTGCTCGTCAGTAATTTGCTCGTTTTTAAGGCTCTCAAGCTCGGCTCGCTCGTTTTCGGAAAACGCGCCGTGGGCTTCCGCGTATTTTTCGCGTGTTTCGGTTATTTGGGTGTTCACCTGCGAGGCAAGCTCGCCTAGCCTGCGGTAGATTTCGTTATTAAGCGCGACATTATTATCGCGTAACGCCTTTGTCATGGCGGTTATTCGCTTGCCTATGGTCGTTTCAAGGGCTGTTAGCCTGTTTTGCTCCGCTTCAAAGGTGTCTTTGAAATATATGTCTAGCTTTTCCTTTGTGATGTGTACGATATTTGCCTTTTCGTTGTATGCCTGCTCGTATAGGGCGTTTTGTAGGCTTGTATTTTGTGTTGCCAGTTTTTTTGCCTTGCTTTTGGAATTTTCGTATTCGGCGTTTAGCTTTTCTATTTCGGCCTTTAGGCGCGTGTTCTCTTTCGTCAAATCGCTGTCCTCTATAAGGCTAACCTCGTTTTCGAGCTGGCTCAAGATGGCTTTCTGTTGGGTTAAAATGTGGCGTAGGTTGTTGTCCATGGTTTTGCACCTCCGATTTTTGTGGTATAGTAGCAATTGTATCACGCCGTATATTCTGATACAATCATAAAAGTGTATTTCTAATGAAGATAGGAGTGTTTTTATGGGCATGACTATGACCCAAAAAATCCTTGCGGCACATGCTGGCTTGCCTAGCGTGACGGCAGGGCAATTGATTGAGGCAAAACTGGATTTAGTTCTCGGCAATGATGTAACTACGCCAGTTGCGGTTAAGGAATTTGAAAAAATAGGCGTAAGCAAGGTTTTTGACAAAACAAAAATTGCGATTGTTCCCGACCATTTTACGCCGAACAAGGATATTTTGTCGGCGGAGCATTGCAAGCAAATTCGCGAATTTGCACACAAGCACGAGGTGGAAAACTACTTCGAGGTAGGCGAAATGGGCATCGAGCATTGCCTTATTCCCGAAAAGGGCTTGGCAGTGCCAGGCGATGCGATTATCGGCGCGGACAGCCACACCTGCACATACGGCGCGCTTGGCGCGTTTTCCACTGGCGTGGGAAGCACGGACATGGCGTGTGCCATGGCGTTGGGAAGCACTTGGTTTAAGGTGCCGCCCGCGCTTAAATTTGAGCTTGTGGGCAAGCCTGCAAAATGGGTTTCGGGCAAGGATATAATTCTGCATATTATCGGAAAAATAGGCGTAGACGGCGCGTTGTACAAGTCTATGGAATACTGCGGCGACGGCTTGCAGTACCTTTCCATGGACGACCGCTTTTGTATCGCCAATATGGCAATCGAAGCAGGCGCGAAAAACGGCATTTTCCCCGTGGACGAAAAAACACGCGCTTATGTAAAAGAGAACGCGAGCCGCGCAGGCGTGGAGTACGCCGCCGACCCAGACGCGGAATACGAAGCCGTGTACACAATCGACCTATCGGCGTTACGCCCTACCGTGGCGTTTCCGCATTTGCCCGACAACACAAGAACCATAGACGAGGTAGGCAGTGTAAAGCTAGACCAGGTCGTAATCGGAAGCTGTACAAACGGACGGATTGAGGACATGAGAATGGCGGCGAGCATTTTACGCGGCAAAAAAGTGGCAAAGGGTATGCGCGTTTTGGTTTTCCCTGGTACGCAAAAAATCTCCTTGCAAATGATAGACGAGGGCTTAATGCAGGACTTTATCAAGGCTGGCGCGGTAGTAAGCCCTGCGACCTGCGGGCCTTGCCTTGGCGGTCATATGGGAATTTTAGCCAAGGGCGAGCGCGCCTTAGCGACCACCAACAGGAACTTTGTCGGCCGTATGGGCTCGCCCGAGGCGGAGGTTTATTTGGCAAGCCCTGCTGTGGCGGCGGCTTCGGCTTTGACTGGGTATATTAGTGACCCTGAGAAAATCTAGTGAAAGCCATGTTTCCAGAATTGTCCGTTGAGGCGTTAGAGAAGATTATTTTGGCTAATCTTTCGCTTTGCCCTGCCATTGAGCGTGTTGGCTTGATAGGGAGCTATGCTCGCGGACAGCAGGAAAAGGGAAGCGATGTAGACTTGCTAATTAAAGCCGAGGATACAGAGTACAGGGAAATGTTGTCTAATTTTGGACTGCATATTTCCGACATTTTGGATTATCGGTATAATAAACGCTTGGAAATTGTCCGATATAGCCTTGCCCTAAAACGTGCGGAAAACGAACCGCAAGCAGGGAAAGACTGGTATTTCCAAGAGGGCTACCAACAAATGCTAAAGGAGGTGGTGTGGCTCTATGAAAGATAGGATAATTTTGAATAAAATCAAAAATTACCTAGTACGTGTCCAACGGTACTATGATTTAATCAAAGACCTAGACGAGGAAGAAATATCCGCGCTAGACCAGTCACTTGCCCTTACGCAGTGTATTACTAATATGCACAGTTTAGCACAGCATGTAGTGAACGACGAGATAGCCCAAAGGTTATATGTATTCAGTAGTCGGGGGATTGCTTCCTGTAGAAATATTTCCGCCCATGATTATGATTCATTGGACTGGGAACGAGTGAAAGAGCTATGCAGGAAGCTGCTTAGTGAAAAAACAAGCACAGCAATAAGCGAAAGTATAAAAATAGCGGAAGCTGACGAGAGGACGTATTTATGAATCGTTATCACATAAACGTCTTTTACAGCGAAGAGGACGGGGGCTTTATCGCAGACACGCCAGACCTTGAAAACTGTAGTGCGTTCGGTGAAACTCCACAAAAGGCAATAGAGGAAATGATGATTGCACAAAAATTGTGGTTGGACGATGCTAAGGAAAGCGGCAGGGAAATACCGCCTGCAAGCTACAAGCCTATTATTTATCGTGCAGGTTAAAATCTAAAATATTGTAGGAGGTTTTATAATGAAAGCAAAAGGAAGCGTTTTTAAGTACGGCGATAACGTAGACACAGATGTAATAATTCCTGCGCGTTATCTTAACGATTCAAGCCCAAAAAGCCTTGCGGCACACTGCATGGAGGACATAGACGCAGACTTTCCCAAGCGCGTAAAGCAGGGCGATATTATTGTGGCTACCAAGAATTTTGGCTGCGGCTCATCTCGCGAGCACGCGCCTATTGCGATTAAGGCTTCGGGAATTTCGTGTGTAATCGCGGAAACCTTTGCGCGTATTTTTTACCGCAACGCAATCAATATCGGCTTGCCGATTTTGGAATGTCCGCAAGCCGCGCAAGCAATAAACGCAGGCGACGAGGTAGAAATCGACTTTACCACGGGCAAAATAACCAATAATAGGAACGGCGAAACATACCAAGCCGCGCCTTTCCCTGCATTTATGCAGGAAATAATGGCTACTGGGGGGCTTGTGGAACGGACGAGGGCGAAGCTGGGGGCGTAGGTACGCCCCCCCATGGGGTAGCATGGGGGACAAGGGAAGTATAAGGAGATTATGTAAAATGAAAAGATTTTTTGCGTGGTTAGTGGTGGCGGTGTGTGCGGTTGTTTTTGTGGGTTGTGGGAATGGTGGGGAAGATGTTGCGGACGTTATTTCTCAAAATGAAACACAAAATGAAATGCAAACCGAAGTGCAAGACGAAGTGCAAGCCCAAACCCAAGACAATAACGGCTCGGATATACCCACCAACGTAAGCGTAGGCGATATTATCCAATTCGGCGAATATGACTGGCGCGTACTTGACGTACAAGACGGCAGGGCGTTATTGCTAAGCGATAAGGTTTTAGAACTTAGGAGGTATCACGACACATTAGAAGATGTTACATGGGAAACCTCCTACATGCGGGCATATCTTAACGGCGATTTTTACAATAGCTTTAGCGAGGCAGACAGAGCAAAAATCCATGAAACAACACTAGCAAACAACGACAACCCATGGGATTTTAGCTCTATAGAACAGATAGAAGCACTAAACAAAACGCCAGGTGGCAATGACACAGAAGATAACATCTTTTTGTTAAGCCTAGACGAGGTGGTAAAATATTTTGGCGACAGCGAATATTTAGAAAACCAAAACCACCCAAATAATCACCTTTTTTATGGCATCGGATTAGGTTTTTCTGGTCAAAATAGCAACGGAAGAATAGCACTAAATGCCCAAGGACAGGTTTCTTGGTGGTGGCTTCGGTCACCCGGGGACGTTAGTAGTGATGCTGCCTGTGTCAGCACGGACGGACAGGTCTATGTTTCCGGTATCTATTGCTACTATGGCGGTGGCGGCGTTCGCCCTGCCTTATGGCTAAATCTCGCCTCATAACCCCTATTTCCACAGTATTTTATTTATCCTCACGTATAACCCCCTACGCCGTCGCAAGCGGACGTTCCACTTCCTCAAACACGCTTGCGATTTCCTCTAGCCTTACCTGCTCGTGTTGCCATTCGTCCTCGGCTTTCATAATGTCTACCACAAAAGCCTTTCCGCCGCCCAGTATTTCTACGATAACGGCGCGTTCGCCTGTTTTAAGCCGTACGGTTTGATATTTGTTGAGCATTTTTATCACCGCTTTCTTCTTTAAATTTTTACCCATTTAACCCCCAGTGTCAAGTCTACAAAAAAACCATAAAAACTAGGAGTGTAACCAATGCCAAACTACAAAATCGCAACAATCCCCGGTGACGGTATCGGGCCGGAAATTATTACGGAAACAGTAAAGGTACTGGAAAAAATCGCCCAGAACTTCGGGCATACGTTCACGTTTACGGAGGTGTTAGCAGGCGGAATAGCCATAGACAAAACAGGCGTTCCGCTACCAGACGAAACCGTGGAAGTGTGCAAGCAGAGCGACGCGGTGCTTCTTGGCGCAGTGGGCGGTTGGAAATGGGACGTGCTTCCAGGGCATATGCGGCCCGAGCGTGCGTTGCTTGGGCTTCGCGGCGCGTTGGGGCTGTACGCCAATCTTCGGCCTGCGGTTCTGCACGATACCCTAAAGGGCGCTTGTCCGCTGCGCGCGGATATTGTCGCCAAGGGAATAGACATTATGATTGTACGCGAGCTGACTGGCGGAATGTACTTCGGCGACCGCGGACGTAAGGAAACAGACTTGGGGCTTGCGGCGTGGGACACGGAAATGTACGCCACAGAGGAAGTACGCCGTATTGCGGTGACTGCCTTTGAACTGGCGCGTAAACGCAAAAAACACCTCACCAATGTGGACAAGGCAAATGTCTTGGAATCGTCGCGGCTGTGGCGCGAGGTTATTCTCGAAGTGGCAAAGGATTACCCCGATGTACAGCTAGACCATTTGTATATCGACAACGCCGCCATGCAAATTATCCGCGAGCCAAGCGCGTATGACGTTATGGTTACAACCAATATGTTCGGCGATATTCTTTCGGACGAAGCCAGTCAAATAACTGGTTCAATCGGTATGCTGCCCTCCGCGAGTTTAAACAAGGATAATTTCGGCATGTACGAGCCTATTCACGGCTCTGCGCCTGATATTGCTGGCACGGACAAGGCCAACCCCATTGCGACCATTCTTTCGGCGGCTATGATGTTAAATTATTCCTTTGGGCTGGACAAGGAAGCGAAAGCAATCGAAAACGCCGTAACAAAGGTACTGGAAAGCGGCGTGCGTACTGGCGATATTATGTCGGACGGTATGCGGTTGGTTGGTACAAGGGAAATGGGTAGGCTTGTATTAGAGGCGTTGTAGTACGGCAATTATAAGAAAAGTGCTTGGAACGCGGATTTACGCGGATTTAACGGATTTTCGCGGATTCGTTCCGTGTAAATTGACGGCAGTGGGGTACAAATTTTATCTATGTAAATTAAGGGTAGTGGAACACGGATTTAACGGATTTTCGCGGATTCGGCGGATTGGCTCGTGCTTCTGCTGTGCCTCGTTCCCTCTGTGCCTCTGTGTGAAAAAATCTTTTAAACTCAAAAAAAACACGTTCTACACTCTACCCAAGTTTTTTATTTGTCAAAAAGATTTTCACACAGAGGCACAGAGGCACAGAGGGAGCGAGGCACAGCAGGCAATATTGCGTGGAATTATCGGATTTTCGCGGATTTCACAACGAGCCAATCCGCATAATCCGTGAAAATCCGTTAAATCCGTGTGAAGCCCTTGAATCCCTTAAATCCGTTGAATCCGCATTTAATCGCTTTAAAAATGGAGGTACTCGCGTGACGTGGGAAGCATACCGCAACCAAATACAGGAAACAGGCAAGCTCCCTGAGGACTGGTACATTCTAGGCATAGACCTAGGCACAACAAACTCAGTTATCAGTTATTGGGACAATAATAATTCTCGCCCCGAGGCCATAGACGTAAGCAACGGCTTTGGCAAAATTCCCCTGCCGTCTGTGGTGCAATACCGCGAGGACGAGGACGAATGGCTGGTAGGCGAGGAAGCCTACCGCTCCATGAAAATCTATCCCGAAACGACCGTACGTTCGATTAAACGCCTTATGGGAACTGACCGTCTGACAAAATTAGGCAAAAACGAATACCTGCCCGAGGAAATTTCTGCTAAAATCCTCGGGGAGCTTGTTTCCCATGCACAGACGATTAACCCAAAGGCGGAGCTTGCAGGGCTTGTGGTGTCTGTGCCGTACGATTTTGACGACGCGGCGCAAAAGGCGACTGTCCGCGCTTGCGAAATCGCAGGCATTGCCGACAAGCTAATCTGCCTAATCAAAGAGCCGAACGCCGCCGCGCTTGCGTACAATTTCCGTCACCAGTTGAACGAGGGCGAGCGTGTAATGGTGTTCGACTTTGGGGGCGGCACGCTTGATATTACGCTGTTTCATGTAAAGGAACGAAACGAGTCCAAAATCAAGCTACAGGTCATTTCACAGGGCGGCGAGGCGTACCACGGCGGCGACGATGTGGACGCATATTTAATAGAAGCGTGCGGAAATTTCATTAAAGCTAAAACTGGGCAAGCCGCCGCCGAACACGCTATTGAAAACCAGGTAGAAATCATCGCCCGCGCCCGAGAAGCCAAGGAACGGCTCAGCGGCGTACAGCGGTTCAGAATCCCGTTCACGTTCTGTATTCCGCCGTTCGTGGAGCAAATTACGCGTGAGGAATTGCATACGCTAATCAAACCTTTCATAGAAAAAACGCGGAAGCTGGTACTAAAAGCATTGCGTGAAACGTATACAGGCAGTTGTACGCCCGACACCCTTTCGCGTGTGCTATTAGAGGGCGGCTCGTCACAAATGCCGTGGGTTAGGGAAATGCTTTTAGATATTTTTAACGACGAGGGCAAAATATATTCGTCTGAACGCCCTGCGTTGGATATTTCCTTGGGCGCGACATATTACGCCGCCATGAAAATGGGGCTTCTTTCGCACCCCGACTTAGAATCGGAAATGTCGGTCGAGTTTGAGGTAGCCGTTTCGCACGATATAGGCTTGGAAATAGACGGCGCGAAAAAGGCATTTTTCCCCATGATTCGGCGCGGAACGCCATACGCGCTTGCCAAAAAAAGCCATGTGTTTACGCTGTCGGGCAATACGCCTGCCGAGATGACCTCGCTCGACCTGCGAATACTGGAGCGAATACAGCAGGACGACCCGTTCGAGCAGTGTAAGCTAATCGGCGAGGTGTCGATTAAGGGCTTGCCAGAACGCCCGAGCGGCAAAACAAAGCTGCGTATTACGCTAATGGTAGAGGAGGAGGGCGGCTTGGTACGCGGAATGGTGGAGGATTTGGGGATAGGCGAGGAATTTCCGTCTAGTGGGTATAGGGAGAGCTTTGAGCCTAGTCGGTTTAAGAAGGCGGAGCTGGGGTGAGGGCAGGGACACAAAGCCTTGATGGCGAAGCTAGGATAATGACAGATACTCGAAGCCCTAATGGCGAAGCCAAACAAATGTCGGTAGTTGGCATAATCGCGGAGTTTAATCCGTTCCATAACGGACACGCCGAGCATTTGGGGGGGACGTTGTCCCATTTCTCCGACTGTCCCATTGTGGGAATGTCGCCTCGAAGCCTTGACGGTGTTTCGGCAACGGAAAGAGGGGCGTTGCCCCACAAAAAAACAATCGCCGTAATGAGCGGCAATTTCGTACAACGCGGAGAGCCTGCAATTTGCGACAAATTTCTACGTACCAAAATGGCGTTGCTTGCGGGCGTGGACATTGTTATAGAAATTCCTGTGCCGTATGTAGTCTGCGGCGCGGATTATTTCGCGAGGGGGAGCGTTGCGTTGCTTGCGGCAACTGGCGTGGTGGACGCGCTTAGCTTCGGCAGTGAGTGCGGCGATATAGAAGCAATCAAAACGGCGGGGCGTATTCTCGCGGAAGAACCGCCAGAGTATAAGCAAGCCCTGCGAAAAGGGCTTGACGATGGGCTTTCGTTTGCTATGGCGCGCGGTTTGGCGTTGCGTGCGGTTGCTCCTGTGGGGTTGGACTACTACGAGGATTTTTTCATGCAACCTAATAATACGCTTGCGATTGAGTATTGTAAGGCGTTGGCGTTGTTGGGTAGTGACATGGAAGTTTTTACCACGCATAGGAAAAAGGGCGGTGCTTCGGCTACAAAAATACGGTGTTCGCTGTTTAACGGCGAGCCGTTAAACAGCGAGCATGTAAACAGAGAGCATGGCGAGCCGTTGAGTGGCGAGCCTAGCGAATATGCCAAAAATTTCCTTCCCCCCGAAGTCATGCAAATTCTACAAAGCGTGAAGCTAACTCGCCTTGACGATTTCACGCCAATTTTCAGATACCTTTTATACCGCGGAGATTTTGTACTTGGCGAGGGGCTAGAAAACCGTTTCAAGAAATACTGCGGCGATTTTTCGAGTGTTTCCGACTTTATCGCCAAGGTAAAGACAAAACGCTATACCTACACGCGCCTACAACGCGCTGTTTTAGGCATAATTCTTGGCATAAGTCCGCCCGCCGAGCCGCAATATCTGCGCGTGCTTGGCTTTCGCAGACAAAGCGCGGATTTGCTGTCGCAAATGGTAAAAAAAGCCACGCTGCCAGTAATAACCAGCGGCGCGGCTATGGACAAAATTCTAAACAGCGGCAAGGGGGCTATGCTCGCCAAGGAGCTTGAGGCAGGCGATATATACCGCTGTGCCGCAGGTGTGGGCGGCGGCTACAGGAGCGAAAGAGCCGCCGAGCTGGTAATTATTTGAAATAACAGCTGTTGTCCAATCATTTTTTTGTTAATAATGCGTAAAATCCGCGTTTCCTGCTCTGTACCTGCCACAAGCTCCGACAAATTCGCGAGCGCGAGCAAGCCCCTGCTTTCCTCGGAAACAGCAAGCGATATAGCTTCGTTTATTGATATTTCCGTGTTTATTTCCGTTTCCTCCGCCGTAAAGGTTTTGTCAAAGCATTGTGACAAAAGCTGCGCGTACTGCTCCGAGCGTTGCTCGGCATTTTCTGCCAGTACGCCAAACGCTTCCCGAGCGTCCGAAAAATGGCTGTAAAATACATATGCGTTGCGTTCGTTTTGTGCCAATTCCTGTAAAATGTCGAGTGCCTCGTCTGGCAGGGTTGGGGTGGGTGAGGGCAGCGGCGAGGCTTCCTGCGTGGGTTCTGGCTCGGGCAGGGGCTTGGGCTTGGCGAATGATTGCGGTGCAGGCTCGCGCTTGGGGGTGGTAGGCGCGGGCGTGGTTGTGGGGTTTGACTTTGGCGTGGCTTCGGGCGTGGTCGCAGGGCTTGATTTTGGCGTATTTTCAAGCGTGGTCGCAGGGTTTGATTTTTGCGTGGTTTCAAGCGTGGTCGCCATTGCAGGGTTTTTTTGCATGAGAATTTTCATGGTTTCGTCGTCTAGCGGCTCGTAACGAACGCCGTCGGGCAGTGATTTATTTACGCGCTGAAATTGCTCCGCCGCGTTTGTGGGGGAAAGCTCTGGCGGACGGTATGGCGAGGGTGGAGTAGGGGACATTTGCGGAATCATGGGGCTTTGTGGGGGTGGGAAGCTCGGGGCTTGCGTTTGCGGCAGTATGGGTGAATGTGGCGGTGGGGTAGGGGGCGTTTGCGGAATCATGGGAGAATTTGATTGTGGGAATATAGAGGATTGTGCTTGTGAGAAGATTGGGGAATGTCCTTGTGGGAAGATTGGGGAGTGTCCTTGAGGGAATATTGGGGAGGATATGGGGTTTGGTGTGGGTGGCGGTGTGGGTGGTGGCGTTTGTTGTGGTGTGGATTGTGACACTTGCTGTGGGGAATAATGTGATACTTGTTGTGTTGTTTGACCTTGCCCCGATATTTGACCTTGCCCCGACAACTGCCCCGACAACTGCCCCGACATTTGCCCTTGCCCCGACATTTGCCCTTGCCCCGACATTTGCCCTTGCCCCGACATCTGCCCTTGCCCCGACATTTGCCCCGACATCTGCCCCGACATTTGCCCCGACACCTGCCCTTGTCCCGACATATGCTGAAACATAGGCGGCAACATAGGACGTTGTCCGCTAGGCTGCAACAAATGCTGTAAAGGCGCGTTTAGCTGTGGGCGGTGATGTACCGCATTTTGCATGGGTGCTTGCATAGGTTGATGTACCGCATTTTGCGGTTGCATGGGTGATTGCATAGATTGATATACCGCATTTTGCCCATTCCCATGCCCATGCGTATGGGGCTGTACAGGTGGCTGTACAGGCGATTGCGTGGGCGTTCGCACTTCCTCGGGTGGGGCTTTACATAGCGGTTCTACTGGCACAGTATGATTCATGGGCGGTTGCTCCCGCAACATGCTATTAAACATGGCGGTTGGCTTGGGTGGAAAAACCAAGGGCATAATTGCACCTGCTAATTCATAGAGTATAGAAGCAGTTGGTAAATTTAACCGCTTCTGAAGCAGTTGGTAAATTTAACCGCTTCTTATTTATGATATGCTCGTATTTGGCGAGTTGTGATTTATAATAAGGTTGGAACACGGATTTAACGGATTTTCGCGGATTTAGCGGATAGAGAACACGGATTTTAAGAGCGTGGAACGCGGATTTATCGGATTCTACGGAGCATCTCGGCTTACACGGACAAAATCCGTGAAAATCTGCGAAAATCCGTTAAATCCGCGTTATATCGCCGTTCAGCAACCACGAAAGTAACGCACTTGTAAGGCTTTTGTAAACTTTATGAAAAATAACTATTGAAATGTAAAATATTTGCGGTATAATCTCTCTTGGTTGTAAGACCACAGAAGTCTATAAAAAGAAAGGAAAGAAAAAAATGAAACGAGCATGGATTTTAGTGTTAATTCTAGCTGTGGCTACGGCTTGCGGAGGAAATAGCGAGCCAGTCGCCACCCCCGCGCCTACCCAACAAGAAACACCTGCCGCAACCAACGACACACCAGCCGAAACCGCCGAAACCACCGACACACCCACCGAAGTCGCCCCCGCAGTAGAAGCCGACACCACCACAGGCGCGGCACTCGCCGAGGCAGAACCCACCGAGGCCGCCGACCCCGAAGAAAACCCATGGGGAACAGAAGTAGAATTTAGCGGTACAGCAGTAAAAATGACATACGGCCAGGACTGGGATTCGTTCCAGCTGTTGCACGATTTTGAGGACGATATGTACACAGTGGCGTTTTCGGTGCTTCACCCTGCACAGGCAGGCGAGGACAACTTCACCATACAGCCCTTGGGCGAGCTGTGGTCGGGTCAATGGAACTTTGTGGGCGATGACATGGAAAACATTGGCACATACAACATTCACCCCGATGTATGGAACAAAATCGAGTTTACCTTTGCAGGCACGCAGGCACGCACAGGCATACGCTTTGCAGGCGATTATCCGCGCGTAGTGGGCGAGGGCTTCTACATCACCGACCTTGTGATTACAAACAGCGCAGGCGATGTAGTGCTTGCCACCGACTTTGCAGACGGTATGGGAACGGCTTCCAATAACCGCGACGCGAATGGTTCTACGGAGGTAGTGGAAATCTAGGGGCATAGGGGGCATAGCCCCTTTTCTCCGATATTCCCTTGGTGGGAATGTCGTCACGAGCCTATGGTATGTAGGAAACAAGCTGTAGCATAGTGGGAATTTCAAGGCATTTTGCCAAAAATTTCTGCCGTGCTACAGCTTTTTTGTTAGTTGTAGGGGACGGATTTATCCGTCCCGACCTCCGCACGCTCGTCAATTCGGGACGGACAACGCCCATTAACGCAGAGCATGGCAATTTTTGGACAGACAACGCCCTGTCAATTTTGTGCATGGCAATTTTTGGGCGGATAACGCCCTGTCAATTTTGTGCGTGGTAATTTTTGGCGGACAACACCCATTAACGCAGAGCGTAGCAACCTCGGGACGGATAAATCCGTCCCCTACAAAATCGTGCAGATTTTGCCGTTCGCACGTTTGCCATTCGCACGTTTGCCATTCGTGCGTGTGTCGTTCGTACGTTTGCCGTTCGCACGTTTGCCCTACAAACCCTCGTTTTCCCACCTTGAACGGATTTTCCCACTTCCCACAAATTTTACCACGAACGAATCCGTTAAATCCGCGGAAATCCGCGTTCCATCAGCTTTTAAATCAGCGAAAATTAGCGTTCCATAAAGGCGACCACGCCCCTTTGTAAGAAAACTGTAAAAAAAGTTTTTCAAATCCCTTAAAAACAATTGACTTGCTTCGACAATGTGATAACATATGAGGTAACATATCATAATTATTTTAAGAAGCCATTCCCATAACCAAGACGAGGGGAAAGACTTCTAAAGAATAGGGAGGCGTTTGTTAATGAAACAGGAAAGACTGGCACTAAAAGGCTTTATCGCAATGCTTGCCGTCGTGGCGGTTGCCGCGGCAATGTTTTTTGTCATTAGCACCACCACAGTACCTGTATACGCAGGTGCAAACGGCACTGTAAGAGTAACCATGCCCAACTTTGAAACAGGCATGGACACCGCAGTAACAAATTTACAAGCGGCAATCACCACCGCCAAGGCTAGACTAGCCGAAACAGATGTAGCCACCACTGGCGCAGGCACTCCCTCAAGCAGATGGTGGGCGCCGCAAGCAGTACACAACCCACTTATCGAAAAAATAGCCGAAGCAGAAGCAATGCTTACCATGGTAGGCTCTTTCCAACGCGGACAAGAGTTTGATGCAGTAGTCACCCTCGAAGGCAACACAGGCTTTGCAGGCATGATGCTACGCTTCGAGCTACCCGCAGGCCTAGAGCTTATCGGCGTTACCCCAGGCCCATTGTTTGCGAACCAAAACAACTTTGAAGCCCCCTCAGATTGGCAAGCCAACTTTAGCGGCGGCGCATGGGTAGCTCCTTTCACCATCGACCCCGCTAAAACGGGCACAGTCGTAATAGGTCGCGGCGGCGACAACAACATCACAGGCAACGGAACTCTCGCCACCCTTAGACTAAGAGTAACAAGCTCCGCCACAACTGGCTTAACAAACCCTGTTACTCTTACCTTTGGACACATGCAAGACGACCCCTACGAAGTACCGACCGCTGTCGCAGGAGGCTCAAACACACCGCTAACCATGTCTATCCAAAACACAACAATCACCAGTGCAAACGTAGGCACACAAGTAAACATCGCAAGAATTAACGTACGTAACTAGTACAAGCACTACTGCTTCAAACGGTTTCCGCACGGCTTCGTAGGGAACGGATTTATCCGTCCCGAGGGGGTACGCAACGCCGTGATTTTGGGAATGTTCCATAATCGACTGCGTTTCTATGGCTCGATTTTATGGAACACGGATTTTCACGGATTTACGCGGATTTCCCACGAACGAATCCGCTAAATCCGCGTAAATCCGCGTTCCATTCCCAAACCTTACATTTCATTACCACCATGGGGCATTTCCGCCCCACAGGGGACAAACCCCCACAAGGGGCAAACCGCCCCACAACGGGCATTTGCCCCAAGGGGAACACCCCACAAGGGGCAATCTCGCCCCACCATGAGAGGAGATATTCAGAATGGTCAAAAAGGCAACAATTCAACGCTTTCTTGCGTTGGTGCTTGCTATGGTTATGGCGTTATCGTCATTTACCTCGGTAGCCGTATCGGCAGAATACCCAAGCGCAGACGCAAACGAAGCGATTTCTCTCGACACTACATCTCCACCTGCCATATCTGTGCCGTCGGAGGACGACACTACCTCGCCGCCCTCGCTCAAGTCATGCGACTGCTTAGACCTATGCGAGTGTGAGGAATGTGAATGCGGCAGAGAGGACTGCGAGCTTTGCAACCCAGACTGTGACTGCGGCCTAGAGGACTGCGAAATATGCAATCCAGACTGCGACTGCGGCCTAGAGGACTGCGAAATATGCAACCAAATGCAAATAATAGACGGTATGTTCGTGGGTATAGCCCCCGAGCCTATCCTCTCTCACCTAGGCGGCGTGTACAACTCGTCGTTCAACCTTAGCATATCGCCAGACCCACGCGCCTCTACATCTATCACACGTTTCCAAGTGGACGGCAGCGCGCCCACAGACTGCGGCGGCCCACGCAACACTGCCACAGGCAGATGCTACACACCCGACCAATACGTAATCTACAACCCCACCCTGTACCCATCACAAGACCTATGGTGGCCGCCAGAATGCGGTTGCTCGTGGATACTAGGCGAGGGCGTTACCATTCCTATTAACTTCGACCCAGTATGGCGTTATTACAGCCCAATGTCCATGCACGGCGTAGGTAGAGCAAACCCAGGCGACTGGAACGTGCCTTGGGCGACAAGATTTACTCCGTCTACAGCCTATGTATCACCAAACAACACGGAAGCAAACTGGACAGCAGGCCCAGCAACCCTTAGACACCCCTCGGAAAGTGACCCAAATCAAGGGCAGGTATTCTCGGGAAGCGACACTCGCCCCCCTCGCGGTAACACAAGAATGTTACGCCAAAACCTAGACTTCAATGGCTACTACACGCCTAGCCCTATCTACAATGGTAGAGTAATCCGCGCTAGGAGCTTTGACGTACAGGGTACGCCAGGCCGCATGACTACACAAACCTATATAGTAAACGTACCAGCCGCTAACACCCAGGGCTACAGCTCCGCCATGTCATGGAGCGATGTACGCATATTCTCTATCGTACTAGACCCGCAAGACGTTGTTCACCCCATCAGGGGCTTCTACCGCAACTGGGACAGAGGCTTTGACAACAGCTATAACGGAAGCTGGACAAGCAACAGCGCCGGTGTATGGACACAAAGAACAGGTACAATGCACTGGGTACCAGGCAACTACGAAAACTGGATAAACCAAATACAAGCAGGTATGTGGGACGGCCGCACGCTATCGGGCGCACAAGCCCCAATATTAGCACCAGGCGCAACCCACCCAGGCAACAACAACGGACAGGGCTGGGGACTTACCGTAAACCGCAGACCCAACGGCAGTGCGTTGGACATGGGCGACCAGGACGGCTCCAGACCTTTGGCAAACATAGAGGTATATAGCGAAGCCGCCCAAACCACAGACGCGAATCGCCTAGTAAACCAAACCGCACGCGTATGGACGTTTGGTAACTGGTCGAGAATGTTACCTCTACGCTCCATTCGCGTAAACTTTAACCAAGGCGCAGGCGATGTCGTAGGTGTGCCAGACCTTATTCCAAACACAAGACGACATTACTATGCTTCCAACGAACGCCTAGGCAACTTCAGACACGTAAACCTACGTCAGTCAGACGTAGAGGGTACAGACCTGCGCGACCCGCTGTCCATGATTCTTTCACAGCCGCTACGTCCGACTGTACAAAACGCTACATGGACGGCAGTATTCATTAACGGTGAGTTCTGGGGCATGAACAACATGCAGGCTCACAGACATGAATATCTAGTAAGCCAAATCTTCAATGTACCCACAAACATGGTACAGCTAGAAGACGAAGGCATGTTTATGGATTTAATGCTTCAGCATGTTATACACTCGGGAACGCTATCCACGAATGCGACAACATGGTCTGGCCGCGGAGTAAACGTAGACAACTCTACGTCTACCTCAGGCACACGCAGAACAGCTCTAGGAGCTAACGGCTACGCAAGAACCACGCCATCAGGCGCAACCCACCTAACAAAGGAATGGTACGACCACCTCAATACCATATTCGATATGGACGACCTAATCGACAACTTTATTGTAGCCGTTCACTTTGAAAACTGGGACTGGGTAGACAATAACGTGGCTATGTGGAGAACCACCTCGGTAATACCAGGCTCTTACGGCGGCGACGGCAGATGGCGCTTTATTGTACAAGACTTCGACAACGCTATTTTCCACGGCGCAAACAACATGCTAGACTTCTACACCGCTATGACTAGCGCCGCATGTCGGGACAAAGGCTGCGGCTGCGCCCAAAACGGCGATATTCAGCGCGGACATGCAACCAATCCTCGCGCATCTTGGACTACCGCCCAACAATTAACGCATAGGGGCGAGGTATTCCACCCGAACCAAGCGGGCTTGCCCATGGACATCATGGTAAACAACCCCACGTATAGACGGGCAGAGAACGCGGCTCGCGTTTACCGCGTATTGCTACAAAACCCATACTTTAGAAACCACTTTGCGGCGCGCTATTCCACCTACAGCGGTACGGTATTCCACCCAACCCGCGTACAATCTGTCATAAACGACCAAGTAACCCGCTCAAGCCGAGGCGGTGCTAGCCCTGTACTAGGCAGACACCACAGACGTTGGGGTCTAATGACCGAATCGGTAGAGCTAGGTAACGGCGGCTGGGGGCCATTGCTTGCTCCTTGGGTAGGAACAAACGCACAGCGTACAGCTAGCGAAACTAGCCGTGTTAATTTGTGGCTCGGCACTTCTACTGGCCGCTGGGAGCCGCATACACTACGCGCCCCTAACGGAACAGTAGGCGACCCGAACACAGGCAACCCACCGTTCCCAACTAACTCAAGACTAAGAAGTCAACAAAACGTACTATTCCTACGTGCTTCTTATGCGGCGGCAAGCAACGATTCACAAAACCAAAACGCTATCGAGCATATGCGTCATTATTTCTCAAGACCTACTACTCCTAGTGGCAACACACCTATGCCTAGTGGGCTAAACGGCACTACCTCCGGCCCTTGGTATCGTGAAAACGTACCCGGCCCAAGTGCAGGCTTAGGTAGCACAGGCGCAAACGTACGCATTAGTTGGAACGTAACAGGCGGCCCAACTGGCGATGCCGCAGACGGTAAGGTCGGCTGGCTAAGCGTAGGCGGAGCGGAAATTCGCCGTGACCTCTTTGTTGCTAACGATGCAACATGGCCGTTTGGCGGAGCTTTGCCGTCTGGCTTAGGTAGCGACTTCACCACCTTCCAACCAGGCGCATTTAGTGCTAGGTATCTACAAAACATGCCTATAGAAGTTAAAGCCTCTGCGCTTCCTGGCTTTACGTTCTCGAACTTTAGTATAACTGGCCCAACTGGCACAAACGCACCAAGAGTGTATGTAGGCGGTACTCTAAGCGAGAACGGTATGAGTATCACTGGCGGTCAACAAATCACAAGCCTTACCAACATCAACCAAAGCGATACAATCTGGCTTATCCCAGGTACTGGCGGAACAGGCACAAGCACCACAGGCGCAATTACCGTCACCGCCAACTTCACCAACGCCCCAGCAACCGCTATTATCCACCAGGTATACGGTAACGGCGGCGAAGGCTCTAACGCTGTTTCGCACGGCTTTATCGAGCTATACAACCCAACGTCATCACCTATAAACCTTACAGGTCAAAGCCTACAGGTACAAATTTCCACCGAAGCGTCCCAAGCCTCGGGCAATGCTCCTGCATGGAACGTATTTCCGCTAAGCGGAACTCTAGCGGCAGGTCAGTCCTATCTCGTAGTAAGCAACAGGGGCGTAAACACCAACGCAGACCCCAACGAGGGACACGTACCGCGCTATATTATCCCATCGTCACAAATCTCCACCGACAGAACATGGGATTTAGAATTTAGCAACCGCAATATGTCCGTAGCCCTAGTAAACGGCACAACCGCGCTTCCTGCTGTTCTTCCCCAAGGCGGAGCGGCAAACGTCTACGACCTAGTAGGCGTAGTAAACTCAATCGGCTCGGACAGAGCGTACAACTTCTGGGGCGCGAGCGCGGCACACAGTATTTCACGCCAAAGAGCAGTTCGCCGCGTATGGGCAGGAAATACCCCCGCAAACCAAAGGAACAACTATCTTGACTTTATGGAAGTACACTACGGCGAAGCAAACCGCGGCGAAATCGAGTTCTACAAGCCGCAGCACGGCGCACGGCAAACCTTCTCAGGCACGGCTAGAGCTGTAAGCGTAGTCGGCGGCGCAGGCGCGAGGGTATTCCCCACGTCTGTAAGAGAAAACGAAACCGTAGGCTTCAACGCAGGCAGAGCGCCCATAGGCAAGGTATTCAATGGTTGGACGGCTACAGGCGGAGTAACAATCGTCAACCCAAATAGCCAAAACGATGCGTACTTTGTATCACCTGGCGGAAGCGGCGCAATCACCGTTACCGCAAACTTTGCCGACCTAAGCGTGGGCGATTCAATCGTGATTAACCAAATATTCGGGCAGGGCGGGCCTTCTCGCGCAGACGACGGCAGACCCACTTCTGAAAACTCCGTTTCTCACGGCTTTATCGAGCTACGCAACCCCACAGGCCGCAATATAAGCCTTGGCGGAATGTCACTACAAATAATGAACGACAATGACGGCAACTGGCGTTCGCTAACTCTGCCAAACCGCTTTGTCGAACCAGGTAAATCCTTCCTTATCGTAAGCACAGACTGGGCTATCACAGCCGCGGCGCAACACTCCACGGGCCATGTACCTCGCCTAATCCTCACTGACTGGGATTTCGAGTGGAGCCAACGCTTTAGTAACTCGGCTATGTCTGTAGCACTAGTAACAGGCACAAGCTCCTTGCCAAACGAAATGAACCCCGCGGCGTGGAATCGCGTACTAGACATGGTAGGCGCAAGAAACAGCTCTAGCAACAATATGCGCCACTTCCTAGGTGAAGCTCCTGCGGAAAGCATATCAAGACAGCGCGCTGTACGCCGTGTAGCCAACACAATGAACAACGTAGACGACTTTATAGAAGTAGACTACAGGCTAACAGGCACGACAGATGCACAGCTAGAACAGCTACGCCCACGCCACCATGGCGCGCCTGGTGCGAGCCAGTCGGTAACGATTGTAGGCGGAGGTATGATTGGGTCGGGTGCTGCACCTAGCCAAAATGTAGGGCTATACGAAACTGTATCTATCTATGCAGGTTGGAACGGGCCAAGTAACTTTGTCCGTTGGTCTGTACTAGAGGGCGATGTAACTCTTGCTGACCCATTATCACCCGAAACTACCTTTGGAATGGGTAGTAGCCCAGTAGTAATTAGGGCTATTTGGGACGATGAAGATATTGAAATAGTCCACACATCTGACCCATACGATATAGTATTTGAGTATGTGCCACCACCATCACCATATATCTTCGACCTGCAAGAACACCTTGCACCGCTACCCAACGGCGATATTACAAATGGCACATCACACCTAATCCGTACCCACGAGGAGGCAATTGTGCTAACCGTAGGCGGCTCTGGTACAAGCCGTAACGTAACGGTACAACGTAACGTAGTGAACGCAACCCGCGGTATCGTTTTGCGTAACGTGCCTTTCCAAGCAGGCGACGTATTAGAAGTAAGAGGTAACGTAATTCAAGTTGCGGCTTCTAACAATATGCGCCTACAGCCAAATGGTAGCCCAATAACTACCGTTGTGCCTGTAAATAATGACGAACCCAATGCAAACGTGGGAATAGCTCAACGTACAGGCGGAGGTAACGCACAAACAGGGGCATTTACCTTGACGTATACAATACCCGCAGCAATTGCTCCGCAATTAGCAGCAAATGGTATTCGTATTATTATTAACTCGTCTAGTGGTGCAGCTGCCACAGGTACGTTCAGAATAGACGATATGACCGTATTACGTCCCTCTCTCATGGGTGCTTCTGAGGACGAAGCAGTGATTAGCGGCTTCTCGCTAGTTGACGAGAGCGGCGAGGTAGTCTACTCAACGAATGACGTAAGCTATGACGAGGACGGACAAATCGTCACAGGCTTTGCCGAGTATTCTATTTCCCCATCTACCGTACCAGGCGTATACCCCAACCTGCCAATCGAAACAAGCACACTATTTACTACTCTGCCAACCGTACTAGCGGACGGTGTCGCGCTTCCTGTTTCTCGCTACAACTGGTATATTTCGGACTTTGGCGGTTCATTCCTTTCACCAACAGTAGTAACATTTAACGCTACAAATACAGCCATAAGGTCGTCCTTAGGTGGTACAGCACGCGTACGCTATCAAGTATTAGGCGAAAGCACTGTAGTTGACCCTGGAAGAAGTAACCTTGCTGTAAGCGGCGGTACTTCTAGCCCAAATAGCACCTCTATAGAAGTAGGCTCAACCGTAACACTAACCGCCAACACACCACCTACAGGTCAAGTGTTCTCACACTGGTCAGTAGTAAGTGGGCCTACAGGCTTTACTATCAGAGATTCGCACAAAGCAACTGGCGCATACTTCAACATGCCAAACGCAGACGTAAGCGTAACCGCCAACTTCACCTCACAAACACTCAACTCAGCCATACCAATTGTTATTAACCAAATTTACGGCTCTGGCGGTCAAGGTGAAAACTCTGTTTCTCACGGCTTCATAGAGCTACGCAACCCCACAGGCTCTGCCGTACAGGTTCACGGCTATTCACTGCAAATCGCCAACGGCCCTGCCGCCACCTCATGGACGGTTATTCCTATCCCGAACATGACTATGGCAGCTAACTCATCGTACCTCATCGTAAGCACGGCATGGTCTAAGACTTCCGTGTCTGACGGTCATATTCCTCGCTTGATTTTGAGCAACTGGGACTTACCCACAGAGGTACAATTTAACAACAATAACATGTCCGTGGCGCTAGTAAGCGGCGCGACACCACTTACGGCACAGGTAGAATGGTCACGCGTGGTAGACCTCGTAGGCGTATACAACGATATGCCAGACGACACCTTGTTCTACCTCGGCTCCGGCCCTGCAAGGCAGATTTCACGTCAGGTAGCCTCACGCCGTATCTCTGGCAACACACGCAACAACGCGGCAGACTTCGAGCCTATCGACTACAGACTGCCCACAGGCGACACTACGCCAAACGTAGACAAATCCGCCAACGGTATCAACAACACGCGCTTTAACGTGGTACGTCCGCGTTCGAGTGCAGGCGACCTCACCCCACGCGCAGTAAATGTAAACAGTGAGGGCGCAGGAGCAAGGTCTAACCCTGCAAGCGTAGTACAGGGCGCGACAGCTACCTTGTACGCAGGCGCACCATTGGCAAACCGCGTATTCACCAACTTCACAAGCACAGGAATAACCATAACCAACTCCACCAATGGCTCTGCCGCTACCTTTGTAACACCTGCTGGCTCTGGAGCAATCAACGTAAACGCCAACTGGTCGAACTTCAACACGTCCATGATGGCACCGCAGAGCTTGGTAGTAACACAGGTGTACGGCAACGGCGGTACTGCGGACGGTAACGCTGTTTCTCACGGCTTTATCGAGATTTACAACCCGACCAACGCTAATATAGCTCTCGGCGGTAAATCCGTGCAGGTTCAAATGAACGGCGTAGACGGCAGAACTGGCGACAACACAGTTGCTCCTGCATGGCAAGTAATTACACTGCCTGCTGGAAACCTCGCGCCTAGCTCGTCATTCCTAATAGTAAGCGATAAGGGCATTACGCCAGATGCGCGCCACGTAATCAACCCAAGCAGTATTGACTTTACTACACCGATTACGTTCAGCAACCGTAATATAAGCGTAGCAATAGTAAACAATACCACACAGCTACCCGACATTCTAAACCAAGCAGCATACGGCAATATTGCCGACCTAGTAGGCGTAATCAACGAACAACCTACTACTGGTGTAGAGCAACGCGACAGGCTGTATGCGTTCCTCGGCAGTGTAGCGGCAGAGCGTGTTTCGCGCTCCGAAGCGGCTCGCAGAACGTGGGTCAGCGGCGCGCTAGTAAACACGCGCAACAACGGTAATGACTTCCAGTCTGTAAGGTACGCGGACGATGCAGAGGGCATGACTAACGCAGAGGTAGACGTATATCGTCCTCGCGGTAGGAATGATAGCCCCTGGACTACCAATATAGCCATGTACGAGGTCACGACCACAGGCACACCCGCAGTAATTTCACCTAGCGGCCCGCAAATGGGCGGCAGAGCAATGAGCATAGTAGTAACCGCTCCTACAGGTCAAAGGTTCTCGGGCGGAGCAGGCGATGTGGTACAGGTAATGGGCGCAGGCTTGACCGTTACACTAGTTATAGATGCAGACAGACGTTCTGCTACAGGCGAATTCTCTATGCCGTCCGCTAACGTAGTGCTTAACGTAAACCCACCGCTCGAAGCGTTGCCGCCGCTACTCGCAGAGTTTACCGTCACAAACACGGTACACGGCTCGGTAGGTACAGGCGCAGGCTCGTCATTTGCCGCGACGACTGGTGCAGGTACGCTTACAGCGTGGTCTAACGGAAGCCAAATCCAAATCGGTACGCATGGCGCAGGCGCAACGGCAGGTACTGCCAGAACGCCAATTGTAATAAACAACGCCGCAATCGGTACGGCTGGCTGGCGTGGAGCTTCCACCGCCGCAGACGTAGGAAACGCCACCGCATACCAAGTGCAGTTCAACGCTACAGGCTTTAGCAACCTTACGCTTTCTGCTTCACAAAAATCCACAGGAAGCGGCCCGTTGGCGTTCCAGCTTGCATACCGTACAAATACGACTGGTGCATGGACAATAATACCAGGCTCAAACGTAACGGTAGTAGGCGTGGCTAACGACGGCTACGATGCGCTCGTCAAGACCTATATGGACTTTGACCTGCCCGCGGCGTTAAACAACCAGGGTACAGTACAGCTCCGTGTATTCTATAGCGGCGCAAACCTACCGCAAAACGGTAACACCTCACTAAACAATATAGAAATCCGCGGAACGTCCGCATCTTCACGCACCGTCACCATTAACCTAAACGGCGGTACGCAGTCGGGTACACCAGTAGCACTTACCCAAACAGTACCAAGCGGCGGCCTAGCCACAGCACCCACAGTAGTACGCGAGGGCTGGATACACAGCGGCTGGACTACTGGCACAGGCGCGGCGTTCAGCTTCAGCACTGGCGTAACCGCAGACGTAACCGTCACCGCACAATGGCTACGCTTGGGCGCAGTATCGTCTAACGGTACAGGCAGCGTGTCCTCCGCCGATGTAGTATGGCTGGCTCGCTCGGTTGCAAACCACGCAGGCTTCCCAAGACCTGCGGCAGGTACACCGCAGTTTGACGTAGCCGACATAAACGGCGATGGTCAGTTGAATGCAGCTGATATTACTGCACTTATGAGATGGCTTGTTGGGTATGAGCTGTCGGTTTTGAGGGATGTTTGAGTAAAGTAGAAGTAGAGTAAACAAAAAAGAGAGCCGAAAGGCTCTCTTTTTTTGGGGGATAGTTCCTTTTTGGTGAGTGTTTGTTGGTGGGAATGTCGTCACGAGCGTTTACAGTTCGTGAGTGAATGAATTAAAAAGAGAGCCTTACGGCTCTCTTTTTTTGTTTACTCTTTTTAAAGGCAATGGGACACGGATTTTACAGATTTTCGCACATTTAATTATTGGATTTAACGCGGATTGAGCGGATTTACGCAGATTTGCACGGATTTTATCCGCGTAAATTCGCTAAATCCGCGTAATCCGTGTAAATCCACGCCCCACAATTACCACCACACCAAAAAACATTGATTTTTCCGAAATAATAGCATATGCTACAAAAGTAAGAATTTCCGAAACGCACCGAAAGGAGTATTCATTATGACTATTGAAATGCGTTCCAAATCGCAGGTAACAATACCGCGAGAGGTTGTGTCCGAGCTTAGCCTTTCTGAAGGCGATAAATTTGATGTTCGTGTTAAGAACGGAACAATATTCTTGATTCCCGTGGCAGTATATCCCAAAAGCTATGTTTCCGCACTTGAGAAAGCCGCAGGTGATGCGGTCAACGCCTACAGGCGCGGGGAGCTTACCGCATACGATAATGCCCAAGAGCTAATAGCGGCACTGCACGCAGAGGTTGACGAATAATGTTTCGATTGATACCCGACAAGCACTTTTTTAGGAGCTATAAAAAATTGCCGCTATCACTGCAAGTGCAAATCGACAATAAACTTATTCGCCTAGCAAAAGACCCCTCCCACCCATCATTGCGAACAAAACGCATACAGGGAACTCAGCGGCTCTACGAGTCGAGCGTCAATATGGACGTTCGGCTTATTTGGCATTATGAAGAAGGTCAATTGATTGTCTTGCTCGATGTCGGACATCACGACATTCTCAATCAGTATTAGCATTAAGCTATAAAGGCTCGTGACGAAATTCCCACCAAGTTGATGTTTTGCGTTTAACGCAAAACATCAACGAGCACAGCGGTGAAAAGGGGCTATGCCCCCCCTGCAAATAGTGCCAAATACCGCCCCATCAACCCCGAAGCAATCAAAACCCCAGTGATAATAAGCAACACGCCCGAAGCGAAGTTGATTTTTTTGTAGTTGCGTTTAATGATGTCGAACGCGCCCTTTAGCTGTGCCATAAGAACCGCGCTGATGACAAACGGAAGCGCAAGCCCTGCGGAGTAGACAAGCAGCATTAGCGCGCCGTGCAGAGTGCCGCCGCGCGAAGCCGCTTTCATTAACGCCGCGCCAAGAAACGAGCCAACGCAGGGCGACCACCCGATGGCAAAAATAATGCCAAAAAGTATGGAGGCCGCGCCGCGCGGCGTTTTCCGTTGTTCCTCGCAAGCGGCGTGGCGCGACATTCCGCCGTGGCCAAGGGCGGCGTAGCCGTGCGAAAAGCTCATGTATTTCGCAAAAGGGCTGGCGGAGAGCGTTATGTTAATTACGCCCATAAAATTTAAACCGAGTACAACCAAAAAAATGCCCGAAACGGCGTTCAACAGCACGGTGTACTTAAAAAGCACCGAGCCGACAGTGCCTGCGAACGCGCCAAGCAAAACAAACACAAGCGTAAAGCCGCAAACAAAGCCGAGCGAGCTTTTTAGCGCGGCGAATTTGTCCGACCTGCCCGCCGCGAAAAAAGAGATATACACAGGCAGCAACGGCAGCAAGCACGGCGATATAAAAGTAATAAAGCCCTCTAAAAATAAAAGTAAGTATATCAAAGGATAGCCTCAATCCCCTCACGCGCAAGCTCGTCGCACCGTTCGTTATTTGGGTCGCCTGCGTGACCCTTTACCCAGTGGAATTTTACGCTGTGCTTTTCAAGAATTAGTAACATTCTAGCCCATAAATCGGGATTTAATGCAGGCTCTTTTTTATTTCGTTGCCAGTTGTTTTTTTGCCAACGCACCGCCCAGCCCTTTTCGATTGCGTCCACTACATAGCGCGAGTCCGTAAAAAGCTCGACCTCGCACGGTTCTTTCAGCAATTCGAGCGCTTTGATTACGGCGAGCATTTCCATGCGGTTGTTTGTGGTTTCCTTTTCACCGCCAGAAATTTCCTTTCGGCGACCCCCGAAAATCAACACCGCGCCATAGCCGCCCGGCCCAGGATTGCCAGAACACGCACCGTCCGTGTAGATTGTTACTTTTTTTGAATGGCTTCGAGGCGGTGTTTCCACAATATGGCAGTCTGGCAAAGCCCCCGAAGCCCCCTCGTGTTCTTGGAAGCTGTCAAGGTTTCGGGGCGACATTCCCACAACAGAACGGTCTGAAGAATCGGGCAAAGCCCCCGAAGCCCCCTCGCTTTCTTGGAAGCTATCAAGGCTACGAGGCGACATTCCCACCAAAGAACAGTCGGAGGAAAGAGGTAACACCTCTGCCAATTTCAAATCAATAGGCGTGGTGATTTTTATGTTGAACTGGCTCGATTTTACGATATACACGTCCGCCCCGTTCCGCTCGACCAACATGCTATCGTCCGTGGCGGTAGCCAAAACGCCGTCCGCCTCGGCGGCGGCGTACGCGCGTAGCAGCGTTTCGTATGTAAAGCCCTGCGGCGTTTGTGCCTGCCAAAGTGCGGCGCGGTCGGGAGTGGCGGTTATTTTGCCGTGCGAGTCGGCTATTTTTATGGTGTCGCTCACTGGCGAGCAGGCTACCGCCGCGCCGTGCTTTTGGGCGGCGTTTGCTACGCTTAGTATCGTTTCCCTGCATACAAATGGTCGCACGCTGTCGTGTACTAGGACAATTTCCGTGTCGCCGTCCAAGGCCTTCAACGCACAAAAAACGCTCTCCGCGCGTGTCGCGCCGCCTAGCACAGTCCGCACCTTTGGTACATTGTAGCTTGCCACTTGAGCTTGATAATCTTCGCTAACGGCTATCACGATTTCCTTTACGCTTTCAAGCACGGAAAAAAGAGCGAGCGTGCGTTTTAGAATAGGCTCGCCGTTTAAAAGCAGGTACTGCTTTGGCGTTTCGCCGCCAAGGCGCAGCCCTGCACCTGCGGCAGGGATTATGACGGAAATTCTCATATACAAGCTCCTTAATAAACCACGACCACCTTATCGGGGTACACCAACGCAGGTGTACTGGCAGTAATCATATCCACCCACACAAATAGTTCCATGCCATGCACTATATCGCTTGGCGAAAGAATACCGTGAAACGGGTCAAAAATCAAGGTTTCGGGCGTAAGCGTAACGCGGTATTTGCCGTCCGCGCTCAAAAAGGCGGTGTCGCTGTAGCCCGCGCTTATGCTCTCGCTCACCTCTACCGTGAACGCGGCGGCATCGTCGTCGTCCCAGTTTAGCCACGCCGCAACGGCAGGAAAAGGCTCGCCCCCGCCGATTTCGTAAGCCACGCGCAGGGCGGTGTCCTCGCGTATGCTTTGCGAAAGCACTCGAAAGCCAGTACGCAAATCATAAATAGGCGCGCGCGCGATATTTACAAGCACGTTGGAAAAATCGCTCACCGTCAAAGGCTCGCCGTCTATATGCAGAATATCGCCGTGGATATTTATTACATAGCCGATTGTTTCGCCGACGTTTTCGCCTGTCGTGTTCACATTAACATCATAGGCAAATACTGTCAAACCCGAAAATAAAATAATTATGGGAAACGCGAATTTTACGAAAATTTTCATACGCCAGCTCCTTTTGGTCTACGCCCTTGCTATACCATTCTTTATTTTCTCACAGATATGTAAAAATATTCATATTTTTTTCCGAACGAAAATACATATGAAATAAGTACCCACACGGAGGAGGTAATTTTTGCGAGTACCTTATAGACGTGTAATGCCGTCACGGCTTAATTCTCATACGAATCAAGGGGCTGGCGTTGTTTATGGCGGCAATCATGGGCGCGAATCAACCTATAGGGCTAGCCGTGAATCAACCTATGGGGCTAGCCGTGAATCCGCCCGAGCAACCCGAATCACCCGAGCCACCACGGAAAACAACCCAACAAGCCTAGAAACAATCATTTTGCAGAGCATAGCGAGCGGAATTTTATTGATAGGGATATTAGCCATTAGTATGTTAAATATCGCGCCGACAGTGACCTTGCGTGACGGCTTGCGTGAGGTTTTGTCGGGCGCGGTTACGCCGCAGGAATTAGTTAGCGAGGTGAGGAGCTTTAGCGAGGGTATTTTGAACCGCGGGCAAGAGCCGCTTGGTATGCCTGCAAATAATCCTGCAAGCCTCGCAAACCCTGCAAGCCTCGCAAACCTTGCAAGCCCTGCAAACCCCACAAACCCCACAAACCCCACAAACCCAACAAACCCCACAAACCCCACAAACCCTGCAAACCCAACAAACGCAACAAACCCAACAAACCTAATAAACCCAACAAACCCCACCAACCCAACAAACCCAACAAACCCCACATCACCCCAACCCCACTCCGACCCCATTCCCAACCTACCACTAACAGCGGAGAATGAACCCCCAAAGCCGCAAGCTCCGGGGCTATCAATGTCCTCGGAGCTATGGGACTAGCCGACAACACACCAATCAATCAGACAATTCTCAACCAAGCAATTCCAAGTCAAGCAATCCCAAGTCAATCAATTCCCAGTCAATCAATTCCCAGTCAGACAGTTCCCAATCAGGCAACCCCCAACCAACCAACCCCCAACCAACCACCCCCCACCCAACCAACCCACCCCCCACCCCCCACATGGCTAACCCCAGTAGACGGCCGTCTTTCCTCGCCATCGGGTACAAGACACAATCCGCTTACAGGCAAGCAGGAATTTCACGACGGCATAGACATCGCCGTGCCAGTAGGCACGCGCATTTTCGCGCCGCGGGCAGGCGAGGTAATCGCGGCGGGCTACATGGGAGGTTATGGAAATTATATGGAAATTTCTCACGAAAATGGATATATTTCCTTTTATGGGCATTTGAGCCGCGCCGTGGCAGAGGTCGGCGCAAGCGTGGGGCAGGGCGCGTATATAGCAGATTCTGGCAATTCGGGGCGTTCGACAGGCCCGCATCTACATTTTGGCATATTCAAGGACGGACAATTTGTAGACCCGCTCACGAGAATAAGCCCATGACGTGGGCTGTCACCGCCGCGCTTGTGCTTGTGTCGCTACTGGCGCATGAGTACGCCCATGTGCTAGTCACGCGCTTTTTTGGCGCGCAGGTCGAAAGGGTCGGTTTCTTTCCGCTAGGCATGATGTCAAGGGCGCGCGGACTAGAAAGACTGCACGCGTGGGAGCGGTACATAATTTTTGCGGCGGGGCCGCTGGCTAATTTTGCACTGGCGTTGTGGGCGGGCGCGACCTCGTACCTCTCGTACGTGGGCGTGCCGTGGCTCGACGCGTTCGCGTTCTACAACCTCGTGCTTGGCGTGTTCAACCTAACGCCAGCAATGCCGCTAGACGGCGGCCGCTTGCTGTGGCAATTTTTGGGAAACAGGCTCGGCATACTACGCGCAAGCCGCATAATCAGCCGCATGGCAATAGTCGCAGGCTGGGCGTTTGCCGCGCTCGGAGCTATACAAATGCTACTATTTCCGTACAATTTCACGCTGCTATTCGCAGGGATTTTCATTTTGAAGAAGAACAAAAGCATTGCGCCAGAGCTGGAAGCGGCGTTCCATATCGCGCTTAGTGGGAAAAATTTACCACATCGTGCAAGAACCCTTCCCGTGAAAAAAATCGCCATATCCGCCGAAACGCCAATAAAAACCGCCCTCGAACGGCTCGCGGGCGATTATTTTATCATTTTTATTGTAAATGGGAAAAAGCTAAGCGAGCAGGTGCTTATTGAGCATATTTTTGAGAATGGCTTGAGTGGGGCGGTGGGCGAGGTTAAGCAGGGGGCGTGGATTTTTCATTAAAAACTAATTTAAGCAGTATGGGCGTAATTAGCGTAGTGGCTATAACAGCTATTATTAGTCCAGAAAAATAAACTGAATCTATAAAGCCCGCCGCCATTCCGATACTAGCTACGATAATAGCTACCTCACCGCGTGAAATCATGCCAACGCCTACTTGCAGCGATTCGTGGCTTGTATAGCTACTGATTTTCGCGCCCAGGCCGCACCCGACTATTTTAGTTATGACCGCGACGGCAAAAAGCAATACCGCGAATAAAATCGTTCTGCCGTCAAAGCCTGCGAACGAGGTCTTGAGTCCCACGCTTACAAAAAATATCGGCGAAAAAAACAGGAACGACAAAACGGTACTTTTTTCCTCGATATATTTTTCTGCCTTGCTGTTGCAAAGCACAAGCCCTGCGATATACGCGCCCGTAATTGCGGCAACGCCGAATAGCTCCGCGAGGTATGACATAAGAAAGCAAAACGCAAGCCCGAAAACCGAAATTCTGCGTACCATGCCCCATTTACTGCTTAGATACTCGAACAGCTTGAACGCGGCAAGGCCGCAGATTGCGGCGAATATAAAAAACAGCATAATCTTAAAAATAATAAAAGCGACATCGGCAATCGACAACGCGCCGCCGCTTATGCCAAGCATAACAGAAAGGCAAATCACGCCGAGTATATCATCAATAACCGCCGCGCCTAAAATCGTAGCGCCAGATTTTGTCTTGAATTTGCCTAGCTCCTTCAGCGTTTCAACAGTAATGCTAACAGAAGTCGCCGTAAGAATAACGCCTATAAAAAAACTTTCCTGTATACTGCCGCCGAAGCACAGCATAAGCATAAGCCCGCCCGCAAGCGGCAGAATAACGCCGAGTACAGCAATTAAAATAGACGGCTTGAGTGCTTGCCTAAGCTGCTTAAAATCTGTTTCAAGCCCCGCAGTAAACATCAGCAGTATAACGCCAAGCTCTGCAAGCGTTTCAAAAAGCTCGTCTGGCCTGATAATGCCCAAAAATGCAGGCCCCAAGACTATGCCAGCAAAAAGCGCGCCCACAACCTGCGGCAGATGTATTCTGCGCGTTAAGATGCCGAAGGTTTTCGTGATAATCAAGATTATGCCTAAATTTAAAAGTAAATTTGTTCCCATACAAGCTCCTAGTGTGTTTTTTATACAACTATATTACCATTTCATGGTATGGTGCATAATAACTTAATTATCTGTCTGTGTAAAGAATAATTTGACAGTTACCCTGCACACGCACAGAGGGAGCGTGGCACAGCAGACAATAGATGTGGATTTAAAGACAATTAAACGCGGATTTAACGGATTTACACGGATTCCGCGGATTTTTTCGTACGTTCATTAAAATCAACGAAACACGGATTTTCCCACGAACGAATCCGCGTAATCCGTGAAAATCCGTTAAATCCGTGTTATATAAATTATTCATTAAACCACTGGTTAAGGGAAATCGCAGGCTCTTGTAGGGGGCGGACTTGTCCGCCCCGATGTATGTACGTTCGTCAATTCGGGACGGATAACGTCCATTAACGCAGAGCGAGGCAACCTCGGGACGGATAAATCCGTCCCCTACATAGACCATGCAAATACCCTACAACAAACGCAATATTTAAATCTGCGTGGCACGGCAGACAATAGATGTGGAGTTAAAGACAATTAAACACGGATTTAACGGATTTGCACGGATTCCGCGGATTTTTTCGTGCGTTCATTAAAATCAACGAAACACGGATTTTCCCACGAACGAATCCGCATAATCCGCGTAAATCCGTTAAATCCGTGTTGCATAAATCATTTATTAAGCCACATGTTAAGGGAAATTGCAGGTTCTTGTAGGGGGCGGATTTATCCGCCCCGAGGTAGGCACGTTCGTCAATTCGGGACGGATACCGTCCATTAACGCCGAGCGAGGTAACCTCGGGACGGATAAATCCGTCCCCTACATAGACCATGCAAATACCCCACAAGAAACCTGTAAATCCCCCATAAAAAACCTGCAAATCCCCACAACAAACGCAATATTTTAATCTACGTTTCGTGTCTGCTGTGCCACTCGCCCTCTGTGCCTCTATGCCTCTGTGTGAAAAAATCTTTTAACCTAAAAAACGAAGCTCTACACTTTATCTACGTTCATTATTTGTCAAAAAGATTTTCACACAGAGGCACAGAGGCACAGAGGGAGCGTGGCACAGCAGACAATGAACGCGGATTTAAAGGATAATTAAACACGGATTTACGCCCACAAAAAAACAAAGGCACGAACAATAAACCGTCCGCGCCCTTGCCATTTATTCTTATAAGGCTCGTGCCGACATTCCCACAATGAAAATGTCGGCGAAAGGCAAAGGCACGGACGATTTATCGTCCGCGCCTTTGCCATTTATTTCGCACTCGTTACATTTACAGAGAAATAATCTCCACAGTCCGCGTAACATCGTCCCAACTAACCGAAGCATTAAAATACTCACAGATAAAACGCAACGGAACCATAGTTCTGCCGTCAATAATCTGTGCGGGTACGTCCATGCCCATGGCGGCAAGCGTGGGTGAAACAAAGCCGTCTACGCCAAAGGTGAGGGGTACGCCGTCACGGGTAATCGTTACCTCGCGTGTAGCCTCGTTCCATGCTACGTCTGCGCCTAGCGCGGTAGCTATGAAACGTACTGGCAGCAGGGTGCGGCCGTTTACGATTGTTGGGGGTACGTCCATGGTTTGTGTAGGCACGTTGCCTGCAAGGTCGTTGAGAATGGGTGAGCCGATTGTCAGCGATATACGCTTGAGCGTTTCTACATAGATAATTTTAAATTCGCCTGCTGTGGCGGTTTTAAAGGTAAATTCGCCTGTGGCGGGGTTGTAGCTTCCGCTTACTGGCTTGCCAGTAGCATCTACAGCCACAAATTTGTTGTGGTCTTTGCCGTCCACGTCTATGGCTACGCTAACGCTTACGGCTTCTGCCGCAGATGCCACTACGGTGTCGCCCTCGGTTAGTGTAACGGTAACGGCTACGCCGTCCTCGGTAGCCTCGGTGGTCGCGGTCGCTACTGTGGGAACAGTAGGCGCAATTACTACAGGCGGTACAGCTGGCTGTGTTGTTGGGCGGTTGATATTTTGGTTGCCGCTAGTAAGCAACATGCCTAGAAGTCCGCCGCCGCCGCCGCCGCGGCTAGAACCGCCGCCGCCGATACCGCTTATGGTTTCGCCCTCGCAGGTGCATTTGTCGCCTGGGTTGTTTGTTGCGCCGCAACGGTTACAGCATGTGCATGGGGTATTTCCGCATGGGTCTACGTTGGTATCTGCCCCTGCGACCTCAATTTTCGCGCCTGTAATCGTAAAGTCGTCTGTGCCGTTGGTGCGTATGCGGATTCTTGGTGGGGTAACGGTTACGCCGCCTACTGACGGCATTTCGGTTGTGAAGTTTAGGCTAACAACGCCGTTTTCGCCTGTTACTACGTCTGTTTCCCAAGGAGCGTTATCTAGTGGGAAGTGCAGCTGTAGCTGATTTGCCGTGCCTTGTCCGTAAACGGTTAGCTTGTAGGTTACGCCGTCAAGCAGGTTGAGGCCGTCCACGCGAACGTCTATAGAGTTCCAGCTTGCGTTACGGTTGGACACTACGATATTTCCGTTGTCGTAGGTGTACACGGTTTCGCCGTCACTTGCGCGGTCGAGGTTGTCGTAGGTGTTAGTGCCTGCGGTCAAAGCCGCGGCAAGCTCGGGTGTGATGTCTAGCTCCCAGCCGTCAAAGTCGTCTGGCTCGTCTGGCTCTGGCTCTAGCTTGGGGATTGTATAGAGGTAAAAGTCGTCAAGAAATGCGGGGTCTGGCGGGTTATCTCCCGCGTAGACGGTGGCAATTATCACCTCAATACTACCGTCGTTTTCGTAGTCCGCATCAGTACGGTCATAGACCTGCATGTCTATTGTAATGTCGTCGTAAATGGCAGACGTAAGCACAAATTCAGCCACTGTGGTTAGTGTGGAAACAACCTCGGAATCCTCGGTTTCGTTCGTAAAGCTATATAATGAGGTTGCTGTGTTAATTGCGTTCATTACTCGCGTGTGTGCATCGGCGAGTATGCTCTCGGGGTCGGTAGGCATAGCGTTAAGGAAGATATAGCCGTCCGCATTTATAACCCAAGGGGTAACAACTACGGCTGGCTCTAGCTCTACGCCATGAGCAAGCCCAAGCGTAATTGTGCCAGAAACGGTATTAGGCTCGCCTATATTACCTGTAGTAATTTCTACATCTTCGCTTGTAACGACTACAAAGCCCGAAAATGGTGGGCTTGACAAAATAGCATTTACCGTATCAAGAATGTCCTGCTCGGTTGTGTCCCAGTTTTTTATATAAACTAGTGCGTTTCCAACAGCGTCGTGTGCATTAGCAAGCAAGGAGTCTACATCTGCTTGTGACAATGCGGCTTGTATACGAGAAATAAGAATGTCGTCAACTATGAATGGGTGTCCTGCGCCTGCGGTTATGCGGACATTCGCGCCGTCCTCGGTTAAGATACGGTTATCTTGGTAATTGTCCTGCATTACATAGCGTAGGGTGAATACGCCGTTAGCATCGGGGGCTACTTGACCCCATTGTGGGTACTGGTTTCCAGTCGCGCCTGCTTGTAAATCGCTCGCAAAGGTCATGTTTCCTGCAAAATTGCTCATTACGCGGCCTGTTACCACGATTTCGTCGCCAATCGCTAAGCCTGTAGTTTCGGGGTTAATGTCAACGGCATCATAATCGTTTACCCTGTTGTCTACCAAGAAGCCGCGGTCGTCAACGCCTACGCGTGTAATAACTGGGCTACCCGAGTCCATAAGAAATTCGCCAGGTACTTCCTCGGCAGGTTCGGGCTGTAGGCGGTAGATTGTGCGGTTGTAGTTTGTACCTGCCGTAGCTGTGATAGCGAAGCTATCGTCTGCAAATTCGGGAGGTGGGCCTGGGAAAGCGTCGTAGATTTCTAGGTTGAGTATGTCTATGGTTACGCCGCTTACAGAGGTGGTATTAGGATAAGGTGCTCTAACGCTTACACGGTAGTCGCCCTCACCGCCTATATCGTCAAAGGGTACTATAAATTCAAAGTTACCAACTACGCCCACATCGTGGGAGGGTCTGCCATCGTGATTCCACCCATTGTCGATACCCACGGAAACTGGGCTTCCCGGTGCAATGTTAGTGCTAACTACTGCACCAGTTACAATAAGGTAATTGCCGACATTGTAGTACGAGGAAACAGCGGCGAAATCGTGGAGCTTTATTCCACAGCCCCAGCCTGCTTCTACCCAGTCTTGAAATGTTATGCGTATTCCGCCGCCTGTACGTGCGGCTACAATGGAATCGCCTTCCTTGGGTATACCTGCGACAGCACCCGAGCCAGCCAACCAGTCGGTCAGCGACCACAGCAGGTTAGGCGTGTCAGAAAAGCCCGAAATAGGCGTGTCGTCAAGCTCCTCAAATGGAAGCTCTCCGCCCTCGCTTTCGGTGTAAGTAACATCTGTTTCGTCAGCCATAGCCGTAACTGGCAAAATAGAAAATGCCATGATTACTGCGACACATAGCGCGATTATACGCTTGTGCAATTTGCGTTCGTGCATAAAATAACCCCTCTCATATTTGTAGGCGCGTGGGCTTAGTGCCGCCCCAGCTGCCTAAATTCATGGTATGCACCATGTTGTTTACATAGCTTCGTGGCAAGTATAGCGGAAACAAGAGCGTTTACACATGGACTAATTAAACGTGATATGTAATTATTAAATATTTTGTGCAAAAAAATGTTGGAAGCGGAAAAAGGCTTTGTGCGGTAAACGCACGAATGGCAAAGGCGTGGGGCTTCTTTAGGTTAAATCCGTGTTTAATTTAAACATTCCAACTTCATACGTTTGTCGCAGGGTACTTGTAGGGGACGGATTTATCCGTCCCGAGATTACCTCGCTCTGTGTTAATGGACGGTTACCCTCCCCGAATTGACAAGCGTGCCTACCTCGGGACGGATAAATCCGTCCCCTACAAAAACCTTGCAAATCTCGCAAACCAGTAAAATGTCGCCACAAAATCAAATCGCCGTGAAAATCCGTTAAATCCGTTAAATCCGTGTTTAATTTAAACATTCCAACTTCATGCACTTGCCGCAGGGTACTTGTAGGGGACGGATTTATCCGTCCCGAGATTACCTCGCTCTGTGTTAATGGACGGTTACCCTCCCCGAATTGACGAGCGTGCGTACCTCGGGACGGATAAATCCGTCCCCTACAATACAAGCGTGGCACAACAGGAGTACGGACTGAAAAAATGTGTTAAAACACGGATTTAACGGATTTACGCAGATTATGCGGATTCGTTCGTGGGAAAATCCAAAAAAGGCTTTGCCATAAATCTTGACATTTGCCGAAAAATATATTAGTATCGTCAAGCGTGCAATTTTAAGGGCCCTTAGCTCAGTTGGTTAGAGCGGCCGGCTCATAACCGGTAGGTCCCGGGTTCAAGTCCCTGAGGGCCCAGAAAAAGCAGAACAAAAGCCCCCCTGTAGAGTTGCAGGGGGGCTTTTGTTCTACTATAATAGAGGTATACCATGGAGGCGAGGTTATTTACATGGATATGCTAGGCATAATCAAGCAATTATGTGAGAATATGGCATTGCGATGGACAGCTCATGTACTTGTAAGGCTAACACAGCGGGGAATTACAACAGATGATGTTGTATTCGCATTGCTGAATGGCGATATAATAGAAGCGTACCCTACAGACTATCCGTACCCAAGCTGTCTAGTGCTAGGGCAGTCTGTAAATGGCAATCCCTTACATGTCGTGTGTGGCAAGGGTGAGGGCGAATTGTGGCTGATAACAGCCTATGAGCCAAGCCTAAGGGAATGGGAGCAGGATTTCAGAACAAGGAGGAAAAGCTAATGAAGTGCTTCATGTGTAAAGGACAGCTGGACGATAAGCAGACAACATTCATGGTGGATATTGGTAGCTGTATCGTTATCATAAAAAACGTGCCGTCCCAGGTCTGTACCCAATGCGGAGAGGTGTCCTACGACAATAATACCGCAAGGCAGCTTGAAGCAATGATTGATTCGTTGCGTTCGTCTATTACTGAAATAGCTGTAGTAGATTATGCAGATAGGGTTGCGTGAGTTTTTGGAGGTTTCCTTAATTCACTATATTAACCATCTGCGCCGAATAATGCTCCACAATCCCATTCCGCAAATAATCCAACAAATGGTTCAGCATAGCCGCCGCCTCCGCCTTAGACATGGCTCGGCGCGGGTGTAGGTTGCCGTTCTCGTCTGGCATGATTAGGTCGAGCATAAGCGCGACATTTACGTCACGAATCGCCCAGTCGGCAATATCGTCACTGTCCATAAAGGGCGAAACGACCGTAGGGTTAAGCCCCAAATTGGTAAGCCCCAGGGCGCGTATAGTCGTGACGATTGCCTCCTGCCGCGAAATGGCGTAGTCGAAATAAAACTTGCCGTCCGCGCGCCCAAAGGCTATGCCTGCGCGCTGGATTGCTTGAATATATCTAAACTCGGGGCGGTTGGAGTCCACGTCCGAAAACAGCGTAAGCGGCACCTGCGGCTGACCGCGGGTCGCCCTTGGCAGAACGACCTCCTCCACGGGCAGCTTGATTGCCTTCGCCAACGCGGTCAAAAACTCGCCGCGCGTTATGGCTTGGTTGGGTATATAAAAGCGCGGATTGCCCTGCAAAATTTGCATAGCAAAAAGCCTGTGAATATCGTCCTCGGCGGAATGTCCGCGTATAAAGCTCAAATCGGGGGCTGGTAGCTGTTCAAACACGTTAAAGGTTTCCATCGAATGTGTGCCAGTGTTGGGAACGTCCCACATGAAATTTGGCTTGTTGAAAATATCGTAGCGAAGCCCTGCAAAGCTCTGATGAAGCTCGCGGAAATTGCCCTCGAAGCTGATTACCGTAGGCTCGTTTTGTACAAATTGCAGCTCCTTATTGACGGTAACGCTCGGGCGAATTTGGTACTGCAACGCCCAATCGTCATTCACAATCGCGACATTCATTCGGTGGGTTTCCGTAGCCGACCAAGCCGTGGAAAAGCCGTAAAACTGCCCTGTTTGCTCCACCGTGGTCGTTCCGTTTGGACCGCCTGTGTAAATAAGCCGCGCGGAAATATCGCCGCGATAGAAATTTATGCCAGGCGTGCGGTCCTCTATTACGCTGACTACAAAGGACGAACGCGCAGGGTCAAGCACGAACGTACCTGCGGGCGTTGCTATTCTTTCCGCCCACGAATTTCTGTCCAGTACATATGTGTAAATCATTTGTGTGCCTTCGAGATAATACTGCACGTCAAAAACCTTGTTACGCACTAGTGATGTTTCCGCTCCTGCGGCGGCGGCTACGCGGTGTTCTATTCTATATGTGCCGCTCTCCGAGCCGTTTTCGGGCGAGCCAGGCACAACCGTGTTTGTACCCTCAAAAAGCACAGGCACGCCGCCCAAGAAAACATATTCGCTGTACGCCATCTCTATATTGTTGGCGTTGCGGCTGTTTCGCGAGCGGTTGTTGCCCTGCCCTAGCAGAATTGTTTCCAATGTACGCGGCAGGTGACGGCTTTCGCTTATTCCGCCATAAAAGCCCATGTCGCCTATGCGGTGCGTGCGTGCGGAGCTTGCAGCGCTTGCACTTACCCCCAAGGGTAGGGATAGGAATATGCACGCGCTTAAAATAAGCATGGATAATAGTTTTATTTTCATGGTATTCTCCTTTTTCTCAATGGATTTTCGTGGGTTTATGGGTTTAAAGGCATGGCACGCGGATTTCCGCGGATTTAACGGATTTTCGCGGATTCGTTCCTGCGTTCATTAAGAACTAACAGAGCGCGGATTGATTGCATTACATGGATTTAAAAGCACGTCCGAACGAATCCGCGTAATCCGTGAAAATCCGTTAAATCCGTGTTTGATTTACGGATTTTCGCGGATTCTTTCTGGCGTAAACTGCGTTCTATGCTTTTATTTAGCTAGTACAGAAAGATATGGATTAAACGCTGATTTTGGCGGATTTACACGGATTTCGCGGATTCGTTCCTGCGTTCATTAAGAACTAACAGAGCGCGGATTTATTGCATTACACGGATTTAAAAGCACGTCAGAAAGAATCCGCATAATCCGTGAAAATCCGTTAAATCCGTGTTTGATACCCTTTAAAAACCTACGTAATTCGCATTTCGTTAGTTTTGAATAAAGGCGAGAAAGAATCCGCGTAAATCCGTCAAATCCGCGTAAATCCGCGTTCCATAATCTCGTTAATTCTCCACTAAGACAATATAAGCATCAGCACTCATATTAGGCGCAAGTGTTACCTCATTCCGCCGTACATTAGTAAACGCCAAAATCTGTTGCCCTGCTTGCAATCCGCTTGCGCCGATTACTTGGTTGCGGTCTACAATCACCGTGTTGGGCTGTGCCGTAATGGAAGCGGTCGGGTTGGTTACGCTTATTCTGTCCCAGCCGCCTGTGGCAGGGTTAAAGACAGTAACGTCACGCAATTCCAGCGTGTTGCCGTTCGCGCTGTAAATAATGCCGCGCATGGCTAAATGACCCGATGCGTTGGCGGTTTGCGGTATAGGCTCGGTAAACGGCGCGTCTATTACCCTTACGGCGCGGCCGCCCTCCACGATTACGGTGTACGTATCGCCGATTACGGAAGCGTCCGTATAGCCGATAAAATCGTCAATGCTTGTAACGCCGCTTTCGTTTATAAATAGCGTGTTATGGTCGATTGTAAACTCGCGTTCGATTGGCGTAAAATTCCAGCGGAAGCCGTCAAATAGGCTCATGGTTTCCACGCGGAAGCCCTCGAACGGCCATACGCGGTTAATCCGTCCGCGTACTATTTGTACGCCAGAGGTCGCAGGGGCAGCCCCTATGTCAACCACAGCGGCAGTACCGCCGTTAAGCGCGACTCTTGCCCAGTCGGGCGCGGAAATATGCCCTTGCTCCACAAGCCGTCCGTTGCGGACGACGATTGTACCCGCATCTGTTTGTATACTGCCTGGCAGTTCGAGCAAGCTAAACGCATTATTTGCCGAGGAAAGCACAGTACCTGCGCGGACAAGCTCATCTCTGCCTGTACGCACGCTCACCATGGCGGCGCGTTGCCCTGCGAAGTGGTTCTCCATAGCTATATAAACGGTAGAATCGGAACGCTGTAGATAGCGGTTTACATGCGCGAGCGTTACGGCTCTGCCGTCTAGGAAATATCGTACATTAGAGCCGCTTATATTTTGGGAAACAAGCGGACTGTGGTTTCGCCAGCCGTCTGGCGTAAGCTGGCGCGCGTTTTGAATTTGCAGGGTATTTTGCGCGGCGTTGTAGCCGCCGATTTGCCCTGTAAGAATTGCGCTTATGTGGTGGCCGCCTGTGTCGAGATTTATTTCGCGTACAGACTCCATCATCACGCCTGGCGCGAGAATGGCTTGGTTTACGGTAAGCCGCGCGTAGTCGCCTAGCTGAATTTTGTCGGGGCTTACTGGGCGGCCGTTTTCCAACGTCAAAATGCCGTCAACCACGGTGTACCACATGCTTTGACCGTTATTAAATTCCATTAGCATATCAAAATATCCGCCGTGGTTGCGTATTTCGCGAACGCGCCCATAACGCGAGGTAGTGTTTTCCGCCGCGTTTAGCTCCACTATTCTGAGCGGGTCGTCGTCCGCCGTCACGAAAACGACAATATCGCCAGGGATTACGTCAGAAATATCCGCTTCACGAGGGTGGAGTAGGGGAAACATTTCGTGCAAGCCGCCGATTGTGTCGCGCATGTCATAAAATGGACGGCGGTGAACCTTTAATTGCCCTGTATTAAATGTAAAGCTCTGCTCCTTGCGGTTTGCATCTAAAATGGTCAAATAGCCGATTTGCGGGTCGATTTCCACCACAAGCCCGCGGTTTTCGGGGACAAGCACCTCTTGCCCCACAAATTCTATAGCGGTGATTACATTTCCTACCAAAATAGCGTCATAAAACGCGCCGCGCGGCAAGCCTGCCGCAGGGGCAAGCTGGTTGCCCTTAAAGCGGATAAACGGCACATTGTTGTGGTCGTTTCCGTACAAGCCGCGGCTCATAGGGAACGTAAAAACGCGGTCTTGGTTGTTGCGGAAGGTCATAGTGCCGTTGTCCATGTCAATTATTTCCAAACGCCCGCGGAAGGTCTGTGTAACCACCGTGTTTGTTACGTTTACATACCAAATTGTGCCAGTAGCAGGCTCGATAATATACTCTATTTGGTCGCTTACCTCCAGTGAATTTAAGCCCATGGCATAGCCGCCGCGGAAAACAACCGCATCAAGCGGGCCAGTTTGTTGCGGCGAGGGGCTTCCTGATAGGGTGTGGCGTAGTATGTCCACGCTACCGTCCGCACGGCGTACATGTACGTGATGCCACAAAATTCCTGCGCCTGTTTCCGTATATTGCTCGCTTGTGATGTCTGCAACAACGCCGATTCGGCGTTCAAGCCCCATGGTTTGGTAAAGAACATTGTCGAGATTGCGGATAATTTGTGCCATTTCTTGCCGTGTTACGGAGCTTTTCGGGGCGTAAAGAGCGGCGGTTTGGCCGTTCATTACATTGCTACGCAAAAGCCTTTCTACATTAGTAAAGCGGTTGGCGGAAATGGTGTTCCAGTCCGTGAAGCTACGCGCGGAAACGCCCGCCGTGTTAGCGGTAAATGTCGCGCCTGCAAATAACATGGCTTCCGCAACCCAAAAAGCCACGTCCTCACGAGTGGCGGCGGCGGTACGGTTGAAGCCCAGATTTTCTGTAGCTATTTCGGGGGCTTCGTCTGCTTCGTCGGCGGCTGGCGCGGCTGTGGTAAGCTCCGCCAACGCGGCTGTGTAGTCGTCTGGCTGTAGCATACCCATAGTAGATGCCAACTGCAAATATCCCATAGCCCACGCTGCGCCTACGGGTGTACCCTCGGGCAGGTCGGGCTGTGCCTCCGCCATAGTCAAGGCAAGCTCGCTAAGCCCTGCCGCACTAAGCGCGTAAGAAATGGCCTCCTCGTTGGTGATTGGCGCGGTTGGTCGGAATTGCGATTGCGTAGGGTGCATAATTTCCAACGCACCGCCGCGAATAATTACCTCGCGGTTGGCGTTATTTTCGGGCAGGTCGGTAAATTGCAGCTGTTGAATTAGTCGGTTTGCTTGCAAGCGCCCGACAAACTCGTTATTGACAGGGTCGGTGAGAATAAGCGCGTCCTCGGTTTGTCCGCTTGCGGCGGTGTTCGCGGCGGCGTTCGTGCCGTTGGCTTGCGTGGGTTCGTCCGCTAGGCTTATAGCAGGAATGATGAGTATAAGTACAAGTGCAAAGCATATTGCTTGCATGAAAGGCTTCTTAAACATGTAATCCCCCTTGGGTTTAGGATTTGGCAATTTCTTTAGGAAGTTTTTAGGCTATTGGTCTTAGTGCAGTCACATTATACAACAGTATTAAATAAATACCAAGCAATTTGTTTTTCATTTTTTTAAAAGAAATGGAAACATTCCTTTTACTCGTAGCATAGCCCCATAAATCTCTTTCTTACTATACCGTTTTCCGCAATCCGCGTGGAGCTTCTGTGCGGCGGCTTTTAGGCTGCAATCGGATTTTAGCATAATATCTACTAGCCGCGCCTCTATGGATAATTGCTCGTCCTCGTTTTCCGCGGCAGTGTCAAGCGGCGGTGCGCCGTGTATCACGCAGGTGTATTCGCCCTTTTCGTAGGGGTGGTTTATTATTTCGTCCAGAATTTCTTGTGCCGTGCCGCGGTAAATCCGCTCGAATTTTTTGGAAATATCGTTGCATAGGCAGATTTGTGCGGCGGGCAGCTGTTCCTTTAGCAAGCCAAGCACGGAAAAAATGCGCTTGGGCGATTCGTAGAATACGACAGTTTGTGTAGCTGAAAGGACATCTATAAGTGTGCCTAGCGCGTTTTTGCCGCGCGGCAAAAAGCCGATAAACGAAAAGCGCGATAACGCGAAGCCCGAAACAGAAAGTGCGGCAATGACCGCGCTCGCGCCGCAAACAGGCACGACCTCTATACCCGCCTCCGCCGCAAGCCGCACAATTGTATGCCCGGGGTCGGAAATGCAGGGCGTGCCGGCATCGGAAATAAGCGCGACATTTTTGCCCTCCAGCAACGCGTTAATAAAAAAATCCCCGCGTTTTTCCTCATTAAATTTATGACACGAAAACATAGGGGTTTTTATATTAAAATGCGAAAGCAGACCGCGGCTGTGGCGCGTGTCCTCGGCGGCAATCATATCAACCTCGCCCAAAATGCGAATCGCACGGGCGGTAATATCTTCCAGATTGCCAATCGGCGTAGCGACAATATATAACAAATTACACCACAACCTCCATATTGATATTCGGGTCGTAGCCTCCGTCGTCGGCATGAAAAAGATAATCGCGGCGTATGTATACCCGCTTTTCCTCCATGTCATAAAAACGGCGGCGGCGTTTCGAGGGCGTATCGTCGCTTCGGCGTGTCGTTTTTTCTTCCTCAATGGCGCGTTCGCGGCGGCGTATTGCCATTATTTGCTGGTCAACCTTGTTTATCTGTAGCTTTATGTCCATTGTGCCAATATCGCGCGTGCGTTCGTCTAGGTTGCTTGTGTAAACCTCGCCGAGCTTCGCGACTAGCTGCGCCCGTACCTGATGCGCCTTGCGTAGGGAATCCGTGTTGCTCAACCGCGTGACCCCTGTTTTCTTCTTGGCAGGGCGTTGCTTGCGTTGCTCCTCGCGAATTTTTTCGCGTGCGGCAATAAGGCGTTGCAACAGGCTTTCCGTTTGCGATTCTTGGAATTTTTTAAATTCCGCCGTGAAGCTCTTGGCTGGCGCGTCGGCGGTTTTAAAGGCTATGCCCTTGCCGCGCTTGAAATTGCTAGAATACCCTCTAATAGTCATACGGCTTCCCTGCCTTTGTTCTGCGAATTACATTCCCTATAGTGTTTATCGGAAATTTTTTCATTTTTGTTAATAGGAAAAGGAGGGGCGATGGAACGCGGATTTTAAAGGCATGGAACGCGGATTTACGCGGATTTAACGGATTTTCGCGGATTTTTTCGTGCGTTCATTAGAACTAGCGGAATGTGGATTACGTGGGTTTTTATTTACACGGATTTTAAAGGCAATGGAACGCGGATTTACACGGATTACGCGGATTCGTTCTCGCATTCATTCAGAACTAGGGAAGTGTGAATTGCGTGCTTTTTTATTTACGCGGATTTTTTCGTGCGTTCATTGAGAAATAAACGTCAATACATTTTCCCACGAGCCAATCTGCGAAATCCGCGAGAATCCGCCAAATCCGTGTTCCATTACCCTTAATTTACATGGATAAAATTTGTATCCCATTGTAGGGGACGGATTTATCCGTCCCGAGGTACGCACGTTCGTCAATTCGGGGATGGACAACGTCCATTAACGCAGAGCGAGGTAACCTCGGGACGGATAAATCCGTCCCCTACAAAAACCGTTACTGTGTCCGTTGATACGCAAATTGCGTGGGGTTTTATATCAATCCCCCATCTTCTCCGCTATCGCCTTAGTAGCGTGTACCGTCCCATGAGGGTGGTGCGGCGGCGCGTAGATTACATATAGCTTCATAGGCTCGGAGCCTACATTTGTTATATTGTGCCACGTCCCCGCAGGTACAAAAACCGCGCTGTTGGCAAATACAGTTTGCTTGTAGGTCAAATTATTCTTGGCGTTGCCCATTTGTACTACGCCCTGCCCTTGCTCTAGTCGCAAAAACTGGTCGTTGTCGGGGTGTACCTCCAGCCCAATATCCTCGCCCACGGGAATACACATAAGCGTGGACTGCATGTGCGGGCCAGTCCACAGGGTTTGTCGGTACATGTCGTTTGCTAGGGTGGCCTGCTCGATATTTACCACAAATGGGTTGGGGCCGTAATCTGTGAAAGGAACAGGCGGTCTAAGCAGCGGCGGCGAGGTGCTGTGAATATGCGGCGGTACGGTGGTGGTTACTGGTCGATGCGGCGGACGGTGAATAGGGTGCGGCGGCGGCGGCGCAACGGGTCGGGCGGGTCTTGGGGGGCTTGCGGAGCGCGGCGGATATGGGTACGGCGTAGGTCGAGCTGGGCTAATGTGCCTACTTCCATCAAAATTCCGCTGAGAATCTCTTTGATTAAACATTAAAAATGCCTCCATATAATACAAGATACTTGTATTATATGGAGGCAAGCTAGAAATGTTAAACTTCTGAAATCGTTAAACCTACAAAAACGACCTAAGCACATTAAGAATAAACGCCTGCACTATCCCTAATAGCACAAACACAATAACAGGCGAAAAGTCCAGAACCATTCCCGGCCGCCAAGGGGCGAACGGTAGAGCAAATTCCTGACAGGGGCTAAAATAGGCTCGGTCAAGGAAAAAAGCAAGCGAACAAAATCGTTATTCCTACCGATGGGAATCCATGAAAGAATAATACGCACAATAAGCAGGATTTCTAATGCCTTAAAAAACCATCGAACAGCCTGGATTAAAGGGTACATTATTTTGCCTTGCTAAAAAAATTTGTGTCGAAGGCTCTTTCTGTGGCGGAATCTGGCATAACCCTGTGATTTGCAGGCGAGAATGTGAACACATCTACACCGATTCTGTGGAACGAGCCGCCAATGCCCTCGCAAATTCCGCAGAGGTAATCGGCTATTCTTTGTGCCTCTACCTCGGGGCTGTCAACGTCCATTTTTAGAATACAGGTTCTGCCGTTGAGGATATGGGGACGCAAAAAATCCCTCGCATAGTCTAGGCTGTCGGGCATGGCGTATATAATCTCAGCTTGACTTGCCTCGTAGCTAGAAGCTGATGCCTTTTGTGCAAAGTCAAAGACATTGCTTGCCCTGCGTGCAGAGGAAGAACTGGCCGTACTGGAAGCCGCTCTCGCCTTGGGCTGTGGGGCTTTTGCTCTTGGCTCACGCGCTTCGGGTACGTACTCATCTTCTAGCTCGTCCTCATAGCCATAGTCGTAATCGTAGTCGGCGTAATGCTCGTCCGCTCCGGGAGCAACCATAGATTTAGCGATTCTGTCGCCAAGCCGTTTGAAAAAAGATACCATGTGAAACCTCCCTGTTTCCGTATTGTAAGGAAGTGCAACTTCCAAAACTTAGAAGCTGTGTTCATAGCCGCTCAACGCCGCCTTGTCGGTCGAATTTCCGCCACTCTGCGTCGGGATTTCGCTTGCGTGCCTCTAGCACGCGGCGCGAAACCCTCCTTGATTGGCGAAAATTCGCCGCGACAATTCGGCATTTCGGGCTATGAACACAACTTCTAACGCTCTCCAAAAAGTGCTGTGCCTAATCGTATCATGGTCGCGCCCTCCTCTATAGCAACAGAGAAGTCTGCGGACATGCCCATTGACAATTCTAGTGGTTTTTCATTATGACAGCTGATACTCTTTGTGTCAAGAAAAATTTTGTCAATTCCACCAACAATTTCCCTCAGATTTCTAAAAAACACTCGATTATCTTCAGCATTTTCAACAAAAGGCGGTATACACATAAGCCCCGACAGCCTTACAAACCGCATATTTACTAGGCTTTCCGCAAATTCTAGGGCTTCACTCGGCTCTATTCCGTGCTTGCTTGATTCGCCTGCGATATTGATTTCGGCTAGGATATTTACTACCTTTCCTATTTGCTCGCCGCGCTTGTTTATTTCCAATGCGAGGTCGAGCGAGTCTACCGAATGTATTAAATCCACCTTGTCAACAATGTATTTCACCTTATTTTTTTGCAAATGCCCGATAAAATGCCATTCGCGCGGCCTAATTCTCTCTTTTTGAAAAAATTCGTACTTAGGAAGCAGCTCTTGAACGCGATTTTCGCCGATGATTTCTACTCCTGCCGCCAAAAGCTCGCTTATCCGCGAGGTGCAAATAGTTTTAGTAACGCCAATTAGCTTAATTTCCTCGGGCTTGCGACCTGCTTTTCTCGCAGAAGCGGCAATTTGCTGGCGTATGGCGTTCACATTCTCATAAATGCTCATCTCACGACCTGCCCCTGGCGTGTCATTGCCGCGTCTATAACAATGCTGTCAAACTGGCGTATATTCGGGTTTCGTGCAGGGTCTAGCAAAATTGTGTCGCTGTATTCGGGAAGCTCGCCGTCTAGGTTTATTGCGCGGAAGTCGGCGGAATTTGTCGTTGTGCGGTATACGCCGCGCACTATTCGCATATCTGCCTCGGAAACTACATGAAAGGTGTCTGCGGTGTCTACAGGCACTAGAATGTCGCCCTGCGAAAGCATAAGCGAATCCTCCAATATTTCGGCGTAGGCTTCCGTGGCCTCGCTTATAGTAACGGGAATGTTGCGGCGGCTATTGTCGTCTAGGCGGTGTACGACAAAGTAGGTGTCCTCGGTGAGGGAATGGATATGCGTAAGCGGTATTCTGAAAAACCTGCGTGTAGCTATGGCAGAGGTGGGAATCATAAAGCCGCTTTGAACATTGTCGGTTATGCGTATATTTACGTTTCTTTGATGCAAAAAATTGATTACGTTACGCGTGCTGCGGAAAACCACAAAATCCTCGCGGTGATTGTGCTGTATATGCTCAATGTGCATGGGAACAGGCTCGTAACGCCCTGTGGCGGTGTTTTCTATATAGATTACCTTGTTTGAACCTGCGGTAAAGCCGTTTGTCATTTCGTTGGGCATCCATGCCGCTATATACCACGTATTGTCCACGATTTTGAAAACGTCGTCGCCTGCTTGTACCTCATGCCCTGGCACAATGGTGTCCATAGCCACGCTCATGCGAACCTGCTCGCGGCTTAGCTCCTGCATATTTCGCGGCGTAAAGGTATTTTCAAAGCCGTCGATTAGCGGGGACATAATACCGCTTTGCTCCGCATAAATATCCCTTGCGTTCATTTGTATACGCGAGGAAAGCGTGTCGTACTGCTGGCTTAAATCGTTGCGTACGTACATGGATTCGTTGACAATCATGTTGTTTCGGTTGTTGGTAATTTGTGTAAGTTGGTCTAGCAGATTGTACGCTTCCCCAAGATTTGCCTGCATATGGTGGCTCATGCTCTTAACCATGCGCGTACGCAGACTGGAGTTAATCCGCTCTACGTGTGGGTCTGTTCGGGTAGCGTATCGCATGTCGTGTACGTCCATTATGGCTTGCTGTAGGACGGCTATTTCCTGCTCGCTTCGGTGTACTGCTTCCACATCTCGTATGCTTGCCACAGCCGTATTGGCGCGGACATAGTCAAATTCCTGTACGGCAAAAACCACGCGCCCGTCACGGTCGGCGGTGTACACGGTTTCGTGCCGTATTATCATGCCAGGCGCGGATTGCTGCGATTCTATATTGCCTAGCCTAACGGTCATAAGCTCAACGCTTGGCGTAAAAAGGGCGTACGCCCTAAACAGCATGTACAAAATGACAAAGGTAAAAAACATGGCTATTACAATATTTGCCAGAGCGTCCATGCCGCGCTTTGGAGGGGCTTTTAGCTTGCGAGGCGGTCTGCGGTCTGGGGGGCGGCGGCGGTCTGGAGGTCTGCGATTGTGCGGAGGTCTTTTTTGGTCGGACATGCTCGCACCTTGCTTTCTAAGTATTAAAACATATTAAGATAATATTAACGAAGTGGGAAGTGATTTTTTGATTATAGCGTTTATGTTTGTAATTTTCAATATTTTCTTGCTAATATTTCCGCAAATTATTTTGGGCGCGGCGCGTGACGGCTTAATGCTATGGTTCAACAATGTTTTGCCGTCCCTTTTGCCCTTTATGGTAGCCACAAATATGCTCATTTCGCTAGGCGTTGCTGCTACTATTTCTAATTTGGCCGCACCGCTAATGCGTAGGGTGTTTAACCTGCCAGGCGCGGCGGGCTTCGCGCTTTTTATGGGCTTGACCTCGGGCTACCCTGTAGGCGCGAAAACGGTGGCAGATTTAAGGAACGCTAAGCAGATTTCCGTGCAGGAAGCACAGCATTTGCTGGCCTTTTGTAATAACGCAGGGCCGCTTTTTATGGTGGGGGCTGTGGGCGTGGGCATGTTTAATAGTGCGGCGGTGGGCTATGTTTTGTGGGCTTCGCATGTGGTTGGGGCGTTGGTTGTTGGGCTTTTGTATAGGAAAGGGGCTTCGCCTCGTTCCTATGATTGTTCTGCCGTAGCACCACACAAAAAATCCGTCCCCATAGGCAAAGCCCTAGGCGACGCGGTCAAAAGCTCCATGGAAGCGATAACCATAATAGGAGGTTTAATTATATTTTTTAGCGTAGTTGTAGCCATATTAGAAATACTGGGCGTGAACACTGATTTTATGGCAGGCGGCATAGCGGCAGGGCTAGTAGAGGTAGCAGGCGGCGTAAGAAAAATAGCCGTACACCAGCCCAGCTTGCCAACAATCGCAAGCGCGGCGTTTGTAATTGCCTTCGGCGGCATTTCCATACACGCGCAAACGCTATATTTTACCGCAGGTCTGGGGATAAATAACAGGAAGTACATTTTCGCAAAATTTCTGCACGGAGTGATTTCTGCTGGGGTGGGTGTACTTCTTGCGGTGTTTGTTTTAAAATAAGCCACAGGAGGTTTACACCATGCCAAACAACCCACAGCTAGAACTAAAAAACATCTACAAAGCATACACCGCGCCCGTCCTAAAGGACTTTTCCTTTGTATTCCAGCGCGGCATTACCTTTATCACTGGTGCGTCTGGCGTAGGAAAGACAACGCTTGTGAACATTATCGCGGGCTTGGAAAAGCCCGATAGCGGCGAGGTTGTTTTTTCGGGTGGGAAAAAAATCTCGATGGTGTTTCAAGAGGATAGACTGCTCGAATGGAAAAGCGCGTTGGACAATCTGCTTTTTGTGGGCTGTAGCCGTGCGCGTGCCGGGGAGCTGCTCGCTAGGGCAGGGCTTGGGCTTGGCGATTATTTGCACAAAAAAACCGCCGAGCTAAGCGGCGGAATGAAGCGGCGCGTGTGTATTTGCCGCGCGTTAAGCGTAGAGTACGATGTCTTGATTTTGGACGAGCCGTTTAAGGGCTTGGACAACAAGCTCAAGCCCCAAATAATGGAAATGGTTCGCGAGGTGGCGGAAACTTATAGGAAGATTATTATTTGTATAACTCACGACCCTAAGGAAGCGGAGTTTTTTGGGGGCAAGAGCGTGCTTATTCCTCCCAGTTAATGCCCTCCGCACAAAAAACAGGGCCTTCACAGCAAACACGCACATACGAGCCGCCTACCTTTACGACACAGCCCACGCACGTACCTAGTCCGCACGCCATGCGTTCCTCCATGGAAACCTGGCAGGGCGTAGCCGCGTGCTTGGCGAGCTTCGCAATCGCTCGAAGCATAGGCACAGGGCCGCAGGAAAAAATCTGCGCGTAGCTTTCGTTTAGCGCGTACAAAATTTCGTCTACACGCCCGTGATGACCCACACTGCCATCCTCCGTGGAAATGTAAATATTTCCCTTTGTGATGGCTTTGAATTTTTCTACTAAAATAGGCGTACTGCGGAAGCCGAGGAAAACGTCAAATTCCACGCCCGAGCGCGCAAGCGTTTTGGCGAGAAAAAACAACGGCGGTATGCCTATGCCGCCGCCCACAATCGCAACGCGAGAGGAATCGGGCGCGAGCGTAAAGCCGTTGCCCAACGGCGCGAGAATTTGTATTTCCTCGCCTTTGCCAAGTTTTGACAGCTGGGCAGTGCCTTTGCCTGCGATATAGTACATAAGCTCGATAGTTCCTGCGGTTAGGTCGGTGTCGCATATGCTTATCGGGCGCGGCAAAAGCAGCTCGCCGCGGTCTAAATACAGCATAACAAACTGCCCTGCGACCGCCTTTTGTGCGATTTCTGGCGCGTGCAGGGTCATGGAAAAAATATTGTACGCGATTTCCTCATTGGAAAAAATTAGTGTTTTTGTTAATTGCATTTCTCTCATATACATACCCCCAAATCATTTTTCATTTCCAAAACAGCCTGCCGAGCCGCAAGCGCGTATTCCCTCTCATTTGCGGTAAATTTTCCGCTCTGGAATGCGCCTGTTATTCCGCGCGAGGAATTAACGACTGCACCATAAGTGTCCTTGCTCCACAGTCCCTGTAAATCTTTCCCAGTGCCGCCCTGCGCCCCATAGCCTGGCACGAGGAAAAAGGTATGCGGCATTAGCTTGCGTAGCTCGGCGGCTTGCTCGGGGTGTGTCGCGCCGACCACCGCGCCAATCGCGCTGTAGCCCATTTCGCCGATAAACGGCTCGCCCCATTTGCTTACAAGCTCGCCCACATGCTGGTACAGCGGCTTTCCGTTTTGCAATAGCTCGTCTTGAATGTCCGCGCTTCCCTTGTTGGACGTTTTCACGAGAACAAACAAGCCCCTGTCATAGGCGCGGCAATCGGCTAAATACGGCTCTATGGAGTCAAAGCCCATGTACGGATTGACGGTAATAAAATCCGCGGCGGCTTGCTCGACCTTGCTGCCATTTATTTCCAGTTGCCCGATATGCGCCGTGGAATACGCTTCCGCCGTACCTGCAATATCGCCGCGCTTTATGTCGCCGATTACGACAAGCCCCTTGCCGCGCGCGTAGGCGATTGTTTTGGCGTAGCAAGCAAGCCCTGCCGTGCCGTACTGCTCGTACATGGCGATTTGCGGCTTTACCGCAGGAATTAGCTCGTGGATTTCGTCTATTATGCCCTTGTTGAACGCAAAAAATATGTCCGCCGCGGCTTCGGGGGTGTTGCCCCTTGCCGCAAAAATTTCATTTTTGATGAAATCGGGTACTTGGGAAAGGCGCGGGTCAAGTCCTACGACTATAGGGGCGGTTTTTTGGATTTTTTTGATTAAGGAATCTATTAGCATGAATGAACCTCCTAATTTACACTATCTTTCCATTCGCAATCGTACAGACTACCTGCCCCACAACCTCTCGCCCATGAAACGGCGTGTTTCTGCTTAGGCTTTTAAAGGTGTTTTTATTTATGGCGTAGGCTTCGTTAGGGTTTATTATCGTAATATTCGCCGCCGCGCCCACGCCTAAATGCCCTGTGTCAAGCCCAAGAATTTCCGCAGGATTCACCGTGAATTTCTTAATTAACTCGCTAGGCGTAAGTATTTTGTGAACGCAGACAAGCTCAGTATACGCTATCGCAAGGGCGGTTTCCAGTCCGATTATGCCGTTTGGCGCGAGTTCGTAGTCCACGGCCTTTTCCGCCTCGCTATGGGGCGCGTGGTCGGTGGCAATTACGCCGATTGTGCCGTCCCGCAAGCCCTCGATTATTGCGGCGCGGTCGGCGGCTGTCCGTAGCGGCGGCGACATTTTGAAATTTGGGTCGCGCTCGTGGTCGTCCTGCGTAAGCGTAAAATGGTGCGGCGCGGCCTCGGCGGTTACGTCCAAACCTGCTTTCTGTGCCGCGCGTATCAATTCTACGCCGCGCGCCGTGCTTACGTGACAGATGTGCAGCTTTGCCCCTGTTTGTCGTGCTAGGCTAATATCTCGTTCGATTATTTCCACTTCCTCCTCGCAATGCACGAGAATCGGCAGGTCTAGCTCCTTGGCTTGCCGCATGGCTTCCTTAAAAAGAACCGAATCCGCAAGCGTTTTCCCGTCGTCGCTGATTGCACAAATGCCTGCCTCTTTCATTTCACGCATGGGAGAAATTTCCTTGCCCTCTAGCCCCACGCTTATGCTGCCTATGGGAAGCACGGTAATTTTGCTTGCGGTGGCTCGTATATAGTTGATAGTGGCTACATTATCAATCACTGGCGAGGTGTTCGGCATACAGCAAACGGTGGCAAAGCCGCCCGCCGCCGCCGCCGCCGCGCCCGACTGAAGCGTTTCCTTGTGCAACTGACCTGGGTCACGCAAATGTACGTGCATGTCAATCAAGCCAGGCACTACCCACAAGCCCGAGGCGTTTATTTCCATGTCTGGGGCTTCATGTAAATTACTGGTAATTTTCCCGTTAGTGACAAAAATGTCTTTTACCTCGTCCATTCCGTTTGCAGGGTCGATTACGCGCCCTTGTTTTATATGAAGTATATGAGATTTCACATGAAAGCTCCTCGCAGGGTTATTTATGGCACGCGGATTTACGCGGATTTAACGGATTTTCGCGGATTCTTTCTCACGATAATAAATAGCGTTGGAACGCATATTTTATGGATTTTATGAATTTGTGCCAGATAGAATCCGCGAAAATCCGCCAAATCCGCGAAAATCCGCGTTCCATGCCTTTAAAATCAACCAAATCCGTGTTCCATTCCCTATTAAACCAAAATTCGCACACTATATCAAGCATATCATATCAAGCATATCCATACATTTATTGTAGGAGGTGCGAGCATGAAAAAAATAAAACTTAACAGCGGCATAAAAATAGGCATAGTCTACGGCTCGGTTTTTCTCGGGGCAGGCTTTGCCTCGGGGCGTGAGCTGTTGCAATACTTTGTAGGCTTCGGCAAGGCGGGAATGTGGGGACTTATTGTTTCGGGCGTGTTGTTTTCACTGGTGGGGTGGGCGACGCTTCATATTTGCAGGCGCGAAAATATCACGAGCTACGGCGGCTTAATGAAGCATCTCTTGGGCGCGAGATTCGGGCCTATTATGGAGGGGCTGATGGTTGGGTTCTTGTTTTGCTTGTTTGCCGCCATGCTTGCGGGCGCGGGCGCTACGGCGGCGCAGGCGTTTTATTTGCCCTTTAGCACAGGCGTGCTTGTGGTCGGTTTAATTGTTTATGCGGTGCTTTGCTTTGGCTTAGAGGGCATTGTCAAAATAAACCTATTCCTCGCGCCGCTAATGATGCTCGGCGGAATTTTCATCGGGATTTATAGCTTTTTTGCGTACACCTCGCCTGCGTTTGCGAATGGCGGCGGCGCAGGGCTTGGGCTGGCGTGGCTTCTTTCGGCGGTCGTTTACGGCTCGTACAATCTCGTCACTGGCGTGCCAATGCTTGCGGCGGCTTCCAAGCTATCCAAAACAAAAACGGATTGCCTAGTGGGCGGCATTTTGGGCGGCACGGTAATCACGGTCTTGGGGCTTTCAATGTCGTTGCCGCTATTTTTGTACTATACCGATATTGTCGCGCTGGAAGTGCCGTTTTTACATATCGCCGCAAATTATGGGCATATAGTCAACCTGCTATATATCGCGGTTTTGGTTTCGGCGTTGCTGACCACCGCGGCGTGCAATTCCTTTGCCGTTATGCAGTGGCTAGAGGGGCGCGGCTACAAAAACAAAATCAAAACAGGCGCGGTGCTTTGCACGCTCGCCGTCATAGCGGCGCATATCGGCTTTTCTAATATTGTTGTTTTTATTTATCCGATTTTTGGGTTTTTGGGGCTGTTTAAGATTATTGTGGTTTTGTTGTCGGCGTTTCAGAGGGGGAAGTAAGGGCTTGCAGGTTCTTTGTAGGGGACGGATTTATCCGTCCCGAGGTTGCCTCGCTCTGCGTTAATGGACGGTATCCGTCCCGAATTGACGAACGTGCATACCTCGGGACGGATAAATCCGTCCCCTACAAGAACCTGCAAGCTCCCAGTGGTTTAACGAATATTCACAAAGCAAACAAGTAACCTTTTCCACTCCCTATCCATAGACTATAGCTAGGTAAGCTAAAAATCGGGGTGGTTACATGTTCGCGCCTGTACTGTCTGGGCTTGTTGTATCGACGGACGCTTTTTTTATCGGTGCTTCGCTAGGTCTACAAAAAAAATGCAAATTCTACCAAATCGCACTAATCAACCTATTCCTATGTTCCTTATGTATGGTTGGTTATTTTCTTGCGGATTTTATTTCCGATTATATTTTTTTCGACACCGCCGTCATAGTGGGGCTTGTGTTTATTTCCCTCGGGGCGTGGTACATTTTTGGGGTGTCAAAAATTTCCATTGTGGGCGTGGCTATGAGCGTGGAGGCAATGTTCATTACCATGGGGCTTACGCTTTTATTTAGCCACGACAACAACGCCTCGATTATTATTCCGATTGCCGTGGCACTGGCACATTTTGGATATGCGGCGGCCTCGTTTTTTTTGGCGCGCTCGCGGCTAATCAGACGTATTTCCGACCGCCTATGCAATATTATTTCGGGCGGCGCGCTTATTATTTATGGGCTTATGGCGTTGATTTTCTAGGGCAAACGACCCCCCTCGTAATAGAAATGTAATAAATCTGCGTAATCACCGTTGACAATTCCTTGGCGTGATATATAATTAGGGATATTGCACGAATCAATTGTCGAATCTATTGTTTCGGGGGGCGTTTCCTATAATGCTAAAAAAGCCTTGGAGTAAGGTAATAACATGCTGGCTGCTTGTGGCTTCTATGTTGGGCGGCTATTTTTGCGTATTTTCTGTAGGTACATATGCCGAAGAGGATACAGGACTTTCTCAGCTGGAGCGCTACGAGGAAATGCTCGCGGCGTTTGGTACTCGTTACCATTTTACCGACTTCAAAAACGACCACGCAGACACAGAGCGGCCTGCGCTTGACAATGATATTGTCATTAACGCCGCCGAATATACTAAGCTAGAGGGCATGGAAGAACGCCTTTTGGACAATTTTGAGGGGCAAAGCGGAGCTTCCGTGTGGACTGACGAGCAGGGGCTTATCGAGTGGCAATTTAACGCGCCGCGCGCGGGCTTATACAATATAGAAATCAACTATTATTCCTACCCAGGGCGTAATTCCGACATACAGCGCGCTGTTTTCATTAACGGCGAGCAGCCCTTCTTTGAAGCAAGCCCAGTGGAATTTAGACGTACATGGGTCAATAAAAGCGACGTTATTCTGCGTGATACGCTAGGCAACGAAAGACGGCCTACACAGGTAGAGCAAAATACATGGGCGACATCAGTAATCCGCGATTCCATGGGTACGTACAATGAGCCGCTATCCTTTTATTTCCAAGAGGGGCTAAATACAATTAGCTTTGTTTCGTTGCGTGAGCCTATGGTAATCCGCTCCCTGCGTATACACCAAGCGCCCGAGGTGCTTACGTATGCCGAGGTGGCGGCGAATAGGGGCAGTCTGCCCATGCCAAGCATGAGGGACGTACAGCCAATTCGCGTAGAGGGACAGGAAGCAAAGCGTAAATCCTCGCCAATGCTTGCGCCAGGCGCAGACACAGGCGGCCCTGGCGTTACGCCGTATGATGCACGTTATATTAGAATAAACCATATAGGCGGCGGCTCGTGGAGCGAGCCAGGCTCGTGGATAGAGTGGGATATAGAAGTAGAAACAGCAGGGCTGTACTCAATCGCCATGAACGTACGCCAAAATTACCACAGGGGCGCAAATTCCTTCCGCAGAATAACAATCAACGGAGAAGTACCCTTTGCCGAAATGGAGGTAGTACCCTTTGCGTTCGCCAACAACTGGCGCGTGGAAACGCTCGGCGGCGACGAGCCGTATCTATTCTGGCTAAACGAGGGTACAAATACCATACGCATGGAAGCTATTCTCGGCGACTTCGCGCCGTATTTACGCGAGGTACAGGACGTAGTAATGAATCTTAACGAGCTGTATCGCCAAGTAATTATGGTTACTGGGCTTACTCCCGACCGTTTCCGCGATTACAATATTGATAGACGGCTTCCGCAGCTTAGGGAGTCACTTATTAACGAACGCGAACGCCTAGACCGCGTTTCCCAAGGGCTTACAGAAATGGCTGTAGGGCGCGGCGACCGTGACGCAATGATACGCTCCGTATCACGAATATTGACACGAATACACGACAATGTAGAGGGCGTACCCCAGCGTATAGGCGACTTCCGTATAAATATCGGCTCGCTCGGTACGTGGCTTATGATGGTTCGCTCGCAAATGCTTGCGGTTGACTCGATTCATATTTTGCCGCATGATGCGCCCACGCCGACCAATGGCCGTAGCTGGTGGAAGCAAATTATCCACGAAATTCTAACGCTGTTTTTCTCGTTTGTTATAGACTATGACGTGCTTGGTACTACCTACGAGGAGGAAGCTCCGCGCAGTATCGAGGTATGGATAGGCACAGGGCGCGACCAGGCCAACGTAATCAAGCAAATGATAGACGAAACCTTTACCCCCGAGCATAAAATCGCCGTGTCGCTTCGACTGGTCGATATAAATACTATTTTGCCTGCCACTGTCGCAGGGCAGGGGCCAGACGTTACGCTGTCTATTTACAATACCCTGCCTATGGATTATGGGCTTCGCGGTGCGGTGGCGGATATTTCTATCATGCCTGGCTTCGCGGAGGTTAAGGAACGCTTCCACCCTGCCGCTATGGTGCCGTATACCTTTGACGGACAGGTGTTCGCATTGCCCGAAACCTTGACCTTCCCTATGCTATTCTATAGGAAAGACATTCTGCACGAGGTAGGGCTTGAGCTACCCGAAACGTGGGACGATGTACGCAATGCAATTGCGCATTTGAGCCAGTCGCACATGGAATTTGGCTTGCCGAGTGCTTCTCACGACGTGGCGTTGGACGTGACGGACGTGACGTACACCATGTTCTTGTTCCAAAACGGCGGTACTATTTACAACGAGGACAGTACACGCTCTACGCTGGATTCCGACATCGCGCTTAACTCGTTCCGCGATTTCACGCGCTTCTATACCGATTATAGGCTTCCGCGGCAATACGACTTTATCAACCGCTTCCGTATGGGCGAAATGCCGCTGGCGATTGCGGATTATACTAGCTACAACGTCTTGCAGGTATTCGCACCCGAAATAAGGGGCTTGTGGGGCTTCCGCTACGTGCCAGGCACGGTTATGGAGGACGGAAGCATTAACCATACCGTTCCTACTGGCGGAAACGCTGTAGTAATGATGGAAGATGCAAGCGATAAATTAGCCGCATGGGACTTTATGCAGTGGTGGACTTCCGCGGAAACGCAAACACAGTTTGGCAGACAAATGGAATCCCTAATGGGCTCGGCGGCGCGTCACCCGACCGCCAATATTGAGGCGTTCGCTAACATGGCGTGGCCTGTAGCCGACTACCAAAATATCCGCGCACAAATGGAACACGCGCAGGGCATACCGCAAATACCTGGCGCGTACTTTACGCCGCGACAAATACGTAACGCGTTCTACACCGTGGTGGAAATCGGCAGCATAGGCCCGCGCGAGGCACTCACCGATTTTGTACGCTATATAAACGACGAAATCCGCTCAAAACGCCGCGAATTTGGCATGGATTATTAAGGGGGGCGTTATGGATTATAAAGACACTAAATGGATGATGATTAAAAAGAGCCGCCAAAATTACGCTCTCATGGCTCCGTACTTTGTATTGTTCTTTACATTTACGGTTATGCCTGTGGTTATGGCAGTCGCGCTTAGCTTCTCCAACTTTAATATGCTGCAACGCCCCGAATTTGTGGGCTGGGCTAACTACACGCGCCTGTTCCTAGAGAACGAAATATTTATTATCGCGTTGCAAAATACGCTGATGTTTGCGGTGGTTACAGGGCCGCTCAGCTTCCTGCTCTGCTTTGTTTTCGCATGGATTATCAACGATATGCCGCCGAGAGTACGCGCGTTTTTTACCTTGGTTTTCTACGCGCCGTCCATATCTGGCAACGTGTTCTTTATATGGCAGTTCTTCTTCAGCGGCGACCGCCTAGGGCTTGTAAACGGCTTCCTCATTGACCTAGGGCTTATCGACAACCCGATTAACTTCTTCCGCGACATTCGCTTTATTATGCCAATCTTAATAATTGTACAGCTTTGGCTGTCGCTTGGCGTTGGCTTCCTTGCGTTTATCGCTGGTCTGCAAACCGTAGACAAGGCACTATACGAGGCAGGCGCGGTAGACGGAATACGCAACCGCTGGCAGGAGCTATGGTTTATCACTTTGCCAAGCATGAAGCCGCAGCTGCTGTTTGCGGCGGTTATGCAGATTACCACCTCGTTTGCAATCGCGGACATAGTGGTTATACTCGCAGGCCTGCCTACTGTAAACTACGCAGGCGATACAATTGTTACTCACTTGCAGGATATAGGCTGGGTTAGGTTTGAAATGGGTTACGCCTCGGCTGTAGCTACCATTTTATTCCTGTTGATGGTCGGTACAAATAAAGGCGTACAACGCATGTTAAAGAAGGTGGGGACATAATGGCTACTGCGGAAGCTAATCAAGATATGCTGGTTCTGCCCAAGAAAAAGGAAGTAAAGCTCGCGAAGCGTACAAAAAAGCTAAGCCGTTCTGCTAGCGGAACAGCCGCGTTGTTTGTATTTTTGGGCTTCTTTGGGGTTTTTACAAGTATGCCGCTTGTGCTTACTGTCAGCCGTGCGTTTATGCCGCTTGACGAGCTGTTTTTATTCCCGCCGCGGTTCTTTTTCCGCAATCCTACGCTTAGCAATTTTTCCGACCTGTTTATTATTATGCAGGAAAGCTGGGTTCCGTTCTCGCGGTATTTCCTCAACTCGATTATAATCACTGGCTTTGGCACGCTCGGTCATTTAATTTGTGCTTCCATGGCGGCGTATCCGTTGGCAAAAAATGAGTTTCCATTTAAGAATGTTTTGTTCTCGATTGTTGTGCTTTCGCTTATGTTTACGGCGCATGTTACCGCTATTCCTAACTTCCTTATTATTTCCGCGTTGGGAATAAACAACACGTACCTTGCGGTTATTCTTCCTGCGTTTTCCGCGCCGCTTGGCTTGTACTTAATGAAGCAATTTATGGAACAAATTCCCGATTCGCTTATAGAATCGGCGCGCCTAGACGGTGCGAGCGAGTTCTTTATCTGGCGTAAAATCGTTATGCCGAATGTAAAGCCTGCGTGGCTTACGCTTATTATACTTATGTTCCAAGGGCTGTGGGCGACCACTGGCGGAGTGTTCCTGCGTAGTGAGGAGCTAAAGCCGCTTACCTTTGCTATGAGCCAAATTGCCCTGGGCGGTGTGGCGCGTGCAGGTGCTAACGCGGCTGTTATGCTTATAACTATGGCTGTGCCTATTACGTTTTTTGTTTTCTCGCAGAGTAAGATTATCGAAACAATGGCAACTTCGGGCATGAAGGATTAGGGGGGGCATGAAAACCATGAAAAAATTCATATCATTTCTACTGGCAGCAATATTTTTAATCCCTACGCTTACGGTTTCTGCTGATACGCCGTATCAGGGCTACACATACAATTTTTGGGGTACGCTTGTGCCGTCGCCTGCGGCGTATGTTCCTGTGCGGTCGTTTGGCATTGACGAGCTGCGTTGCGGTACGGCTTGCGGCTTGCATAGCGGAAACGCTTGTACGCTCGATACGCATATCGCGCTTGGAGGGCTTTCTACGCCCACAGACCTGCATGTGGATTCTCGCGACAATCTTTACATTGTAGACAGCGGAAATAACAGAATAATTGTCTTTGATATTGAGCTAAACCTAGTGCATGTAATAGACGGCTACTACCAAAACGGCGAATGGGTGGAAAACGCGCTGAAAACGCCTGGCGGAGTGTTTGTTACGGACGACGGCTTTATTTATATAGCGGACGAGTACAATTACCGCATACTGATTCTCGATGAGGATTTGAACTACGTACGCCAAATAGATGCGCCCGAGTCTGACGAGCTTGCAGACGATTTTGAGTTTCTGCCGTTCCAGGTGCTGGTAGACCGCGGTGGGCGCGTGTTTGCGATTGTTCGCCGTGTTTATGAGGGAATAATGTCCTTTGACATGGAGGGCAATTTCCTAGGATATTACGGAACAATCAACGTAAGCGTAAACATGGTTGACTATATGTGGAGCTTAATAATGCCGCGCAGGCAAAGGAATAGTGTCCTGCCGCGGGAATTTAAGAGCATGGATATAGACCAGTACGGCTTTGTGTTTACTACCCATGTAGAAAACTGGCATTTGAATAACCAGATTTCGCGGCTTAATCCGCGCGGTGAGGACGTGTTGGTTAATCTTAACGACAATGTAGTAATAAACGGCGACCAGGGGTGGCGTGACACTGGGCAACTGTCGGGTCATTCGGTTTTTTCTGATGTTGTTGCGCGTTCCCATGGGCGGTATTCCGCTATTTGTACCATTAGGGGGCGGGTGTTCACGTACGATACAGAGGGCAATCTGCTGTATGTATTCGGTGGGCCGGGTACTCTGCAAGGCATGGTGAACAGCCCTGTTTCCATAGAGGTGATGGGCGAGGATATATTCGTGCTGGACGCGCAGGGGCGCGGAAGAATTGTGCAATATATGCCTACGGAATACGGCACGCTAATCAACGACGCGATTAAAATGCGATATGACGGCGAGGAGCAATACGCCGTAGAAAAATGGCGCGAGCTAGTAAAGCTAGACGAAAACTTCGCGCTTGCGTGGTCGGGCATAGGTCGCTCGTACCTAGCGGCAGGCGACAACGAAACGGCTATGGAATACCTAAGCCACGGCATGGATATTCGCTATTATTCCGTAGCGTTTAGGCGGTATAGACTAGACGAAATGCAGGGCATATTGCCTGTTATTTTGTCGGGCGGCTTGTTGCTTTTTGTCGCGCTTACTGCAATAAATATATTCCGCAAAATTAAAAACAAGGGGGCGACGGCAGAATGAGCTTTGCTATTAAGGCGTTACGCGCATATAAATTGCCGATGTATATACTGACACACCCTTTTGACGGCTTCTACGACATGAAGTATCTGAAGCAGGGTACTCTGCGGCTTGCGTTTTTTAATCTGCTTGCCGTTTTGGTTTCCTACGCCATACACGACCAGTACGCGGGGCTTGTGGTAAACCCCCAAAATCCGCTTACGCTGAACAGTCTGCTTAACTGGGTAATGATTGTCGGCGCGCTTATTCTTTTCTGTGTAAGCAACTGGTCTGTCACCGCGTTGACGGACGGCGAGGGCAAGCTAAAGGAAATATTTATGATGGTGTGCTATGCAATGACACCGCTTGTGCTTACGATTGTTCCTGCCACCATTTTAAGCAGATTTTTGTCTATAGAGGAAATTGGCTTCTATAATATGCTTATGTGGATTGGCATGGCATATTTTGTAATTTTGGTGTATGCAGGGCTTGTGGTCGTGCATAACTACACGGCATCTAAGGCGCTTGTCACTATATTTTTAACCTTTGTCGCCTTGCTTGTTATCGTGTTCTTGATTACGCTGCTGCTTACGCTTTGGCAGCAATTGTATGTTTTTGCAAGTAGTATCTATACTGAATTGATGTTTAGGTGACGGGGGTCTGATATGAATATTTCAGCGCGTACAAAACGATTATGGCGTAACAGGCTTATTTTTGTAGGTCTTGTTGTTGCGGGTATCGCGGCGTATATCATTTATATAAACAGCTTTACTATTTACGACTATTCACACTTGAACGCTCCGTTGGATTTTGGGGCAAAGTCTAGCTTCGCCGCGCTTTCAAGCAAAAGCCTAGACGACAAGGTGCTTGTGGCGCAGACGGATTCCTTGGAGCTTTATATCTGTGAAGCGACTACAGAAATAGCCGTGGTTGACCTACGCAACGGGCATACGTGGTATTCTACGCCTAAGGACTGGGCGACAGACAGCCGAGCCAATCCATATGAGCGTAACTCCATGCGTTCCAATATCGGCTTCGGCTTTTACAACGAGCTACGCCAGGAAAATTTCCGTTGGCTCTTTCCCGATTCCGTGGCATATGGCCTAGAGGACGCGGACGAAAAGCAATTTGAAATGTTTTCCATTCCCGACGGCGTTCGCATAGAATACGTGGTCGGCGATTTGAATATAGGAATAGACGCGCTTCCGTTTTTTATCCCAACAGACATGTTTAAGGAGCGTATAGAGGACAGGATAACCGAAAGCTCCGACCGCCGTTTTATTATCAATAACTGGTTTGAATCGGAAACCCTAGAGGGCTATTATGAAATGACGAGGGGAATAAGGGACTCTCAAATCAATACAAAAAGAATGTTGGAGCTTTTTGAGTCGCTCGGTTGGACTGCCGAGGATACAAGACTGGCGCGCGAGGCTTCGGGCGTGTACCCCGATATAGACTTCGACCTGTTTGACCTTGTGCTTGAATTTAAGCTAGACGGCGACAGACTGGTTGTAAATATGCCGCTTAGCGAGTTTACGGCGACGGCGAACGATAACCCCTTTATCATACACTTTATGAAGTTTTTCGGCGCAGGAAGCACGGAGGACGACGGCTTTATACTTGTGCCTAGCGGCTCTGGCGGAATTATCAACTTTAACAACGGCAAGCACCGCGAGGAGCCCTTTAGGGGCGCGGTGTACGGGCTGGACAATATTACGAATATAATTAGGCCGCAGGTGTTGCAACCAATCCGCTTGCCTGTTTTGGGAATACGCAACAACGGCGCGGCGATTTTGGCGCATGTAGAGAACGGCTCGGCGATTGCTACGGTGAACGCCGAGGTTTCTGGGCGTACAAATTCGTACAATAGCGCGTGGTTTAGCTTTACGCTTCGCGCAAGTACGCTTCTTACTATGCCTGGCGGCGGCGCAGATATGGCAGTGGTACAAAACAATGCCTACGAGGGCGACATTACCGTTTCCTACCATTTTATAGCGGACGAAAACGCAAGCGTGGGCGGAATGGCGCAGGCGTATCAAAATTATCTAGTAGAGCAGGGCGTGCTAACGCCGTTAAGCGGAGCAGGCGACCGTTCCTTTTACATGGACGTGGTCGGCGCGATTGACATACTCAGACATTTTGTGGGTACGCCGTACATCACCACGGAGGTAATGACCACAATAGAGGAGATTGGCGGCTTTGTAGACGAATTAAACGCAGGCGGAGTAAATAGAATACAGACACAGCTGCACGGCTGGTTCAACCGCGGAATTAACCACGATGTAGCCAAGAGCGTAAAGCCTATTGATGCGGTCGGCTCGCGTAAGGAAATGCTAGAGCTGCACGAACGTCTACGCCGAAACGGCGGAGGGCTTCACCCTGCCGTTGGCTTCCAGTTCACCAACTACTATTCACGCAATTTTAATGACATTTTTGAAGCATCTAAGGATTTGGCAGGATATGTGGGCTTTATGACAAGGCACACAATGCGCGACTCCCTTACCGTACGCCTAAGCGACCACAGAAATGACTGGTATGTATTGGTACACCCTGGCGTACTGCCGTTCCATGTAGAAAAATTCGTACCCTCGTTCCTACGCAGGACAAATATGGACAGCCTAATGCTTTCCGACCTAGGAAACACGGTAAACGAAAGCCTATTCCGCCGAGATTCTGTCGATAGGCAAAGCTCCAAGCTAATTGTGCAGGAGCAAATAGGCGTAATAAAAGAAGCCGTCCCCAACTTGGTAATTTCTGGCGGAAATGACTACTCCTTGGCTCATGCCTCGCATTTGGTTGACGTGCCTACGCAGAGCGACTGGCAGTATATAATCGACTACGAGGTGCCGTTTTTCTCTATGGTCGTGCATGGCTTTATCGAGTTTGCAGGTAAGCCTATTAACCAACGCGAGAATTTCAGTCAGACTAAGGCGTTGCTAAACAGCATGGCTACAGGCGCATCTCCACGCTACGCATTTACGCAGGAAAATACACGGCAGGCGCAGTTTTCGCCGCACGAGCGTATGTACTCCACGCAGTTTGAAAACTGGAAGGCGCAAGCCATAAGGGACTACCTTGCATTTAACGATGTGTACGCCGACCTGCGCGCAGAGCGAATGGTCGATTTCACAGTGCTTGCAGGCAGTTATTTGGCGGTAGGCGGTGAGCAGGTGACGGTAACAGAGTTTTCTAACGGCACAAGAATTTATGTAAATAGCACCGACACTGATTTTTATTATGCGGACGGTAATTTTACTATCGGCGCAGAGAGCTTTACAGTGAAGCGGGGAGGACGTTAATCCATGAAAGCGCAGAAAAAAGGGCTTACGCTTCGTAAACGCGAGCTTGTGTGGGGGCTTTTGTTCATATCGCCGTGGCTCGTTGGTATTGTATTCTTTTTCTTGCTAAATCTAGTGCAATCTGCATGGTTTAGCTTCAACGACCTGCATATCGACAATATACAGGGCGGCTATGACCTAGAGCTTGTAGGGCTTACGCACTATGGCTACATTTTTAAGGAACACGTAGATTTTGTGCGTGTTCTGACAGAATCAATGGGCATGATGCTTTTGAATGTGCCGCTGATTATTTTCTTTAGCTTGTTTATGGCTATTTTGCTAAACAGGGCGTTTATGGGTCGCGGCTTTGTTCGCGCGATTTTCTTTCTGCCTGTAATCATGGCATCACCTGCTATTTCGCAGGCATTGCAAGACATTCTTGCGACCGTAATGGGCGGCGTAGGAAGCGTTCCGCCCGATGTGGCACAGGCACATTCTGGCTTTGATTCGCAGTCTATCGCTATGATGCTGTCGCAGTTTGGTGTACCTATGCGAATTATTACCTATATAATTGATTCCATTGCTATGCTTCACGGCGTTATTCGCGCCAGTGGTGTGCAAATTCTTATTTTCCTAGCGGCTCTGCAAGCGATTCCGCCCTCTATGTACGAGGTTTCACAAATTGAGGGTGCGACTGGCTACGAGGCCTTCTGGAAGATTACAATTCCTATGGTTAGCCCGCTTATTCTCACCAATGTTGTATATACCATTGTTGATACCTTTGCGACAAGTGAGGTTGTCGAGCTTGCGCGCAAGGTTTCCTTTACCTCCGTAATTTTGGAAAGCGGGGCGAGGGGGTACAACTTTGGGCAAGGCTCGGCAATGGCGTTGGTGGCTTCGCTGACGGCCTGTGCCGTGTTGGTTTTTGTCGGTTGGATTATCTCAAAATTTGTGTTCTACTATAACTAGCCTAGGAGGCGTTTTATGACTAACAGAATGAAAGCATGGATGAATTCGCCTTCCTTTGACAATACCGTGCAAAGGTGGACGGGAAAGGTCAAGGACTTAATCGTTGGCATTGTTATGGCGATTATTATTATCGGCGTGTGCTATACCATTCTAAGCCCGATTTTTGCTATACTTTCGCGTGCGTTTATGACGGAGGAGGATATTATAAATCCGCTCGTTTTCCTCATTCCGCAAAATTTTACATTAAACAGCATCAGCCTTGCTATAAAATACATGGACTACTGGAACACACTGGCGAGAACGCTTTTGTTCGCGCTTACGTTTTCTGCGTTGCACGTATTTGTCTGTTCTATGGTAGGCTATGGCTTTGCACGGTTTAAATTCCACGGCTCAAATGTGTTTTTCGCGCTTGTTGTCGTTACCATTGTTGTGCCTGTGCATAGTATCATGGTGCCTATGTTCTTGAATTTTAGCTCGCTTAATTTACTTAATACATGGTTCGCGCTTGGGCTTCTTACTATTACTGGCGTAGGGCTTCGTAGCGGACTTTATATCTACATCTTCCGTCAGTTTTTCCGCGGACTGCCTAAGGAAATTGAGGAAGCCGCCTTTATTGACGGCGCGGGTCCGTTTTATACCTACGCAAGAATTATGATGCCAAACGCCGTACCTGCTATAGTTACCGTGCTTTTGTTCTCGTTTGTGTGGCATTATAACGACACCTTTTACACTACTCTGCTTATGCGTGACACAAGGCTGCTGGCGACAAGCCTGCTCACCCTAGGCGACAACTACGCGCAGGCCGACAATATTACGAGCAAGCTGCATATACAGATGGTTGTGTATGCAGGTGTTTTGCTTGCTGTTACTCCTATTTTGACAATCTACATGTTCTTGCAGCGTTTCTTTGTTGAGGGCTTGGAACGCAGCGGAATAGTGGGTTAAATAGGGCGTATTTCCACTAACGAAAACACATCTTTGCGGTCAGCTTTCCGCCACTCGTCGTCGGGCTTTCGCTTGCGTACCGCTAGTACGCGGCGCGAAACCCCTCCTTGATTGGCGAAAATCTGCCACGCAAATCTGTATTTTCTTATAGTGGAAACACGCCCTAGCATAAAAAGCATTCCAAAAAAACAGAAAAGGGGAATTTTAAGATGAGAAGAGCAAAAAGAGTTTTAGCATTACTGCTTGCGTTGTTGTTTTTGTCAATGACTGCTTGCAATGACAAGCCACCCGAGCCGCCAGCTCCTACAGGCGATTCTAGTGTGGGAACACCTACAAACGGCGAAACACCAACACCACCAGACAGCACAACCCCAGTTGACCGTAGTCAAATGGGCAACATTCACCCGATTAAAGACTTTGGCGGACGTACATTACGCATAGGCGCATGGTGGGACACCCCTATTTCCGCACTTGCGTGGGGCGATGAGCCGGACAGAGCTACATCTAACAACTATGCGCTTGCGCGCCTTATGTGGGACAATGCGCGCAGAGTAGAAGAACAATTTAACGTAAAATTTGAAGCGGTAGCAGTACCTTACGGCAATCTTATGGACACGCTTAACGCAAGCGTATTGGAGCGTAACCCATTCGCAGACGTGGTTATTCTCGACGGCGACTGGATAATGGACGCGATTGGCACAGTTATTCAGCCATGGGACAACGCTAATTTGCCAAACTCTGACCTTTTTGGCGATAGGGTATATATAAGCCCATGTACGTCTATGGACGGCGGAACGTGGACAATTAACCAAAACGGCGCGGATGCGGAAGCGTTTGGGCTTGGTGTAAACCTCAACATCATAAACATGGAGGGCTTGCCTAACCCGATTGAATTATACGAAAACGGCGAGTGGACATGGGAAGCAATGCTTGACATTATGCGCCGCGCAACACGCGACACAACTGGCGGCGGCGGCGTATTTAACCAGTTTGGTATCGCAGGACAGCCCGGCGAGATTGTACAGCACCTAATTGGCACAAATGACGGTATGCTCGTAGACGCGGACATGAATTACGGCTACGCGCACCCCAACACAATCAGAGCCTTAGAATTTGCAAAATTGATTTTTGAGGAGCGTTTGTGGCACGCCGAGGCAGGCGGACACATGGACACAGGCAACTACGACAGAAACTTCTACTCTGGTCTTAGAGAAGGCGTTGCCGCGTTGTTCCCAACAATTACCTGGGCAATCCAAAACGTACCTCCCGCATTTGAGCTTGGCTTTGTGCCGTTCCCAATAGGCCCCGACAATACAACTGGAAGCACATGGCTTGCAGGCTTTAAGCAAGGCATGGGCGTAACCGTTGGTACTTCCTGGGACGTAGGCGACATTCTTATTCTTATAGAGGAGCTTCACTCATGGCCTGGCGACGATACCGACATTCTATATGAATCTGGTCAAATCGAGTGGATGCGTGAGCAGTTCCCCACAGAGGGCGACGTACAACGCGCTATTATCTCTGGTCTTACCAGACGTACAGACGTAGGCCGCGCGATTGAGGGCTATTACTGGGTACTTGGTGATTTTGCTTCGCACTTCTGGCTGCATGAGATGGACGTATTGCAGGCGGTAGAGCATCACCGTAATGAACGGCAGGAGATGTTGGATATAAGATTCAAGAGATAAGGGGCATAGCCCCTTTCCTCCGCTATACTGTGGTCGGCGTGCGGTGTTGTCTACGACAACACCTTACTGCCTGCTTGGTGGGAATATCGTCACGAGCCTTTGTATAGCTTTAGAGGAAACAGAAAAACGCCGCTTATGTGGCGTTTTTTTGTTGATTGGGGTGTTTTCGTGACGGTATTTTAATCGCGTTGATGTTTTGTAAAGAATTATGGAACGCGGATTTACGCGGATTTAACGGATTTTCGCGGATTCTATCTGGCGTGGTTATTAAAATCTGTTTAATTAAAAATTCACGTAATTTATGTTTCGTTAGTTTTAATGAACGCACGAACGAATCCGCGTAATCCGTGAAAATCCGTGTTCCATTGCTTTTAAATCCGTGTTGTATTGCCTTTAAATCTGCGTTCTGTAAATCATTTGTTAAACCACTGGGAGCTTGCAGGTTCTTGTAGGGGGCGGACTTGTCCGCCCCGAGGTACGCACGTTCTACAATTCGAGGCGGATACCGTCCATTAACGCAGAGCGAGGTAACCTCGGGACGGATAAATCCGTCCCCTACAAAAACCTGCAAATCCCCCACAACAAACGCAATATTTAAATACCCATAACAACGCAATATTTTAATCCTCACGACAATCGCAATATTTTAATCTGCGTTTCTTTCCTGCTGTGCCACGCTCCCTCTGTGCCTCTGTGTGAAAATCTTTTTGACAAATAAAAAAACTTGGGTAGAGTGTAGAACGCGTTTTTTTGGTTTAAAAGAATTTTTCACACAGAGGCACAGAGGGAGCGAGGCACAGCAGACAATAGATGTGGAGTTAAAGACAATTAAACACGGATTTAGCGGATTTACGCAGATTCACGCGGATTTTTTCGAGGTTCAATCCGCATGAAGTTGGAACGCAGGCTATACGGATTATTTTCCCACGAACGAATCCGCGTAATCCGTGAAAATCCGTTAAATCCGTGTTCCAATAAAAAAACCTCGTCCGATTTGAAATCGAGCGAGGTTTTGTAAATTTTCCCAAGAACGAATCCGCGAGAATCCGCCAAATCCGCGAAAATCCGCGTTCCATGCCCTCTATAAAGGCTCGTGACGACATTTCCACCACAGTACAGCGGTGAAAAGGGGCTATGCCCCCTCGTGACGACATTCCCACCAAGTTGATGTTTTGCGTTAAAACGCAAAACATCAACGAACACAGCGGTGAAAAAGGGGGCTACGCCCACCTCACAACGCCAAAATCACCCCACCACGATTAGCATACGTAGTAGTAATCCCACGACATTCAATAATCACAATATCCCTCGGCTTAAAGTGTGCAAGCAACGCTTCCTTGGTCGCTAACGCTTTTTCGTAGGCTTGTACGTGTGTAATCCCGATTACGCGCTGTTCTATGTCGGATACCTCGGTTTCGATTAGCTTCATCATTCGCGCCAGCGCCTTGGGAAAGCCGCGCGATTTATCGACCATTTTTATTTGGCCGCCCTCCTCGGTGCAAACTGGCTTTATGTTAAGCACGGAGGCGACCTTTGCTACATAGGGGTTTACGCGCCCTGTTTTTACCAAATTGTCAAACTTGTCTAGGATAAAAAATGTACGCATGTTTTCGATGTAGGTATTGACCTGCTCCACGATTTCTGTCGCGCCTGTCCCTATTTTTGACAGCTCGGATATTTTCATGGCGATTACGCCCTCGGCGATTGCCGCCGAAAAGCTATCGAACACATGGATAAACTTCTTGCCGTATTCTTCCAAATACATGTCCTTTGCGGCGAGCGCGCTCTGGTAGGTCGCGCTTAGCTTACTGGAAAGCGTTACCACAAATACATTGTCGCCTAGCTTGAATTTTTCTGTAAATAGGCTCGGCGACGGCGCGGACGTTTTTACCGCAATGGGGCTTGCCTCCATGTGCGCGAGGTACTTATTTAGGTCGATATTGTCGTCGTCTACGTAAACTGTGTCCTCCACCTGTAGATTTAGTGGTACGCGAGAAAGCATACAGCCTTCGTGTTCTACAAGCTCCGCGGTGACATCGCAGCCGCTGTCTACTATTAAATGATTCATTGTATTCTCCTTTTTATGAGGGCTATGCCCCTATTTATTGCCGTTAATTAACAAGCCCTCATTAGTATCCACCGTCACAGGTATTCCGCTTTTCACAAAATCAGTAACTCGCACCTTGGCGCGAATCAGCGGAATATTTAACGCCTTAGCGACCGTTTCGGCGTGGCTAAAGTCCAGCTTTTCCCACGAGCCGATTACAATCGCGCTTGCTTGCTTTATACATTCGATTAGGGTATCGTCTGTTTTTGTACATACAAGCACCTCGCCCTTTTCAAAGGACGCTATTTCCTTTTTGTCGTCGCCTGTTATTACGCGGGTCACGCCGCTTACTAAGCCCTTGCCGTTGCCCTCGCCGCTGATGATTACGTCGCCCACGGTTAGCACGCGAATGGTGTTTGACGCGCCTGCCGAGCCTACGGGAACGCCTGCCAACGCAATCATAATGTCGCCGTTTTTGACAAGCCCCGACTTTATGGCAAGATTTTCCGCTATGTCAAAGACCTCGCTGTCCCCTTGGAACGGCTCGGCGGAAAGCATGGGTACACAGCCCCACGAAAGGTTAAGCTGACGGCACACAACAGGGTCATAGGTAACCGCCAAAATAGGACAGCTCGGACGGGAACGCGAAACCATACGCGCCGCGTAGCCAGTGTCCGTGACGGGCGTGATACACGCCGCGCCCATTTCCGCCGCCACATTAACGGCGGCGTAGCTTATTGCGTTTGTTACGTTTTTGGACAAATTTTCGTGCGTGGTGGCGTATCTTGCCTCGTAGTCGATTGTGCTTTCCGTTTTACGCGCAATCCGCACCATCATTTCTATGGATTCTACTGGATATTTACCGCCTGCCGTTTCGCCCGAGAGCATTACCACGTCTGTGCCGTCAAAAATGGCGTTGGCTACGTCTGAAGCCTCGGCGCGTGTGGGGCGCGGGTTGTTTACCATGGATTCTAGCATATGCGTGGCAGTGACAACTGGCTTGCCTGCCATGATACAGCTACAGATTAGGTCTTTTTGCACAATGGGTACTTCCTCGGGCGAAATTTCCACGCCAAGGTCGCCGCGCGCAACCATAATAGCATCAACCACGTCCAAAATGCTAGAAATATTGTCTACGCCGTCGCGAGATTCGATTTTTGCCATGATTTTTACGTGGTTGCCGTTGATGTCGTGCAGAACCTTGCGGATATTTGCTATATCCTGCGCAGTACGCACAAAGGACGCGGCTATCCAGTCTACGCCCTTTTTCACGCCAAAGGTGATGTCCTCGATGTCCTTTTCGGTAAGCGAGGGCAGGTCTACATACACATCTGGAATGTTTATTCCCTTGCGATGTCCCAAGAAGCCTGAATTGATTAGTACACATTTTACGTCATTGCCGCTTATTTCCTTTACGTGCATTTCGATAAGCCCATCATCAATAAGTACGCGGTTGCCTATTTTCAAATCACGCGGCAGGTTTTCGTACGTTACGGCTACGCGCGTATTGTCGCCCACTATGTCGTCCGTGGTAAGCGTAAACTCCGCGCCCTGCTCCAAATAAATCCTGTCGGTATCAAAGGTTTTTGTCCGAATTTCCGGCCCCTTTGTGTCCAAAATCAAGGTGACTGGTTTGTCCAGCTCCTCCCGCGCGGCAATTACGTTGTCAATCAGCTTGCCATGAAATTCGTGGTCGCCGTGCGAGAAGTTGAACCTCGCGCCGTTCATTCCTGCGGCAATCATTTTCCTAATCGTGTCCAGCTCACAGCTAGCAGGCCCGATTGTCGCAATAATCTTGGTTTTCCGCGTAAACATAAAATCTCCCCTTTGGGTTGGATAGGTTTAATATGTCTAATATACATTATGTTATGTGATTATACCATAGTTTACTATTTTGGTGGGGATAAAAAAATAGTTTGATGGGTTTTAAGTGCGTTGGGGTGAAGATTTTACGGATTTAAAAAATTATGGAACGCGGATTTACGCGGATTTAGCGGATTTACGCGGATTTTTTCTCGTGTTAATAAAAACTAACGGAACGCCGATTACGTGGATTTTTAATTTAGCGGATTTAAAAAAACACGCCAGATAAAATCCGCGAAAATCCGCTAAATCCGCGTAAATCCGCGTTCCATGCCTTTAAAAAATCCGCGTTCGAGCCGCCTTTTTTATCACATACCCCCAAGCCACCACTGCCCCACCCAAAAACAAAATCATCAACACGCTATACACCGTCATATCCCCAACCCCAGTAACAGGAAAGCAAGTATGAGGATAGCTACCGCACCATTCACAAAAATACTTCGCCCATATCCACTGCTCGGCGGCGTTTCTGCTGTCATTGGTACTCAAATATTCCCACAGCTCGGCGGACGTAAGCGTGTCGTCATTACCCACGGTACGCCAGTCGCCGCCGTTTTCGGGGGAAATATCGGGCAGGGAATTGTCGCCGCGACTTATAAATTTTTCGCCAAAGGTAATGCTTATTAAGTCGCTCGTACCGTAAAACATCTCCGACATATCCGTAACATTGCCTGTGTCAAAGCCCGACAAGTCAAGGGTGGTTAGACCGCTCGCACCGAAAAACATGCTATCCATGTACATAACATTGCTTGTGTCAAAGCTCGACAAGTCAAGGGTGGTTAGACCGCTCGCATCGCCAAACATACCCGACATACCCATAACATTGCGTGTGTCGAAGTCTGATAAATCAAGGGTGGTTAGACCGCTCGCACCGTAAAACATACCCCACATATCCGTAACATTGCTTGTGTTCCATTTAGACAAGTCAAGGGTGGTTAGACCGCTCGCACCGAAAAACATACTCCACATATCCGTAACCTTGCTTGTGTTCCATTTAGATAAGTCAAGGGTGGTTAGCCCGCTCGCCTCTCTAAACATGCTATTCATGGACACAACATTTCTTGTGTCAAAGCCCGACAAGTCAAGGGCGGTTAGACCGCTCGCCTCGCAAAACATACCCCCCATCTCCGTAACCTTGCCTGTGTCAAAGTCTGACAAGTCAAGGGTGGTTAGACCTCTCGCACCGTAAAACATACCCGACATATCCATAACATTGCGTGTGTCGAAGTCTGATAAGTCAAGGGTGGTTAGACCGCTCGCACCGTTAAACATACCCCCCATATTTGTAACATTGCTTGTGTCGAAGTCTGACAAGTCAAGGGTGGTTAGCCCGTTCGCACCGCTAAACATGCTATCCATGTACATAACATTGCTTGTGTCAAAGCTCGACAAGTCAAGGGTGGTTAGACCGCTCGCACCGTAAAACATAACCCCCATATCCGTAACCCTGCTTGTGTCAAAAAAGCCCAAGCCCTCAATTTCTGTTACATTATATAAGTTGCTGAATAGATACTGTAGGCTTTCCCCCGCAGTAATCGGGGCAGTGAAGCTAATATGTGTGATGTCGTCTGCGTAATCGTCCCACGGACTGACCCAGTCGTAATTGTTAATATATCCACCGCCCACCACTAGCTCGCCGCAGTCGAATAACTGCCATTCCGCGCCTGTGCCTAGTGTCGGGTGGTCGGAAAATTTGTCATTAGCCGAAAGCTCCTCGCCGCAGTAGGGGCATGTGTCTACGCACTCGCAGGGGTATTTTTCGCACACCTCGCAACATTCGCATGGGTCTAGCTCGCACACCTCGCAGGGGCAGATACATGGGAATTGCTCGCACTCGGGGCAAAGGGCAGCCGCCCATGTGAATTGCTCGGCGGTGTTTCTGCTATCGTTTGTACGCAAATATTCCCATAGCTCGTCAGACTGTAGCGTGGCGGAGCTTCCCACCGTACGCCAGCCGTTGCCGTTTTGGGCGGAAACCTCGGGCAGGGAATTGTCGTCACGACTTATAAATTTTTCGCCAAAGGTAATGCTTTTTAAGTCGCTCGCACCTAAAAACATCTCCGACATATTCGTAACCTTGCCTGTGTCAAAGCCTGATAAGTCAAGGGAGATTAGACCGCTCGCACCGTAAAACATCTCCGACATATACATAACATTGCGTGTGTCGAAGTCTGATAAATCAAGGGAGATTAGACCGCTCGCGTCGCTAAACATACCAAACATATTCGTAACCTTGCTTGTGTCAAAGTCTGACAAGTCAAGGGTGATTAGACCGCTCGCACCGTAAAACATACCCGACATATCCATAACATTGCGTGTGTCGAAGTCTGATAAGTCAAGAGTGGTTAATCCGCTCGCACCGTTAAACATGAGCGCCATACTCGTAACCTTGCCTGTGTCAAAGCCCGATAAGTCAAGGGTGGTTAGACCGCTCGCACCGCTAAACATGAACGACATATTCATAACATTGCCTGTGTCAAAGTCTGATAAGTCAAGGGTGGTTAGACCGCTTGCACCGTAAAACATACTCGACATATTCGCAACATTGCCTGTGTCAAAGTCTGATAAATCAAGGGTGGCTAGACCGCTCGCACCGCCAAACATACCAAACATACTCGTAACATTGCTTGTGTCGAAGCCTAACAAGTCAAGAGTGGTTAATCCGCTCGCACCGCCAAACATGAACGACATATCCATAACATTGCCTGTGTCAAAGCTCGACAAGTCAAGGGTGGTTAGACCGCTCGCATCGCTAAACATGCTAGCCATGTACATAACATTGCTTGTGTCAAAGCTCGACAAGTCAAGGGTAGTTAGACCGCTCGCACCGTAAAACATATCCACCATATTCGTAACCTTGCTTGTGTCAAAAAAGCCCAAGCCCTCAATTTCTGTTACATTATATAATTCAAAGAATAGGCTCGCTAGGCTTTCCCCCGCAGTAATCGGGGCAGTGAAGCTAATATATGTGATGTCGTCTTCGTAATCGCCCCACGGACTGAACCAGTCGGTATTATTGATATACCCACCGCCGACCACTAGCTCCCCACACTCGTATAACCGCCATTCCGCGCCTGTGCCTAGTGTCGAGTGGTCGGGGAATTTGTCGTTAGCCGAAAGCTCCGCGCCGCAGTAGGGGCATGTGTCTACGCACTCGCAGGGGTATTTTTCGCACTCGGGGCAACATTCGCATGGGTCTAACTCGCACACCTCGCAGGGGCAGATACAGGGGTACTGCTCGCACTTGGGGCATGGCTCGCAGATACATGGGAATTGCTCGCACTCGGGGCAAAAATCAATCGCCCACACCCATTGTTCGGCGGTGTTTCTGCTATCGTTTGTACTCAAATATTCCCACAGCTCGTCAGACTGTAGCGTGGCGGAGCTTCCCACCGTACGCCAGCCGTTGCCGTTTTCGGGGGAAACCTCGGACAGAGAATTGTCGTCACGACTTATAAATTTTTCGCCAAAGGTAATGCTTTTTAAGTCGCTCGTACCTAAAAACATCATATCCATACTCATAACATTTCCTGTGTCAAAGCCCGACAAGTCAAGGGACGTTAGACCGCTCGCACCGCCAAACATACCATACATACTCGTAACATTGCTTGTGTTCCATTTAGATAAGTCAAGGGAGGTTAGACCGCTCGCATCGTAAAACATACCCCCCATATACGTAACATTGCGTGTGTCAAAGCCCGACACATCAAGGGTGGTTAGACCGCTCGCACCGCCAAACATACCCCACATATCCGTAACATTGCCTGTGTCAAAGCCTGATAAGTCAAGGGACGTTAGACCGCTCGCACCGAAAAACATACCCGACATATCCATAACATTGCGTGTGTCGAAGTCTGATAAATCAAGGGTGGTTAGACCGCTCGCACCGAAAAACATACCATACATATCCGTAACATTTTTTGTGTCGAAGTCTGATAAATCAAGGGAGGTTAGACCGCTCGCATCGTAAAACATACCCCCCATATCCGTAACATTGCTTGTGTCAAAGCTCGACAAGTCAAGGGTGGTTAGACCGCTCGCACCGTTAAACATGCTATCCATGTACATAACATTGCTTGTGTCAAAGCCCGACAAGTCAAGGGTGGTTAGACTGCTCGCGCCGTAAAACATACCATACATATCCGTAACCTTGCTTGTGTCAAAGCCCGACACATCAAGGGTGGTTAGACCGCTTGCATCGCAAAACATGAACGCCATATCCGTAACCTTGCTTGTGTCAAAGTCTGACAAGTCAAGGGTGGTTAGACCGCTCGCACCGAAAAACATACCCCACATATCCGTAACATTGCTTGTGTTCCATTTAGATAAATCAAGGGTGGCTAGACCGCTCGCACCGTTAAACATACTCCCCATATCCGTAACATTGCGTGTGTCGAAGTCTGATAAATCAAGGGTGGTTAGACCGCTCGCACTTTCAAACATACCCCACATACTCGTAACATTGCTTGTGTCAAAGCTCGACAAGTCAAGGGTGGTTAGACCGCTCGCATCGCTAAACATGTTATTCATGTACATAACATTGCTTGTGTCAAAGTCTGACAAGTCAAGGGTGGTTAGACCGCTTGCACCGCCAAACATGACCGACATATCCGTAACATTGCTTGTGTCAAAGTCTGATAAGTCAAGGGCGGTTAGACCGCTCGCACCGCCAAACATACCATACATACTCGTAACATTGCTTGTGTCAAAGCTCGACAAGTCAAGGG
>Ga0099364_10000228_pt1 | contig 92534 bp, 129 predicted proteins | sample TergutTh196P3_FD_73070 | JGI IMG/M metagenome (GOLD analysis project Ga0099364, IMG submission 73070) | Microcerotermes parvus P3 segment gut microbial communities from Pointe-Noire, Republic of the Congo - Th196 P3 | ecosystem: Host-associated > Arthropoda: Insects > Digestive system > Gut ...
TTAATTCCAACTTTGGAAAGCTCATCTCTAATTATTGATGCAATATCATTCATAACCGTGCTGTCGCTCCTTATTGTAAGATCAAATTCTACACGGCGGTTTTGACTGTCGCGCATTCTTCCAAAAATATCCTGCCTAAACCCAATAGAGTAGAGCAGCTCTAATGCCCGTTCAGTGTCGTAAAGATATACATTTGTGATATTCGGATTGTAATAAGGATTAGGCTCAGGAAAAATATTTAATTTAGGTTCGGCAAGCCCTCTGTAAACTTGCGTATTTAATCTATCGCGGTTTAAAAGACAGCTCATTGCCTGGCGGAATTCTTTTTGCGTAAACCACTCATATTGGGGCTTATGTTTGTTTATAGGATTTTGGTTAAATGTCCAAAAGGAAGAGCTAAGAGAACCCTCTGCGTTAAAGACGGTGTAATCTCCTGCATCGTTATATATAAGAGTATTTATATCTTCAGGGCGAAGCGAATAAGATTCAAGTTCTCCTCTGGTAAAAAGCAAAACTTGAGTATTTTCATCAGGGATTATACGGACAATATTTTCTTCTATGTAGGGAAAAGATGTACCGCCGGAATCCTTTCTCCAATAATTGGGGTTTCTTTTAAAAACAAGCCTTTGACCGGGAGTGTATTCCGTTAAAAACCACCTTCCCATGCTTGGCATTGAGGCAGGGTCTGTTGACACATTGTAAATATTTCTTATTGCGTTGTTCCGTTCAGTTAAAATATTTGCCCTTTCTTCATCATTTTCAGCCGCTTCCAATCTTGTATCAAATTGTCTTTTCATTGGTAAATAAACATGCATGGGACCAAAATCCATATTGGTTGTAAGTTCAGGTTCTGCAATAATAATTGGAAAATTAAACGCAAAGCGCAAAGAATCTATTTTTGTAATTGTTATTCGCTCTTCTGTTCCGTCAGGCATGGTTAAAAATTGCCCGTAGTAGCCGGAGCTTTGAAATGATTCGTCTCCTTCAATTTCATTATACCAAAAAATAACATCATCGCTTGTAATTTTCTCTTTTCTTGCGGAATTGTAATAGCTCCAGTAAAGATCATCGCGCAGGGTATAAATTACCTGCATGGTATTGTTTTGTTCGTTTACAATAATTCTTGCAGATGCGGCATTCGGAATCCATTTGCGGTTATAATAATCGTAATCTAAAAGTGAATCTAACATGCTGGAGACAACCGCGCTTGTAGAAGAATCCTGTTCCGCAACAAGATGGTTAAAACTTTTTGGATCATCCCTCATTACGGAAAGCCATGTTCCGCCTATTCTTCCGGGAAGGAAATTTTCGCCCCTTAACGGTTTGCTTACGGTTCTTTCAAGAAGCTCGGCAACACCCCTTGCGCCCATAGCTTCAAATTCTTCAAGAGAGAACTCTTCATCCCGTGTGCAAGAAAACGAAAGAAGCGCTGCCGATAAAAGTACTGCAATAACTATTCTCATATTACTATTCCAATCCTTGTTTTAGATCATCCAGTATATCATCAATATGCTCTGTTCCTATGCTAAGCCTTATGGTATTCGGCTTAATGCCGCTCTCTAAAAGCTCGCTTTCCGACATTTGGGAATGTGTAGTTGATGCAGGATGAATTACCAATGATTTTACATCGGCAACATTTGCCAAAAGCGAAAACAATTTTAGCTTTTCTGTAAAAACTTTTGCTTTTTCCGCATTGCCCTTAATTTCAAATGTAAAGATTGAGCCTGCTCCTTTTGGAAAATATTTTTTATACAAAGAATTCTGTTTATGACCGGGCAGGGAAGGGTGGTTTACATTTTCTACCTGAGGGTGGCTTTTTAAAAAATCGACTACTTTAAGAGCGTTTTCAACATGGCGTTCCACACGCAAGGAAAGGGTTTCCAATCCCTGTAAAAAGATAAACGCGTTGAAAGGGGAAAGACAGGCGCCTGTGTCACGGAGCAGGGTAGTGCGGGCTTTAATTATGTAGGCAAGATTTTTTGCAACATCGGTAAAAACCGCGCCATGATAGCTTGGGTTTGGTTTTGAAAGACCGGGGAACTTGTCATTTTGCGCCCAGTCAAATTTACCGCCGTCTATAATTACACCGCCAATGCTTGTACCGTGCCCGCCTATAAATTTTGTTGCGGAATGAACGACAATATCCACACCCAATTCTATCGGCCTTAAAAGGTATGAGGTTGCAAATGTATTGTCCACAATTACGGGGATTCCGTTTTTATGGGCAATAGCACAGACTGCTTCTATATCAACAATACTGCAATTCGGGTTGCCCAATGTTTCAAAAAAGATCGCCTTTGTATTTGGTTTTATCGCTTTTTCAAAATTGGCAGGATCGCTTCCGTCAACAAATGTAAATTCAACTCCCATATCTTCAAAAGTATGGGCAAAAAGGTTGTAAGTTCCGCCGTAAATTTGAATATCCGCAACTATATGGTCGCCTGTTCGGGTTATGTTTTGAATAGCCACGGTAGAGGCGGCCTGCCCGGATGCCAGCGCAAGGGCGGCAGCTCCGCCTTCCAAAGCGGTCATTCGCTGTTCAAAAACATCCCAAGTGGGGTTCATAATACGAGTGTATATATTTCCGCTTTCAGTTAGGGCAAAACGGTCTGCCGCTGATTTTGAGCTTGGAAATACATAAGAAGAAGTTTGATAAATAGGCACAGCCCTTGAGTCGGTAGCCGGATCGGGTTTTTCCTGTCCGGCATGAACTTGAAGAGTCTCAAATTTGTAATTTTTCATTGTTTTCTCCTGATTGTATTATATACAAAAATGTGATTTTATTGTATAGTTATTTAAACGGGAAAAAAATGTTATATATAGGAATTGATGTAGGTTCAACTACCGTAAAAGCGGTAGTCATAAAACCCGAAGATAATAATATCATTTTTTCGCGGTATGAAAGGCACAATGCCTGTCAAAGTGAAAAAGTTCATGATTTTTTACAGGATATTTTTAAAGAATTCCCTAATGAAAAGTTCAAGGTGGCTTTTTGCGGCTCCGGCGGCAGGGTAATCGCCGAGCTTGTTCATGCCCCCTATATACAGGAAGTTGTAGCCAACTCTATAGCTGTCCGTGAATTTTATCCGCAGGCTCGTGTTGCTGTGGAATTGGGCGGACAGGACGCAAAGATTGTCTTTTTCTATCATGATGCCGCCAAAAACCGCCTTTTGGCAGGGGATATGCGCATGAACGGAAGCTGTGCGGGCGGCACAGGCGCTTTCATTGACGAAGTTGCTTCTCTTTTACGAACCCCTGTAGAAAAATTTGACGCGCTTGCCGCAAAGGGTACTCAAGTTTATGATATTTCCGGGCGCTGCGGTGTATTTGCAAAAACTGATATTCAGCCCCTTTTAAATCAAGGGGGGCTTTTAGAGGATATTGCCCTTTCTACTTTTCACGCGATTGCCAAGCAGACTATTGGGGGGCTGGCGCAGGGGTTGGAGATAAAGCCCCCCGTTGTTTTTGAAGGCGGTCCTCTTACCTTTAACCCTACCCTTATAAGGGTTTTTGCAGAAAGACTTGCCTTAAAAGAAAACGATATTATACTGCCGCCAAAAGCGGAATTGTTTATTGCATACGGAGCCGCTTTGTCTTTAATTTCAGGGATAGGGGAGCAGGCAGCCCATCAATTATTCTCACCGGAGGCGGCGCTTACCTCTTTATCAATGTACCGCGAAATAATAAGCGGCAGTACAGAAAACAAACCGTTAAGTTTTTTTAATAACGATGCGGAACGGGAAGAATTTATATCTCGTCATAAAATGCAGACAATCAAAAACGATGTATCTGAACTTGGTCTTAACAAGGGCGATACCCTGCGTGTTTATATGGGAATTGACGCGGGCTCAACAACAACCAAATTTGTCTTAATAGACGAAAACGAAAATGTAATAGACAGTTTTTACAGTCCGAACAAGGGTGAACCGTTAAAAGTAATAAAACAGGCTCTTTTGGATATGAACGCAAAATATCGCAATGCGGGAATAAAACTGGAAATAATCGCCCTGGGTACAACGGGTTACGGGGAACTGCTTTTTGACAAAGCATTGGGCGCGGATTTTCACACTGTGGAAACTGTGGCTCATGCCGCCGCCGCTCAAAAATATATTCCCGGCGTTAGTTTTATTTTGGATATTGGCGGACAGGATATGAAAGCTATAAATATTTCAAACGGCATTGTAACAAACATAACCGTTAACGAAGCCTGCTCTTCAGGCTGCGGTTCTTTTTTGGAAACATTTGCCGAAACTTTGAATATACCCGTTAATAAAATAGCACAGGCCGCTTTTAACTCAAAAAATCCTGCCCGCCTTGGAAGCCGCTGTACCGTTTTTATGAACAGTACTGTTATTACGGAACAGAAAAACGGCAAACAAGCGGATGACATAATGGCGGGCTTGTGCCGATCAATCGTTGAAAATGTTTTTACCAAAGTTGTAAGAATCTCCAATCCCGCACAGTTAGGCGATAAAATCGTAGTACAGGGCGGAACGCTTAAAAATGATGCTGTGCTTCGCGCATTTGAACAATACCTTGGCAAAAATATTGTTCGTGCTCCGTTCCCCGGAGAAATGGGGGCAATTGGAATTGCCCTTCTTGCAAAACGGGAAATTGCGGAAAATGGCTATACATCGCCGCATGGAACAAAAGACAAATCCCGTTTTATAGGCTTTGAAGAATTGGAAAATTTCAGCTATACCCAGGAAGCAAATTTAATCTGCCAATTTTGTGCGAATAATTGTAATCGTACATTGGTAAAGTTTTCCAACGGTCTTACATGGGTAACCGGAAACCGCTGTGAAAAAGGCGAGCTTGTAGGAGATTTAAAAGACCCTGAAACTAAAGAACAAATAAACAATATTTCAAAAATGATTAACGCGGTTCCCGATATGATAAAACTTCGTAATGAACTTTTATTTAAGGATTATGATTATTCACCGCTTTTACCTTCAAAAGATATTACGATAGGCATTCCCCGTGTCTTGGATTTTTGGAGGGATTTGCCTTTTTGGAAAGTGTTCTGGCAGTCGCTTGGCTATAAAATAAAAGTATCCGCTAAAAGCTCCCGAAAACTGTACGAAGATGGCTTGCAGTTTGTAGCTTCCGATACCGTCTGCTTCCCTGCAAAACTTGTTCACGGCCATATACAGGACTTAATTCAAAGTAAGGTTGACCGTATTTTTTTCCCGCAGATTAACCGGCTCCCCCCCGATAATCCCGAGCCAACAAGTACCTTTACCTGCCCTGTTTTAAAAGGTTATCCGTTATCTGTAAAATTTTCAAATAATCCGGAGGAAAAACACGGTATTCCGTTTGACACTCCAATTTGCCACTGGTTTTCTAAAAAAGACATGGAATATCAATTAACCAAATACATCAAAGAAACTTTTAATATTCCCAAAAAAACAACCCTTGCGGCTATTAAACAAGGAAATAAAGCACTGGAAATTTTTAACCGTACATTAACTGAAAACGGCGAAAAAATAATCAAAGATGTTGAACAAAAAGGAAGTTTTGCCGCTGTCATTGCGGGCCGTCATTATCAATATGACGAACATATAAATCATAATCTTTCCCGTTATTTTACAAGTATAGGAATTCCTGTTCTTACTCTAGATTCTCTTCCAAATATTAAAAAAGTAAAATTGGATAAATCAAGAATAGAAATTACAAATAATAATCACGCGCGGCTGTTAGCGGGGGCTATTATTGCGGCGGAACATCCTGCTCTGGAATTCGTTGATATTTTCAGCTTTGGATGCGGGCATGACGCTTTGTATTCCGATGAAATCGTAAGAATTATGAATGATATCAGCGGCAAGTCTCCGCTTATTTTAAAAATGGATGAAAGCGAAATAGCGGGTCCTCTTAGAATAAGAGTTCGTTCTTTTATTGAAACCGTTATTAACCGCCGTAAAAAAGAAACACTTAACATAAAAAAATTGCCTGACCCGTATCCTGTTAAACTTACAAAAAAAGACAAGGATAAAATTTTATTAATCCCGAATGTTACAAAAGCTTTTTGTTTAATTCTCAGCTCGGCTTTGAAAAAAGACGGGTATCGTGCGGAGCCGCTGCCAATGGGCGGTCTTGAGGCTATCGCAATGGGTAAAAAATTCGTTCATAACGATATGTGTCTGCCGGCACAAATTGTAATAGGCGAGGCAATACTTGCCTTGCAAAGCGGAAAATATGATCTTAATAATACGGCTGTAGGAACGGCAAAAGCTCTTTGTGACTGCCGCCTTGCCAATTATTTGCCGCTTACAAGAAAAGCTTTGGACGAAGCGGGTTTTCCCCAAGTACCGATTATTTCTACGGATATGATCGATTCAAAAAATGCGCATCCCGGAATTAAATTTACAATGATAACTTACGCGAATACCGTATGGGGTTTAATACAAGCCGACTCTCTTGAATTCTTACGCAGAAAAATTCGCCCTTATGAACTTGAAAAAGGAGAAACAGACCGTATTACCGAAAACGCTTTTGTAGAAATAGCCAAAGGTATAGCAAAGGGCGGAATACCCGGTTCGTTAAAGCCGTTTAAAAAAGCGATAAATGATATGTGTAATATTCGCTATGACCGTTCAAAATTAAGGGAGCAGGTTCTTTGTCAGGGGGAATATTTGTTAACCTTCCACCCGGGATCGAATCAGGAAATTGAAAAGTACCTGGAAAAAAACGGCATGGAAGTTATCTTTCCAAGAATGTACGGAATTTACCGTCATTTATTTTTGCAGCATACAATATCGGAAATGAAAGAATTTAAAGTAAAGCATAAACTATACGATAAATTATTCGCCCAGGGTGGAAATTTATTTATGAATTTTGCCGCAAAATATATCGATAAAATAGCTTCCAAGCATCCTTTGTACGAAAAAGATTTATCGCTGGAACAAAAAGCAAAATATTCTGACAATATTATGCACCATTCTATTTTATCCGGCGAATCCTATTTAATTTCCGCGGACATTCTTCATTATGCCGAAAAAGGTGTTCGTTCTTTTGTAATACTGCAGCCTTTCGGCTGTCTTCCCAATCATATCTGCGGCAGGGGTGTTATAAAGAAAATTAAAGAAGAACACCCCTATATTCAAATTTTACCCCTGGACTACGACCCCGATGTCAGCTTTGCCAATATCGAAAACAGGCTTCAAATGCTGATCATGAACTCAAGAAGTCTTAAAAAGGCGGGGTAACCACGCCTATATTAACCCCTCTAGTCAAGAAATATTAAAGATAATATAATACCCATATATTGAGGTATATATGAAAAAAGCGGGAATTTTGATGGGGAGCGACAGCGACTTGCCGGCACTGGAGCCTTTGTTTAAAAGATTAAAAGAATTCGGCATTCCGTACGAGGCTCATGTTATGAGTGCTCACCGTACTCCTGCTCTTGCCTGCGAATTTGCGTCAAATGCCCGTAAAAACGGCTTTGGGGTGATTATAGCGGCGGCAGGGAAGGCTGCCCACCTTGCAGGTGTAGCTGCGGCGCATACCACGCTCCCTGTTATTGGAATTCCTGTAAAAGCTTCCTTGGACGGTTTAGATGCGCTTCTTTCCACGGTACAGATGCCGGCAGGTATTCCCGTAGCTACCGTTGCCATAGACGGAGCCGATAACGCAGGTATTCTTGCGGCGCAGATTATCTCGCTGGTTGACCCTTCAATAGCAGAAAAGCTGGAGAAGTTTAAAAAAGATATGGTAGAACAAGTTACAGCAAAAGATAAAAAGCTGCAGGAGAAATTAAATAAAAATGAATTTTAATCAAAGTTACAGCGAAAGTTACAAAAAGGCAGGGGTAGATGTAACTGCCGGTTATAGAGCAATTGAACTTATTAAAAATCATGTACAACGAACAAAAATACCCGGCGTACTGGAAGATATTGGCGGCTTTGGCGGACTCTTTGCTTTGCCAAAAAGCGGAGAAAGCGAACCTGTGCTTGTTTCCGGTACAGACGGAGTTGGAACAAAATTAAAACTGGCATTTGTCTTAAACAAGCACGATACAATAGGAATTGACTGTGTCGCCATGTGCGTAAACGATATTATTTGTGCCGGAGCAAAACCGCTTTTCTTTTTGGATTATCTTGCTATGGGGAAAAATATTCCTGAAAAAGTAGAACAAATTGTAAGTGGTGTGGTGGAAGGCTGCGTACAGGCAGGCTGTGCGCTTATTGGCGGAGAAACTGCCGAAATGCCCGGCTTTTATCCCGAGAACGAATATGACTTGGCAGGTTTCTGCACAGGCATTGTTGAAAAATCAAAAATACCGGATAAAAATAATGTAAAGCCGGGGGATGTTATAATCGGCATTGCTTCATCAGGCATTCATTCAAATGGATTTTCATTAGTTAGAAAGATTTTTGATTTAGATGATAACGAAAGAATCCTGGAAAGATATTTTTCCGAACTTGGTAAAACTTTGGGAGAAGAACTGCTTACTCCTACCAGAATTTATGTAAAAAATGTTTTGGAGCTTATGGAAAAAGTGCCTGTAAAATCTTTATGCCATATAACAGGCGGCGGTTTTTATGAAAATATACCAAGGGCATTTGGAAATGGAATTGGTGCTGTTATAAATAAAAAATCATTAAACATTCCGATTATTTTTGAAATTATACAAAAAGGAGGTTCCATACCTGAACGGGATATGTTTAATACTTACAATATGGGAACGGGAATGTGCGTTGTTACGGCTCCTGAAACCGCAGACGAAACAGTGCGGATTTTAAAGGAGAGCGGAGAAGCGGCGGTAATAATTGGAGAAATTAAATCCGATATTAACGGGATAATTATTGAATGAAAGTTTTAATTGTTGGCTCTGGCGGGCGGGAGCATGCTATTGTAAAAGCGTTAAAGAAGAGCCCGAAAATTTCTAAAATTTATGCCGCTCCGGGTAATGGCGGAATATCCTGCGACGCTGAATGTGTTCCAATCAAAGCTGCGGACATTCGGTCTATGACGGAATTTGCGGTAAAAAACAAAGTTGATTATGTTGTAGTAGCTCCCGACGATCCTCTTGCTCTTGGTATGGTTGATGCCTTGGAAGCAGAGAGGATTCGTTGTTTTGGTCCGAATAAATCCGCCGCCCGTATAGAAAGCAGTAAAATATTTGCCAAAGACCTTATGAAAAAATACGGTATTCCAACTGCCGCTTACGAATCGTTTTCGGCTGCTGACGAAGCGCAGGACTATATTTGTTCCAATAAAGTAAAATTTCCGCTGGTAATTAAAGCAGACGGGCTTGCTCTTGGAAAAGGGGTAATTATAGCGAATGACAAACCTCAAGCTATGGAAACAATAATCGATTTAATGATGAATAAAAGGTTCGGCGAAAGCGGTAAAAGCATAGTTGTCGAGGAATTTTTAACAGGGCCCGAAGTTTCTGTTTTGGCATTTACCGACGGAAAAACCGTAAAACCCATGATTTCTTCTATGGATCACAAGAAAGCTTTTGATAACAATACAGGTCCAAATACGGGAGGCATGGGGGTAATTGCGCCTAACCGCCATTATACAGATGAAATTGCGGAGCTTTGCGAAAAAACTATTTATATACCAACTATTAAAGCAATGAAAGAAAACGGATATCCTTTTAAAGGGTGTTTGTTTTTTGGTCTTATGCTTACAGAGCAGGGGCCAAAAGTAATCGAATATAACTGCCGATTTGGAGACCCTGAAGCCCAGGCTGTTCTTTCCCTTTTGGAAACGGATTTATTTGACATTATGACGGCAGTTACGGATGAAAAGCTGGATAGTATCGATATTAAATGGAAAAATCAACATGCTGCCTGTATTATTCTTTCTTCGGGCGGGTATCCTTCTTCTTACAAAACAGGCTTTGAAATTATCGGTTTAAACCCTAATGGCGGGGCAGAGGACTGTATTGTTTATCATTCGGGAACAGAGTATAAAAACGGCAAATTTTTCACTGCCGGAGGCCGTGTTTTGGGGGTAACAGGGATAGGTTTAACCTTAAAAGATACCTGTGAAAAAGCCTATAAATCGGCCCAAAATATCAAATTTGAAGCAAAACATTACCGAAATGATATAGGCAAGTATTGACAATTATAAAATATGAAGTATCATTATAATATGAAATATAACAGTAAAATTATTATTTGTTTGTTTTTATTCCTTTTGGTATTTAGCTATGCTTCCGCGCAGGAGGAATATAACCCTTGGGCGTTAAGATATTTAAAGCAGAGTATCGAGGCATTGGTTAACGGCGATTATGATGAAGTTATTGTACAATCCAATCTTGTTTTACGAATAGACCCAAATTCATCGGTTTCATATACAATAAGAGCCAGGGCGTATTTTGAAAAGGACGATATGGAAAGAGCCATAGCAGACTGTAATCAGGCTATACGGCTGGACAGAAACAATCTTAGCGCTTATTCCCTGCGTGCCCATGCCTATGCAAGAACAGGCGGATTGGAAAGGGCAATTTCAGACTGGCAGGCTATGCTAAGAATTGACCCAAACAATGAAACTGCCCGTCAAAACATTGAAATTGCCATAAATAACCGTTAAAAAGCGCTGTTTTTTGTATTTACTATTGAAAAATCCTTAAAAGTTCACTATACTTAAAATATCCATGAAAGATGAGCCTTTTTATTCAACAGGTCTTAAATTTTCATGCAAACGCTGTTCTTCATGCTGCCGATATGATGCAGGATATGTGTATTTATCGGAAAATGACCTTAAAAAGCTTGTTTCCTGTATGGAAATGGATAGAGACAGTTTTATTGGAGTCTATTGCCGCTGGGTAAAAGATTGGAAAGGAAGATTAATTCTGTCATTAAAGGAGAAATCAAACTCGGACTGCGTTTTTTGGAATTCTGAAAATGGCTGTTTGGTTTATGAGTTTCGCCCTGTTCAATGCAGAAATTTTCCTTTTTGGGAATCTATTGTTTCTTCAAAAGAAAACTGGAATATGGCATCTAATGGCTGTCCGGGAATGAATTCCGGCGAACTATTTACAAAAGAGGCAATTAAAGGTTTAATTGAAATGAGTAAATTAGAACCTATTGTCTGCAAAGGGGGAAAGATATGAAGGTACATTTTTGGGGCGTACGAGGTTCAATCCCAACCCCTGCATCTCCTTCCCAAATAAAAAGAAAAATTTCCGCAATACTGGAACAAATAACCCCCGAAGATATTATTAACGCCGAAACAAGAGAAAAATTTTTAGCGTCTCTTCCTCCGTGGCTTTTTGGAACAGTAGGCGGAAATTCGCCGTGTGTCAGCGTAACTTTTGAAGATACCAACGATTGTATTGTTTTTGACTGCGGGTCGGGTATTCGTGATATGGGAACGGCTGTTATCTCGGAAAAAAGGAAAACAAACCATTACCATATTTTTCTTTCGCATTTTCATTGGGATCATATTCAAGGGCTGCCTTTCTTTGGACCTGCCTATAACCCGTCTAATAAAATTGATTTTTATTCACCAATACATGATTTAGAACGATACTTAAGAGGCCAAATGATTCAGCCTTACTTTCCTGTTAACCTGGATGTTATGGGTTCGGAAAAAACTTTTCACAAAATGGAAGGCGAGGTACAGGCTGCAGGAAGAAAAATTAACTTTAAAAAGATGAATCATCCGGGTGATTCTTACGCATATAGCGTAAATGAAAACGGCAAACGATTAATTTATGCCACAGATACGGAGCTTACGCCAAGCGATTTTCAAAAAACAAAGGAAAACAGCGCGTTTTTTAAAGATGCGGATGTAATTGTAATTGATTGTCAATATACATTGGGGGAAGCAATAGAAAAATATAATTGGGGACACAGCGCGTTCAGCCTTGCTGTTGACTTTGCCGCTAACTGGGGGATTAAACATATGATAATGTTTCACCATGATCCTACCTATGATGATCATAAACTATATGGTATTCTGCAATCCGCCCGCTGGTATTTGGAAAGAATGAATCTAAAGGGAATTAATTTAACCCTTGCTTGTGAAGGTTTGGAAATAACAATATAATGAGCAAAAAAAATATTTTTTACAAAATAATAGAATTTTTAACGGGAATAATAACTCTTATTCTAATTATAATTCCAATGTTTGGCATATTTTTTATGTATTTTAATAATCCCGGCAATGAGTACAATAAGATTGATTATACTGAAATTGACGGTATTAGAAGAAGAGACGACGGCGCTTTTTATTTTGAAGTAAGAAGAGGGGAAACGGCACAGTCTGTAGGAACAAGGCTTGAAAGGGCAGGTCTTATAAGATCAAGGTATTTTTGGAATATTATTGGCAGATTTGAAAAAGAATTTATTAAAAGCGGAACTTATAGGCTGGATATGCCAATGTCTCAAATTGAGATTTATCATCTTTTAGTATCCGGCAGGCAGACTTTACACAGGGTTACAATTCCCGAAGGCGTTACTCTCAGCAAAATGGCAAAAATACTTGAATACGAAGATATATGTACAGAAGAAGAATTCATGAATGCCGCAGCGGATCCTGAAATAATAAATGAATATAGAATTCCCGGAAGATCAATGGAAGGATATCTTTTTCCGGATACATATTTTTTTCCTTCCGGTTATTCTGCTAAAGAAGTTGTAAAAACAATGGCGGATAATTTTTTTAGAAGAATTGAAATTATAGATCCTTCTATAAAAGAATTAACCCCAAGGCAGCTGAATGAAAAAGTTATTATTGCATCCATTGTTGAAAGAGAGTATAGAATTCCCGAAGAAGCGGCAATAATGGCAGGCGTATTTTATAACCGTCTTGATATTAATATGGGGCTTCAATCATGCGCGACTGTTGAATATGTTATTACTGAAATATTAGGGCTTCCTCATCCGGGATTTATAACAGGTGCGGATTTAGAAGTTGATAACAGATACAATACTTATAAATGGTCAGGGCTTCCTCCGGGTCCGATTTCCGCGCCCGGTGCCATTGCCTTAAAAGCGGCTTTGTTCCCGGAAGAAACAAATTATTTTTATTTTCGTTTGGAAGATGAAGATACAGGAAGTCATATTTTTTCCAGAACTAATGAAGAACATAACAGAGCCGGGCGTCTGTGGACTCCCCCCCGTTAGGTTGAATATATGGCTTTTATATCAAAGTCAACAATTCAGGAAGTTAATGCCCGCCTTGATGCTGTTTCTGTTGCGTCAGACTATGTTCGTATAGAAAAAAAATCAGGAAGATGGTGGGGAAAATGTCCTTTTCATGCGGGCGGTCAGGAAAAAACACCGTCTTTTAAAATTGATCCGGATTTAAAAACATATCACTGTTTTGGCTGTAACAAGGGAGGCAGCATAATCAGTTTTATAATGGAAATGGATAATCTGACATATCCTGAAGCAATAAAAAATTTAGCCCGGAAAATGGGAATTGAAATTGTTTATGAAGAAGGCTCTGATTATGAAGTTGAAGATACCGCTTTTAAAGAACAATTATATGAATTATACGAAAGAACTACAAAAACTTTTATTCACTTTTTAAAAGAAAAACCCGAAGGACAGGAGGCAGGGAAATACCTTGAGGAAAGAGGCATTAGCAATGAAATGATCGATTTATTTAAACTTGGTTACGCACCGCGAGACAGGGATTTTTTGCATAAATTTTTAAAACAAAAAGGTTATTCCGATGATTTCTTGGAAAAATCAGGTTTATTTTCCAGGAATTATAAAACAATTCCTCTTTTTTCGGGAAGGATTATATTCCCTATTACGGACAGACAGGGCAAGATTGCAGCTTTTGGCGGAAGGGCTTTGCCGGGAATTCTGCAAAGCGACGGCAAAGAACCCCCAAAATACATTAACTCTCCTGAAACCGAAATTTATAAAAAAGGACAAACCTTATATGCCATAGATACAGCTAAAGCAGAGATGAGAAAAACAAAAACTGTTGTTATTGCCGAAGGGAATGTTGATGTTATAGCTTTACATCAGGCGGGCGTTGCCAATGCTGTAGCTCCTCTTGGTACAGCTTTTACCGACGAACAGGCGTTTTGGCTGAGCCGCTGGGTAGAAAACGCGGTTTTAATTTTTGACAATGACGAAGCGGGGCAAAAGGCCGCTTTTAAAGCTATCCTTAATTGCCGTAAACACGGCATTTCCTGCTCCATTGTTAACCTTTCTAATGCCGTAAATGGTACAAATTTTAAGGATCCTGCCGATATTTTACAAAAATTCGGCCCCAAGATATTGAAAAACGCGATGGATTTTACTATATTTGACTTTGAGTACTTAATTAATCTTACCGGAAATAAAAACCGTATTAACCAGTATTTGTTTCCTTATGTGGATGTATTAAGCTCGGAAATTGGACGCGATGATTGTATCTCCCGAATTTCGGATGTTTTCCGTATAGACAAAAAAGCTGTTCAAATGGATTATAACGGCTGGAAAAAGAAGAATTATTCAAGGGAGACGCAGCCTCTGCAGGAAGAGGCGGCATTGCAGGTAAGAAGAAATTATGAACTTTTAACGCTTACAGTTGCGGCAGTAAATATGGAATTGTATTCTGAATTTCGTAAAGATGTTGAAATTAAGGAGATTGACGATCCTGCAGCAAAGGAACTTTTTATTGCTTTGGAAGAATGTTTTGCCCAAGGCGAAACCGGAATGGATTTTTTGCTTGCAAGAATTAAAGATGAATCTTTAAAAAACTTTATTATCAGCAATGGAGACACCATTGAGTTTAAGGGGAATAATGCCCGCCGTTTTTTGGAAGATGGAAAAAAAGAAATAAGAAAGAAAGGGATTTTAAAGAGGCTTACAGAAATTGGGCAGGAACTTAGAAGACTGGAAAAAAGTCCGGATGAGGGTAATATTGACGAGCTTTTGGAAGAAAAAATGGAACTTGATGAACAAATTAGAAACTATAAATAAGGAAAATAATTTATGTTAAAATTTGCCGTAAAGAAATTAAAAAAAACTTCTCCTCTTGTTAAATATTTCTACAAAAAGCCTGTAAACAGATTTTTATTTAAAATAAATAAAAAAGAAGAAGTAATTACAGAAAATGCCGAAATTAAAGCTTTTGATTTATCAACGGCGGATCCGTCAATTATAAAGCTGTTGGAATATACAAAAGTTAAAAAGACTCTTTCTTATGAAGAGTTATCCGATATTCTGCCGGAACATATTACAAATACCGACAAAATTGAACAGGTATTAGCGCTTTTAGAAGCGAATAATATTCAGCTTATAGAAGAAGACAGCTTAACAGAAGATACAGAACCCGATACAAAAAAAGAGCAGGGAAAAACTAAAAAGAAATCCTCGGATAATGACAAAGAATCATCTTTGGTGGACGATCCAATAAAGCTTTATTTGCGTGAAATAGGAAGGGAGCATCTTTTAAACGCGGAAAAAGAAATAGTATTATCCAAACAAATGGAAGAAGGCGAAAATATTGTAAAAAATGTAATTAAAAGATCGGGAATGATTATTCCTGAATTTTATAATATTACTCAGAAGGCATTTTCCAAAAAAGATATGCGTGAGCTTAATCTTTCAAAGAAAGAAATAACAGAACACATGACCGAGTACCGCAGATTAAATCAATATTACAAAGACACTTTAAAATCAATTCAATCCGATCTAAGAAATTACATGGAAAATAAAAGACAATTAATAGCAAGAGATATGGATTACATAGAAGATAAAGATTGTTCGGCTCTTAGAAAACGAATTATGAAGATCGTAAAAAATATACAGATACATCCGGATGAGATTCAGGATTTTTCTGATAAGTTTATTATTACCGCAAGAAAAATTAAAAAATATATTAAAGAACAGGAAAGACTGGAAAAACATTTAAAAATAAATTCCTTAAAGGAAATTCGTACTTTAGGACGATTCCTTACAATAAAAGAGGAAAGAGAAAAAATAGAAAAAGAACTTGGGCTTTCAGCAGACGAAATTAAAGAAAAAATAAGGCTTATTCAGGTAACGCAAAAAAAATTACGAACTTTAGAAGAAGAGTTTGAAGAACCAATCGAAAATATAAACCAAATGGCTTCTGAAATTTATCATGGCAGAGTAATGATGAAAAACGCAAAGGATAAATTAATAAGGGCTAATCTTCGTCTTGTTGTTTCAATAGCAAAAAAATATACAAACAGAGGGCTTCATTTCTTTGACATTGTACAGGAAGGAAACATTGGTTTAATAAAAGCTGTAGAAAAATTTGAGTATCAAAAGGGTTTTAAGTTTTCCACTTATGCAACATGGTGGATTAGGCAGGCTATAACCCGTTCAATATCGGATCAGGCAAGAACAATAAGGGTTCCTGTACACATGATTGAACAAATTAACAAGGTAGTAAGAGAATCCAGGCAGTTATTACAGTCTTTGGGCAGAGAACCAACGGATGAAGAAATTGCCGATAAATTAGGATGGACTGCGATTAGGGTAAAATCCGTTAAGAATGTGGCAAGAGAACCTATCAGTCTTGAAACACCCATTGGCGAAGAAGAAGATTCACTTTTAGGTGATTTTATCGAGGACAAGGATATTGAAAACCCTGCTAACCAAACAGCTTTTAAGGTGCTTCAGGAACAGTTGGGAGGCGTACTTTCAACACTACCGGCTAGAGAGCAGGAAGTACTAAAAATGCGTTTTGGGCTGGATGACGGTTATTCGCTTACCCTGGAAGAGGTAGGGTTGTATTTTAATGTTACCCGTGAAAGAATAAGGCAGATAGAGGCCAAAGCCCTGCGCCGCCTTAGACACCCAAAACGAAGCCGCCGTCTTAAAGACTATCTTGACCAATAATAAAAATTTTGATACTTTATACAGGGAGATAAAATGGTAACAGAAAACGATCTTGATAAACTGCGCTCTTTGCAGGAAATTATCTATGAAAAAATCGGGCTTGAAAAGAACATTCATGAAATACCCAAACTTTTGGGTACTCAGGAAGAGCTTTTAAACAGGCTTAAAAAGACCTTTATTGAAAAAAATCAGGACTATGAAAGGCTAAAATCGGAGGAAAATGAGCTTAAAAACAAGCTTTTTGAAGCTGAATCTGCCAGGGAAAAGTCCGAAAAGAACATGGATGCAGTCGCAACACAAAGGGAATATGAGGCCTTAGACAAGGAAATAAGGGATGCTTCCGAAAAAGAACAGCAATACCGCAAGGATTTACAGCATAGGGAAAGAATCCTGGCCGAGCTTGATGAGCAAATAAAACAGCAGACTGCCCTTATTGAACAGCAGGAAAGGGAACTTGAAGACCGCAGAAAAAAGATAGAAGCCGAAATTAATGATAAACAAAAGCAGATAGACAACCTTAGAAAGAAAGAGAATAAACTTACAGAGAACCTTGACCCTGAAATTGTCTTTAAATTTGAACGAATTATAAAAAATAAGATGGGTATGGGTATTGTAGCCATAAAGGGCAATGTATGTATGGGCTGTCACATGATCCTGCCGGTTCAGTTTGCCAATGAAGTCAGGATAGGCGAGGATTATATCTTTTGCCCATATTGTTCCCGTATTCTGTTCTTTGAAGAATCTGCCGAAGGTGAGGAAGATTTCTTTAATACCGAAGATACCGGGGCTCTTTCTGACCTGGACGATGACGAGGAAGAAGAAGAAATCGACGACGACGAAGGCGAGACCGAGAATAAAACAACCGTCGATTATGAATAATTGGATTTAGGCGATGAATCGGCTGCCGCTCTTAACCGCTTTTAACGGTTAGGGGAGGAAAGTCCGGGCTCCGCAGGGCGTGATGCCGGGTAATACCCGGGGTACTGTTCCCAAAGGAACAGTAAACAGACAGCGCAGCAGAAAATATACATCCAAATCCCTTTTTTTAGGGTTTGGGAATGGTGAAATGGCGGGGTAAGAGCCCACCTTAAAGGCGGTAACGCCTTTGAACGGCAAACCTCATCAGGAGCAAAGTTAAATATGTGGTTTATTATTGGTTTTAAGCCAATAATGACGGCTGCCCGCCGTATAACCACGGGTGGACTGCTAAAGATGGCTGGTAACAGTCATTTTAGACAGATGGCAGCCCTGTAAGTCTCTAAAGGACTTACGGACAGAATCCGGCTTATGATTCATCGCTTTTTTTTAAAATTTAAGAAAATTATAGCTTTTTATTGACACTTTTTGTAAATTTCTATAGAATTCTATAGAAATATGTTAAATAATAGGTCTGTGTCCAGGTATGGACGAAACATATATTTACTCAAAAAAATACGGGCAATTACAGCCGCTGCCGTTATAGTTTTGGCAGTTGTTGTTTCCATTTTTATTATTGTTCGTATAAATTCCGGCATAAGTAATGAAAAACGCGAACTTTTAAAAGCATGGAACGCAGGAGATTACGAATTATCATGTCAAATCAGCAGAAATGTACTTAACCAACGGCCTGTTGAATATTTTTTTTTAACAATGAATGGTTTTTCCGCGTACCAGCTTGGAATTTCACAAATAAATAATCAAAATACGCTCAGCTATATTGACGAAAGTATTTTTTCTTTACGAAAAGCAATGCTGCATAACGCGTCAAAAAATGATGCGCGAATTTATTATGTTCTTGGAAAAGCTTATGCGTACAAAGGAGCGGAATATTCGGATCTTGCAATTAAATATTTAAAAATTGCAGATAACATGTCTTATGATGCCGCCGATATTCCTGAATATTTAGGTCTTTCTTACGCGGCAAGCGGGGATTACCGTTCAAGTGTTGCCGCTTTTTCTTTAGCTTTCAGGCAAAATGAAAATCCGTCAGATAATTTATTGCTGTCAATCGCCCGGTCATACATATCATTAGACGAAAATGCTATGGCAATGGGGTATCTTATAAGGTGCATTGATTCTTCTCCTGATTCAAAATCAATTGTTTTAGCGCGTTTTCTTCTTGCTGAAATATATAAAAATTCAGGCGACTATGACGATGCCGAAGAACAGTATTTTGTAATTTTAAATGAAGGCGGTGAAAACGCAGAAGTTCGTTTTCAGTTAGGTGAATTATATAATTTGAAAGGTGATACAACAAGAGCTCGTTCAGAATGGAGAATTGCATATAGGCAGGATCCGGCTCATGCAGGAGCAAGAGCCCGTTTAAATATTTAGATTAAAAAGGAGAAAGAAAAAAATGTTTGGGAATATGTCATCAGATTTTGGAATTGATTTAGGAACTTGTAATACTCTAATATATATTAAAGGCAGGGGCATAGTGCTTAACGAGCCGTCTGTTGTTGCGGTAGAACGGGGAACAAAAAAAATCGTTGCCGTTGGCTCGGACGCAAAACGAATGCTTTGGAAGACACCTGAAAATATTATCGCTATAAGACCCATGAGAGACGGTGTTATTGCGGATATTGAATCCACAGAAAAAATGATCCGTTACTTTGTTTACCGCGTTTTCCCCCGTTATCGTTTTATAAAACCAAGAATGGTAATTGGCGTTCCTTCATGTATTACAGAAGTTGAAAGACGCGCAGTAGAAGAAAGTGCATATAAATCGGGAGCAAGGGAAGTTCATGTTATTGAAGAAAGCCTTGCCGCAGCCATTGGGGCGGATATTCCAATAAGAGAACCCGCAGGCCACATGATTTGCGATATTGGCGGCGGTACAACAGAAATATCAGTTATATCACTTGGAGGCATGGTTGTATCAAGCGCAATAAGAATTGGCGGAGACGAATTTGATGAATCGATTATTAAACATATAAAATCCGTACATAATCTTGTAATTGGCGAACAAATGGCGGAAAAATTAAAAATAGAAATAGGAAACGCTTCTCCTGACAGAACAATTGAAAAAATGGAAGTAAAGGGCAATGATTCCATTACAGGGCTTCCCCGCAGACTGGAAATTGATTCTGTAGAAGTCCGTGAAGCATTAAAAGATCCAATAACATCGGTAATTGATGAAATAAAAAATACTTTTGGAAAAACTCCGCCGGAACTTGCCGCAGATATAGTGGATCGCGGCATTGTAATGACAGGCGGCGGTTCTTTATTAAAAGGTCTTGATAAACTTATACAAAAAGAGACAGGCGTTCCTGCAATTATAGCGGAACAGCCTGAAAATTGTGTTGCCTTGGGAGCAGGAAAATATTTTGATTACTTAAAGGGCAATGATATAACCAATAATATTTATGACAGATTAAACGGTTAAGTTATGCGGCAGGGATTCTTTGGCGTGTTTTCAAAAAGAAGTCATAAAACACCGGGAGTACCAATAAACTCTACCGTTTATGTTTTTATATCTTTAACGCTTATTTCTATACTGCTTTTAATGGTTTCTTCAAGCAATGCTGTTTCTAATGTAAAAGACGCAGGGCTTTCCATGTTTTTTGGAGCAAGAAACGGTATTTATGAAATATCATCATTTTTTTCAAGAACGGTTCTTTCCATAAGTGAACTTTCTGAATTAAGAAAAGAACACGCAGAATTATTAAGCCAGCTTCAAAGATACGAAGAAATGGAAAGAAGCAGAGCGGAAATCATTCAGGAAAATTTTCTTTTAAGGGAACAGCTTGATTTTTCCACTACATTAAGATACAAAAGAATTCCCGCGCAAATTTCAGGCCGCGATCCTGATAATTTATTTTCTGCTTTGGTAATTAATAAGGGAAGTTCATCAGGAATTTCCAATAATATGGCAGTTGTAGCTTTGCAGGACGGCACTCAGGCTCTTGTGGGCAAGGTAATTCAAACAGGCGTATATGAAAGTCTTGTAATGCCGATTTTTAACACAAATTCTCAAGTTTCTGCGCGTTTTTTTGTTAAAAGATTTGAAGGTATTTTAGAAGGGCAGGGGGGAGCAGAAATTCCGTTATTAATGCGCTATATAACAAAAAGAGCAAGAAACGAAATAAACATAGGCGATGTTATTGTTACAAGCGGTATGGGAGGTATATTTCCGGCTGGTATAAATATAGGGCGGGTAAGCTCAATAAATGTTATTGAATATGAGACTACAATGGAAGCGGAAGTTACGCCAATGATTGATTTTTCAAGACTTGAATTTGTTTTTGTAATTGAAGCGGAAGAAGTGGATATAATTCCTGCCGTTAGTGAAATTCAAAATGGATTTAATATAGAAGAAGAAGCAGGATTTGTTTATGATTAAAACTACAATATCTACGGTTATACTTTGTACAATTGCAACAATTCTTGAATCTACAATTATTAATAAAATTGCGTTTTTAGGCGTTAAACCGGATTTAGCACTTTGTATTCTTGTTTATTCAGCTTATGTAAACGGAACAATGACTGGTCAGATTTCCGGTTTCTTTTCGGGTCTTTTAAGAGATTTAATATCATCGCCGCCTTTAGGATTAAATTCTCTTATTCGCACTTTAATTGGAGCAATTACAGGAATTTTTAAAGGCGCGCTGTTTCTTGATTACTTTTTTATGCCGGTATTTCTTTGTGCTGCTGCTACCATAATAAAAGCGGTTTTTTATTTATTTTTACGCCTTTTTTTAGGACAAGCAATACCATTTTATTCTTTTACAACTTCGTTATTTTGGATTGAAGTTGGTTTAAACGCCTTAAGCGCCCCATTATTATTTCTTATATTAAGACAGATTAAGTATATTTCACCAAAACGGAGGTAATATGCAGGAAAATCAGGGATTTAGATTATTAATTTTTAAAATATTGCTTGTTGCAATTTTTTGTATATATTCTGTAAGACTTTTTTCTATGCAAATACTTTCCGGCGACGCCTATAGAACAAGAGCACAGGAATTTTCCAGAAGAACATATAAAATCCCTACTCAAAGAGGGGAAATATATGATAGAAGTTTTACAGACCCTCTTGTAATAAACAGAGATACTTTTGCGGTAAATATTACCCCTGCGGAAATTCCAAGAAACCAAATGGATGTAATTTTTGAACTATTATCAAACATAATTGGAATTTCTACGGACGATATAAGGGCAAAGCTGCCAAGTCAGTATCTTCAATTATATCAGCCTGTAGAGATAGCGTCTAATGTATCTTTTTCTACAATAGCAGCCCTTGCAGAAAGAAAAAACAACCTTCCCGGAGTTTCATGGCAGACAAAGTTTATTCGAAATTACAGCGATGTAGGAAGTCTTTCCCATATTTTGGGTTATGTAGGCGATATTACCCGTGAAGAACTTACCCATCTTTATAATCTTGGTTACCAGCAGGATGATGTTATTGGAAAAATGGGAATTGAAAAACAATACGATGAAATCTTAAGAGGAAGAGACGGCTGGGAAACAAGAACTGTAGATGTCCGCGGAAGAAGAATTACAAATATAGAAAATGTAGTTCGTGTTCCCCCTGAGATGGGAAAAAATATTGTATTAACTATAGATGCCGATTTACAGGATTTAGTTGAAAAAGCACTTGGTCCCCGTATGGGAGCCGCCGTTGTTTTAAAACCGGCAACAGGCGAGATTCTTGCAATGGTGTCTTACCCCTGGTATGATCCCAATATTTTTACAGAAGGACTTTACTCGGATTACCTTGAACTTTTGGAAGATCCAAATAAACCTTTTATTAACAGGGCAATTTCAGCGAATTACCCTCCTGCCTCTACATGGAAAATTCTAATGACTACGGCAATTCACGCGGAAAGGGTATTTCCCCCTGAACAAACCATCTTATGCCGAGGTGTAATTAATTTTGGAAACCGCGACTGGCATTGCCATAACAGGTATCCGGGACATGGCAGGTTAAATTTAAGACGAGGCATAGCAATGTCTTGTAATATTTATTTTTGGACTGTAGGAAGGGATAATCTTGGAGCTGATAGAATAATTAATTATTCAAGAATGTTTGGTTTAGGCGAAGTTACAAAAGTGGATCTTCCCGGTGAAATTCCCGGCGTTATTCCAACTCCCCAATGGAAAGAAAGAAGATACCATGAAAGATGGGTAGCCGGCGATACAATGAATATGTCTATAGGACAGGGATATACCGCTATGACTCCCATACAAATGGCAAATATGGTAGCCATGATAGTAAATGACGGAAAAATATATAAACCTCATTTTTTAAAAGAAGTACGCGATCCTATTACAGGCGCAATAGAGCAGGTTGTAACCCCTGAAATACTTCATGAAAGCAATGTTTCTCCGCATGTATTTGAACTTGTACGAAATGATATGAGAGCGGTAATTACCGAAGGTACGGCTCAGTATCCCCTGAATTTAAGAACAGTACAACTTGCCGGAAAAACAGGAACAGGAGAAGCAGGTTACACTGACAGATGGCATTCATGGTTTACCGCTTTTGCACCTTATAACAGTACGGATCCTAATGAGAAGATAGTAGCAGCTGTTATTGTTGAAGCTACAAACAGATGGGAATGGTGGGCGCCTTATGCGTCAGCCATCATTTTTCATGGATACTTTAATAATCAGAATTTTGAACAATCGGTTAGGGCATTGGGTTTCCAATATTTAATTCCCATACAAGGACGCCGTGAATGATGAAATATAAAGAATTTTTAAAAATTGATTATTTGTTATTATTACCGGTTCTTATTTTGCAGGTTCTAGGTATAATGTATATTTATTCATCAGGCGTAACTCATGAAGGTAATCTTGTTTCAGATGAATATTTAAAACAAATTATATGGGCATCTATAGGGTTAATAATAGCTTTTATACTTTCCATGATTAATTACAGAAGATTTTATACCATTGCAATTTATATTTATATATTATCATTAATTCCATTAATTTATACTGTAATTTTTGGAAGAGCTGTATATTCTGCGGCTCGTTGGTTAAGAATTGGCTCGTTTGGCATTCAAATGTCGGAATTTGTAAAAATTTCTGTTATTATTATTCTTGCCCGTTTTTTGGCGGATACCGATCATAATAAAGGTGCGTTTTCCCGTTTTATTATTTGTTGTTTTATTGCGGGTGTTCCTATGGTAATAGTTTTGCTGCAGCCGGATCTTGGAACAGCTATGGTTTACATTGCCATATTAATAACAATGGCATATATATCCGGCGTTTCTATGCGTTATATAGTATTTATGATTGCAAGTATTGGTTTTACAGGAATATTTTTAGTATTGCCTTTATGGCAGGCCAATATATGGCAGAAACCCATGCCTTTTTTGGCCCTTCTTACAAGTCCAAGAATAATTTTATTAACTGTTTTATTTTTTGCTTTAATAGCGGCCATTGCTCTTTTTGGTTATTTAAAATTTAAAAAAAAATATTTTTATTGGATTGTTTACACTCCAACAATAATTATATTCTCTTTAATTACATCTTTTGCCGCTCGTTTGGTTTTAAAACAGTATCAGCTTATGCGTTTAATAGTTTTTTTAGATCCCAATGTTGACCCAAGAGGAGCAGGTTGGAATATTATTCAGTCAATGACAGCAATAGGAGCAGGAGGACTGACAGGCAGGGGATATTTACAGGGTACTCAAAGTCATTACAGGTTTTTACCTGAACAAAGCACAGACTTTATTTTTTCTATTTATTCGGAAGAAACAGGTCTTATTGGAGGTCTTGTAGTTTTTGCTTTGTTTGTATTGATATGTTTTCGCCTTATTACAACATTAAAAATAACAGCAGATCCTTTTGCAAAATACATTTGTGCAGGTTTTTTGGCAATGTATAGTTTTCACTTTATTGTAAATGTTGGAATGACAATGGGTATTATGCCTATTACAGGACTTCCATTATTGTTTATGTCTTACGGCGGTTCTTCAATTCTAAGCTCAATGATAGGTATTGGTCTTGTATTAAGTATTTACATAAGAAGGTATAACCGTTGAGAATTACCGATATTGGCGGTCTTCTTTTAAAAGTAGAAAAACCGGGCCGTTATGCCGGCGGTGAATATGGCATATATGCAAAAAAAAATGCCGCTCTTAAAACGGTCATTGCTTTCCCTGACCTTTATGAAATTGGAATGGGAAATCAAGCTCTGCGAATAATATACAACCGTTTAAACGAACTGCCTGATATTTCATGTGATCGTGTTTTTGCGCCTGCGCCTGATTTTGAAAAAATACTTAAAGAAAATAATATTCCTCTTTACGGACTGGACACAGGGCTTCCGGTTCATAAATTTGATCTTTTATTATTTACCCTGGGTTATGAATTGGGATTAAACGGCGTTTTAACCATCTTGGAAACGGGCGGCATTCCATTTCGTTGTACCGACAGAGATGAAAGACATCCCATTGTAATTGCCGGAGGCCCTGTAGTCTCTAATCCTTTGCCATTTTCTCCGTTTATTGATGCGTTTTGGATAGGGGAGGCGGAAGCCGGTTTTTTTGAATTAGCTGATGAGTTATTAGAAATAAAAAAAACAGGGCAGGGCAGGGCAGGGAGTAGAGAATTACTCTTGGATAAGTTAGCTTCTCATCCCAACATATTTGTTAAAGGTAAGGAAAAAACTGTACGGGCTGTCCATACCGGCTTTTCTGCCGATACACAATCGTCTGTTTTTCCAATTCCCAGTATGAAGATAGTTCAAAATCACGGCACTGTAGAAATAATGCGCGGCTGTCCAAACGGCTGTAGATTTTGCCATGCCGGTTTTTGGTACAGGCCAATGCGGCAGAAAAGCCAAGAGTTAATTTTACGGCAGGCTGAAGATATGGTAAAAAAAGGCGGCTGGCAGCAGGTAAGTTTATCGTCTTTGTCCTCGGGCGATTATTGCGGTGTATCTGAACTTGTAAAAAGCCTTAATAACAATTTTGTGAATCAATATGTATCTTTTCAGATGCCATCTTTAAAAGTTTCAGGTTTTTCGCTTGATCTTTTGGAGATGATTTCTGTTACAAGAAAGTCCGGTCTTACTTTTGCAGTTGAAACACCCTTGGATATGTGGCAGATGGCAATTAACAAGGAAGTAACAAGGAATTCCGTTATTGCCATACTGGAAGAAGCAAAAAAACGCGGCTGGAAGAGTGCAAAGTTTTATTTTATGATTGGGCTGCCTAAGGAAGAAGATTTTCAGGAAGAAATTGAGATAGTTAATTTTGTTATAGAGGTTTCAAAACAAACTAAGATGAAGTTTAATCTTAATGTGGGAGTGTTTATTCCAAAACCGCATACACCTTATCAATGGGCGGCACAGATAGATACAGATAAGGCAGGAGAAAAATTGTTTTTTATCCGTTCAAAGTTAAAACCGCTTGGGCACAAGGTAAGCACTTCAAATCTGCTTATATCCAAAATAGAAGGACTGTTAAGCAGGGGAGACGAGCGGGCAGGGTACCTTTGCGAGTCAGCCTGGCTTGGAGGCAGCCGCCTTGATGCATGGGATGAATATATTAATAAGGAAAAATGGGAAGAACTATTAAATAAGAATGAAGAGACAGTAAAGGAAACCCTGTCTGCAAAAGAGCAGCTCCCCTGGAGTTGTATTGAATCAAATGTTAGCATTGAATATTTTAAGGAGGAACTTAAAAAGTCAAATAATTGCGAAAGGACAGTAATATGTTCAGAAAAGTGCGAAAAATGCGGTGTTTGTAAAAAAGATGTAAAAATTACAAAAAATGAGGGAAATAACCCGAGCAGCCCGGCAGAAAAAGCCGTTAACCTTAATATTACAACGGTTAACAACGATATTTACAGGGTATTATTCAGTTTTTGCAAGCAAGAAAGCGCTGTTTTTCACGGACATTTAAGCCTTATTGAAATATTTTCCATGTCATTAAGAAGGGCCAAAATCCCTGTTTTTTATACACAAGGGTTTAATCCGCTTGCAAAAATGGAGTTTGCATCCCCTTTGACAACAGGGATTAGCGCTGACAACGAGATAGCTTCGGCAGACTTTTTAGAAGAGCCCGATATTGATATTTTTGTTAAAAACCTGAATAACAGCCTGCCTGACGGAATCCGAATAAATCACGCCGAATATTTTTATATTCCGCATGGAACAAAGCAACGGTCATTGTCGTCATTATTATGGGGATTTGCATACAAAGGCATTGACGGAAATACCGAATATATTCCGGCAAAGGATGAAAAAGCTTACAGGCAAAACTGCATGGATAAAGGCATGAGTTTAATTGATTTGCAGCGAAAAGAGATATTGGCTAAAAATATAATTGATAATTCCAAAGAATGGGCTCCTTATTTTAATGTCTATAAACACCTTTACAAATCCTAGCTTTTATTCATAATATACCTTGGTTGACAGAATATACATTATGAATAGTAAAATGTTTTTAAATAAAACTAACCCAAGCCCATAAGTTAAACATCATAACCCTCAAGACTTAATAATTAGCTACAATAACATTATAACGACTTTTTTATTATTTTGTCAAGCAAAATGTTAAAAAAAATGAAATATTTTCAAAAAGTTTAGGAATTTAGACTGGTTATTGGAGTATATTATGGAATTATGCAGTAAATTAAGGAAAATGGCTTTTGAGACCGCCAATCCTGAAGACTTTTGGACTAGGGTCAACCGCTTATTAAAGAAAAAAAGGCTCTCACAGGGTGAGATTGCCAAAATGATTGGGGTCGGCTACCCTGCTTTCCGGGGCTGGTCTCACAGGAAATACTTCCCGGATTACAATTACATTTATGCCATTTCGCAGGTTTTGAAAGTTCCGCTTAATTATCTGCTCTTCGGTGAAGAATATAAACCAGTGGAAGAAACTTTTATCAATAATACCGAAAAGATTGGCGAAACCTTAATAGAATTGGTTAAACTTGTATTAGATGAATTTTAATATTTTAGAATTATATTTAATGCACATAACAAGATTATCAAAAACTACGCAAAATAATCATAAATACGAAATTAGGTATTTTTTGCAATGGCTTGAAACTAATAATTTAACCCTTAGTATTGGATTGTCAGGCTTTACAAATTATCTAGCCTATCGGTCAAACAAGGTAAAACATACTAATAATATTATTGTAATTTTGCGCTCTTTTTTGAGCTTTGTTGAAAAACAGGGATTGGCAAAATATGATTTTTTACCCCTTTTGGAGACCAAAAAGCCACCACGGAAATTGCCTGAAGTGATTAAAAATAAAGATGTAAACCGTCTGCTTAAATTGATTGATACAGATAGATTATACGGATTAAGAAATGCAACCCTTTATAAACTTATTTATACAGCCGGGCTTAGGGTGTCCGAAGCCGCCGCCATTGATTTGAATGACTTGAACCTGAATGAAAATATTGCCCTTGTTACAGGCAAGGGTAAAAAACAGAGATATGTAATTTACGCCGATTCCACTACTCTATTACTAAAAAGATATTTGACAGAATCCCGCTCCAAATTATTAAAGGGTTATAAGTCCAAGGCATTATTCATAAATAAAAAAGGCGGCAGGCTTACAAGAAAAGGTATGTGGAGTAATTACAAATTGATAGCTAAAAAAGCAGGTTTATCTTCCAAGCTCCATACTTTGCGCCATACTTTCGCAACCGAATTACTAAAAGGCGGTGCGGATTTAAGGACTATTCAACAATTATTAGGGCATAGTAGTATAGAAACTACCATAATTTATACCCATTGTGATACCCGATTTTTAAAGAAATGCCATCGCAAATATTTCCCAACGCTATTTTAACTTACGGGCATATTTTGCTAATAGTTTTCTTTCCGTATTTGTTAGTTTTTTATCCGGGATTGTTTCTAGGTGCTTTATATAATCTTGAAACCTTTTTAACGCCCTGCGGAATACTTCATATTCATCTAGCGGATTACTTATGGTTTCCACGATGTAACTACCAAAGCATAAGCAACAAAGAAAAACAAGCAGGCTAGAATTAATAATACATTCATACCTTCAGCCATTTCTTTAATCCCCCGCTTTTAATCCAAATAATTAACTTGAAAATATAAAAGCCTACTATGACTGCCAAAATACAACCCATGATAATAATTATGTATTTTTGATTAGCATTAGTTTTTACCAGCTTTAATATTTCCCTGTCTTTGTTCTGATTATCAATTTGCAGTGTTATAATAGTATTGTTCAAGGATTCGGATATACTCTCTAAGTTTTGATACCTCATCAATTGTGCTTGCATTGAGATTTCCGAGTTCCGTTGTTGCTCTTGTAGTTGCCTCTGCCATTTCAAGACCTCGCTCTGTAAGCCTCTTATTATCTTCGATTGCTCGTTCGTATTCTGCTCGATAATGTTCAAGCTCTCGCTGGAGGCGCTGAATATCCCCTGTATCGACAACGGCGGTTGTTGTGCAACTGCAAGTAGCGGCAAGCAAAATAGCAATGATAAAAATAATAATTCTCTGCATTTCATTTTACCCCCTATCTTTTCCAATCATTCAAATATGCTTTTAGATATTCCCATCTCTCCTCGCCCTTCATTTCTACATTGTTATACTGTTCTTCCTTTGTTATAACCTCGGAGAGCGGCGTATAAAATCTTGGACAGTCTTTTCGTTGTATTCCGTCATAATGCCGTTCTAGGGATAAATCCAATCCTGTTTCTTGCCGGATATACTTTATAACCGCCCTAAGAGTATCAATAGTATGTTTAGAGAATTCCCCCTCTTTATTCATGGGGATTACTTCTATTCCTATGCTGTGAAAGTTCCGGGTGTCGCCGCTATGTAGTCCAATTTCATCTAACGGCAAAGTCTGAATAACATCGGCATCCTTAATTATAAAATGTGCCGAGGCTCTTACGCCCGTGCCGTCAGTCTCTCCGGTTACAGAGTTTCCATTTTCCCACCAGTTACGGGGGGTAGATACTACCTGCCCAGGGTACGGTCCGATCCAATGTATAATAATACTGTCAACTGGTCTGTGGAACTTTTCCCCGTTTCTTGCGGGCTTTCCTTTTGTTAAAAGCATTTGCGTTATTTTCATTTGGACTCCTTGTTTGTAAAGGCTTCTACTATTTTGGCAACTTCGGCATTAATAGCAAAACTATTGTTTAGTTTAAGCTCCGCATTTTTTATCATGCCCGCTACTGCTTTTTGTAAGTTACACCCCATTATTACGGTTGCGCCAACCCAGCCGCTTACCAAAACAATCATTACTGGAGATGTCAGATATGCGGACAACTCACCATTGGTTGCCCTGAATATTTTTTGAATAATATCCTGTATGAAAAAGGTATAAATTCCCCATGAAACAGTGGATAGGTTAAATATTAATTTTGCAACACCAATAATAAATTTAGGCGTTGACCATTTTAATTCTTTTTCTGCTTTTTCTGTTTCTTTTAATTCATTTGACTCTAATTCTTCATTTAATTCATCTTTTTTTGGCTCTGTCATACAACCCCCTATTTATTTTTTAGCATTTCAACAATAGCATTTAACCGCTCTTCTATACGCGCCTGTGTCCTTCCCAAGCCGATAATTTCTTCTCGTAATACACCCCTTTCTTCTTCGTGTTCTTTTTTATATTTGTCTATTCTTTCATGTGCCAGTTTTGCACGGTCTTCATTTTGACTTACCTTAGCGGATAATAACGCCATTTTCCAAATTAAGGTGCCGCAAGTTATAAAAAACATTGCAATAGTAATTATTTCGCTTATTGATAATGTCATCTCGCTACCTCCATGTGTTTTGTGAAGATAGTTTTAATGGCTTTTAATTCAATTTCAATGTCCTTCAACTTTTCTTCTAGTATGTCCTGCCTAGCCAAAAACTTACACAATAGTTCATAAATTTTCTCATTTGATATTTCCATATCTGCCTCACTTGAAAATATGAGTTAGTTCAACGGCAAACTGCCTCAATCTCTCCCTCTCTACTCTGCTCTCCGTCTGCGCTTCCAGTTCCTTTGCTAATCCTAGAAGCTGTCTTAATAACATGGTCAATTCCCTGTCCATGCCCTGTTCATTTTCCGGGGTTGGGGAAGCCGAATATGCGCTCTTGTTTTCAACATAGTGATTAAAAGAGCTTTTAGCTTCGTGAGCCAACTCCGTAAAATTCATAAACTATACTACCAAGCCCATAAAATTAAACAATATTTGGAGTTGTCAAGTTTTCCTTGACAGCTCATAAATGCCCTAGTTTTTCGTTGCCGTGTTTTTCGTTGATTTTAGCGGACAATTCCCGATACCGTTTTTCGTACTCAGGGAGGTTTTTTCTTATATTTGCACCCCCGGACATTTTAGCCTGATTGATATAGTAGGAAGCGTGTTTAAGTTCTTCCCGGCTCATGTTTAGCATGGTCTGGTCGCCTGTCTTTTGGTACTCTGCGTATTTCTCGGCGGCACTGGCTAATTCCTCTTCAATCTCGTTGTTATGCCATTTCATTTCGTGCTTTAATATTCCCAAGTGGTCGGCTGCACTCACAATCATTGCGGTTGTACCCAGCCAATTAATAGCATGGAGATCGGCTTGTGTCGGGGTTTCCGGCAGACTGGCAAGAGTAGTTTTATACTCATTTACAAAATAATCGGGTGTGTTCATGAGATACCCAGCTTTTCCATGTAACATTTGAATTTAGCATGATAAAAATCATTCCTTTCGCGGACAATAACCTCATTCCATTTTGTGTCAGTATAAATCTTTAAGTCTCTGCATACCCTTTCATAATCCTTGCAGGCTTTACAGATAATTTTACCGAGGGCTTTTAATGACTTGCTAGGTATGCCGTCAGAATCGTAAATCTGCTTATTAAGCATACCCAAAGTTTTAATGCTGTTTTCCATGAATCTAGTCCAGTGCGTAAAATGGTCATGAAATGTTCCGGGGTTATAAGCGACTGTTACATGATCGTCTTTTGGTCTGACTCGATACAGGTCGAAAACTTTCTTTTTCAACCATTCAAGCTCTTTTTCATACAAAAAAGCATAGGTCTGGTACATTCTTTTGTACCCGTCTTTTATTTCTGTTTGGCAAAAAGCGGATGCGTCTTTACATGATCTAATCATTTGGCAAACGCATTTTACTACTTCATTATATAATTCCATTTTATTCTCCTAATTTTATAATCCTAAAAGGATTAAACAATATTCTTATTCAAAAGATTAATAATCTCGCCTAGCAGAGCTTCATGTCTATTCCCCTGCTCTACCCTTTTTTCATTTGCAAGTAATATTTTTTCACTTACTCGCAGTATTTCAACATTGACTTCAAGGTTTAGAACAGTAGCTATGAAAGTTGCTAAGCTAAGATTATCATTCATTACGGAAGAGGCACTATGCCTTCAACTACCATGAAGACAGGCACTGCACCTATACTATTCTGAGTAAAGATCATTCTAAGTCTTTCGCCTCTGCGTAAAACTCTCTCACTCAAAATCTGCCTTGCCCGTCTGTCAACAAGCTGTACGGTTTCCGTACCGTTTACAACTTCTACAGTTTCTGTTCCCGTTAAAGTGGGGAACGCTTGATCAAGTCTTAATGAATAAAACTTGCCGTCATTTAATGGTTGCTGGCTTATTGTTATGGTAAACACGCCGTCCGCTACGGTCAAAGTTTCGACCTGAAGGTTTCGTCTGCAATCACAATCACACATATAAATTCTCCTTAAAAATTAAAAATGAAAAGGGGATCGCTCCCCTTTTCAAAATTACACAAACCTTGAAAAGGTTGGAAACACTGATTTACAGCTTAAAATGCGCCGTACCCATGATGCTGAGGCTGACCAAAAGGCGCATAGGGATCGGGGCGCAAATACGCCGGGATCGGTCTAGGCGGCTGCAAGTTAGCAAGAATAGTTCCTGTTACCCTCTGTTCAGAAAGACAAGTGTTCAATTCTGCAATTTTTGCATAAGCCTCGCGCAATTCGTTCTCGCTCATTTTGCAAAGGATTTTTCCAAAGCCTTCATTCTGATTTTGGATTATAGCCATCGTGTTTTTTTCGTTGCCATAACCGACTGTCAGAATGTCCTTTTGCAAGGCAAGGGCTTCGTAGCCATGATCTCTTCCGCCGCCATCGCGATGATCTCTTCCGCCGAAGCCGAAGCCGCCGAAGCCGCCAAAAAGGGCAAGGATTAAAATGAGCCCCATCCAGCCGCCCATTCCGTCTCCGCCCCAACCGCCGCCAGTTACAACCGTGGCTGGCGTTCCACCTACATCTTGAATCATAAGATTCTCCTTAAAATAAATTTATATAAACCCGAAGGATTACATACCCATACCAAATTGTTGCATTATCTGCTGTTTCATTTGGTTAATGTCTATACCCTTAGCTCTTGCCAGATTTTCAGCAATGCCCATAAATTCATTTGGGTCTTTGCCTTGTATAAACTGGCATACTTTCATAACTTCTTGATTGTTAGGTGCCATTGATTGTAGAAAAGATATAGGGTTGCCACCGCCTCTAATCATTTGAAATAATTGCATCATATTAAGCATTTAAACCCCCGGTATAGGTGCAACTTGTACAGGTGCAACTGGTGCTACCGCCGCAGGCAATGGCGGCAATTCCGTTTTTGGATTTTTAGCCTCTAGTTCCGCTAACCGTTTTTCCAACAAAGTGATCTTGTCTTCATTGGTTGCCGGGGGCGGCACTTCTTCCGCGTAAACTTTTAGCGTAGGGTTCCCATTGTTGTCGATTTTCTTTACATAGATTTTGTTGTTGTTAAAATCCGTAAAGATATAAGTATTAGCAAGGTTGTCCATTCTAGCGGCTCTTGCCTCTTCATAGCTTCCAACCGTTAGACAAATTGTCTGTGGCATTTGTAATGGCTGCATTTGCGGGTAACCGCCGTAACCTAATGCTTTTTGCATATAGTGGTTTGATACAGGCGGATATTGATAGTCATAATTCTGGTACATAATTTTCTCCTTTCTTTGTTTGTGTACTTAAAATGTAACTACAAAGAGAAAATCTGTATGGGAAAAATATATTTATACTTTAATTAATTTATAGCCGTATCATTTACTTTTAAGGTTTTTAAGATACTCACCTATTTTTATCATGCCTTGTCTTTTTATTTTATTTGCATTTGATTCGCTACAATCTCTTTTATTATGCCAATGTTTTAAATTCATACAAGCTGATTCAGTCTTCATACCGTCTAATTCTGTCATTTTAATAATTTCTTTTTCTAGCAGTGTAAGATTTACAACTTCCAGCAGATGTTCGGCAAAACCTTTTTCATTATCCTTTAATGCTTTATGGGCTATTTCTACAAAAGGGGATCGGCGCATTTAATAATAATATTATTTTTATATGATTTAACAATATGTAAATATTGTTTTATATCTGATTTTCTATAAGATAGTTTTAAGGCGGTGAATATGTTTAAGAAAAGTCTAAAATATATAATACCTTGTTTCATAGGTATTGTTTTCGGATTGATTACTTTTTTAGTAATTAATAAAATGTATGCAAAAGAAATTGTACATATACCAATTAATCTTGAAAGACCAATCGTAGAAGATAATGACGATCTTGACAGTTTTATTAAATCGGTATGTGAGGCTGAGGGAGTGCCCTACTACTTTGCGCTTGCTATACTCCATGCGGAAAACCCCGACAGAAACCCGTCAGCGGTTAATGTCAATACTAACAATACTTTGGATTTGGGGTTATGGCAGTTAAACTCTGCGTATCTGTTTGTAGATTTTGTTGCTAACTTGTGGAAGTCAACGGAAGAATTTAATTGGGCTGATCCTAAAGCCAATACTGTTTTAGCTATAAGACATTTGTCATGGTTATTCAAATTCGGTTTTACTGATTATCAGGTTGCGGTAGCTTATAATAGGGGTTATTCTGCGGCAGAAAGAGATACGAGCGGTACAAATGATTACGCACGGAGTGTTTTAAGAAAGGAAATGGAGCTATTACAAGAGGCAACAAAAGAAAAAAGATCGGAGATTTAAATTAATAGCAATAAATTCGGATAACAAAGTGTAGAGCCTTCTAATATTATTTCTGCAAGGCTCCCATTATTCATTTGCCCGTATAAAGTCCAAACGCCACTATTATAACTGGAAGCTGTTATTATAATTAAGGAAGTTGTAAAAATAGAACCCGACATATTTATTGATGGCGCTGGTGTTTCACCTCCGAACTTTTCCATTATCATATTTCCTAATTGTTGTAAAGTTACTTGGGTAGCACTGCTTATTCGTTTTCCAATTTCGGTTATTATCACATCAGGAATTGTTGCGGAGTTTCCTGTGTCCGTGTCTCCAATCCACCAGTTCCCGTTTTCCCCTATATGGGGAGTAATACCATTTACTCCCTGCAAAACAGAAGGAGCGGATATATGCTGTTCAAATGATCTTGGTGCGACACTCAATATATGCGATTGTCTTATTGGTATATCCCACCTAGTTTCATCATAAACCGCATCACTGTAAGGAACTATTGTTAAATCATATCCTTGTTGTACTTCACTCAATTCTGTTACTATATATCTTTTTGATTCCCATACCTTAGAAGTTCCTTTTTCTCCATGCAATACGCTTAACGGATTAAATATTTCAGGGGTAATTTCACTATCAATCGGAATAGGAACAGTCAGCATTAAAGTATCTGTATATTCTCCGACACTCTGAATTTGTTTTTTGTCAACTACTCTATTTCTATCTCTGCCGACCGCGTACCATTCAATATAATAATCCCTATCTGCCGCAATATCGAATTTCTCCATTAATTTAAAACCGATAATCATATTTTTGTCATAGAGCGTCTCTATAATTTCGCCCGATCCTAAACCTATCTTAAATCTTTCATGTTGTACTTTGATTAAGCTACCGGGTCTATATAATCTTCCTTCCCTTCCTACTTGTACCTTTGTCGCTCCCGGTCGGTGTTCTTCCTTTGCCATCATTCTTCTTGCAAGCCACATAGCCTGATAATAATTTGTAGTATAGTCAAGTTTAATGGTCGTGTATTCATTTTCGCCGGGTTTTTCTTCTACATTAGGTTTTAATATCCTATGAGTATCATTCTGCCAGTCCGAATCCTGATCTATAAATTCTACCGCATATCCGTCCGCTTTTCTGTTTAGGTTTTTTTCTTCGGACATTGACATTATTCTTTGCGGATTAAGCAAGCCTATGGGTGTTTCTTGGCTGTGATCATAATAAACAATTATTTTTCCAAACTCATTAATATATAATCCCGCATCACATACGGACAATATAGATTTTAATATATCACTCTGTCTTGTCGCGTTTATAATTACTCCGTTAGATTCTAAACTAAAATCAATTGGTTCTTCATTTCTTACTCTTATTTGTCTGTTTTTGCAATAATCATATAACCTTCCAAAACTTTCAAGATCGATTTCATTATCTTTATATTTGCTGGGCTCATGTATTAATCCGGTAAGCACTTCAAGAGCAACCGCCGCAGGATTGGAAGTTTTGGTCTTAATATCAGACCACTCTAAACCATTCCATGTTCTGCCGGACATTGACGCTATGACATTGAATCTATCCAATGCTTCATCTGTATTTTGGTTTACATTTAATTTAATTCCTATGCGGCAGAATTTATCTTTTAGTTTCTCATGTATATTTTTTGCAGGGATTAATTGGGTATTACTTGAATTTCTTGGATTGTACTGTTTGGTTCTTATAGCAGATACATATACCATATCCCTGCCGCCATTACGCATTAATGACAATCTTCTAGCCCTTATAAATACAGGGTTTCCCTCTTTTGAATAAATACTGGAAGGAAAATCTATCTCTGCAATAAATCTCATTTGCGCGACACGATTTCTAGTTATTCTATAGCCCTCTACTCCGTCAACTATTATAGGTTCCCACGGTGAAGGCATATCAATTACACCCGGATTATCCCATGTTCCGTCAAGAGACCATTCTAATCTTATATCCACACTCGCATTAACTGCAACTCCATTTTCAGAATCCCAGCTAAAAAGACCGTCTAAAAATATTTCTATTTCCGCCCTCATAGGAAACCTTGCGGTTTCTCTTATTATAGGGTCTTCGCCGTCATCTTCGATATAAATATTATTTTCTGTAGGTTGCGCGTTATCCTTTTTCTTCCTGCCAATTTCTATAGTCGAGCCTAGAGAATCAACCCATTTCTGTTCAAAGATAGATGTAGAAAATTCATTAAGCGATTCTTCGTTTCCTTTTTGCACTATCTCTAAAAAACCTTGAAACGGATCATCGCCGCTTCCAAATTCTATAGGTTCTACTGTTCTTTGCGGAGTGTTGCCGGAAAATTCTACAAGGTCTATTGTGCCGTTTCTTATCTTTTCAAATACTAATCCGTTCTGTCCTGCTAAAAGTGTCGCGTAAAAATATAAATCCTCGCCGTCTGTTCCTTCGGGTCTTAAATAAGACTCTGATAAAAAGTAAGGTGTAAATAAATGTCTTCCTAAAATAATAGGAGCTTGTTTGCTGTCTGCTTTTTCATTTCTACCACCTGAAAGACTAGGTATGCTTGCAACATCGGGTTGTTTGTTATTTTTTTTAACCCTTTCCATAGCTTCTTGCATTTCCCTTTCTACTCTTTTAGCTTCTTCTATACTGTAAACGGCAACTCCAATTGACACAGCGGCAATAATTCCTATTATTATTAAACCTGCTGTTGTTGCCGCGCCCGGCAATTCTTGGATAGTAATTATTTCATCTTCCTTTACTTCATAGTCAGGTGTGAGTTCTTCGGAGCCTTTGTATATTTTTGTATATTCCCAATTAAGATCGAGGTTATTACGGATTTTGCCGTTAAAATTATATATTTCCCTGTTAGTATCTAAACCTTTTATTGCGTTTACTATTCCCATAAAAACCTCACTTAAAAATATAAAATCCCTTTACGGGGTATCTGTAAATATTCTCCACAATTACACCTTCGTTTATTGTGCAATGAATCATTTGTGTTTCATCTAACGCATATCCTAGATGTAACCGTCCGTCTTTTATCATTTCAATTATGCAGCCTTTTTCAAAATGCTCGATTTTCTTAACTCCTATTTCATCTGCCAATTTGACAAGTTCGGGATTAAACCCTTTATAAACAGGATCGTTAATCGGCGTTCCGTTTCGTAAGGCTATAAGCCAAATTAAACCGAAGCAGTCCAGCCCCGATTCATCTCTGCCATGCACCTTGTACGGCAGACCTACAAGGTCGGAAATTGTCATCCTGTTAGCGCATCCGAGTTAAATGTTATGGGATTGATCTGCATATTCATTCTGTCATCCGATCCTAGATTCCAAACTATTTTTTGACCATCCCAATTTACTATTCCGTGTCTCTGCGTCATCTGCCCTATCTTGGTGATCTCACCGTCTTTTATAATTGCCACTACTTCAAGTTCCGCAGTGTCATCTGCTTCATCAAACCATTTTAATAGTTCATATCCGTAAGATTCTCCGTTTGTTATAGTTTGTTGTTGATCGATGTCTATCTCTAGTACGCCGCCTAACGGAACGCCGTCTCTTGCTCCCGGAAACCTATAATTCATTGGCACGGCTTTATATAGTATTCCCTCCCATTCAATATCCCGATTATCGTTATTAAAGTACCAACTAACGCTTCCTTCCCGTCTTAATTGTACTAATACTTTATGCGAATAACCGCTTGAAAATAGTTTTGAAAAAGTTAAATAATCCATTCTATACCTACCATGTTGTTATATCTGACCCTCTTTGATTTTGTTGCTGTAGAGCTAAACTATTGTCAAGGCTTCCGTTTGATAGAGCCTTGCCTACTATGTCTATAATTAATCCTTCGGGATCGTATCTTACATTAGTAGAAACCTGATCCGATACAGTGTTATTGACCGTAACTTGGGGTTCAACCGTCATTCCGCCGCCGCCTTTGGAGCTAGTCATTTCAGCTAACGCCGCCGTTACCTGTCTCATGTTATTAAAATCACGGGGGGTTATAACTGCTTCCCCTGCCATTCCTATAATTGGCACTTCTCCTCTGCCTGTTATTGCGCCGCCTCCGTGGAAGGTTGGAGGTCTAGGTCTAGCGGAAATTATAGAGGCAACTTGGAGACCTCCCATAGTTCCTGCAAGAATAGACATAGCCAAACCAACAGGGAATGGGGTTGTAGTAAGAGCGTTTAAAACTGCCATAGCGGCATTAGCGGTTGCCATTGTTACATTTGTTGACCATTCAAATAATTTTGCCTTGTATGTCTCATAAGCGGCTTCCATTAATATTTTTTCTTCTTTTCCAGCCCGCTCTTCATCGCTTTGTATCATTTCATTATTGGCTTTAATTTTCTGTTCTTTTTCCCATTCTATGGTGTTAGTCCATATAGAAGAAATACTGCTTGCTATTGAAGAGGCGGCGTTCAAATATTCCTGTATCATTGCCAATCGTTCTTGGTGCCTGCGGCGTTCCGCTTCTTGGTATTCTTCTGCGGCTGCTTCCCTTATATTCAGAAGCTCTGCCTGTAATGCCCGCTCGATTTCTACTTCCGCTCTGATTCTACTGGATTCAATTATTTCTTGTTCTGTCGCAAACCGCCGTCTAATATCTGCTTTTATTTCTTCGTTACCTTCAAACGCTTTTAATTCTTCTTCCAGTAATTCATTGGCTATGTCTAATTGGTTTTGATATGAGGCTTCCAGTGCATACCTCTGTGCCTCTGCTGTTTCTTTAGCCCTGTTTTCCAAATATTCCCGTTCAAGCCTGTTAGCTTCTTCAAGAGCCGCCCTCGTGCCTTTCGCTCTTAAATCTGCAAGCTGTTTCTGAAAATCCTGCTCTGCTTTTAGCTGTTCTTCCCTGTCAGCCTGTGCGGTTGCACTTGCTAGGATTCTGTCTAGCTCGCTTTGCAGTTGTCGTTGTTGGTTGGCAAGGTCTGAAAGTCGTTGCTTTTCTTGTTCATCGTTATATTTTTTGGTTTCTGCCTGCCTCTCATAGGCAGCCCATGTTCTTTGTAATTGATTAAACTGGTCTCCTAAAAATGCTTCAACTTCTGCATCTGTTAAGGTACTCATATATTCTTGGGCGGCAGAAAGTAAATTCTCATAAGCCTGTACTTGTGCGTTTAATACTTGTTGTTGTACTTCTAAATCATTTATTGATTTTCCTTCTAGTCGTGCTTTACGGTATATTTTTTCTATTTCAAGATCGAGTAGTCTATGGTTTTCTTCTCTTAATCTAATAGCTTCTTGTTGATTTTCATATATTCTGATTTCTTGTTTTGCCACTTCAGCGGCAGTGGCTGCCCTTCTCCTTGCTTCTAATCCAGCCCTTGCATTATTTTCTTCTATAGCTTGGTTTGCGTCTCTCTCTGCTTGTAGAGCTACTAATCTAGCTCTTATAACCCTTTCAGATTCGGGTCTTAATTCATAAGCTCTATTTGTCAATTCAATTGCTGCAGCAATTTCTTCTTGTATTTGTATCTTTCTTCTTTCTGCTTCATTGCTTGCTCTAAGAGTATCTATTCTTTGTTCTTCTTGGTTTATCAATCTTTCTAGATTTGCAATATCAGGAGCATAACTATACATAGCTGTTGGTCTTGCAGCAAGTTCTCTAAAATCTTCAAGTCTTTTTGTGTAGTCTGTTATTAAATTTGTACTTACTCTTATTCTGTCATTATTACGAGTTATAACAGCTCCCATTCTATCCATGTCGCCAAGCGGTCTATCCTCTGCTAATATATCCAACGCTGCTTTTAATTCCCTGCTTGTATTTCTTGCTTCTACTACTCTATTAACAAAACCAGTAAGAGCAGCTCTAAGCCCGCTAGTTGCCCTTTCCCAATCCTCGCCAAATTGTTTTCTTAAATCACCTAATGCGTTTTGGTAAGCTAAGACACTTCCTGCGCCTGTTTCCATTGCCGCTGCTGAGCTTCCTGCTACTTTTTCAGCTATAATATCTATTGCCTCGCCGGATGCCAATGCTTCCTTGGACAGATTCCTTAATTCAGGATATAATCTACCTGAAGTTCTAACCATGCCGTTCAAAGAGCTGTTTAATTCAGTTACAGCAGAATCAAAATCCATAATTCCTGCTGCCGCCATATCTGCGGCAGTAGTCAATATTTTTTGTATCTCTTGTTGGTCTCTACCTAAACTCGCCAGCCTTGTTTGTTGTTGTAAAACTAATACATTATCAATTCCAGTAACCCGCTGCATTTCATCAGCAAATTTTGTTAATTGATTTACAGCTCTGTCATTAAGATACGGATTATTTCTTGCAGCGTTTGCAAGAGCGACTTCTGCCTGTTCTTGTTCTCTCCATGCGGCAGCCATGTCATCAAGTGCGCCTTTTAGTTTTACTAAGGCGGCTATAGTTACGCCTATTGCCGCTCCGGGTATAATTAATTTTGTAAAATCAATGCCACTTATGGCTTTAGTAATATCACTTGCCGCATTTTTGAAAGAATCTGAAATTCCTTTATTAGATTTATTTGCTTCATTATTTAATTTTTTACCGCTATTTTTAAGCTCTTTTTCTATGTTTTTTAGAGCTTTTTCAAGGGTTTTTAGGTCAACTTCCGTGCCTATGCCTATATCAAATTCATTTTCTGCCATGAATTTAGACTAGCAAAAGGAATGAATTAAACAATATTTGAGTGAATGATAGATAAAATAAAGAAAAAGCCCCTAAATTTGCCCAAATTTACTACAAAATAGCCAAAAATCATCTTGACAACTGTTTTTGGGGCATTATAATTAAGATATGGAGGCTTTATGAAAAAAGTAGCATTTTTGATAATTTTAATCTTGGTCTTAGGAGTTTTTAGTTCCTGTGCGTCTTCTATGCTTTACAAAGTAGAGACTAAGGAAATAAGAGACATTGACGGTGTGATTAATATTACTTCAATGCCTGTTTATGTTGATAATTGGGCTATGTGGTATTTTGATATGCTATCTATCTCAAAAGTTCAACGAGGCAATGTAGAATTTTATAGATTTGAAGTAGAGGTTTGGCTCTCTGATTGGCTTTTTATAGATACATTAAGGCTGAAAATTAATGATGGCGAAACAATATCTCTTGTAGATAATAATCCTTCAAGAAAGGTTATTCCCGGAACTGTTGGCAATGCTTATAGTATGTCAACACCAACTAGGGTACACGAGGTTGCTTATTTTTTATTGAATGAAAATATAGTAAATGAATTAAAAAATTGTAATTCAATTACTTTTCAACATAAAACACAATTAGTTACGCTGCCACCAGAGGCAATAACGGCAATTAAGAATTTTTTGAATAAATAGAAGCGTATTAAGCTATTTTGGAGGTAAAAATGCTTTATATTTTGGGCTTTGCATTATGGCTGGCTCTTGCTATTGTAATTGCTACGGGGGCAAGGAATAGAAACCGATCTTATTGGGGCTATCTTGTTCTATCTATTCTACTATCCCCTTTTATTGCATTTATTGTTTTAATTACACTGGGAGAGAAAAAAAAGACATTATGAGAAAAATTACAGTTTTAATTATTTTAATTACTTGCTTATTAGTAATGGGTTGCGACAATACTACAAATAGCATGATTCATACTGGTTCCAGTAATATCGTTACCCATGTTTATATCACGCAATACGGAGGCAGTTACCATGCAAGCAGAAGTTGTTTTACTATAGCTGACTCAAAATTAACTTATATAAAACGCACAGAAGCTGAGGGCATGGGCTATTCAGCTTGCCTAGTGTGTTTTTACTAGGACTTTATGAAAAGATTTATATTTGTTTTAGTATTTACATTATGCCTTTTCCCTGTATTTTCACTAGACAATTATCTATCAATAAATATGGAAGTACCTTTTAATTTTGAAACTAGCGAATATTATGACAGACCCCAAACCTCAATGCTGGTAGGAATTGGCTTGAATATTACAGATAGACTATTATTTAATAAGAATATAGGAATAAATGTACAGACATCATTTGTTATTCCAGTAATTTTAACGGCAATGATAGAAGACCCAAAATATGAAATATTTGAAGCGAGCTATAATTTTCCATCATATATTTTTAGTGCAGGTTTTGGACTTACATTTAAGTATAATAATTTCTTAATTGATACAGGTGTTAATATACGCTATTTTTCAATGAATAATCTTTTTTCGGAATACAGAAACTTTACTACAGGATTTTATGTTACTCCGGCTTTTATATTTCCGTTTCAAGCAAGGATTTTTGAAATAGGTGTAAAATTTGGATTGGATTTATATTCAAATAGTACAATTAATCTTTTGATTGAAAAAGAAACATTAAAATATAATGGCGGATATAATATGTTTTATTTTAGCTTATATTTTGGACTAGGTTTTAAGACTAACAAATAAAGGAGAGTTTATGATTTTAGGAATAATTACAGGGCTTATAGGGGTTATAATATTTTTTATAAACCTAGCAGCTTCTACACAGTCGGCAATACAACAAACAGTCCAATATCTAGGTTATGTTTGTGCTTCTATCTTTATAGTAGGCGGACTTATTATTATAGGCATAACCAAAAAGAACACCGATGGCATGAATGAAATTTGGAGCTTGCTTTTTGATATAAGGGGTTTATTAAACGAAGAGTCTATTGAAGAAACGCAAAAAACCGCTTCCAATAATCATAATAAAAATGTGCATGAATCAGATATTACAGATTCCGTTATGGGTGATAAATGGAAATGCGGTGAATGTGGCACTGTGAATGATATATTTCTTGTTTCGTGCAAGAAATGCGGCAAGATGAAAAAGGCTTAGTTTCTACCCATAAACCTTTGTATGCCTTTCATTAATTTTTCACCACCGCCGTCAGCTAACATTCTAATAGTCCAAAAAGACCCTCTCTTTGGTCTGCCTTGAAATTCGGAAGTAGTGTCATTCCATGTATTCCTACTAGTAGGATTTCCGTATATCGTATAAACAAGCCTGCCACTTCCAAAATCGGTATTTATAAAAACGCTCTTTTCCAATGCCGTTGTATCTTTGGGAGTATAAGGCTCGGATAATCTTACTACTTCCATGTCAATAAACTTTTGCAGATTTCCGCCGGGAGAATATACTTTTTTGAAAATATTAATTGCAGGGGTATTAATCTTGACCTGTACTAGCTTTTGTTTCCTTGTCATTTTTAATCTCCATCTGCGGAATAACCGAGGGCTTTTTTACCTTGTTCGGAATTCTCCATGCCTCTCTTAATTCCTTCATAACTCCCTTAGTTTCTTTACTGCACCTTGCAGACATAATATCATTTAACTTTGTACCGACAAGCCCGTAAAATAAAGCTAGGAATTTATGCCAATGCGGATATTCCTTTTCTAAGTCAATCCTGTATTGTTGCAAAAACGCCGCATAGATAAATTCAGAATCTATTTCCCAATCCAAAGTTATGACATCGGTCTTTTTCTTAGACGGTCTTGGAAGCTCTTTTTTGTTTTCGTAAAACTTGCAAAGTTCCCCAAACCCTGCTTCCCTGTTCTCAGGCGGCTCTTCTGAATAAAACTTGTCAAACTCGCCATAGGTTATTTCTACGCCGTCTATTCTTTGCTGAATTATCCGCCCGAAATTCAACCAGTGATAAAATTCCGTTTTAATCTCATAGTGTTCGCCGTCAACCAAGACGGAGACTTGTCTGTCTCCGCCTTTTTTATGCAGTTTAATCATTATCCAATACTTCTACTTCGATCATTTGTGTCTTGGTAGAATCGTCTGTGTTGGTTACGGTTACCATAGTATCACCTACTGCAACCCCGACAATTCTAGCAGAGTTTCTAACCCTGTTAGTTGTACATATACCTTCATCGTCAGATTCAACGGTGAAGTCTTGTACGCTTCCAATCGGCGCAAAGTTTACAGATACCCATTTTTCTTCCCCAACTTTAAGCGTTACGGTTGTAGAGCTTAGATTGATTGCTGTAATTGCAATATCACTTTGGGGGGTAAATACTGGAAACCCAGTATTGTCTATCATTTCCGCGATGCCTTTTACCGGATCGCCTGACTGCGCAAAGCTGACAGACAGAGTACCGTCCGTATGATTTTCGGTGTCAACCGTACAAACCGCGTTGTAACGCACAGCCGCATATCTGCGTCCGCCGAAATCGTTAAACCCTAATCGGTCATCTTTCATAAAGTCAATCATAAGAATTGGAATAACCGCGTTATCTCCAGTGTATTCATTGTCAGCGAAATCCTTGAAAAATTCATAGTTATCCTCGCCCTTTGTTACGAGAATATCCTTTGAAAATGTGTCATGGAAACCGCGAACCACTGTCCGGGGTGATTTCATGCCGATTGTGTTTCTCTCTACCGTCTCAGGGTTTTTTGCAACCTCATGCCCTTCGGCTTCGGTTAGCCTCTGAAATCTGCCGATTTTGTTTAAGTAGTTAATACTTTTGTACGCCTGATTCCCCGGTGCGCCATCGGGTACTTGTTCTCTGCCGTCAAAGTTCCAAGCATTGTCTTGTGCCATTTGTTTCTCCTAAAAGTTAATTTTGTTTAGGATAGCTTCTAGTAGAAATTAAACAATATTTGAGAGTTGTCGATATTTACAAAGCACCCTAAATGCCCTAAAATAACAATATGGAGGGGCTTATGAATAATTTGAATGATGATCAATTTGAAAGGGGTAAAAAAGCCTTTGATGACTGGAAGAATTGTATAGGTGAGCGATTTCTTGAGGTTGGAAGAAAATATTTTAACAAGCCATATAAAGCATACAATCAATTTGCTAGATTCAATGAACGCCTTTACAATCCTAATAAATCATGGGAACCATGTATAAAAATACTTGTCGGATATGAGACTATAAGTATTGACGATGCTAAAACTTTTATAAAAGAACTAAATCGTATAATTGAAAATCCATGCGAAGAAAGTAATTATAGAAATATGCCTAGCTGTGCAGATCAATTGGCACAAACTATTCAAGCAATAAACTCAAGGCGTAATGGGATTAAATAGTCAGCGTGATTTCTATCTTCACTAATTTGAGAAGGGAAAATACCAGCATTAATTTCGATAGACCGCCACTTCCTGCCGTCATTAGGCAACTTAAAAGCTAGGTTGTATTTTGTGATTACCTCGCGTAAAAGATCAAAAAATTGCTCATTTGCCATTCTTGTCTGCGTGGTTGTAAAGTTACGCCTGAAATAAAATGACCTAAAGATAGTGTGCTTTACTTGCCCGCTCATTAGCGGTGTGTGTATGTCGTTTGGCGAGGAGAATAAGCCTGACAAATTCATGCCGGGGAATTCTGTCTGTGCGGGGATATTTTCCAGATCAATTACGGTGATGCCAGTTGGGAAGCCGTTGTCTCTGTTTGTAAATATTTCTGTCAACCATGTGGCTATACTTTCATAAACTGTCATTTATTATTTTTCTCCCTGTAGGCATAAGTATATCCCAAAAAGAAACCAATAAATTGGTGCATTTTTTCAACTTGCACACATTCAATATATTTTTCTGCAATAGGGTTTGCTGCTACATCTTTTGCCATTTGTATATCCGAGCTATCTACCATATACATAGATATTGAATCGTATAATTTCCATAAGTCTTCAAAATATTCTCTTTGGTGCGTGTATAGCTTTCCCGTTTCCATGACATTTCTTAATTTTTCTTTTTCTTTTTCTGGTAACGCATTAATCTGACTAATAATTTTTTGCAAATCTGTCACAACTAATTCTGTCATAACTGCCTCCATATATTTTTATACGCCTTCGACCTTCCAGCTTGGAATCATAGATTGATTAGTGGTATCTGTAACACCGCTTATTCTCATTGTCTTATATTCTCTTGCTAAATCTTCCTCTGTAAATAATGGCGTTATATCTCTGTCAATTTCCCCAAACGCTATTATATCCCGTTGTTGTAAAGTCCAACCGTCTTGATCGTTTGGCATTAGAGCATAATCCATAGGTGCAAAGTATTTTTTGTTACCTTCTATTTCTGCATTTAACGGGATAATTACAGATACGGTTTTATCAATGACAGACGAACCTGCACTACTCATGTTTGTATGTACTTGATCCTGCCATGTAACATTGCGAATCACGGTTCTATCCCAACTAGGGGCAGGGGGTATGCCGCCCATGAAGCCGCCTCGTTGGTATCTGTTAAAAATTGTGATGGTGTCTTGGTATAGGGGGCTTGTCATAACGCCTCCACTTGGGTAAAGGTTTTTAACAGTTTAGGGAATTGCAAGGCGATCCAGTCAACAATTAATTCGTCTTCATTATAATTCTTTAATCCCGATTCAACAAAAAAAGCATGGATAATTTCATGTCGCATAACTTTCTTTTTGAACACTGACAAATCACCAATACTAGCAGGGTCGTTTTCGTTAAAGTCGTTATTAACTCTAATAACTTTAGTTGAATTATCGGTATAGCCATCACAATTAGCTAATCGTGGATCGTTTTTTTGTGCAATTTCTTGAAAATCATAATCTTGACCCAAAATTGATATTGTCATAAATTCCCCGAATAGAATAAAGGCACACCCTTTACATCTACTTCATTCTGCAAATAAGCCCTTATAAAGTTTTCTGCTTCATTGCCTTTTTTTGCAGCAAGTGAAAAACTTTGGCTGCCGTTGCTTTGGCTTTGATAGTCCATTCCGTCAGTGGAGCCTAGAAGCCCCCTATCAATAAGTCTGACAATTAAGCCTTTAACTACCCTGCGCATGGGGGTTTCGTTTCTCAGTCTGCCGAATGTAAGAGAATCAATTTTCATTCTTGCGTCTTCTTCCAACAGATTAAAATTCGCTTCGTTGGTTTTTCCGCCGAGTGTTTTGTAATCTGAATAAGTGAGCCAAGATTCCATAATGAGAATTATGACAAATAATAGGGATTAAACAATATTTACGCTAATTTTGCATATTCGCCATGTAGTTCTTTAGCAGCTTTACAGTAGGCGGCATGGGCTAATTCGGGAGTTGAAAAAATACCAATATTTTGTCTTTTGCCATCTTTATTTATATAAGCTCTCCACTTTTTACCATGCTTTGAAACGCCCTTGTATCCGCTTCTATTATTTTTATATTTATTTTGATTGTATAGATTTTCAGTTTGTGTGCATATTCTCAAGTTTGATCGTCTATTATCTAAAATATTATGGTTTATATGATCAATCTGCATTTTTTTAGGGGGATTCATTAAATATCTATGCAATAATCCTTTGCTACTGTTACAAGCGTAACCGTCTGTAGCAGACCAGTAAAAATCTTTAATTAAGTTAAAATCATCTTTATCTATTATAAATACTAGACCAGTATTAGGGTTGGTGCATTTTATGTAGTTTTCAATAGGCTCATAAAGCATTGGACATCTAATTTGGCGTGATTTGAATTGGTAGTAATATATGTTTTTTACTATTTGACCATTTGAAAACTTGACATCTATATCGTGTACCCCTCTGTACTCGATAACCTGAGCTTCTAATCCATTATTTTGGATTAATTTTTCTCCAGTTCTGTTTTTTATCTTTGCCATATAACACCCTCCGTTAAGTGTTGTTCCGTGATTTGTATGCGGAAAGGCGGCACGGAATACCGCCGATTCGGGAGCTACCCTATCCGCATATAATTATAATAAATAATTATTAGCATTTTGTCAAACATAAGAATTATAAAAAGACTGCCCTGGTATGGGCAGTCTTTTTATTTATGCTGCTATATTTGCATAGACTCCCTTTTCTCTTAGTTTATATACACCTGCATCATGGAAGATACGGATATTAAAGATGTGTGAATCAACAGGATTAGCCGCATCGTCTGCACTCAAATATTTGGGAACACTGACCTTTACTGCCTGCCATATTGCAGTCGGGTGCAACAGTAAGAAATTGATTGAATTTCCGTCAGGCGTAAAACCCATATCCCCGGAAGTAGGATTAAGAGTAATTGAACTGTTAAACCTAACATCGGGTACATAAACAATTTCAAGACCGTTGTAAATCTGTATTGATCTATTGATCCCGGCTTCATTACTCCACTGCCTTGGAATGGCTTTATTAATGATAGGCATTAAATTACCATTTACAAATAACAACCTGCCCTCTGCCGGAACATAAGCATTATTCATTTCAAGCATTGCCGCATCTATTGCGCTTAATATTGTGTTTTCATTCAAAGTTGCGTTGGTTGTAGTACCTGCATTAGTCGCATACTTGGCAAATCTGAAAGCATCGAATTCAGGAACCATCTGTCTGTCGGTGAAGTCCTTAGACAGGTCGGTGATTGCCGTACTAAGGGTTTCGATTGAATCCACTCGGTCAAGCAAGAATTTGACACCGCGGTCAATTTCAAGTTTTATGGTTTCCCAACCGATAGTCGCCTGACCTGCGGCGTGTCCTTGGTCTCTTACATAGTTTCCCAAAGAGGTTGTTTTTATTGTTTTCAGTTTTATTTCGTTAGGTGATAAAACCGAACCCAAATCCTTTGTGTCTCCGTCAAGTTTTGCGGAAATAGATTCTTTCTTATACTCATCAAGAATCATATCACGGTACTCTACCGCTGGTAGAATGTTATTAGCTGACATATTTTCTCCTATTTGTTGTATTTAGGCTCTAAGCCTATCCGCTTCCGTTCCGAATCTGTAAGAGATTCAGTGTCAGTCGGTTTGTCTCCACCTTTCAAATCAGGTATGGTGGAACCCTTTAATTCGGAGAATACATCGGGATTATCGCTCTTGTAAGTTTCAAGAGCCGTTTCAAAGTTTACTTCATCAGTTACAAGGGTTGAAAGGAAACTAATATCCCTGTCTAGGTTTTTCTGCTTGCCGCCTGCCTGAATATACAAAGACTTTCGCTCTGCCAAAAGTGATGCCTGTTTAGCGGCTTCGTTTTCTTCCGACAGTTTTTTGATAGCGTCTTCGTGTTTCTTGCTGGCTTTTTCCATTTTGTCTTCAAGGTCTTTTAGCTTTTTTTCCCTTTCCAGTTTTTCCTTTTCAGTCTCTGACAAGTTTGCAGATTTAGCTTCAGCATCTGCTTTGATTTTGTCCATTTCTTCCTGTACAGCTTTTAGCTTGGCTTCATACTCGGCTTTGATAGCGGTTTCTTTATCCGCTGCCAAACGCTCTGCTTTTGCTTTTGCCACATAATCGCCCTTAGACAAATCAGCGATATTCAGCTTTTTTTCCTTTGCCCACTTTTCAAAAGCCTCAAAGGTTTTTTCCGTACCTTGTTCTTCAAAGAATTCTTTTAAATAATCCATGTTATTCCCCTTGTTTAATCGCCCGTAGGCGGTGCAGTTTATTCGCTCTGCAAGCGTGATTTCCGGCTTTTTATGCGTTGCCCGGATGCAACTGTGTCAAGATTATCAAATTAAAATAATTAAACAATATCTAGTGTTTAATGAAAGCAGGGGGTGAATTTATGATTTATGGTTATATCAGGGTATCTACGGACAAGCAGACACTGGAAAACCAACGGTTTGAGATTAAAAGATTTTGCAAGGCGCAAAAGCTAAAAATAAACCAGTGGTATGAAGAGAAAATCAGCGGTACAAAAGAGCTTAAAAAAAGACAGTTGGGAGAATTATTAAAAATAGCGTTAGAAGGGGATATAATTATCTGTTCCGAAATATCACGATTGGGCAGATCATTGTTTTTGGTCATGGACATCCTGTCAGATTGCATGAAGCGCGGAATAAAAGTCTGGACTATCAAAGACAGTTATAGACTAGGTGATGATCTTATGAGTAAAGTCTTGGCTTTTGCATTTGGCTTGTCTGCGGAAATCGAGCGCAATCTAATATCGCAAAGGACAAAGGAAGCATTGGCAAGGGTAAAAGCAGAGGGTAAAAAACTTGGTCGCCGACCAGGACAGTTTCATCGTGTAAAATTAACGGGGCAAGAAGAAAAAATTACAAAAATGGTCTATGCCGGAATGAACAATGTGCAAATAGGAAAAATTTACGGAGTGCATTTTTCCACGGTTCGTGAATTCAAGAAAGTGCGATTGAAACTGCCTTTTATTCCCATCAACCGCAAAGGGATTGGCGGACATAAAAAGAAAACACCTCTGTAAATAAATCACCCTTTGTAATTGGCGGCGTGCAGGGGGATGCGATTAGACCGATTACTGCTGATTGGTTGGCTGGATTTACAAATGAAACAGATGGTGGTTCCGGCGCAGTATATATGATCGCCGAAAGTTCACGGAATCCTATGATACAAAATAACAGTGGCGGTCGATTTTATTTTGATTCTTCTCGTGTCGTACCCACTGGTCCTGAAAATTCACCGCGCACCTTGTCTAGAAACTATTATCTGCGCATTACTTAAATGACCCTTTGTTACGGGCGGAACGCAGGGGGATGCGATTAGGTTGTTGCATGGGTCTTATGGTATTTATCCAGGTCATGAAAGAAACCAAAGAGGAGTATTTGGTAGCGTAGAACACCCTTACGACCAAATACTAGACGGTAGCTGGGACCATGCTACTAAGCACTTATTGTTTGATTCCTCTCGTGTTGCACCAACCGCAGAAGACAACCGTGGGAGGAATTTAGGTATAAACTGGTTTTTAAGGACTAACTAACCCTTAGATACCAAATTACAGATAGAGTACGAGGAGAATTCTCTGCGCCTGTAGGTACTACACGGGAGGCGTCCATTACAGCCATCGACTGCCATCCGTCGCCATAGGTAGCTATTTTTGCTGAGCCTTGTCGGTAAAAGACCCCCGTTGCTGCGGGGCTTTCCCAACTTGCGGTAGCTCCCGACTCTCCCCAAAGATTCCTAATCCCATCGCCCTGCACCCCTCCCGTTACAAAGGGTCATTTAATTAATTCGCAGATACCAGTTCATTGATAGAGCGCGCGGTGAATTTTCAGGACCAGTAGGCACAACCAATGATGTATCAAAATCTACTTTGTAATTCCCGTGCCCTGTAACTCCGGCATCCCAATTCCATAAGCTATTGAATTTGAACGCTCCAGTAGTATCTACCTCGGCCACTCTCGCTAAAAAACTTCCTGTAATATTTCTAATTCCATCCCCTTGAGTTCCACCTGCTACAAAGGGTGATTTAACTAATTCGCAGATACCAGTTCATTGATAGAGCGCGCGGTGAATTTTCAGGACCAGTGGGTACGACACGAGCTGCAGAGAAATTCACAGAGCTCCCTATAAATGTATAACCTTGGAATGACAGACCATCTGACATTAATTCCTCGAAAGCTCCAGCAGTCTTCGAATGTGCCATTATAGTTGAATTAAGAAAACTTCCCACTATTTCTCTAATCCCATCGCCCTGCACCCCTCCCGTTACAAAGGGTGGTCTATTACCACCGGCGTTAGAAAAGAATTTGCCGCCAAAGACGATTATTTCTTCAACAAAATATCCGTCATGCTGGCCACCGGAAATTTGCGATCCGATTTCAAGATCGCTTTCATCCCACGGATTTATATCCAAAATATGTCTGCGCTCAATTACCTCGCCGGTTTTAACTTGATCCCACATCACAGGATCGAGTTGTTCTGCCGCGCTTGTTATCTCTCTATTCGCCCTGAAAAATGCCCAGTCATCTCCGTCTAAATGCCACATAACTACGGCATTAATTGCGTAATTCGCACTCGGTTGGTAAACGGTATGCGCGGGAATTTCTGTTTGCGTTAATCTGTACAACATGGCGCGGTCGTTCCAAAGTTCCCATGTACCTCTCCAATTTTTTTCTAATGGCGATGCTGTTCCTGGATATTGTGCCACAACATCTCCAATAGGGTGCTCTTCGTCAAATATTAAATTCTTAATTGCTTCAAGATCAACCTTTCCCTTGCCATTACTTAATGATACTCTTTGTACATATTCAGGCGGATCGGTTTCATTCGCTCCTACTATATACCCACCGACATTTATATCAAACGGAGCTAAGTCTAATGCCCCTTGTCCTGTCCACTCGAATATAGGCGGATCAGTATTTTGCGTGTTTGTTAAAATCCATAACTGCCTATCGTATGAGTTTATAATCTTTGTTCCATTCCATATCTGTAAGTGATTATTAATGCTTGTAATTTGCGAAAGAGCCTGATCGCTTAATTGTTGTTGTGTTGGTGTTGATGTTCCAAAATCAAAAGGATCGAGATACCCTCCCCTTCCAATCCATGCGTTAAAATCTTTTCTTAAATCATAAAGACTGCCGTTGGTTTCACTAAACCTGTTTTCATGCGCTGTAAGACTTTCGTTATGTGCTATTAATTCAGCTTTCAATGCAATGCTCGGTTTATCCGCCATGTAAATAGGATCGGTTTCCGCTTTAATAATAAAATCTTGTAATGTTTCTAATTCAACCTTCCTTGTATTGTCAGATTGATTAATAGGTATAATATCCCCACTTGTTAAATTTTCTGCCTTTGGCAGACCATCAATAGTTATTGTTTTCATTTTTTCCCCTTTCTGGTTTTATTGTTATATAATGACCCGTATTGGTTATAATATACTGACCCAAATTAGTAGCAAGGAATAAGGTGTGATCAAAAAATCCCAATTCCCTAAGCCCGAAGGTTGCTATGACTGTTCCGTCTGTTTCGTCATACTCCGGCATTGATATAAATTCATAAATACCTGTTTGGTATTTATACATAATTCTAGGTGCGTAAAAAGGAAGAGTACCATGCCTCAAATCTTCAAAAAGCCATTGTTTAAACTGTTTTAATTCAGTATTTTCATTGTCTATTGCAATTCTTTTTGTGTTATCTAGCTCTAAACTTAAAGACGGAAAAACCATAGGTGCATAAGAATTCCTTACAAGAAATCTTTCTTTTCCACTATCAAACTTAATTGATATACGGTTGTCTTCGGCACTGTATTCTCCGTCAAGACACAGATTAGTATTTACTAAAGGATTCCAGTTTACTACCATTGGCTTTATTATATTGGTATGAGATTGTTAAACAATATTTAAGACTTCGTATATTCAACCCATATTTGATAAGCATTATTTGTTGTGCCTGCACGGGCTAGTATAGATGCAGATTGTAGAGCCAACGCACCAGCACCAGTTAAATATATAGAACTGATTGTTTCTATTTGTGGGAATGTGTTTTGGGCAGTTGTAGTGCCTAATAAGATTTTTGAATCAGAGCCGAGTTGAAGCCATCCACCCGATTTTACCAAGTTTTGAATACCAGAGCTGATTAGTGTTGTAGCTTGTAATGCATTTGCTGCCGCTACGATATTACCTGTAAATACCCGCCTATAAATCGGTTTGCCGTCTATCCATTTTTCTCCTGTTTGTTGTTCTGTTGTTGAATAGTCAGGTCTATCAATACGCCGCCACTCGCTCCATACTGACGGTGAGCCGCTTTTCCCTCTGCCGTACACCGCCGTCATGTTGAATGTTGTATATATCTGTTGCCTTGCACTTGTATCGCTTGCATCTAACGCTGTACAATAAAGCATACCTGCCATATTAGCAATAGGCAAATTAAACATAGTTTGTGCGGAAGCCGAATTATTAACATACCAATTTCCGTTATTGATATTATTAAAATCCGTGCCATCTACTATTCGTTTTGCCGTGCTTTCCATGTTTAACCAATTTCTCCATTCGCCCGAAGCTGTGCAATATCTATAAAAGCATCTGCCATAATTAGTCGCGGTATATAATACTTGCATGACTTGATGTTCTGCATTCCCCATTCTAAGGACTTGCAAGGAAAATCCGCCCAACATTTCAATAGGGGTGTTTAACATTGACTGCGCGTTAGCATCATTTAATGATCTATAATTTCCGGGAGTTACAATAGTATTCAAGTCTGTATTATTTGCTAATACAATTGATTCACGGTTCATTGCCCATTCTTTATTTGCAAAATGCTCTGGCAACTGCCCGCCCAATTTCTCGCTGTCAGCCGCCGTTTCTGTTTTACCTAATTTCCCATCAAGGGCTACATTAAAAGTTAAGATGTCAACTTTGCCGGATAGTAAATTATTTATTTCTGCCTTAGTAAAATAGTCCGTTAGATCAACCTTTTCAGTTTCCAGCATCTGAGGCTGTGCGCCATCCCACCACCAATCCGGCTCTTCCCTTTCAACTATAAATAGGTTGTCTCCCACATTAAGTAGTGCCTGATTGTCTGTATTATCCAACCAATCATTCATCATCGCTGTAGTAGCGAATACTCTGGCTTGGTTTCTGCCTCTTGCTATTGATTCCGCTGTTGCTATATCGGATCGCATATCGGCATGGGCAGTGTCTGAATTGTTATGAGTTATTATGGCATTTAATATATCTTGTTCCGTAACATCTGTTTTTCCTACATAGCCGGAGACAATTTTCATTACACCATTTTCTTTTATGCCTATCATTAATCCACTCCCACTGCAAGCAATGTAGTATCATTAAATGTGTCGGATATCATATATAAAATATTTTCTTCTGCAAGAGTCGGGTCTTTTACCATGTCATTCCATTCATCTAGCGTTATTATTTTTTTTGCTACAAATCTGCTTATGTCCGGCAATTCAGTTTTATTTGCTTTTTCTAATTCGAGCCTTGTCAATTCTTCATCTGTATCATTTTTCCACTGCTCGGTAACGCCGCTGTTTATTGTTGCTAACTGTGCAGTATTAGGTATAAAGCCGCCATTAATAGTTATTTCAGATATAGCATCATCAATTAAATCTTTTACTTGCTGTTCGGTTAATCCTTCTGACAAATCTTTTAGAGCCTCTTCTACTATGCCCCTAACTTCATTTTCTGTTATTCCTTCCGGTAGGCTAGATAGTGAGTTGTCTATTAATGCTTGTACTTGCTGGGTAGTCAATCCCGGGGGCGGTGGTGTTACTATTGCATTGCCCATAGCAACACTATCCGTATATGATTTTGCAGCCGCTAATGTTTCTACGCTTATGCTCATTTCCAACCCTCGCTGTCAAGTGCAAATACCCTCATAGTAGAGGGAACAAGAGCAGTTGACCCCATGCCTATTTGTGGAAACTTTGGCAAGTTTACTAATTCAGATTCATTGTCTATCGCGTAACCCATTATCCAGTAACCCCTATGTAGAGGCACTGTTTCATCTGGTACCCATTTTCTATTAGTTATGGTTATCATTCAAAACTCCTAAAAAACCCTGCGGAAAAAACCCGTACTTTTTTTAAGGAGGGTACAAGCGAAAAACCGCAGGGCAATAAGTTAGTTTAAGCTAGGAGTGAGAATAAACAATATTTGCGGATTTTTTTGGGCATAAAAAAAGCCACCCGTTAAGGCGGCTCTTTGTTTCCAAAATGGAAATAGTCGGTTAATCTTTAAGGCTTCGTGTCTGCATTTCTCGCTCTAGCCAACAAATAGCTTCTTGGTATTCTTGTTCTGTGCATTTTATTTCATATTCATTTTTTGCAGTAACTATATCTGCCGTGCTTTCATCTACAGAATACAGAGATTTATTAAATCTTGCATAAACAATATCGCTAGAACGAATGTATCTGTTGGATAAAACCATATCCTACCCCTTCAACTCAGCTTCCATTCTCTTGCAAGCCAACGCCATGACTTTAAGCTCTGCAAATCTTTCTGTGTCGGTCTTTTGCCTGTTCAAGTGGTGTGCAAAGTGAATGACTGCTTTATTGTCGCCTTCTAGTTCTGCGGTGTAGAGGGCTTGCCATTTACTGCAAGTTTGCAACTGTTGCAAATTTGCAGCCTTGTCGTCTGTGCCTCTTTTCCAGTCATCGGGCTTCTTCCCTGTTTCCTTATACTCTTTTACCCGCTCTGCCTGTCTGTCAAGTTTTTTAATCTTTTCTTGTCTGTTCTTTTTTTCAACAATTTTTAATGCTTCGTTGACACTTTCTACATTTTCAATCAGCTTTTGTTCTTTTGTCAATCCGATGTAGTTATAAGCCGATCTCCGTGAAATGCCCGTGCTTACATTATAATCGTCAAGCCATTTAACAAACTCCCCTTGTTCACAGGATTGTTGTACCTGATATAAGACCGCACCTATTACAAGTGCTTTTCTTAATCCGTTTAACCGCTCATTTTCAATTTCTAAAACCTGCTGTTTTAAGAATTCGGCGGTTTCTTTGTTTGCGCCTATTTGGATTTTAGGCATTGTTACCAATTCATTCATTTGTTCCCTCCCTATCCTTTGCAATAAAATAATTAGGCGGATTTTCATCATCCGCATAGATCAAAAAATCAGTCTCCATATTTTCGTTGTCTTCTACATCACCCGATAGCAGGTCTAATAATCTAGCTGCCCTTGCCTGAGATACATCGGCAAACTTTGCTACTTCAATAGCCGTTACGCCCTCTGGGTGCGCCCTCATGTACGCTTTTACTTTGTCAAGTTCATCATGGTTTATATGCCCCCTCCCGGTCTTGCTAAACCGCTCTTCTTCCTTCCCCTCCCACCGCTTTTTAATTCTCTGCTTTTTGCTCATTCGCACTCTAGGCTCACCTCGCCTTATAGTGTCGTTTTGGTCTGTGTAGTATTTAGTCATTTATTGCCCTCCCTGTTTATTCATAGTCATAACCAATCTTTTTTAGAATTAGTTCAACCTGCCGTAGTTTTCTCTCATTCTTTTCAAGATTTTTATGATTAATATTTTGTAAATATCTTGATCTTTCATATCCCCTGAATGTTGGGGTATCAAACTTTATTCTGTGCTCTATTTCTTCATTTTCCTTTAATAAAAGTTCATAATTTCTTATAGCCCATTTTTCTGTTTCCATTTTCTTTCTGTTAATTATCTTTCCATGCTTTTTTAACAAATCTTGAAAAACGAAAATCATAAATGCCGAAAATGGCAATCCTAATAGAATAGTTAATAATATTATAACCTCGATCATTTCCCCTCCACATATTCACATGGCATTTTACTTGGTTTTCTAACACTGCCCCTCACTCTCCATTTCCAGCCAGAATGAATACACCCTGCTTGCGGATAGCTAAAACCGTTTTGATTTACAGGCTGTTCTAATGGCGTACCCTTGAAAATTACTTCGTCAGTTAAATGCTTGCTAACAACAGCCTGCCAAACAAAATTAGCGCAAGTTTTGCATTTACTCATTCAGCCTCCCCTCTTTTCGCATTAATTCTTCAGTTGCCTCATTTGGAAACCATTTATCACAACCCGGATTTTCAAAAAGTAAATGTGTCTTATTTTCTTGCAAGCAGTTTATGAATTCGCTCATAATATTTACAGTTTTTTCAGCGCCGCAAAGCAAGCATATTTTTTCGCCGTCTTTTATTTTCATATCATTTCCCCTCCGCCTCTATGCACTCTTGCAACCGCTTAAAATTATTATCGCTGGTTGCTTTTAATTCTTTTCTGTAACAACTACAGACAGAGCAATCCTCCTCAGGGAATTCAGGGTAATTGATATGCCCTAAGAAACTGCACTCCCCGCAGGTGGTTTCTTTGCACTCTATTTTGATGGTTATTTGTTTCATTCAGTCTCCACAAAAGGTATTAACATGACACCTTTATAAACTTCTGCTTTATCATGGCTGATTATGATCTTTGTGAATGGGTCATAATTATTTTGTAACCACTCTTTAAGCGGTTTACAAAGAGCCGTAAATTCGTCCATTTCTGCAACCTGCTGTTTTAAGAATTTTTCTTCATTATCCATTTTCCTTACCCTCCTAAACTTGCGGTATCACGGATCGAACCGTGAATCTCCCTCATGGGGCTTTCTTTAAGCTATACCGCACACCGCATATTGTTTATATTCTAATTTATAATTAGATTTATTGTCAAGAGGAGATAATCTAATTTTATTTCAGATTTTACCGATAATAGGGATAGTATGGCAAAAGCTATAGGGTACACCGTAACTGAACTAATGGAATTGACAGGCAAAAAGAGAAGTGCCATAAGGCAGGATATTCATGTCTATAAGATTAAGCCCATTGTGCCTGAATTTATCTACCCAAAAGAGAGCTTGAAAATCATACAAAATGCTCCAAAAAGAGGCAGACCCAGAAAGCCTAAACCCCAGCCAAAACCGCCTGCCTAGTTGTACATACTAACCATTTTTCTGCCGGTGCTTCCAGCGGGGACATAAGTCCGTTCCCATTTTTCCCTAATCCCATGCGATCTTAAAGTCTTGCCCAAATCCCGATATTCATCCCTTAGCTCTGTTAACCGTTGATTGCTTTCCCGATAATATCCCATTATTGCATCGTCTGTGTCTTTTACTTGTTTTAACAGGTTATTGTTTTCCCTTTCCCTTCGTAGTTCCAGTTCTAATCTGCGCTGTTCCTGTTCCGCTTCGTAAAGGGTTATGCGTTTTGCCTGATCGTTTTCATCAAAAACCGTTACACCACTGTCATTTCTTTTTTGTATAGCTTCTAATTCCGCCTCTGAGTGTGAGGGTACAGAAACGCCTAGAATAAAGCTATAGCCGATATGTCGGCAGTTCCACATTCCAATCGGTCTATCAATCTGAAAAGTTTCCCCTGCAAAATCCGCTTCCCCTGCCTCGTACTTTTCAATGTCAACTGAAACCGCCTCTTGACCGCTTTGTAGTTTTTCCCATTCCGCAAGGGTGAAGATATGCCCCTGTATATCCTCATGGTCATCTGCGGGGTGTTCATGCGCCGATATTTCTATGGCATCCGCCCCGATTTCTTCCCCTAGATTTCTCTGTATGTTTTGAACTATGTTTGTGTACTCGGTCATCATGGAGTTGCGAACGGCACTGTCCATTCTCATACTTCTACCGCTTCTATAGTTTACAGTGGTTATTCCGTTGTCGGTCAATTCCCTAATTGCTGTTCTCATAGCAGTAGGAAAATTAAGCCCCTCTGTATCTTCTGCAAAACTTTTAACAAATTGCGTAACCGTATCCCTGTAAACCGTGTCAATTGTGGTTGACCTTGCCATTATCTCATAGCGGTTTAGCACACCTTGTAACATGGGATTAACAGACCGCCTGAATGTCGCATAGGACACTAAACCTGTTTTTACCTGCATAGCTTCCCTGTACGCCTCTGCGGTTACGGCGGTAAACAAGATGCCTATATCTCTAACATTAGCTCTGTGTGCTGCATTAAGCACCCGTCTAATCCTTGCAAGGTCGGAGTGCTGATCTTCCCATGATTGGCTAGAGTATAAATACTCCCTTACTTGTTGCGGTGTAAAGATACCGATAGCGGCAAGCCTCGCCCCTGCTATGCGTAAAAACTCCGCCTCTGCTGTGGTTACCCTTTGGGATATTCTAGCTGCGGCTTCTTCTAGGAGATCGTCAAGGTTCATAGCCCAATTCTTTTAGTTCTTGCTTTAATTGGTTGCAATATATTTCTAACATCTTTTCAAAAATTGGTTTATGTACAGCCCATTTTTTTATGGGTTTCTTGTCAGCATAACCATAATAAATATTGAAAAATCCAATATTGTCAGGGGCTTCTGGTATAAACTTTTCGGCTTCTTCTAGCTCATTGCGTAATGTTATAATTTTATTCAATATTTCGCTGTTCATGCCTGCTCCCTAAACTTTTATTCCGTCTGCTAATTGTTTATTTAATATGTCCATTATCCGCTGTTTTAATATTTCTTCATCTATCTTTAATTCAAGCACTCCATTATTATTTAAGATACTTGAAACAGCATCTTCTTTGATACAAGCCCTTATTTCTTCCCACTGTTTTTCAGAAATATTAAATGACATACTTGCCCCCCTAGACTTTAACTATTCGATATTTTCGATAGGTTGATTTTGGTTCATAAAATTATTGTTAAAGTTTTCTAGCTCCCTAAGCCTGAAAATATCATTACTACCTTCATCTATCTCTGCAATTTTCGCCTGAGCTTCTTCCAAAGTTTCGCCGTAAAACTGCACACGGTATTCTGCTTTGCTTTTTAACCCTGCATCTACCTCTTGCATTGCAAGTCTTTTTTCTGTGTCAGTGTCAACAATTACTGAATCAGCCCAAACGATACTAACTTCACTTGCATCAATCTTTATACCGCCCATGCCGGATAATTCACACATTGCTTTAATCAGCTTTATTATTTCCACTTCAAGGTACTGTTCATGCAATGCCTTCGATTGCATTTTGTCGGCTTCGGAATGGATTACTTCGGTCGCCGTTGCTTTTGCTTGTACATCTAAAACGCCCTTGCCTAGACCGCTAGACATGGTTGCCCAGTCAATGCTGTCCTGTATAACCTGCCTGAATTCCTGCGCTCTGATTTCCGGCACTACTTTGTCATAGAGTTGTTTTTCATTATCTGCCTTTTCTTGCGGGATAGAAAAAAATCTACCTGCCGAATTGTCAAAATATCTTTTTTTGCTATCACCTGCAACCTCTTCAAGTAACAAGTCTTGCCCGATAAAAGTAACCTGATCGCCCTCTTTAACATCACGCCTTAACCCTGCGGCTGCTAGATCGACATCATCGCAAGAGGCAAGCGCATCGGCGAAAATGCTTTGACCAAAAGGTAGAATTTCCGTGTAGTCATTTGCGGTGTTAGGTTTGATAATGCAGTATTGCCGGTTGTCGTAAACGCTAGTTGTAATGACTTGATCTATAGCAGAGAATTCTATATTTTCCTTTTTGCCCTGCTTTGTGATTTTAGCTTGTAGATTTTCTACTTGAAATTTGCCGTCTTGTTCCGAGTGTATGGAGATCGTATAAACGCTATCCCCTTTTACAATGTCTTTTTTTGCAAACGCCACTACTTGAATTTCGTCCTCTGTGAATACTACAGGATAGATATTGTCATACTTAATAATATCTAGCTTGACCTTGCCCTTGCTAATATCAGCCCCTGCCACTATTGCCGCCGTACCCTCTGCGTAGCCCCAGATTGCGGCTTGTATTAATTTCGCTCTAAACTTGGTTAGTTTCTCCAGTTCATTGAATTTGTCCGTTTCCGTGTCCGTTCCTAGTGTCGCCTTGAACTGCTCTGAAAATAAAGTAGTCGCCCATTTTGACACTATGATTTTAGGGAGCTTCATTGAAGTCCTGTTTATGTCAAAAGTACGCCGACCGTTAAATCCCTTGTCGGTGTGTATGCCGGAAACAGTGCCGTTGTAGTAGGACTGCCACTTTCTGACATTGGCGGTGTACTGCTCTTTTAGCTTGGCTTTGGAGTAGTCATAAACAGTGCCGTCTGTAGCCTGCTCGGTTTTTAGTTTTGCGTATTGGTTTAAAACATCGTAAATATCCATGAGGATAGTTTACGGGATAGGGGGGATTAAACAATATTTAATAAGTTTTCATGCAGAACAAGCAAGGGGTTCATATTTATTAGCTCTTTTTCAATTCCTTGAAAATCAGTATCTTTTATTTTTCCTGCATCAATAGCCTTTGCTATGCATTTAATAACTTGTACCTGTACCCATTGCCCCATTGATAATCCGCTATTAACCGCCAATTTCTGCAACCACTTTTTACGCCTAGATGTTATTCTAAGATTTAACATTTCTGTATTTCGGTCTTTCATTTTCTACCCCTTCGCTTCCTTTGTGTCAACTTCAGCTATCAATAACTTTCAACCCATGCTTATAGGTATGTGGTTCTTTCGGCGTATATGCCAACAGATATTTTGCATAACTACTAATACTATATTCATGGGTATCGAGCGAATCAATATCCGCCGTGCCATCGTCAAGCCTAACTGGTACGCCCTTTTTCTGCTGCTCTTTCACATCCCACACCGCCGTCTTATAGGCGGCTTTTAACCCCGGCACTTTGTCGGTGAAGAATATCCGCTTTTCTGATAACAGTATCTGCGACAGGTTTATGCGGTCAACAATTAAGCCCTTGTTTGCGTTTTTAATCACAATGCCTGTAATGTTTTTTTTGGCAAGGTCGTATTTTATCTGTCTGTTAATGGCATCGCTTCCCGCCCATTCAGCGTAAAGCACAACTGGTACTTTGTAGGTTTCTTTCATTCTCACTAGGAATTGTACAACCCAATCCGATACTTCCTGCGCCCGATACTGTGCCTTAAAGTACGCTTCATCAACACAATAGATTTTTTCAAACCGCTCCAGTATTGCGGTCGCCTGTAATACAGTTTTGCCTTTTTTCGCCTCATTGACATTGCCTGTGCCGTCTCCAGTGCCGTAGTCTAGCCCTACCGATATTAAAGCGATTTTCTCATTCTGCGGAACTTCGGCATGGTACTTTTCAGGGCTGTCCCCGTAGTCAAGGTATATCTGCCCCTCGCTTATACCCCACACGCCCAGCCCCTCGATGGCGTACCTTCGGGGGCTGTTGGCTTTCATTTTCTCAAATATCGCCCTGTCGTCATCGCCTAGAAACTCATTGCAGGTGTAGTCGGTTGTTGAAATAAAGGTGTCGGTATCGGGGTTGTCGAAAAAGCGTTTTTTAATCCATGTGGTGTCGCTCCACGGATTCAGCGTAAAGGTGTGCTGTTTGAATAACGGCTCTGGTAGCTTGCCTCTAATTGACAGGTCGATTTTATCGAAAGTTCCCTCATCGCTTATTTGATAGGCTTCTTCCCACCATACCCAACACAAATAACCGTCATCTACAGTTATCGAAGTTATAGAATCAGGCTCACTCGCACCCCTAAAAAGAATAACCTGTTTAGACGGCTTATATGTTAAAGTATGTTCAGATTTTGGTATGTGCCATAAATGAGATACCCCTAACCTTTTAATTGCCCATATTAACTGTGCCCTTGTTGAATTCTTATGCAATTCAAAGTATTTTCTGATTACTAGCAAACATGGCTTATGTCCGTATTTGTGATAGTACATCATCATATTATAGATGTACCATAAGGCAGTGGTACAAGATTTTTTAGAAGCCCTGCCGCCTTTTACGCACCTGTTTCTTTTAGTGGTATGCCAAAAGCCTTTATACCCCTTTCCTATAACCTCGGATAGTTTCATTCAAGTAGATCGTCCATTATGAAAATAGGGGGCTTTATATTAATATCAAGCGTATTTTCTTTAATCATACTAATATATTTCTGTAGCATTTCTACCGCCTTATCCTTATTGGCAAATTCATAAACCACAGTTTCGATACCCTGAGAATTGACCTTTTTATTAATAGAATCAATGCAAACCTGCAACCCTTTTTCACGGAGCTTTTTCTGTGATATTTTTAGCTTGCCGTTAAGGTCTATTATTTCGGTTACATCGTAAAAGGCTCGCTTGACCCAATAATCGAATATCTGCTTTTCAATGGGCAATTTGGCTTGATCTAGTAATAGCCCTATTTGCTTGGAAATTTCCTCTTGAATGTCAAGTTTTGTCAAGTTTTCACTGCCTATCTGCCTAGCTGTATCCTCTGAATACCCCGACCGGATCGCCGCTTGAGTAGCGTTAAAGTCTTTAAGGTACTCTATACAGAAAAGGCGTTGTTTTGGGTTTAATTCTTTTTCTTCCATGCGTAGTCAGTTATTTTAGCCGATTAGCGGGGTTTAACAATATTTCCCCGCAAATACATTCTTCAATCAAGTGATAACAATCCATACAAAACTTATCCATACATCTTTCGCAAATCTCGGTTGCTAGTTTATTTGCATTACTGCTATGCCTGTGTACAACTTCCAATATCCCACCCATTGGATCGCCACAGTACATACATCTAACTTGTATAGCCTCAGCCATTTTTCCCTCCTAAATTGCATCCCTAAAGAGATCGCCCTGCCTGTTTGCTTCCCTGACACGCTCGCAAGCCATAGCGTAGTAGTCAGGGTCTAGCTCGCTGGCGGTAAGTTCAAAGCCCATTTCGTTACAGGCTACAGCGATTGAGCCGCTTCCGAAATGAGTGTCAAGGATTTTATCCCCTTGTTTGGCATATTTTGATAAAAGCCATTTGTATAGGGCTACTGGCTTTTGGGTGGGGTGGATGCGCTCCTCTTTGTTTTTCATATTGCCTTGTAACATACCCTGCCAGCGAAAAGTAAACTTTCTAACTGCTGAAGGAAAACTGCTCCATGCAAGCTCACAGTCTGCGAAATCAGTTTCCCCATTTTGCTTATCCCAAACTATCCAACATGGAGTATTGTATGGAATAAGCTCTATAAAATGGTTTGCACCCCATATTATTTGATTTTTGCTTATTCTGCGTAAATCCATAAAGTATTTTTGATCTGGCGGTTTTTTATCACCCCCACTAAAAGACTTGTAATTTTTTGCCTTCGCTAATTTGCCACGCATATAATTTTTATCACCATTTTCCCCTATTCCATAGGGAACATCTACAATAGCCAGATCGAAATATTTGTCAGGGTATTGCGCCATTAAGTCCATGCAGTCGCATTGATAGAGGGTAGAATAACCTATGGTTTGTTTGGTCATTAAATCCTTGTTTTGCAAGAAACTTTATATTCTAAAGCATTTTCTATAGAGCATTTACCCGTTTTCTTGCAGGTTTTGCTCTATAGAAGTAAAACCTATACAGCCACAGAATGGACAATCTGGTAAATTATCCGGCTCTTGAAAATAAGGTTTCCCATACTCCCATTTTGAATGGCAATTTTGACAATAATATTTCATTCTGCATCCTTCACTGTTTTCAGGTTGTTTTTAGCGATATACTCTAACGCTTCTTTTTCAGTTTCAAAACTGTCAAGCCAAAAGTCATCATCTGCGACACAAACGGCATACACCCACTTGCCTGTTTCATTGCTGTGGACAATCTCTACCCTTGTATCTGGGTCATTGATGTATGCTTGTACTTTTTCTTCCAAGCCGTCTTTTTCCCGTTTCATTCCTTTGTCTCCTTCGCCGTATAATCAATGAGCTTGAATATAACGTTCTTGCCGTCTTTGCGGTCGTCAGCACCACAGGGTATATCATACCCATCTAGTTCTAAACCCCATCTAGGACAATATTTTTTGTTATCCTTGTCAAAGTAACAACCTATACAATCTTTGCTTTCTATCGGCACTAAAGCCTTTCCTAGGGGTATATCTAACATTCTGCCTCCTCGCCTATACAATAATTGCAGTTATCACACTCATCGCCTGTGAGAAAACATAATATTGGCTCATATTCTTCTTCCCTGCACCCATCACAGTTTCCAGTTAAGCCTAATCCTTTGTCGCATAAGTCGCACATAAAAGTATTCATTCTGCCTCCTTTAATAGCTCTGGGTTGTCGTGGATTGTGCCGATTATTTTTGTTTGTAAATTAATAGTTTTCTCAAAACGGACAATATCACAAAGCGGTATTCCTTCAGGTACTTCTTTTCCGTTATTGTCTTTACAAATGCCAGTTTGTAATATAAATGTTCCTTGTAAAAAAACTATTTTACCTACATATCGATCTTCTTTGCTTATTGCTTCTAAAATATCCCCTTCGTAAATCCTCTTGCCGTTACGATCCAGTAATTCGGTGAATTGCCCTACGGTTTCGGGGATAACTTCGTGTATAACATTTCTTTTAAGCATTGATTCTTTTTGCCTGTTTTCAAAAATGTAATGACAGCCGCACTCCGAATAATAATACCCATATCTCCATTCGCCTGTTACTTTGTCTTTTCCTTTAAACTCAATCTCTCTCATTTTTTACCCCCGAAAATAATTTATTAAAACAACTCCGCTTGTGTGAGTTGTGGTTTTTCAATATACGATTTTACAAGTCCGCAGACTATCTCTTTTATACTTTCCTTGTTTAGATTTTCCATTACATCTTCGCCTAATAACTTTAATGTCGCAAACCCTTTATCACTAATCCATAATCCACTACTTGCCCCTTCATTTTTAATTAAATAGCCGTAACCATAATAATAGACATCGTTATCATAAAATATCTCGATAGTAACTTTATCACGCCCTTTTTTACCCGACCATTCTAATATCTTCCACGGCTCCGCAACACAGACACCATGCTCGTTGTATTCGAGCGTTCTTTTTCTATATTCTTTTTCCCCGGCTACCGTGTTCCACTCCTGTAAAGCGCCGCAATCGCTCCACTGACCAAGCCAGGGAAGTTCTTTTTCCTTACAGTTAGGGCAATGGTATTTGAACAGCATATAATCCTCATCGTAATCACCATCATTGCAGGGTTTTTTCTCTACGATGGGTTCTGCTCCGCACAGGCATTTTTTTACTTCACTCATTTTCACCTACTCTTTTATTCCATGCGGCTATGGCTTTTTGCTTTAATTTGTCTCTGTCTTTATCAGATACCCTATCACTTTTAAGTTCGCACTCTGGACACTTTATATATCCAGTGTCGTCTATAGCACGGATAAAAAAATGAGACGGCAGAGAATCGGTTGTTAGTATAAACCCACACTTGCAGGGCTTTAATTCATTGGTTGTCATCTAACACCTTCCTTCTAAGCACAGGCTTACAAACTCCATACTTTATTCTTATAGGACAGGCAAGAGAACACCTATTGTGTAAAATCCTCGACAAAGCCACACCATCCCCTAACATACCAGCTTCCCTTCTTTGGCAGGCTTTAACTTGACTAATAAGTTTTTGATTTGTTAAATCTAACTGCATACCATCCTTCTATCCAAATTAATCTCCATCCAAATTCAAAACACCTACATTCTTTCCAGTCAGGCGTAAAGCATTATACGGATGACCAGAGTCTTTATCTCTTTCAAAAACACAAGACTCACAAACACCTTGCTTAATAATATCTAACCTATGATCACTCATGTCTTCCCAATGACAGCAAAAATTACCCTTGATAAACTTGTCATTAAACTTTACCGTGCCGTAAAAATGTATGCACCTTTTGCACCTATCCATAGCCATATCTGTAAACTCGTGAAAAGGAAGCTTATATCTATTGGGCAAGTCTAGTTCTAACACCTTATCCTCCTATCCAAACTAATTATCTGCACCGCTACTCACCGTCAAAGTCGTTAAATTGTTCTGCACACATACCGCAGAACCTATCACCGAGTTTTCCAGTGGGTGCTACATAACCCCCGTCATCTAACCTAGCACCACAATTACAACAATTCTTTTTATTTGTGTTTTCGTGGCATTGGCAATGATCCATGTGATAATTGCAATAAGGACAAACTGATATGTGTACGCTTCTATGTTCCATCCTTACCTCCCTTAATTTGCCTATCCATCTTTGTTTGGCGACAAACTGGACACACAACACAAGACTCACCGTCAATCTCATCTCTTATGCTCCAGTCTTCGTGGAATGATAGAAAACTATTACAGTTAGGACAATGATAATTTTCAATACCATCATCTTCTTCTACTCCCCCAAAGTAACTCCTATCCAGATATTCAACAATTTGAACAGCCACAGCACAAACTTGCACCATCTCTTCACGCTGTTTTACAGGGTCGGTTTCGGCAAAGGCTTCGTAGACTTCTTCAAGTAAAATACTCATCCATGACTTATCTATAGCTAATTTGTTTAGCTTTTTGTAATAAGCCTCATTTTCCCTCGCAAGCTGCAAATCATAAGAACTCCCAAGCATAGGGTGATTCTGCTCTCCCCACTTTTCATTCTGCCTCTTCCTTTCTCCCCATTCCCGTTCTGTTTTTTCGTTTAGGGCTTCAGCAATCCAAGTTGCAATAGCATCCAGCTCTGGGCAATTACAATCCTCGGTACTTATACAATCACATCTAAGTACATTATTATAAACAGAGCATATAATGTCTTGATACTTATCCCCATTTAATACTAAACTTTCTAAACTTGTGAATGGCGGTTTTAATATGTCTTTAAGTTCTTTCATTTCTCACGCTCCTCACTCGATTCTTTTGGTAAAGATAACCCCACACCGCACATCCTACAGTAATTAGCAACAGATGTACCTGCATACTCTTTACAGTCAGGGCATTTAAGAACATGGAAACCAGTATCATTATTATTTTCTAATATCCACTGCTTCCGTTCTTTTTCCTTATCAGTATTTTCTACTATGGCTTCATCTACAGCTTCATCTACATAGTCTTGCATTAAAAAGTTTACAAGCGATGAAATGTGATCTACTTTTCTTGACAACCACATTAAGAGGAATCCCAAAGCACCAATAAAAAAATACATAATGATACCGAATACTACTGCACTATTCATTTTTACTCTCCTCTCTCTTATCTAACGCCTCATCTATGTAATCATTTATTAACAAATCTACAATAGTTGAAAAACGATCCAATCTCTTGGATATAAGAAATAAATTTATCTGCATAATAAGCACAGACACCGCAATAAAACCAAATAATATTTCTGTAATCATTTCTCACGCTCCTTTAGCATTGCGTCTGCTACTTTGTAAGCATAAACAACTGCTTCATCTATACATAGTTGTTTATAACAGTCTGCTAAGACCTGACCTGCAAAGTAATCACGCAGGGTCATTCCTTGTTGGTACATTCCCTCGTGGCTTAACGGAAATGCTGATCCGCCCGTTTCTTTTGTCATATTCTACTCCTTTAAGCGGCGATTTCCGCTTGCTCCATTTCTGCTAGTGCTAATCTCTCTATCTCGCTGACAGCTTTTTCGCTTAGCACCTCATACACTGATTCCCCTTCATGCAAAATATCCATCTCGTCAAGATATGCTCCCTCTGATGGGTAGCCGGGATCGCCGTTGTTTAGATAATCCTTGCCTTGTACTTTGGGGACATAAGTTCCTGTTACCTCAAAGTCAATTTTCTTGTAGGTTATTTTCATGTAATGCCTCCAGTCTCTCATTAATTTTTTCAAGCTCACTATTCATAGATTTTATCTGTGATACAACACCGCTAAAATCCAACGCCTTTGCAAATTCTTTTAATGTTTCTTCAAACATTTCATTCCTCCTGCCTTTTTCTTAATATTTTTTTTAAGTCATTTTCTAAATTTCCATTTTCAAGAGCATTTTTTCTATAATTTTCTTGTTCTTCAAGCATTTTATCTGATGCATCCGCATCGGGAATATGGCTAGGTTTTTTATCCGGCTCTTTTATTTCTTTAGGCTTGAAATCGTCAAGCCCCCTATTAAACCAGTCATTCAAAACAAACTTATCCGGGGTTGACGGTATATAACGGCGTTGAAGTAAGCCGGATTTAACCGCATTGACCACATTATTGACGGCTGTTTCTATGTGCTGGGGGGAAAAATTACACCTATCCCAAAAGTTACGCCATTCGTTGGGTTGGTCTAGTCTAGCAAAAGCATTGAATACATCGCCGTTCTTTTGCCAAAGTGAAACAAAAAGTTTTTCACGCTCATTGTCATTATTATTTTTATTTACATTATCATTTACATTAAGGGTTTCGTGATTAACCCAAACAACATTTGGGTTATCTTGGGTTTCGTTGGGTTTATTTGGGTTATCTTGGGTTTTTGGTCTACCGCCCTTTTTGCCATTTTCTTTTTGTTTATTCAACCATTTTTCGCTTTTGTGCTTTGAATTAAAGATTAAGTCCCGCATCGGTATCCATATTGCCAATTCTAACCCTTCAAATTCAGGCTCTATACCGTCTATTCCATATTCTGTAACCGCCCAAAAAAACTTTAATTGAGTGTCAGGGGGCAATACCCTTATTTGTTGTATTGTTGTTTCACTCATTACATAAGTTGAAAATATATTATCTGCCATTTTTATCCCCCAAATCTAATAACAAAATTCTTTTTCAGCCGCCAATGGTTTTAATTGGCGTTCAAACTCCCTGCAATACTCTTTTTTAATTTCAAAACCATATCCCTTACGCCCTAGCTGTTCGGCGGCTATTAAAGTAATACCGCTCCCGGCACAAGGATCAATTACTACATCACCTTCATCTGTGAAAGTGTCAATTAAAAACTTTAAAAGTCTAATCGGTTTCTGTGTAGGGTGAATTGACGGCGTTTCTGTATCTCGCTCCATAGGAATACAATTAAAGACCTTTCTCCCGTGATTATTAAACTTAGGTAGTTTATCTCTGTAGAAAAGAATCGCATATTCACAATTCCCTACTACCCGCATATTTGCTTTTAATACTTGCGGTGAGTAGTTTTTATAAAAGACTAGATTGATGTAATTTTTGAAATTGTGCTTTTTGGCTTCTTCAATTAATACCCATTGTTGGTCAAAAGCACAGAATACTATCATACACCCTGCCGATCCTGTTTCTTTAGGTTCGGGTTTTACAAGTTTATTGCAAAAGTGAAAGTATTCAGGTATCTTAAAATCTTTGTCTGTATCAAAGAATTGCTTCCCTGCAAGTTTTGATTGACCGTTGTTCAAGTCGCCGTCTTTATACCATTGCGGATTACTTGCATAGGCATTATTGCCGACATTATAGGGTATATCCGCAATTACAAGCTGGGCTTTTGGAATGTGGTGGCGTTTGTAATTTTGAAAATGATCATGTATTAGTTGCATTTTGCTATCCCTCAAGCTCTTTTCTTATCTCAAAATACTTTGCAGAATTTATCCCTGAATTATCCATATCCACTAAAAGTCGGTTTATTGTTTCCATGCGCTCTTTTTTGGTGTACTTACTCCAGCTTTTTAAATCGCCCCATAGCATTTTGTTTCCGTCTGCTTTTATACCAAGTTTTAACACAGGTACATCTTCCAGTTTTTTTACACGCCCCTCTGCAAGTCCGTTATCCGATTCGTACATAAAGAAATAACTTTCATACCCTGCTCCTAGATGTTCTTTCACATAATTTCTAAAATCTGTGTAATTATCTACAGGGTATGAATAACAACCTGATTTATAGAATATATCCAGTAAGGCATGGAATAAAGAATTCTGCTGTAGAGTGCCGTTGTCATCTTTTTGGCAAAAGTAATAACTACCAATGTCTAGCTTGTCGCCGGAGTATTCATAATCACTGGTTATTAGAATTCTTGCCACTACCAATCCGCCCTATTGCCGTTATAGTTGCCACTGCTTTCTTGCTTTTCATTCCCGCCTAAAAGCTGAATTGTATTTGCCACTACTTCAACCCTTGACCTGCTCTGCCCGTCTTGTTGCCATCGGTCTTGTCTAAGCTCGCCGTCAACGGCTATCTTTTTCCCTTTTTTCAGATATAGGTCTAAGTTTTCAGCTTGCCGACCCCAAACAACAACATCAAAGAAATTAGCCACATCTTCCCACTGGTCGCCGTTTTTCTTTCTGGTATTTACTGCTAGTGAAAATTTACTCACTGCCGTTCCGTTTGCGGTGTATTTAAGTTCCGCATCTCTTACTAGATTTCCGATTAAAGTAACATGATTAATGTCAGCCATTTTTATCTCCCTTAATTTATTAGTTCTTCCTGTTTAGATTCAGGAATATCATCTTTGAATTCTTTTTCCCCAAAAGGTACGGTTTTCATATACTCATTTTCCCTAGTTGTAAGGCTGTTTTTTAACCGCTCATATTGGTTTTTAACTGCCTGTAACCCGTTGGCATTTTGGTATATAGTCCGCTCCATATCTTTTTCTTTTTGTGAAAAATATGGTTTCTGGTCGGGGTTATTTGCGTTCATTATCTGCCCTATCTTTTCGCCTATCTCTTTAATATCTTGTTTGTCGTTTGGTTTAGTTTCATTTTGCTTGCCGTTGCCATTAATCGGAGTTGACGGAGGCGGCGTTGTCGCATCGGGGTCTGTCATGTCATCTGTCGGTATGCAGAACACCTGTAAGCAAGCATATTTCATACCAATTGCCATTGCCTTGTTGCTTGCCTTGTCGCCGCTGTCCATGCCCTCACCAATAACCGTTACGCATATTTCAGAGCCGTCTTCGTGTGCAAAATGATATTTGATAGTCAAGATAGAATAAATCAATGCACCGCCTTTTTGCGTTTGGCGTTCTTGCCTTTGTGAGTTTATAACCTCTGGATATACAAATATTCTATGCTTTACCAATATAGGGTTTAATTCATTCATTACATCGTCAATTCCCCTATACTGGAAACCTTGTTGACTGTTTCTCTTGCTTTTTGCAATGGGCTGTATTTCTGCCATTGCATCGGCTACCGCTTTATAAATCCCTTTTTCCATATTTACCTCCAATTATCTAACTACTAAGGTGCTACCACCTAAGTAACTAACGCCCTGTAAAACTTTTTCTACTCCGTCATCTCTGTAGAAAAGTTTCCCAGTATTCAATTTTAATTTGTCGTTTTTATCGTTTTCTTTTTCATATAACCTGCCCTCTTCAATAGCCTTGTTTATAGCAGACGGTGAAATTTCAGGTTTCAAGAATTCAACTGGTATTTCCCTTGCCTTGAAGTCTGCATTTTGTCTAGCTGATTTTTTTGAGTTAAGCCAATAGTATGAAAATAAAGGCGTTTTAGTGCTTTTTAATTTTAGCTCTCCTAACAAATAAGCTGCCACACTCTTAATGCCGCCTATTTTATTTTCCCTAGCCTCTATTCTTTTTCTTAGTCGCTCCACTTCCTTATACAAGGCTACTTTCTCACCTTCAATAATGGATTTTTCAAACTCTATATTTTTTATGAGTCTGCCCATATTATCAAACTTTGTTTCTGCATCACCTACAATCTCTAAAAAGCATTTTTCTAAGTACTTTTTTTCTTCTTCCGTAGGCTCTTTTGGATTCCCTTCTTCATCTACAAACATTTCATGTACTAATTTTTCCCATGCAGAATAATCCGCTCCTATTTCATAGCTTATTTTCTTACTCATTTCTTACCCCCATGTTTTTCTACAAACCATTCATCAACAATTATCATGGAAGACTTGACCCCATAAGCCGCCAACCTTCGTTTGGCTGACTGCTCGCCAATCTTGCCTGATATGAATAATTGTTTAATGCTTTCTATGAATTCTTTGTTTTGATCCTTTGTACCTGCCGACATAAAGTCTAGGGTATCGTGAATCATACTTAATCCCATGCTCATACTGCCTCCGATAAAACATTTTTATAATGATTAATTTTTCCCTCTGCCATTTCAATAAAACCAAGCAAACTGAATACAGGCAGTTTTTTTGACCGCATAGGGAATTTTGAAAAATAACGCGCCCATTCAGTAAAATTTGTGTTTCCTTCTGGCGTATTTAGCGCAATTAAAATAGTCTTTAATTCTGCGGCTTTTTTAATAGCTTCTATTCTTGTCATTTCCTTGCCTCCGTTAATAACGATATAAAAACCCATGTACTATCTGCCATGCGTTTACCCATATTTTTTGCAGACTTTCAAGCTGACTTTGCTGGCTGTCATTTGCAAATTGGTGTTGTTCGCACATACTGTCAGAATTTTCCATCCTACCTAATGGCAATTCATATCCATTGCAAATTCCCCCAAACAATTCTTTTTCAAAAAATATGCAAGTATTACAAGAAACATTATTTTTGACAAATTCATCAATAGCTATTTCAGCTTCTTGTAATACGCTCATTTTTTAACTTCTACCGACTGGAGCTTTTATGTTTTCCATTGTCCAGCCGCCTAGCCATGCGTCTAAGAGCTGGATTGTTCTCTTATGCTCTTCTTTGGTCTTTTCAAAAAAAGGTTTACCTGTCCGGGGACAAGTCCAATCCATAAAATCACGGTCATTGCATGGAGCGCACTTTATACCGTTATGGAACGCCGCCCGACCCATCTGAAACGCCTTCTCATATCCTTGTACTGCTACTGTCATTTCCTTACCCTCTTTAATTAAGTTTTAAGATATTGTTTATCTTATACTTTAATTATGCCACTTGTCGCATTAATTGTCAAGTGTTTTGGAAAAATATTTTGCTTTTTTTTCACTTTTTTTACGAATTCTACTTAACGGGTGTATAGGAAAAGTGCTATTTGTCGCATATTTTACGGTTTTTTGCTAGCTTTTTGCTTTTTTAGGTCTGCCCGGCTTGCCTATAGACTTTTTTAACCTTTCAATATCGGTCTTTTTCCAGTCATATATTTTGCGCCTTCCAGTGCCTAGGTAGGATATGTTTAGTATTTCAGCGTATTTAATTACAGTTCTTTGGGCTATGCCCGTAAGGTCTGAAACCTCTTTTGTAGTCATACCTTTAATTATAATGTCTGATTTACTTTTTTTCAACCGTCTATCCTTAATTATGCACCTTTTGATATATAGACTTTGCATGGTCTATACACAATATTTTCCTAGCTCCCTTGCTAGTTTTTACACTTCTCATTCGGCGCATGAATACCCCTGTCTTGTCAAACTTTGCCATCGGATAAACCCTGATTAAATCCCGTAAAAATTCGCCACTTTTAAACTTATGCTTTAATGGGTATTTGTCAATTACCGCATTTACAGCTTCGGTTTTGTTTTTGTACTTGCTACCTATATTCATATTTTCCCCCTCTTAAAATATCCCCTGCATGACTAGGCAGAGGGCTAGTTCCCTTAGCTTTCCGTTGGGAGGGGAAAGCAAGCAATAGGAGTATTCTATTGCAATGGAAGCGGCAGGATTTGAACCTGCATGACAGCTTAGAATTCTTTTAGCCATAGCCCTGTCGCGCGTCCTTTACGCCACGCACCCTTTAATCAATGCCTTGTATTTCTCTCTATACGATTTTGAAATCTGCTCATAGTCAAAGTTGGTAAACTTCACAGGTTTATTCTTTTCAGTCTGCCAAAAATCCCAAAAATCTTGACCATGCCGATCAATCAAAACCTGCTTATACATTTGTTTTTCGCCTTTATTTGTACGGTTGCAATTTCTGCATTGTGCATTTACTAAGTCTTCATTAAATAAGATAGAGTTCATTCTTCCCGGTATTGCGTGTCCGGCATCCATGCCATCTCTATCTTCTGTGTCCTCAATCGGGTGTACTTCCCCACAGGTTATACATTTTGCATAATATATATCCCCTGTAGTTTTAATGGCATCTCTTGTCTTAATATACTTAGCAAACCATTTCCAAGCAGTGTTCTCTTTTGGGTTGCTAGATTTTTTTATTCTGTAACATCTCATATATTCGCCATGTAGTTTCTGATTGAAAGCCCAAGCCTGATTAAACAACCGATGTTTTTTCTCTCACCGAATTCTTTAATCCTTACCCCAAGTCTGTAAAACATTCCCTTCATAATCCCCTCCGTTTATTTATTACTACATAGAACCCGTGCGGGTCTAATTCTTCCCATTTGTTAATCACTCGCCCTGCATAACCAATAGTAGATACTGGCGGATCGTTTAATTTGTTATAGCCGCAGTTGTAGCTTATAGCTACCGCCCACCATGTATTATGTATATCCATGTCAGCTAAATGCTTTAGATACTCGCACCCAGCTCTAATATTTGTTTCAGGGTCGCTCCAATTAATATCGGGGAAGGTATAACTATTTAACTGCATTACACCTCTATCAATACTTCCATTTGCATTTCTATCACTTAATGCAAATTGATCAAGTTGCGGATTTTCTATCAATGCAACTGCAAGCGCAAAATATGGCGGTATTCCTACCTCTGCGGCTATCGATAATATTAATGCCGTTATTATTTCCATTTCCCCCCTCTCTCAAAGATTTTTAATCTCTTACAGTTGCCTCATGTATATCAATGATTTGTTTAATCATTTCTACCCTTCCCGGATAGGTATATGCAGAATCAGCCGCTATTTTTATTTTTTCTATAGCTTTTTTGTATAAGTCTAATTCGTGAGTTAATTCTATTTCTTTTTCAGTCATTTTCATTTTTTCTCCTTTTATTTAGGCATAGCTTCGCCAATCCATTTATTAATGGATTTTTTGACATAACAATTCCAATCACACTTAATGTGATTTTTTCAAAATTGCTTTTTCTCCATAACTGTTATAGGTCGCCGAAACATACTCTATAATCTTGTCAGGACTGTCTTGCCTAATTGTGTAGGCTCACCCTATGCCGCCCTCGCTTTTTTCAAGAAGCTTTCTGCTTCTGCTTTGTTTTCAAACCAGTCAATATAGCAATCCGCAATGGGAGTTACTTTGAACTGATTTTTAGGGATAGTTTTTCCCTGCCTAGTTTCAATACAGGCTTTGACTGTTCCGTTGTCATAGAATTCTGCTTTTACGCCGTAGTAATTTTTCACAAATACCTCCAATAAAAAAGGAATTGCCTCTCCCTTTCGGGTGTAGGAGTAGTGGCTCCTACAGAAGCAATTCCTTTTATTTCCCTGCCACTACAAGGTTCCTGTCAAGTTTTTTTACAAACTTGCCGATTATTCTTGTGTAGCAATTATTTTATCGAGGTATTTATTTGTTTAGTTATTTGCTAGAGAAAGTTATTATTAAAAACATAATTACTTATTCATAACTGTTAGGTGTCATTTTACAAGACCCTTTATACATTATGAATAGTAGAATATTTAATAAAAAACAAAATGAAGTCATTATGATGTTATTTACAATAACCTAAAAACGCCAATATGTTTTGGTCTGCTGTATAATGCCTGAAAGTTGTTTTGTATTCCTTCGGTAACAATATACATTGATACATAAGCGCATTCGTATGATTTTAATCCTGAGGCTGTTACATTATTAATAACATCATTGTTATAAGTTTTACTTGGTCCTGTATTATCACCATAAGTTGCTAATTCAGAACTATATTGAAAATAATAATCAGGTATTGGGCTAATTGAATTATTTCGTAGAAGAGCAATTGGAGTTGCTGAAGCATACAGATCAGTTATAGTTGCAGACTCCCCTGCTGTAAAATTAATTTGTATATCTCTAGGTGTAGATGCAGGAGGTATCAAACTCAATACAGAAGCATTATTTGTCCTTAATCTGTAATAAGAACGGTTGGTAAATGAACTAACTGTAGGAACTTGCACATTTGTTGGATTAATAAAGGTTCTGTTAAAATCATTAAAATCAGTTTCAAGTTGAGGATTTAATGTACTATACTGAGTTTCAAGTATGCTTCCATCCACAGATACATCACTTAAATAAATCCTGTAATAAATTGTAAAATTAGTAGCATAATAATATGTTATAGTTGATATATTTGGTAATGTTATAATTATATCTGTACCACCTGAAACTGATATATGTGTAACAGGCGGAAGAAAAAAAAGCTCATCTATCCCGCAGGTTGTAAAAATAAACAGTAAAAAGATACTTAAAAATAATAATTTTGGCTTTCGCCTCATTCCTCTATTTCCAATGCTATAATGGCGCTTCTGGCAAGATGCTGCCAAACAGGAAGATTTTGCCAGTCTATTATAACCGATCTATATGCTTCTATAGCGGCTTGTTTATTTCCCAATTGCTGATAAAGCCTGCCAATGTTAAATTGGGCGCGTGGTGCTGCCGGGAATTCAAAGGGGTGGTTAATGCTCTTTTGCAGGTATTCAATGGCCTCTTCTATTTTGCCTTGTTCTTCTGCGGCAGCAGCCACATTAAAAAGAGCTATGGGAGCCATATAGGTTTTGTTTCCGGTTTGGGCTGCTTTTAGCCATGCTTCTTCACATAAAGCCCACTCTCCCCTGCCGGAATGAATTCTTGCTATAAACGAATAAACCCTGCTTGACGCCAATCCCCTATTGCTTTTGGCAAACTTTTCAAGATCGGCAAAAAGGGAATTTACTTCATCAGAATAATTCTCATCTTCCAAATTCCATCGGAGCTCATCAAAGCGAACTGCCAGTATTTCGGACTCGGTAATTGCTTTTTTATTTAAATAATCACTTACAAAAAGAAAGGCAAATAATCCCACAACAAGGGTTAATAATAACCCCCCAAAAATGAATATTCCCTTTCTGTTTTTTTGAATAAAATTAATAATTTTTTCGGTTGAGTTATTTCCTTTTTTTTCCATAATCTGCACTACTCTCCTTGTAAACTTAGTCTAGTTACTTGTTATTTTAAGCTCTTTTATCAATTTTGACAAATATGTTCGTTGTATGGCAAGTATCTCGGCGGCATCTGTTTGGTTCCAATTACAATCCTCCAGTACCTTTTGTATAAAATTAGCCTTAAAAGCGTTAACAGCCGGCTTTAATTCACGGTTTTTAGCTCCTATTACCGGAATATTGCAATTTTTAAAAAATAAATCATTGGCTTCTATAACCTTGTTTTTGCCTATTACAAAAGCTCTTTCAATGCAATTTTGAAGCTCCCGTACATTGCCCGGCCATGAATATGAAAGAAGGGCATTAACGGCTTCCTGTGAAAATCCGTCAAACTGCCTGTTGGTTTCATTTTTGCCTTTTTTTAGGAAAAAATTAGCCAATTCCATTATATCATCATGCCGCTGTCTTAAAGGCGGAATATTTATTGGCAGTACATTCAATCTATAATATAAATCCTGCCTAAATAACCCATCCTGTACCTGTTGTTCAATATCCTTATTGGTTGCCGCTATAACGCGTACATTTACATTAACGGTATTATTAGAGCCAACCTTTTCAAATTTTTTCTCCTGTATTACCCGTAAAATTTTAGCCTGTAAAGGCAGGGGTAAATCGCCAATTTCATCTAAAAATAGGCTTCCTCCATTTGCCGCTTCAAAACGACCCTGCCTGTCTTTTGCCGCATCTGTGAACGCTCCCTTAACATGGCCAAACAACTCACTTTCTAAAAGCCCTTCGGGAATGGCGGCGCAGTTAACCCTTATAAAAGGTAATTCACTCCTAAGGCTGCGCAGATGCACCTGCTCTGCAAATAGTTCCTTTCCTGTTCCGCTTTCCCCTGTTATTAAGACAGAAAAATCTGTTTTTGCAGCCCTGTCAATAACCTGGATTAATTCCAATATACAAGCGCTTTTTGCAATTAGTATATGATATGAATCATTCATTTACCTTGGATTTTAAAGCAGCTCCTAAAGTATATGTAGAATCAGAAGATTCTTCTTTTGCCATGTATTTGGAAATATCTTCCCTGCCTGCCTCTTTTTGAACCTGTTTTTTCTGACCCTGATTCGTATGAGCATTGCTTGGAACATCACGCATTGTAAAGGCAACTTTTTGTTTATCGCTTTGAATTTCCAAAACAGTTGCTTTTAATTTACTGCCAACACTATATTTCTTAAGAGTTTCTTCAGGATTTTCATCGCGGCTTTCCGTAAGATTGCTTTTATGGATAAGACCTTCGATACCTCCCGGAACTCTAATAAAAATACCAAAATCAGTAATTGATACTACTTCGCCTTCTACAGAAGAACCCGGTTTGTTATTTTCTATGAAATCTTTCCAGGGATCATCAGAAAGCTGTTTAATTCCAAGCCTTATATTGCGTGAATCAGTATCAACAGAAAGAACCATTACTTCAATTTCCTGTCCAACTGTTAAACCGCTTTGACCTTTTCCCTTTCTAGTCCATGAGATATCATCAATATGAAGGAAGCCGTCAATACCCTCTTCAAGTTCAACAAATGCTCCTGCATTTGTAATTTTAACAACCTTGCGTGTTATTCTATTTCCGCTTTGGTATTTCTTTTCAATGGCTTCCCAGGGATTATCCTTAACTTGTTTAAGACCTAACGAAACCCTTCCTGCCTGAAGATCATAACCTAAAATCATACAGTCAACAGCATCGCCGGATTTTAACATATCCTGAGGTTTTTGTACTTTTCTTACCCATGAGAATTCAGAAATATGTGCGAGTCCTTCTATGCCTTCTTCAAGCTCAATAAAAGCACCAAAATCGGTAAGCTTTGTTACTTTGCCTTTTACAATATCATTAACATGATACTTTTCTTCAAAGTGTACCCACGGGTCATCAGTATAATGTTTTAATGAAAGATTGATTCTTTTTTCATCCCTGTCAATTCGTATTACTTTAAGTTTTATTTCCTGACCTTTTTTAACAAAATCTTTAGGACGGGTTACATGACCCCAGCTCATATCATTTATGTGCAGAAGTCCGTCAAAACCGCCAAGATCTATAAAAGCGCCAAATGAAGTAAAGCTTTTTACAACGCCTGTAATATCAGTTCCGATGGGTGTATTTTCAAAAAAATCTTTTCGTCTTGTATCTAAAAGATCTTCCATGCATTTTCTTCTGTTAACAACAATGTTGATTTTGCCGTCAGAGTAGAGCCTTTCTACAAGAACTGTTATTTTTTGATTAATTAGTTTTTCCGGCTTTTCAATTTTTTGAACATCAGCCTGGCTTGTGGGAAGAAACGCATGAACTCCGCCGCCAAGATTAACATCAAAGCCGCCTTTAACCTGCTTTTCTATTTTGCCGTCAACCGGGCGTTTTTCCTGAAAAGCTATTCTTACATTTTTCCAAAAAAGCTTTGCATCCGCTTTTTGCTTTGAAACTATAACTTCCCCGTATTTATTCTCTTTTGTGATTAGGACTACAGAAACAGTATCCCCTATTTTTGGAATTTCAGAAAATTCCTGTAACGGGATTTTCCCTTCCGATTTGTAGCCTACATCAATAAATACCTGATCATGGGTAACCTGAATAACTGTGCCGTCAACAAGCTGACCCTCTTCCAATTGCTCCAATGATTTTAGGTACTTTTCCTGTAATTGAGTTTGTATGTTTTCTTCTTTTACCGGACCAGTGTCCGACGAACTAGCGTTCGATGCCACTTCCTTTTCTTCCATCTTCCCTATCCTTGTTATTAAACTATCCTTCCTATTAATTTGTCATAAACTTCAAGAATGGTCAAGTACGATGTGTCCAAATATTGAACTCCCTCGGCTATTTTTAAGCTGCCTTCGGCCTTATTTTTGTCAATCTCATCCCTTGCCAAAATGGCCTCTTTTATCTCATTTAGGCCCATTTTTGAGGTTCCCTGCTCAAAGCGTCTTTTTGCTCTGGAATCGGCGGAGGCATCCAAATAGAAGCGGTAGGGGGTGTCCGGGAAAACCACAGTGGTCATATCCCTGCCCTCCACAACTACATCAATTTCCCGGGATAATTTACGGACTATATCATTTACAATATGCCTTACCGGAACAATGGCAGACAGTGGGGATGAATGTTTATCGATATTATCCGTATGAAGTTGATTTGTTACATCTTCACCGTTAAGGACTACGCGGTCTTTTCCATCAATAAATTGATAGTCAATTTGGGCATTTTTGGCAAATTCTATTACTTTTTCGCTTTCAGTTGGGGTTATTCCTGCCTTTAGACAGCCTACGGTTATTGCCCTGTAGAGCTTTCCTGAGTTTATATAGAGAAATCCTTTTTTTTCTGCCAACAGCTTGGCGATGGTGCTTTTCCCTGAACCGGCGGGGCCGTCAATTGCAATTACCATGTTTTATCTCCTTTTATAGGGAGTGGGGAGTAGGGAGTGGGGAGTGGGATCAATATTCCTTCAAACGACAATCCCTACTCCCTACTCCCTACTCCCCATGGCCCACTCCCTTTTTTACCCATTACTCCTTAAACTTTTTATTTCCTTGTCCGTGAGCAGACGGCTGCTGCCCTCTGACAAAGTTCCTAATAAAACCGAGCCTATTCGCACCCTTTTTAGGACTGCCGGATGTAAATGAAAATGCGAGAAAACTTTGCGGATTTCCCGGTTTTTGCCTTCTATCAAAATTATCCTCATGCTTTTCCAGCTTGTTCTTTCTGCCAGTTTTGCCTTGTAATATATATCGTCTATTGTAATGCCATTGTTGAAGGCGTCAATTGCCGTATCGGGGATTTTGCCTGTAGCTTCTACAAGGTACTCCTTTTCAAGGCCGCAGGAGGGGTGCCCCAGGCGGTTGGCAAAGGAGCCGTCATTTGTAAAAAAAATTAAGCCGCATGATAAAAAGTCCAGTCTGCCCACGCTGTAGAGTCTTTCTTTTATTTCAGAGGGTAAAAGGCTTAACGCCAATGGCCTCCCCTGAGGGTCGCTTGAGGTACAGATATAACCCGGCGGTTTATTCAACGCCAGATGAATTTGCCTTGTTTCCGGCGACACAGGTTTTCCGTCAAGAAGGATGGTATCGCCCTCTGCTACCTTACTGCCCTGCTCTGTAATTATTAAACCATTAACACTTACCCTGCCCGCCTTGATTATTTCTTCACAAGCGCGTCTTGATGCAATTCCGGCATGGGCAAGAAAAACCTGAAGCCTAATATTTTTCTCCCATTAATTCAAATTTTTCCATATCAACTTCGCTTAATTTTGGAAGTTCGGATATGGAACCCAGTCCAAAGATTTTAAGGAATTCCTTTGTGGTGCCGTACATAACAGGACGACCGGGAATGTCTTTTTTGCCCGCTTCACGAACAAGTCCTTTTTCCAGTAAAAGACGGATCATATTGTCCGCAGATACTCCGCGGATTTTTTCAATCTCTGCCCTTGTTACAGGCTGGGAATAAGCAACAATAGAAAGCGTTTCCATTGCGGCGCGGGAGATTTTTGCATCGCTTTTTTTGCCATAGTATGGTTTTAGTATTTCCCAATATTCTCGTTTTATAGAGATCATAACACCGCCGCCAATGTATGAAAGTTCAAACCCGCAGTCTAGGGCGGCATATCGTTCAGAGATCTTTTCCAGGGCAGCTTTTACCATATCTTTTGACATTCCGCTCATACGGGCAATGGAACCTTCATCAATAGGCTCTGACTGGAGATATAAAACTGATTCTACCAAGGCGGTTTCTTTTTCCAATTAATTTTTTCCTCTAATAAGTATATCACCAAATAGTCTGTGTTGGAAGATGACTATTAGGCGCATTTTAGCGGCCTCCAGGACTGCCAAAAAAGCACAAACAATATCCAGTGCTCCTGAACGGACAATTAATTCTGTAAATCTGCATTCACCATTATTTTCAAGTTTTTCCATAAGCAATGTTGTTTTTTCGTTTACCGTAACTTCTTCATAAAGATCGATAATTCGTTCATTGGGAATATTAACGGTTAAAGATGAAAATGTTTTTACTAAATCCCAAATGTCAACTTTTTGCCACATATCATCATCTGCAAACGGAAGGTTATGCTGAAGCCGTTTTCTTTCGATAACCCATTCGTTTTCTTTTTCTTTTTCTTCCATGAGTTCGGAAAGTTTTTTATATTTTTGATACTCGATTAACCGTTCTACAAGGTTTGTTCTAGGGTCTTCCGCACCGTCATCATCCATCTCAACAGGAAGAAGGGTGCGGCTTTTTATGTACAACAAGGTTGCTGCCATTGCATGGAAAGCAGTTAAATTTTCCAAATCCATATTTTCCGCATAACGAATAAATTCAATATATTGCTCTGTAATCTGCGCTATGGGTATGTCGTATATATTAATCTCATTTTTACGGATCATATATAATAAGAGATCAAGAGGCCCTTCAAACTGGCTTAATTTAAATTTTTCCATAATTTTTTTATTTAACCACAGAGTTCACAGAGGACACAGAGTTTAATTTTATTTCTTTCTCCGTGATCTCTGTGGTTAATAATTATTCTTCTTCTCCTTCTTTTACCTTCTTGGGCTTTGGTTCAGGTTTTGCCGTTTCTTTGGAGCCGAATATTTGCGCTCTTAGTTTTTTCTCCAATTCCTTCATGAAGTCCGGATTTTTTTCCAGATATTCACGGGCGTTGTCTCTGCCCTGCCCTATCTTTTCTTCGTTGTAGGAATACCAGGCTCCGCTCTTTTTGATGATGTCGTATTTGACAGCGCAGTCCAGTAAACTGCCTACAGCGGAAATTCCCTTGCCAAACATCAGCTCAATTTCAGTTTTTCTGAAAGGCGGCGCTACTTTGTTTTTTACAACCTTGACTCGTACCCTGTTGCCGATTGCATCGGTGTCCTTGCCTGCTTCGATAGTCTCTGTCTTGCGGACTTCTAATCGTACCGAAGAATAAAACTTGAGGGCGTTTCCGCCGGTGGTTGTTTCCGGGTTGCCAAAGAATACCCCTATCTTCATACGGATTTGGTTAATGAAGATAAGTATTGTCCGTGACTTGCCAATGGTTGCCGTCAGCTTGCGCAGTGCCTGGCTCATCAGCCTTGCTTGTGCGCCCATTTGGGCATCGCCCATTTCGCCTTCGATTTCCGACTGCGGGGTTAGGGCTGCGACGCTGTCCACGACTATTACATCAACCGCGCCTGAGCGGACAAGGCTTTCTGTAATTTCCATTGCCTGCTCGCCGTTGTCAGGCTGAGATACCCACAGTTCATCGATGTTTACGCCAAGGTTCTTAGCGTAAACAGGGTCTAGGGCGTGTTCCGCATCAACAAAGGCGGCATTTCCGCCAAGTTTTTGGGCTTCCGCTATTGCATGAAGCGCAAGCGTGGTCTTCCCCGATGACTCCGGACCGTAAATCTCGATAATTCTGCCTCTTGGATAGCCGCCTATCCCAAGCGCTTCATCGAGCATTATTGACCCTGAGGGTACAACCTCGATCCCTGAGGCCGCATCATGCGTACCCAGCTTAATTAATGATCCCGCGCCAAACTGTTTTTCAATCTGAAGACGGGCCGCTTCCAGGGCTTTCGCTTTTTCCTCGCTTGATGCGTTAGGATTGCCCCTGGTCTTTTCTGGTTCATTTGATTTTGCCATAAAATCTCCTCCCCTATATATGGCGCGGAAGTGCCGTTTTGCTTTATCGTTTTTGAACAAATTTAGTATATTTTAAAAATATTTTATATAAAATACTTTATGTTTGTCAAGTGTTTTGCGAAAATTTGGCAAATTTTGTACCTCACTTTACCCCCTAAAGCAAAGCAAAAGTGTATCTATTCCTTCCATTCTGTTTGGAGATATATAGTTGCTCGTCTGCTTTTTTGATATACGCTTCATTTCCCTGAATATGACCTGTTTTTCCTGTAGTAACGCCGATAGAAACTGTAACATAAGGGGCGGCGGCGTTTTTTTCATGGGGGATATTACATTCCCTTACACTTTCAAGAAGTTTTTCCGCAATTTTACGTGCACCTTCTTCGCCCGTATTTGGAAGAACAACCACGAACTCTTCTCCGCCATAACGGGCCACAAAGTCATCTTTTCTTGTAATATTTGCAGAAAGCGTCTGTGATATTTTCCTTAAACAGTTATCGCCTTCCGAGTGGCCGTAAGTATCGTTGTAAAATTTAAAGTGATCAATATCCATCATCATAAGGCTTAGTTCTCCGCCGGAACGGGACAACGTTTTTATAAGGCGGGTTAAATTTTCATCAAAGTATCGTCTGTTGTGAATATTTGTAAGCCCGTCAATATAGGCCTGCTCTGCCTCTGCTTTTAACCATGAAATTTGTCTTTCCATATTAGCAATGTCGCGCAAATCTCTTGTATAAGCTGCCACAACAAAATCATCTTTGTATTTTACGCGCACAAGAGTGACTTCCGTTGGTATGGGCGTACCTTTGGGAAGCTGGTTCATCCATTCAAACCTGGAATAACCTTCCTCAAAGGCTTTGTTGATCATGACTTGAGCCATTTCATCGGAAGAGCGACCATCTCTTTGGAATTCCGGCCTGCAGGTTTCAACATATTTTTTTATATATTCATCTTTACTTTTAAAACCGTAAAGTTTTAGAGCAGCCTCGTTACAATCGATCATTTTAAAACTTCTATCCCATAAATGACAGGAAAGCGGAGTTGCATCCAGCATAAGTTTTGTAAGTTCTTCCGCTTGAACAAGTTTTTTCATTGTGCTTTCAATGCGCGATTGCATCTTTATTACAGAATGTTCTAAAACATCAAATTCATTCCCCGCATTTAATTTTGGTTCCAGTACTGTCCGCACAATCTTTTCTGACAATGTAACGCCCGGATGGTATTCTGTTACATCGTTTACAAGAGTTTTTACCGGAAAAATCACAAATTTTTGAATAATATAAAGATTGGCAATTACAGAAAGAATAAAAACAAGTAAAATTACAAACCCCAGTACAGAAAACATTATTCTGCGTTCACGGAGTACGGTATCCATTAGAATACTTACACTTGCATAACCGGCTGTACTTCCATCTTTACGATAAATAGGTTCGCTTGCAGTAAGAAGACGGCCCCACGCCGTATCGTGTGTATATGGATCTGCCTTCTCTCCCCTGCTAAGACGCAGTAAAAGATCTTCGCTATATGAATTTTCATCATAAAGATAAAATTCTCCCAAGCCCATTTGACCGCTTTCATCTTCATCAGTGTCAAAAATATATATGTCCCCTCTATTGTCATATACCGTTACAACAATATATGTAACACCAAACTGATGCTGCATAATCCGCAAGCGGTCTAAAATACGATCGTATTCGTCATCTTTTTCAAGTGTTTCCATATAGAAGTCAATAGTTTCACCGGGCAAAGTTTGGGCAACAAATCCTGATAAAGCCACTGCCCTTTTTGAATATTCCCCTTCTATACGGTTTTGGAAGATGTGAAACAGGAAAAACATAGAAGCAATTCCTATTAAAAATGACACAATAGCCCAAATTACCATTAGTCGAAATTTTAAAGATTTATACCACAGAACAGCAGTTTTTTTATTTTTTTCCATATTTTAATATACAACATTTTACAGTAGTTTGCAACGTATATTTGAATAATTGCTACCGGAAATTCCTTGTAAAAATAGACTGCTTGTGTTATTATATATCCATGAAAACAATCCAAATAATATCTTTTATATTAATGATGTCATTTTTGACAATAATGTCTATGTCATGCAATTCTTCCGGAGAACCTGACGGTAGTATGGTAATAAAATACAATACATTGCAGCAGGAGATTGACGGCTTTGGCGGCTCTGATGCATGGGCAAGGCTTCCTGAACATCCAGAGGTGGCTGCCCAGCTTGCAAATCTTCTTTATTCCAAAAAAGACGGCATGGGTTTTACAATTCTCCGCACCCGTATTCCTTTCCGTGAAAGATTGCAAGGCGATGATAACCCCGGGTACAATGACGGTTTTATCGTAAGAAACAGTGATCATACTTATAATTACACAGAAAACGATAATGGAACAAAAACCTTTTCATTAAACTGGAACGGCTGGGACATGAACAATTCCAAAAAATTAATCGAACTTATAAAAGCTCTTGGTAGTGACGGGCCGGAAAATCTTGTAATTATGAGCACCCCATGGACACCGCCAAATAACAGAGTAACACAATGGAAAGAAGATGTTGTTGGAGTAAGCCCAAGACTTGATTATGAAATAGACTGGTCACGCCCGGATATTTGGGGACGGCTGCGGCGTGATAAATACAATGACTACGCCGACCTTCTTGCTGATTTTGTTTTAAATTTTGAAAGCAATATGGGTGCGCCTTTAAGTATTTTATCTATCCAAAACGAACCCAATTATAAAGAGGAATATGAATCCGCTTATTGGTCAGGGGAAGATATCCGTGATTTTATAAAAACAATTGCAGTCCGTTTTCCAATGAAAAACATTACACCCGGCAAAAACGGCATTGGAATAATGGCTCCTGAATTTGAAAATTTTAATATTAATTTTAATGCAATGATAAAACCCATGCTTGATGATCCGTTATCTGAAAACATTCTTACGCATATTGCTCTTCATCAATATAATTCCGGTTATGATTCTTCCGCTAGAGCGGGTTCTAAAGAATTCCCGGAAATTATAGCTTCCGGCAAAAAGTTTTGGCAGACTGAAGTTTCCGGTTCAGGGCCGCACCTTCCTACAGGAAACGGCATAGACAACGCAATGCACTTTGCAAGGATGATTCATTTTAACATGACACTGGCTCAAACCAACGCATATCTTTTCTGGTGGCTTTGGCAGGTAAACCCACAGAACCCGCTTTTCCCAGGCGCTCTTTTAATGACAGACCATTCAAGATTAGTTGACTCGCTCAGGCTCTACGCCATAGGTCAATATTCCCGCTTTATTCGTCCCGGCTGGCATAGAATAGAAGCCGTTACAAACCCCGTCAGAGGAAGATCTGTTTATTCAAGCGCTTACAGAAGCCCCTCTACCGGTGAAATTGCTATCGTAATCATTAATGATACAGTCGGTGATTATACAATACCCCTGGATTTAGAAGGCGCTAATTTTTCCAGACTTGATATTTGGCGCACCTCATCTGAAGAAAAATTAAAATCGATAGGAAGACAAAGGGTATCCGGCAATATAGCAAATGTTAAACTTGCGCCAAAATCCATTACAACTTTTTACGGTAGGGTTAAATAGTAAAGACGGGGTCACGACTGACACTGATTTACGCTGATTATGATAGGTGTTGTTTGATATTGCTGTGATCCCTAGATATTTTATTTTACTTCTGGATTTTCACAGATTAAAACTTGGGATTAGTTCTAGTTTGTGTTTGTTTGCTTCATGCAGGCGGTCTATTTTTTCTTTGATTGCGAGATCATTACAGATTCCTTCACGGATGTATTTGTCTAATACTTCATAGGAAAAGCCTAAGTTTTCTTCATCGGAGAGGCCGGAGAGGCCGTCTTCCGGGACTTTTTCAATGAACTTGTCGGGGAGGGAGAGGGCTTTTGCTATTTGTTTTACCTCGGCCACTGTCAAATGGGACAGCGGGCTAAAGTCGCCGGCGCCGTCGCCGTATTTTGTAGCGTAGCCCACCCAGTCCTCGCTTAAATTGCAGGTGTTGGCAACACGGCCGTTAACCGTAGCGGAGACGGCATAGAGCGTAGTCATTCTAACCCTTGCCGGTATGTTAATAATAGCCTGTCTGTTCAGGGAAAGCCCATTTTTATTATTTTCATTAATAGAAGCCAAGAGCGCATCCACACTATCTTTAATATTTACAATAAAATGCCCAATACCCAAATGCAAAACCAATTCTTTTGAAAAATCGATATCATGCTGCTCTCCCTGCGGCATAAGAACTCCAATTACTCTTTCTTTTCCCAAAGCCTGAACACAAAGAGATGCAACAATAGAACTATCCTTCCCCCCGCTAAGCCCAACAACAGCACTACAATCCTTCCCATTTTTTTCAAAATAATCCCTAATCCAATTTATAATATCATCCTTAACCCTAACAGCATCAAACATACCCGCTCCTATAAAACAATCCTAAACGGAAGACAAGGCAACCCCTCAGAATTATACAAATCCCTATCCACAGGATTATTAGCCCAAGCATACAACACCTTCATGGGCTTCTTCACAGAAGACAAATCAACAGAAACACAATCCTTCCCAACTATCTCTACCTGAAGTTTTATCTGTTTTTCATCAGTAATTACACTAACAAAACTCCGCGCCTCTGCGCCTCCGCGCGAGGGAATTTGCAACCCATCCCCACACCCCTCAAAATAAACAAACAACCTCCCATCCTTCACCTCATGCCGCTTCACCGTAGCCCCGGGAGAAGTATTTTCAACCCCAAACAACAACTTTTCCGCCGCCAAAAACAACCTATACCCAACATCCTTCTTATTAATAGGGTGTATGTCATTACTCTCACCATGTTCCCAAGCCGCCGCCATCCCGGTAAACGGCAAAGAAAGAGCAGAAGCCTGCGCTTCACGGATAAGCGGCCAGTTATGGTTTTCATTATTATCAGAAGGCTCAAGAAAAATAGGAAGCTGCACAAAAAAGAAAGGCAGTTTATCATTGTTATTTTTTTTGCGCCAATCCAGAATCATTTTTTGAAAAAGGTCTGCATAAGTTTCCGGGCGGGATTCATTAGATTCACCCTGATACCAAATAACACCCTTTAACGGATACCTTAACACAGGAGCAATCATTGCATTGTAATTCCCCATTGGCTGCCATTGAAAAAAGAATTCCTGAGGGCGAGTAGTTGAGATTGCCCCTAAATTGTATTTCCACTCTCCGCCCAATTCAACAGATTCATTCTCCGTAAAAATACAGAAAGGTTTATTTTGAGTTATTCCACCCTGCCCGCCATTACAGGTAACGCGGATTACAATCCTGTTCTTTCCCGGTGTAAGATTTAATGCATCATATTTTCTAGGCGGATAACGATACCCTGTATTTCCAATTTCAGTACCGTTAAGATAAACCGTATCCGCATCGATTATAGTACCAAGCCAAACATGAACTTTACCATTTGCAAATTCAGCGGAAACTTCAAAATCTTTGGCAAGCCAAATTACACCGCAAAATTTTTTTAGTTCATCATTTGGTTTGACAGTTGCCGTTGCAAAATCACCGGGGAGGGTCATCGTTTCCCAGCCATCAATAAGTGTGTCAGATTTTTGCCAGCCAAGGGGAAACCCGACATCTTCATGTTTTAGATTGGTTTCCCATTCAAGAATGCTATACTCAGTTCTTTGAGTGATCTCTTCACGCTTTGCGTCTTCTGCATATTGCTGACCGTCTGCAATTATTTTAGGATAGTCGGCTAAAGCTTCACGGCTCATCCATGATTCAATGGGAGTACCGCCCCATGCTGTGCTGATTAACCCAATGGGTACGGTTTGCCCTTCCGCATCGATATACTTCTTGTATAAATTTTTTGCAAAGAACCAGCCGGCTGCTGTAAACTCAGTCAGCGTTTCCTTTGATGCCTTAATCCACGGCGGAATCCCAAAGCTGCCCGGCAATGCAGCACGGGGTTTTGAAAAGTCCCATTCCTGCGGCACTTTGAATTGCCTTATGATTGGGTAATCCTGCAAACTCCATTCTTCGGAAAAGTCGTCATAAAGACGGCTCATTTGCATTTCCATATTAGACTGGCCTGCGCACAGCCAAAGATCCCCTGCGAATATGTCTTTGAAAACATTGGTTTTACCGTCATCGGAGGAGATTTCAAGAGTAAAAGGGCCGCCTGCCTGCACAGGGTCCAGCATTGTTAGCCATTTATCCTCAACAGCCGCGGCCTCATAATTTTTACCCAAGAATAAGATCGATACTTTTGTATCTGTCCAAACGGGAAAAGGTGAGTCCCGCTGGATTATCATTCCATCGCCTATCATTGATATATTATAGCAAATTTACTAAAATAAGAAAAGGAGTTTATATGAACAGCGTACCATTTTCCAAAGGGGTTAATTTTTCCAAATGGTTTGAGTCAAGGACATTTAATGATATTGTTTTTGAAACATTTAAAGAAAAAGATTTTATCAATGTAAAAAGCCTTGGAGCGGATGTTATTCGTATTCCAATTGCTTTTCATAGATTTACAATAGATGATGCCCATACAATAAATCCAACATTGTTTAACTATATTGATGCGGCTGTTGACTGGGCGGAAAAACATCAACTTTATTTAATTATAGATAACCATTCTTTTCATCCTGTAAATCCAACTGAACCTGATATAGATAGAATTCTTATTCCGGTCTGGAAGCAGATTGCAGATCGTTATAAAGACAGAAGTAAATATGTAATTTATGAAGTATTAAACGAACCCCACAAGATTGATGACGACCTTTGGGGAAGAATTCAGGGCGATGCGATAAACGCTATTCGCCAAATAGATAATACTCATTCAATTATTGTAGGCGGCACTGAGTATAATTCCATAGACAAATTATTTACAATTCCAAAATACAATGACGATAATTTAATTTACACATTTCATTTTTACGATCCGCACATTTTTACCCATCAAGGGGCAACATGGAATAAGCCGTCTTTGGCGCCTTTATCCGGTCTTGCTTTTCCCTTTGATGCAAGCACCATGCCGGAATTACATGAATCTTTTAAAGATACTTGGGTAGAACATTCGTTAAAATCTTATGAAGCTGATAGTAAATATGAAAAACTAAACGCAACCTTAGACAAGGTACTGGAATTTTCCAAAGAAAGAAGCGTCCCTGTTTTCTGCGGCGAGTTTGGCGTATTTATGATTCAAAGCCCTGTTGATTCCCGCGCCAGATGGTATCAGTTTATTTGCGATGCGTTAAATAAAAGAGACATTTCATGGACATGCTGGGATTATTACGGCGGCTTTGGGTTATTTAACTCTCCAAAATATGACGCGGACTTTAAGACGGATTTGAATGTTGAGGTTGTTAAGGCTATGGGGTTTACTACATGAGCGGGGTCATCATTTAACATTGATTTTTTTTGATTTTATATTGACAATCCGCCTCTGGTGTGATACCTTTACACCATGAAAACAAATATAACACGAACAGACAAAAAAATCTCCTCTGGGGCAAAATTTAGAAATAATGAATTTACCCCCCCTCCCTCTCCCCCACCTACCAGACAAACATCCTCACTTCCACGAAGCGACATTCCCCCTGC
>Ga0099364_10000229_pt1 | contig 92509 bp, 91 predicted proteins | sample TergutTh196P3_FD_73070 | JGI IMG/M metagenome (GOLD analysis project Ga0099364, IMG submission 73070) | Microcerotermes parvus P3 segment gut microbial communities from Pointe-Noire, Republic of the Congo - Th196 P3 | ecosystem: Host-associated > Arthropoda: Insects > Digestive system > Gut ...
TCCACACTCTGGAACTGAACAAACTGCCGGATAATTTTGACGGCACGGAATTATGCGACTGGGCGAAATTTATCGCCGCAGGGAGCGAGGAGGAATTGGAAATGGTAGCAAACAGGAATACGCAAATCAGTAAAGCTGTAGTCAAGCTCCGCGAACTATCAGCGGATGAAAAAGCGCGGGATATGTATGAACGCCAAGAAAAAGCAAGGCGAGATTATGAATGGGCTTTGGATTATGAGGTAGAGATGGGCATCAAAAAACGCGAACAAGAGCTTATCAAAAGAATGAAATTATCCGGCATGTCCGAAGCTGAAATTGAGAAAATTCTTAAATTGTAAATTGTTCATTGACACCCCCGCCCAAATATGCTATAATAAAAACACAAAAAATTAACAAGAAAGGTCTTGACAAAAATGCCAAAATATGCTACAATTTTAGCAAGCAAGCAAGCAAGCAAGCAAGCAAGCAAGCAAGCAAGCAAGCAAGCAAGCAAGCAAGCAAGCAAGCAAGCAAGCAAGCGGGTTAATTCTGCCTGTTTGCCATGCCTTAAAATATTCGTTTTAAATAAAAGCGGCTTTCCCTTACCTAGGGGAGAGCCGCTTTTTGCGCTTTTTTAGCTATTTGCCGAATGTGTTAATCGCTCTACAACCCACGCAATCCGCCGAAAATGCAACCACTCGTCAAGCATTTCACGGCTGTAGAATTTCCTATTTCTCTATAGTCGATTTCGTTCCCGCAACGTGGGCAATTAACATCTCTTTCGGGATTATACAATTTCTCGCTTAAAGCTTCTATTTCGGCTTGCGTGTAATCTCTAATCCGCGCTGTAGCTGTAGCCATAAATAATCTCCCTCGCTTTCTTTGAATACTCAAAAAAGTGCCCTGCTTCCTTTGCGCGCTCATAGGCATCTAACATTAAGTATGCCCTGTCTTTTTCTGATAAATTCGGTGTTTTAATCGCGGCTATGTAGCTTGCCCTCATCTCGTCACGCCAATCCCCGTAATCGAATTTTGAGGGGAAAAACTTATAATGCCCATAGTATTCATGCGCTAAAACCGCTCTTTCGGACATTAAATCCCTTGGGTGAGTTGAAGTTTTGTCGGGGATTACATCGCCTTTTACGTTAATTAGTCCCCTCAAATCATCAAACGCTGTTCTGTTACCGAAATTAAAACGAAAAACATCTTGAACAGCCTCAATAGCCTTAATTTCGTCCTTTAAGTGCCGTATATCCTCATCGGTAAGCCAATAATGAGGCGTTTGCCTATATCCGCTTACATCACGCTTTTTTTCTAATTCGACCACATTGTTCTCCCTTTATCATTTTCTGTTTTCATTATACACTACATAACCAATTCTGTCAACCCAAAATTAAAATAAACAGGAGGTAACTATCATGTTATCAGCAAAAACAACCAAAGCAAAAACCCGCATAATCTCAATCACCACGGCAATAGCAATAGCCATAACCGCTTTCGGCATATGGCAAATCCCAATCTTCAAGGCAAGTGCCGCAGATGCAACCGCAGTTTGGAACAGCGAAACCCCGCCCGACATCAGCAGTTGGTCCGGCGAGAACAACACCATAACCATAAGCGACGAAATCAGCGGCGAGCTAATCGTCCCCGATGACACAACCGTCACCATAGCAGGTACAGCTGTCAAGACAAAAGGCTTGTCTGTCGCCGCGACAGGAATCACTATCAACATAGGCAACGGAGCAAAGGTTATATGGGAGGCTGATTTTAGCGGAACTGCTGGTCCGCTCATTCGCGCTTTAGGATATGGCACGCTTGAGGTTACGGATGGTGAAATCAATAACCACCATGGCGATGGTAAAGCGATAGACACAGTAAACACAGATGTCACAGTCACGGTCAGCGGCGGCACAATCAGAGCCGGATGGATGGCAATTAACTCGTCACAGAATGTTGCCGTCAGCGGCAGTGCCGAAATCGTAGCTTGGAGTTATGCCAGTGCGGCGATTACCACAACCGAAAATGTCACGGTCAGCGACAGTGCCCTAATCGCGACTTATAGCCATGAAAGCATGACGATTGTAGCAATACAGGGTACTGTTACAGTTAGTGATAGTGTCAAAATCATCGCTACGGGTAGTGCAAGTGATGCGATTGCCGCCCAAAATGTCACCGTCAACGGCGGGGTAGTTTTGGGTAAAAGAACATCGCTTATAGGTGAGCTAAGCGGCAACACTATTGTAAGTGGCGGCGTTATTGTAGTTCCCGATGCTTCTAATCTCACAATAAGCGGAGACAGCGTAGTAATTGCATGGACTGATACATCACCATACTGGACATCAAGCTACAGCTACAGCGATGAAACAACTACTGACCTTTTAAGCAACCCTGCCGACAGCGCATATTGGGATTACACGGCACAGGGGATTAAAAACAGTAAAAACAGCATTGTTATTGAAATAGACAACGTGAGCGTAACCTGCAACCACAAAAACTTACCGACGAATTGGACAGAAATAACCGCCCCAACCTGCGAAGTTGACGGCGTTGAAGCAAAAGAATGTCCCGATTGCGATTATGAGGAAACGCAATCCATACCAAATTCCGCGCTAGGGCATGATTTACCCAATGTATGGACGGAGAGAACACCCCCGACCTGCAACATAGACGGCGAAGAATTTAGGCATTGCTCTCGTTACAGCGATTGTAACCATGAAGAAACCCGCCCCATAACCGCATTAACCCACACTTGGGTAACAAACGGCGATGGCACTCACAGCTGCACAACAACAGGCGGTTGCGGAGAAGAAGATGAAGCTTGCGACCCTGTAGGCTCATATGGAGATGAGTGCGACAAATGCGGCTATGCAACCCCCAACCCCGCTTGCGACCACGATGACACAACCACAACGCAATCCCCCGCCCCGACCTGCACAGCGGGCGGCGCAAGCGTTGAAACCTGCGATGGTTGCAACGGCACATTATCGGCTAATCCGCTTAATGCGCTGGGGCACGATTTCCAAATTTATACACCAAATAACGATGCAACCTGCACGACAAACGGCACGGAAACCGCCGATTGCGAGCGTTGTGATGAAACCGATACGAGGACAGTAGCAAACTCCGCACTAGGTCACAGCTTCGGCGAATGGGTTATAACAACCCCCGCGACAGCAACAAAAGCAGGGCTTAAAACCAAAACTTGTACAATCTGCTCCTCAACTGAAACCGAAATAATCCCCGCAACAGGCAACAACAACAACAACGACAGTAACGGCGGCGGCAGCGATAACAACAGCGGTAACAACAATAGTGCCGCTGTAAGAGACGCAATCATAAGCGGCGGCGGCATCGGCGGCGGCTCGGGAGCAGGCGGCGGAGGCACAAAACCCGAGCCCAACAGCCGCTTTGAAAACCAAAGCGACAGCTTCACAAAAGGCTCAAGCGAAGCCTTAACGCTGACAATTGACAAAAATTTCGCAGACTTCCAAGAAGTCCGCCGAAACGGTCGCCGCTTAACCCGTGGAACGCACTACACCGCCCAAAGCGGCTCAACAATCATCACCCTGCTACCCGAATATCTGGATACACTTGATGAGGGAGAACATGAACTAAGTATTCATTTCAGCGGGCTCGTAACCGTAAATACCTCATTCACCATTGCAAACGCCGAATATGACGATGTTTCGACTTTGGCAGGGATTTTGGAGGATTTTGATTCAATTGACAATTGATAATTGACGATTGACAATGAATGTATCTGTTATGTAGGGGACAGGCTTGCCTGTCCCGCCGCTTGCCTGTCCCGTGAGAACGCGCTTCACTTGTGGTATCCGCTGTTATTCACCTGCGGGACGGGCAAGCCCGTCCCCTGCAGAATAAATTGACCTATTGCATAGGTGGAAAATATGTGCGTCATTACGGCGCGCCGAGGGCGTTGCGCCCTACATTGTTAATAAGAAAAAAAACCGCTTAACAAGCGGTTTTTTTCTTTGGTAGCGGCAGTGAGATTTGAACTTACGACCTACCGGGTATGAACCGGGTGCTCTAGCCACTGAGCTATGCCGCCGTGCCCGTGCGGAAGCCTTTCAACCTAGCCTTTGAAATGACATATAATACATTATACCAAATAAAAATCCTGTTGTCAATAGCTTTATACTTTTTTTTGTAAAATGACTATTAACATTTTGTGTATTTTTTAAAAATATTTGTAATGTATTGCCAATTGTTTTTTTTTATGCTATGATATTTATGATATGATAATATGGACATGGATGTATAAACACGGATTAGGAAGGGATATAAAGTGAGCTATATAGTTATTATTTTGCTTCTTACGGCGTCTTGTTTTTTTTCTGCGGCAGAAACCTCTTATTTATCGTCAAATAAAATACGTTTAAAACACATGGCATCAAAGGGCAACAGGGGAGCGGAGCGCGCCTTAAAAATTTCCGAAAGCTTCAGCAAGACCATAACCTCCGTGCTTGTCGGGAATACGATTGTAAATTTAACGCTGGCGGCGGTCGGTGCTATGACCTTTGTTAACCTTATGGGCGATAGGGGAGCGGCTGTGTCTACTGCAATCATTACGGTTTTGGTGCTGATATTCGGCGAGATTTTGCCGAAATCCTATGCCAAGCAATATCCCGAGAAGACTGCGGCGGCTTTAAGCGGCGCGCTTTATATTGTGATTATTGCCATGTCGCCGCTTGTTTATATTTTTACGCTTATACAAAACGGCGCGTCGAAGCTTTACAAGTCAAGCGATACGCCCAGCGTTACGGAGGACGAGCTTAAAACCATTATAAGCGAAATCGAGGACGAGGGTGTTTTAGAGGAGGAGGAAAGCGAGCTTGTAAAGAGCGCGCTGGAGTTTGACGAAACCAGCATAGAGGAAATCTTAGTGCCGAGGGTAAAAATCGTAGCGGTAGAGCGGGAGGACAGCATTGACAAAATTCTTCGGATATTTCAAAAGGAAAGATATTCGCGCTTGCCCGTTTATGATAAGTCAATCGATAACATAATAGGTCTTTTGCATGAAAAGGACTTCATGTCCATGATAGTCGGCGGAGAAGAGCCGCGCTCTATCGGCGGGCTAATCAAAAAGGCAATTTATGTTTCGGAGATGAAGCCGATTTCCGATGTTTTATACGAAATGCAGAGAGCAAAAATACACATGGCAATTGTAAAGGACCAATACGGCGGTACCAGCGGCATTGTTTCCATGGAGGATATTATTGAGGAGCTGGTGGGTGAAATCTATGATGAAAACGATGAGATTGTCCTGCCTGTCGTTGAAATGGGTAAGGATGAGTATGAAATCCAAGGAGATTTCAGTATCGGCGATATGGTTGAAAGGCTTGAACTGCCCGAGGATGCCGTCCTAAGTGAGAGCAAAACCGTAAGCGGCTGGGCTATGGAGCTTTTTGAAGGGATTCCCGCGCCCGGAGATGAGATTGAAACGGCTCTGTTTAAAGTAAGCGTTATCGGGGTTGACGATAAACGGGTGAATAAGATTCATTTGACTGTCAAAAGGAAGTAATTTTGACAAAAATACGCTCTATCTGAAATCAACGATTTACATTATTTTTAACAACAATTACATTGGTAAGAACCCCCTATTTTACTTGACATTGCAGAAATTATATGTTAAAATATAGTTGTTGCTGCAACAAATGTTAAAAAATCAAAACCGTCTTTAAAGGACGGCAAATTATGGAGGTTACTAATGCGTAAAAATATGTTAAGTAAAATTGTAGGCTGTGCTGTTGCTTTGGCTGTGGTGGTTCCCGTTGTCTCAATCCCTTTGTCGGCGTCCTGTCCGCTCACTGATTTTCTATATAATTACATAGGAAATAACGCAAAAACTAACGGCGGAAACAGCGTTTTAAACAGCGTGAACAACTCAAACACCTGCAATAGCGGAAACGGTAGCTGTAACAGCGCGCAAGGTACAAGTTGCAACTCCGGCAACAGTCAGGCAAGCGTAAACAATAACAGCCTGCAATCATTATTAAACGGCTTGTTTCAGAACAACAGCGGACTTAACTATAATAACAGTAACAGCAATACCGGCAAATCCTGCAATTCAGCAGACGGCTGCAAAACCGGAAACTGCCCTGCAAACCAATCCTGCGCTTCCGGCAGCTGCTCCGCGAACCAAGCCTGCACATCAGGCAACTGCGCGGCGGACAACAAGGCTCTGCCTCCGGCAAGCGGCGTCTGCGAAGGACCGGGTTGCGGCAGTACGCATGTAAGCGGCGAGTGCAGCAGTTATGCCGAAGCGGTTCTTGATTTGGTAAACGCAGAGCGCAAAAAGGCGGGCGTAAGGTCTTTGCAGCTTGACGGCAACCTTTGCAAAGCAGCCGAGGTTCGCTCAGCTGAAATCATAACCAAGTTTTCCCATACCCGCCCGAACGGAAAAAGCTGGTCTACGGCGGTTGAGGGCAGATACAATTCCTTAGGCGAAAATATCGCCGCCGGATACAAAACCCCGCAAGAGGTTGTAAAAGGCTGGATGAGCTCTCCCGGACACCGCGAGAACATCTTAAATCCGAATTTCACTAAAATGGGAGTGGGATACGCCGAATCCAACGGTATGTACTGCTGCTACTGGACGCAGATTTTCGCAAGCTAACCTTTAAATCAATTGACAAATTATAAATTTATAATTGGAGCTGAAAAAGGGACTGTCTTCCGAGCAGTCCCTTTTTTGCGACTAAGCCGATAAGCCGGGTTTTGTCGTGTGCGGAAATCTATCTTGGCGAATCGTCGCCGAAACGCTCCAGCCGTCGTTGCGGCACGCCTGCCGAGCAGACAATAGCGTACCGTACCAATAAAGACGTTGCATCGGACAGGGTTTACATGGCAGCGCGGTCTCCCGCGCTCCGGTGAGCTCTTACCTCGCCTTTCCACCCTTACCCCTTTCAATTAACAATTAACAATGAACAATGAACAATGAACAGTTAATTTTATACTTAAATTGTTAATTGTTCATTGTTAATTGTTAATTGAAAAAGGCGGTATATCTCTGTTGCACTAGCCCTGGGGTCGCCCCCGGCTGCCGTTAGCAGCTGCCCTGCTCTGTGATGCCCGGACTTTCCTAACTCATTTCGGAAAATGAGCTTAACCGCATAGCTTACTCGCCTTTACTAATATAACATATTATTACAGTGATGTCAAACTAATATTTTAAAAAAATAATTAAAGTTTTTTTAAAACATGCCGATATAATAGTTAGAGGCAAAAAAGCCAGCTTTCTAAAAAAGAGAGCGGAACGGGGGTTGTGTTATGGGAATTAATAAATACGGAACTGCTATATCGGCTTACGGCATCGGCAACAGCTTTGAAACGGTAAAAGAGATGAGCAAGGAATCTTACAGCGCGGCTCAATCGGCAAAAAATACCGATAAAGCGGATTTTTCTTCCCTTTTGTCAAAGCAGCGTTCTATGTCCGATATAAAAGGTGAAATTAATAAAGCCGTTGATTCGGGGGCATCCTCAGAACGGATTGAAACGCTCAAGCAGATGATTCAAAGGGAAACATACAATGTTTCAGCCGAGCTTGTAGCGTCGGCTATATTCGCTTAACAGTAATTTTAAGGAGGCTTTCGATGCTTGATTTTGCAAAGATAACGGTTTTTTTTGATGAATATACTGCGCATTATAAGGATTTCCTTGATTTTGAATATAAAAAGGCGGATATGATTACCAAAAATGAAATTGAGGAGCTGAGCAAGGCTCTGTCAACCGAGCAGGCTTTGATTATGAAAACCAATTCTTATGAGGGGCGCAGGGCAAAGCTTTTAGGCGGCGATTCGGAGCTTACCTTTGAAAGGCTTGTGGAGAAAGCGCCGGAGCACTATAAAAATAAGCTTGAAGCCAGCCATAAGGAAATGTCCGAAATGATTTTTAAAATCAAAGAAATTAACGACCGCATAGGCGTTATTGTAGCCGCGCGGCTGAAGCAAATCCAAAAGAGAACGGCGGAGCTTGACACCTATGACGATAAGGGAGTTTTGAACAGAAAATCCGCTACAAGAGCCATTAACTATAACGCATAAAGAATTTGAAGGAAAGGATTTGATTAGATGCCATCCAGTTTTTTTGGGCTGTACGTACAAAGGGAGGCTTTGCTTGTCGCACAGAAATCATTGGATATTGTCGGCAACAATGTTTCCAATATAAATACTCCCGGTTACACAAGGCAGAGGATTGAGACTGCTTCCGTAGCGAACAAAGGGGGAGGGCTGATGTCTAATACTGCCATCAGTATGGCTGGGCAGGGTGTCCGCGGAGTCGGCGTGGCACAGCTTCGCGATGTTATGCTTGATAAGAAATACCGCACCTACACGAGCACGGCAATGGACTTCGGTATAAAGGTTCAAGTTATGTCAGACGTTGAAACCGCTATTGACAATATCGAATCGGATACCAGAGGCTTTAATAAGGTTTTAAGTGATTTTAAGGCGGCTCTGCAGGGCTTTTCAGCCGAAAATGCAAACAGGCGCGAAATGGCAACGATTTCGCAGTCAACCGCTAAAAATGCCACCGATTATTTGAGAATATTAAACTCGCGCCTTGACGATATTTCAAAGCAAACTCTCGGGGATACGATGATTGTCGTAGACCGTGTGAATGCCATATTAGCCGAAATGGGCGACCTTAATAAGCAAATTTCGGATTCCTATGTCAGCATGGGCTATCTGACCGCGCAGGGTGACGGCTATAGGGTCATGAGCAACTTCGGTCCGCTTGAACTCAAAGATAAGATGAATATGCTTTTGGATGAGCTTTCGCAGTACGGCAACATTGACTTCAAGGAAGAAAGCAACGGTTCGTTTACGGTTAAGTTTGCGGGGCAGGAGGTAGTTGACGACAGATTTTACGCTCAGATTGCAATTAAAGATATGTCTGTTAATTTTGCCGATGTTCCGACCACCGCGCAATTCAGAGATGCCCAAGCGATTTTAGATAACATATTCAGCACGGAGCCGCAAATCGCAGCCGCCCAAGCGGTGATTGATGAGTATAACAATTATTACCACACCAAGCCGGAGCCGCTTAATATGGGATTTGTGATTTCCAACTATAAAATGGAAAGCAAGGATTGGAGGGCAATTGCACCCTCGGCGGCGGAGAGGCAGACCTTTGTATTGGACGAAAGCAACGCATTTTCGTACAGAAATTCCGAAGGTCGGACTATTTCCGGCGCGGGTGTTTTTGATATTACATCAACGGCAGGCGATTCGAGCAGACAGCATTTGTTTGGCGGTTCTCTCAGAGCCTATCTTGATACATATAACGGTAACGGCGAATTTGCGGCTTCTAATTACTCACTCAACGGAGGAGCGGCAAGTCCTATAGGCAATAACACCTACAGAGGCATTGAATATTACAGAAATACGCTTAACGCTTTTGCCAAAACCTTTGCAGACGAGATGAACAGTATTTTCTATGAAGAATTCGGATTTAGGCTTTTTGACTACCAAGACGACATGAGCACGCCTACGACTAATGATGAGTTTATGAAAATCACCTCAAATTTAAGGCTGTCGGAAGCATGGACTGCCGACCCGATTCTTGTATCAAAGCCTTATTGGGCGAATACCGATGTTAACTTTGCTAAGTACCCGCCCTCGGGAGTCGGTCCTCCTCCGTTTTACACGGAAGCCGATAAGGCAAGGCTTGACGAATTCCAAGAGTTGGATAATTCATGGATTCACAAAATGCTCGGTGCTTTTGAAAGCCAGCACGGATACGGAAATCTGCCCTTGGATTCGGGACCGGTTACATTCCAAAAATTCTTACAGCATATCGGGGACACCTTAGGAAGTCAAGTTAATGCCGAGATGAGCATCTTTGAAACGAATGACATTATGCTGAGGATGGTTGAGGACGAGCGGGATGCTATTATGGGCGTTCAAATGGACGAAGAGGGAATTGACATGATGAATTACCAGAAATGGTATAACGCCATAGCCCGTATGACCAGCACCCTTGACGAGGCTCTCGATACACTAATTAACCGAACCGGCAGAGTAGGACTGTAATACAATGTACAATTAACAGTTAACAATGAATAATGAAGGTGTTACGCCCTTGGCGTAACATTGTGAGCAGTTTATGTTAGCTATATAAACTACATGCCTAGCTAAACTATTTTAAATCCGTCGGCGAAGCCGACACATTCATTGTTCACTGTTAATTGTTAATTGTTAATTATATAAAGTGGAGGTTTATTATGAGGGTAACATTTAGTATACAAAATAGGCAATATTTGAGGAATACTAACAATTCTCTTAAAAATATGCTTAAATCTTATGACAAAATAATGACCCAGAAAAAATTTAACCGTGTTTCTCAAGACCCGAGTAACGCGTCTAAATCTGTTACAACGCGGCGGCAACTGTGGAATCTTGATATGTATAACAGCAACTTGGCTACGGCTAAGGAGGTGTTTTCTGCGGCTGAAACCAATCTCAGAAGCATTAATAATATGTATGTAAGCACGGTTAAGCCTAAGATAATTCAAGGTGCGAATATATCCACATACGACCCGACCGACCGACAGATTATTGCCACGGAAATGAGGCTTTTGGCAGACCACATTGTTGATACGATGAATGCCGACTTTGCCGAAAGAAAGCTTTTCGGCGGAACGAGTGCGGGTGCTACCCCTTATGTGCTGCATGACAGTGTTTCAATTTCTATTAACCAGAGTGTTTTAACTGACGGTTTAGACCCCGCTGATGCCGCTGATTTAATTGATGAGTTAACAGAAAGATTCGGCGCGCCTGACGCGGGCGGAAACTTTGAAGTCTTTAATTTGGGCGGTGCTAACCGTTCTCCTGTTGTTTGCTATAACGGCGTTCCTGTGGATATGAGTGCTCTTGACGAAAGATTTGCGGGCTTGCCGAGTGCATCTTATTCAATCAGCTATGTGAAAGACGGCGTTGCCGTGGACAGAAACGGAAGAGCGGACAGTAATCCGCAGGAAATATACATAGACTTTGACAGAGCGCGGGAGGCACGGGATAATTCATTGCTTTTCCCCGCTTCAAATCCTATTTTCGTAGACGTAGGAATGGGAATCAATTATATCAACGGCGAGGTAGACCCCCAAACGGCAATGGACATTTCGTTAAACGGAGCGAAGATGCTGGGCTCGGGGCTTTACGGGGGCTTCAGCCACAACATGGCGCAAGCTCTGTATGACGCCGCCTTTGCACTTGATAATGACGACAGATTTGATATTGTTGCGGCAATAGACGCGTTGGATAATTCTATGACGAACGTGCTGCAATCTATTACCAATATCGGTGCGAAGCATATGAGTATTGACTTTTATGAGATTAAAAACGAGGACTATGAATTCAGCTTAAAGGAACGCCAAAATAATGTCGAGGGCGTTGACATTTATGATGAAATCACATATTTTAACGCGCTGGAAGCGGCGTTTCAAGCGGCTTTGCAGTTATCGGCAAAGGTTTTGCCCAGAAGTGTTTTTGATTTTATTTAATTTAGCAGAGGTCTGTCTGCAAAGAAAGGGAGTGTTGTTATGCAGCAGTTGCTAAGCATTAAACGTATTCCGATTGAAATTGAAGTAAATGTTCAGCGGTCGGAGCTTAAGCCTATTGAGGAAAAGAGCAAGAGTAACGGTTCGCCGCCGCATATGAGCGTATCCCGCCGAAACGATGCGGTTTTCTTAAAGGCTGACCCTGTAAAGGTTGATTTGCCTAAACCTAAGCCGCTCGGAGCACAAAGCAGAAGGGTTGACGCGTTTAACTCGTCCGGCGGAAACCAAAGCTTTACCCTCTCATATAAGGGCTACGCCAAGATGGAGCAGGATGGAAGCGCGCATTTGGCGGGCGAGGTCAGAACATCTGCATCTGACATGGATGTGAGGATTAATAAGGCTTCGCGCTCGGTTGAAGCTATTTTGAATGCTCTGCCTAAAATGAAAAATAACTCGGGCGTCAGCTTTTCAAACGGCAAGCTGAGCATTGATTATAATGTTGACAACGGTGTTGATATTTTAGATATTTTGAAAAGCAAATTTGAGTTCATACCGGGCAAAATCGAAGTAGTTGTCACGCAGATGCCCAAGCTTGAAATTGAGTACACGGGAGGACCGATTTACTTCCCCAGAAGTGCCGACCCGAATTATGAGCCTCCGTTAGTTTTGGCTTAATCTGATTTACAAAGGAGCATGTCGCCGCTATGACAATCAAAACCCGTGATTTCGGAGAAGTTGAGATTAATGAAAGCGATATTATTACTTTTCCGAACGGCGTTTACGCGTTTGAGGAAACCCGCAGGTACGTACTCCTTTCTCCGTTGGGTGAAGATGTTTTCCCTATGTGGCTTCAGTGCCTTGACAATTCGGAGCTTTGTTTTATCGTTTTTAACCCGTCTGAGCTTGTGAGCGGTTATTCTGTTAATATAGCCGATGCAGATATGGATATTGTAGGCAGAGAAGGGGAAATCGGGTATCTTTGCATAGCCGTAATACCCGATAACTATCTTAAAACTACGGTTAATCTCAAAAGCCCTATCATTTTAAATTCCGTCGGAAGGCTTGCCGTTCAGATTGTCGCATATGAGGATTACAATATCAAGCATCCCGTTTTCTCAAAAGGGGAGGGGGTTTGATATGTTAGTGTTATCAAGAAAAAAGGGCGAGGGCGTTGTTATCGGAGATAACATAAGCATTACCGTTATAGAATTATCAAACGATAGGATAAGGCTCGGTATTGACGCGCCGCCGGAAATAAGGATTGCCAGAAGCGAGCTTTATTATACAGAAAAATTTAATATTCAAGCCGCAGTGAATCGTCCGGCAACGGGGCTGATTAAGGATATTATAGCGGGTAACACCGCGTTTAAAAAGTAAAATTTAAAATATGTTTGTTTTTTCGAGAGCTTTCATTGCCCGTAAGATGGTTGATGTAGCTTTAAGCCGAAGAATGTTAGACAATTGAAAGGGTGGTTTTTATGTTTTCAAATGTAAGCGGTTCATCAAAAATGAGAATGGCAGGTTTATTTTCCGGTCTTCAAACGGAGGAATTGGTAAAGGCTATGGCAAGCGGTACAAAAGCCAAGCTTAACAGGAGACAGCAACAGCTGCAAACCTTAATGTGGAGGCAAGAGGCTTACCGCACTCAAATTTCATCGCTTTCCTCTTTTCAGAGTAAATTCCTCAGATTAGAGTCGCGGGATTCGATTATGACGCAGCAGAATATGAATAAAAGTGCTGCTACCTCGTCTAACCCCGGAATTGTTGCAAGTGCTACGAGCGGTGCTGTTCCGGCTACCTATACGATTTCATCAGCTAACGCGGCAACCAAAGCAACCTTAGATTCGGGCGGCGGGCATTTTGAGAATACCCTTAGCCTTGATTTGAGCAAGGTCGGCGCGGATAGGGTTATCACATATAAGGACGATGGCTCGGGCGAGATTGAGAAGGATAACAGGGTTACTCTTCAGTTTACGCTTAACGGAACGACCAGGGATGTAAAGTTTGAAGCCGGAATAGTCGGCGGGGAATTCGATAAGGAAAAAACCCAAGAGAACTTTTTGGAAGCTTTGAACGAAACTTTCGGTTTTTCAACGGCTGGGTTCAGCTTTCAAGCGGGCACAGACTACCTTGCTTTTGAGCATCCGAGCGGTGATGCAAGTATAACGCATACTTTCAGTGTGAGGTTTGATTCATCAATCGGTCTTATGAACACGGCTTACAGCGGTGTTGACAGGAATAACTCAACTCTCTCCTCGATAAATTGGGGTGTCGGAGGATTACCGCCGAGAACTACGGACGCTAAACGCGATGAAGCTTTGGAGAATGAGCGTCAAGAATTGCTCCTCAGAAAAGCGGATGCGGAAGCATTTTTGGCGACAAATGACCCGAGCGGTGCGAATTCAGCAAGGCTTTTGGGGCTGATTGAAGATTTCAGAGTTGCTTCCGATGCGGGAGAGGCGGCGGCACTCAGCTATTTGACAAGCACCTTTACCCCCGCCTTTTATGCCGAGCTGAGCTCCATGGGAATTGAAGTGACCGATGAGTGGAAAAACGATATTCAAGCGGTTATAGATGAAGGACACGGCGGCGATGCGGTTAATGTGTTGAGGAATGTGGGCAACGCTCTGGAAATGAGCGGAGTAGTCATGGCTAACAGGGATATTGAGTACATTGACGCAAGGCTTGAGGCAATCGGCGATGGGACGAACGGCTTGCTCGGGCGTGCGGATTCCTTTGCATTTTCAATAAATGGCAAGGAAATAACTGTTTCCGAAAACGCTACTATAACGGAGCTTATGAACAGCATTAATAATTCCGGCGCGGGCGTTAGGATGACATTCAGCAGTTTTACTCAGTCATTTCAAATTGAATCGCTTAACACAGGTGAGGATAGCGCGGTTGAAATTGCGGATTTAGGCACTTCGGGCTTAATGACAGCACTTTTCGGAAGCAATCTTTCGGCAAACGGTAAGGATTCAACCATAACCATAAGCAATGACGGCGTGAATTTTGCTACCTATACCAGCAAAGGAAATTCTTTCACCTTTGACGGCACTACGATTGACCTCACGAATTTAAAAGAGTCTCCGACTGCCGCTGAGCCGATAACGGTTACAACAGTGAAAGACCACAGCGCGGTGAAAGACCTTATCGTAAACTTTATAAATGATTACAACAGCTTAATCGAGAGCATTAACAAGGAAATCAGCACCGCTCGCCCCAAGGATAAAGGCTCTTTCTTCGAGCCCCTTACCGAAGAACAAGAAGAGGAGATGGATGCTTCTCAAATTGAAAAGTGGAATGATAAGGCAAAGCAGGGGCTTTTATTTCAAGACAGGCATTTGAATATGCTGTTGACTGAATTGGGTGCTGCAATTAACACAAACTACAGGTTTGACGACGGCAGTGTCATGTCGCTCCACAGCTTAGGGATTGCCGCGGTAAACCGCAGCGGAGTGCTTGTAATTGACGAGGAAAAGCTGGACGCCGCATTGCAGGTTCAAGGTGATAAGGTCGCGGAATTCTTCACAAAGTCAAACGACGGACTTGCGGCAAGGGTAAACGGGGCTATTGACAGAGCGATTTCAACAAGCAACCAAAGACCAGGGTATCTTACAAGCACAGCCGGAATTGAAGACACAACTACCGACAAGAAAAACATGATACACAATCAAATTCAAGACCTGCAGAAGTTGATTGACAATTTGAGGCGTAAGTATGAGGATGAAATGGCGCGCTATTGGAGGCGGTTTACCGAACTCGAAAAGCATATGGCGAGGATGAATTCTCAAGCAGGAATATTTATGCCGCAGGAAATGTAAGTATCTTTGCAAATAGGTCAGAATTTCATTCTGTAGGGGGCGGGCTTGCCCGTCCTGCACACAAAAAACGCATCATTTCGTTATTGGGCGGGACAGGCAAGCCTGTCCCCTACAGAATCCTATTGCACAAGGTGGAAAAAATTCTAAGTAAATTTAAACCTCAAAAAAGGAGTGCCGAAGTATGGTTCCGAATCCTTATCAAAAATTTATGAAGCAGTCTGTTTCAACGATGAGACCGGGCGAGCTTTTGTTGGCTCTTTACGATAAGGCAATTGTTGAGTTGAACAGGGCAATAATTTTTATTGAAAATAAAGACATTCCTAACGCACATAATTCTATCATTAGGGTTAAAGATATTGTTGAAGCACTTGATTCTTCGTTAAAGGTAAGATATGAAGTAACTGAAAATCTTGCGGCACTTTATCAATATTTCTATAAGCTTTTGATTTCGGCAAATATTAAAAAAGACCCTCAGATATTGAGCGGTCTGATACCTTACTTTGTCGACCTTCGCAATACTTTTGCCGAGGCGGATAAAATAGCGTAATTTCGCCTAAAAAATCAGAAGGGGGGAGACCGTGCCGGCTTCATGAGCCGTTTATGTGCAGATGCGGCATGGTCACATTTATGAATGACAGGATTATTGAGCTGGTAGATAAGAAAATTAAACAGCTTGAACAGTTTAATGAAGTAACCTCGCGGATGTTGTATGAGGATATTGGTGAAATGGATAATCTGCTTGACGAAAGAGATGAAATAGTCCGCAATGTTGACGGGATTTCACTTGATATTAAGCAGTATGTCAACGAATTGCCGATTGAATTGCAGAGTAAAATTAAGGCAATCTTTTATTCGCAAAAAATTAATGATTTAAGCGGCGAGCTTTTGGCTCTTCAAGAAAAACTCCGCCAGCAGGAGCGTTTAGTAAGCGTAATCAAGGAGGCGGATAAAAAAGCCTACAGCCGCCTTAAAGCTATGCAGAATGATTTGCTTGAAGAGATGACCGAGCTGAATAAAACCAAGCAGGTAGCTAATTATTTCTCACAGACAGGCATAGATTTAAGCAAAGGAGCTAAGCTTAATATATCCAATTAAGCTGCGTGCCTGTAGCTCAGCTGGATAGAGCGGCAGACTCCGACTCTGCAGGTCGCACGTTCGAATCGTGTCAGGCATACCAAATCAATAACAGCACTTGGCTAATGTCAAGTGCTGTTATTTTATTTTGGTATATACTCCTAAACCTCACAAAAAAGCAAAACCTTACAACAAAACAAATTATCCTCCTCATAATAATCAAACCTGCCGTTATACTTTTCGGCTATACGCTTTACGCTTTTTACCCCTAATCCGTGGTTTCCTTTGTCTGCTTTAGTCGTTTGCAGGTCAAGATTTTCCGTGAGAACGGATTTAGGGATTGAATTGCATACATTGATTGTAAGCAACTCATTGTCTCTTTTAATGGAAATGTCAATATAGCGGTTGCCTTCCTCGCATTTTAAACAGGCATCGCAGGCATTTTCAAGCAGATTCCCCAGCAGACTGCATAAATCATTGTCTTCAAAACCATCGAAATTGTTAGCACAGCTGAAAATTACCTTGATTCCTTTGCTCTTGGCATAATCTATTTTTTGACTCATTATAGCGTTTACGACACTGCTTTCTGTGTTGATTAGTGTTTCAAAGGCAGATAATTCGGCGGAAACCTCGCAAAGATAATCAAGCAATTCGCTTGACCTTCCATCTCTTGCCAAAGCTCCGATTGCCGAATAATTATGCCTCATGTTATGCTTTAGGTAGCGGATTTCTTCGTATTGCCGCTTGATATTTTCGGTGTTTTGCTCCTTATATTCCTGCTCTTGCTTAAAAAGCTCGAATTCCAAAGCGGTCTTATTGCTTTTGCTCAGCCTTATCACCATATAAAAGCAAAATATGTTAATAAAGATAATCCCCAGCTCGGCGAAAAATAAGGAATAATGAAATTTCCAATTTAAGTCATCATCCAGTAGAATCGCATGTATCGTACCGAAGATAACCAGAGAAAGAATAAAAACCACCAGCACTAACGCCCATTCCGGCGATTTCATCCCTACCTTATCTTTGCGGGTGATTTTAAGGATTAATTCGTAAAAATAGAGCAATAAAATTTGAACCAAAATTACGCCGATAAAGCGCGGGATTCCTTTTGTCGTATAAACCTCGGTAAAGCCCTCGTAAACAATAACCGAGATAATGCTTGCCACTATAGAGCTCGCACCGATAAGGCAGATAATCGTCCCGATTGATAGGAAGATTTTTTCAATCACTTTACCCCGCAAAAAAATCAATGAAAAAATAAAATAATACAGCGCGTATGCGATGACCCCCAATATCCCCTCATAAAGCATAACCCTGTTAAAAATCAGTATCAGTATGGTATGTAAAACGCTTGACGCGATATATACGACCTTGTTATTCAAGCTGTTAAAGTTATAGTTGAAAAATAAGCAAACAAACCGCATAACGATAAGCGATTGAAGAGCCGCAAAGGATATTTCAAATAATCGCCAAAAAATGTCAATCATGTAAATGTACTCTTTCTATAGCAGCTTCCCGTGCTGTCTATACATTAGACTACGCTCAGAGTTTCCGAGGAAGTCTGTTAGGTGGACTTTAAATAGCGTATGTACGCATCGTCAACGTCCTTTTTCCGCCTCCTGCTTATCTTAAAGGCTTGTCCGCTCCTTGATAATATTACCTCGTGATTATGATAATCAATGCGCCGGACATATTTCAGATTTACAATTACCCTGTTATCTATTCTGACGAAGCCGTAACCAGCCAAGCGTTCAGCCGCCGCAGAAACCGTTTCTCTGACTGTAATGCTTTCTTCTTCTTCGCCCATTACATAATTGATGTAGTTATTATCACTCTTAATGTAGGTTATATCACCGATGGGTACGCTCTTTTTTTCGCCGAAAGGAAGCGTAAGCACCACCTTCTCAACCTGCCTTAAATGTGCGGCGACATTTTTAATAACATGTGCGAGCCTTTTCTCTATAAACTCATAGGAAAGTTTAGGAATGAAGCTAAAGGGGTTAAAGTCAAAGCTGCTGTAAACCAGTTCATCCGCTGTCGTAATAAAAACAATAAGGGTCTTACCCGATATTTGGCGGGCGTATTTCGCAATATCAAATCCATGGATGTCCGGGATAATCAAGTCCAGAAAAAGCAAGTCAAATAGTTTTTGCCTATGATGCTTTAAAGTATCCTCTCCTAGTTGATAGGAGTCTATTTCAACTTCAATTTTATTGATTTTAAAATTTTTCTTTACTAAACCACAAAGCTTTTTCAGCATTACCGTATCGTCTTCGCATATCGCTACCCTCATCATTACACTGTCCCTCCCCGATTGACTACTCAGCCAAAGCTCCGCCCAGGGCATAAAAAATCCCGCGCCTTTCATTTTCCATGACCCGAAAATTTCTTACGAGCACTTTTTCTTCCTCAGTAAGGTAAAAGACCTCCCCGTCATTGCTTAAAAGCTCGGACATGGTTACGCCCAACGGGGTTACAAGCCGTTCGACAAGCTCCAGCGAGGGCTGGCGTTTACCTAGCTCTACCGCGCTTATATGGTTTTGCGATATACCTGTAATCTGGTTAAGCTTATAAATGCTAAAGCCCCTGTTATTGCGCGCATTCCTAAGCCTCTCACCAATATTCATAACCCCAGCCCTTTCACGATTCCTTACAAATATTATTATAGTATATGAATGAGCTTTTGTTAATATAAATATAAGTTGTTATTGTAATAATATTTAGGTGTATAAGGTGTTAATGCTTCATTTAACATCAAATTTCAGAAACAATATCTATGTTTTGCATACTATATAATAAAATTTATAAAATTCGGAGGTTTTACATCATGATAATGATAGCGACCGTATTACGCGTTTTTCCTCAGCATCTGCTTGTAAGGGATATAAGCACCGGGCAGGCAGTTCAGGTAAATTTCAGAGGAGCTTCAAGATTTTCCGAAGCGGACAGAGTAAGGATTACATATAACGGAGTGATGACCAGGAGTGTCCCGCCCCAGATAACCGCTACAAATATCCAAAGAATAAGCGCGCCGCCCGTAACGGTAGCTCCCGTGTTTCCCCCTTCGCTCGGTGCTCCGTCCCGCCCCGGAACGCCTCCTCCGCCTCCTCCAATGCCGCCGCGTCCCGGACATCCTGCGGCTCCGCCTCCCCGCCCGCCGTTTGCTCCGCCCCATCGCCCCGGATTCCCGCCCCCGCCTCCGCCCCCGCGTCCTCAGCATACTGTAACCGCTATCGTGCTTCAAACGGGCAGAAATTCGCTTTTGGTATGGAATCTGCGGGAGAACAGGCTGATGCAGGTTGATTTTCCGAACGCCTCGCAATTCAGAACAGGTCAGCTTGTAACCATAGGCTTTAATACAATGACCTTCAGCAATCCGCCCAGAATATCTGCGCTAACCGTAAACCCCGCTTGACAAAGCGTTTCGGTTCATGTATAATAAAGGTATGCTCTTTTAAGGAGCTTGAACGCTGAAATAGGATGGTAAAATTTATGCTTATACTTGAAGAATTAAAGGTTGAACTGGAGGGATACCGTAAAGACATGAAGGAGCTTTACGGTATCTTGAATATTTCTAAAATCGGAGCGGAAAACGAGGAGATGCAAGAGCAATCCGGGCGCGGCGGCTTTTGGGACGATGTTGAAAATTCGCAAAAAATCATGCAGACCATCAAGCGCAACCAAGCCGTTATTAACGGATATGAAAAATTAAACGCACTGCTTGAAGATACCTTAACCATGATTGAACTTATCATGGAGGAAAATGAGGAATCGGAGGAAGCCATCGACGGTATAAAAAAGGATGCCGCTTCCTTTAAGGCGCAGCTGGAAGCGACAAAGCTGTCAACGCTTTTAACCGGCGGATATGACTGCAAAAACGCTATATTGACCTTTCATTCCGGCGCGGGGGGAACCGAGGCGCAAGATTGGGTTGAAATGCTTTTCAGAATGTATAACATGTGGGCTGAGAAAAGCGGGTTTAAGGTTACGACGCTTAACTACTTAGACGGTGATGAGGCGGGGATTAAATCAGCGTCTATCCTCATAGAGGGGCTTAACGCATACGGGTTTATGAAATCGGAATCCGGCGTTCACAGGCTGGTTAGGGTGTCGCCCTTTGACAGCTCCGGCAGACGGCATACGTCCTTTGCTTCAATAGAGGTTATGCCGGAAATGGATGAGCTTGACGGCAACATAGAAATCCGCCCCGAGGATTTGGAGATTGATTTTTTCCGCGCAAGCGGAGCGGGGGGGCAGAAGGTTAATAAAACCTCCTCGGCGGTGCGCTTAACGCATACGCCTACGGGAATCGTAGTATCCTGCCAGACACAGCGAAGCCAATATCAGAATAAGGACTACGCCTTGAAAATGCTGATTTCAAAGCTTGTTGAAATCAAGGAGCGGGAGCATCTGGAGAAAATTGACGATATTAAAGGGGTTCAAAAGGAAATCGCTTGGGGGGCGCAAATCCGCTCTTACGTGTTTATGCCTTATACCTTAGTAAAGGACCATCGGACAAACCATGAAAACGGCAACATCAGCCACGTCATGGACGGCGGCTTGGACGGCTTTATTAACGCTTATTTGACCGCGCTCTCGCATGGTACATTGTTGAAGTAAAAAATAAGGAAAGGTGACAATTAAAATGAAATTAGTTAAGCTCCCCCCGATGGGAAGTTTTGAGGTAAACGGTTATTTGATTATATCAGAAAGCGGCTCTGCTTTTTTAATTGACGCTCCTTGCGGCGCGGACAGGGTGATTGAAGCGGCTAAGGAAAACAATGCGGAAATAAAAAAAATACTTCTTACTCATGGTCACTTTGACCATATCGAAGCATTAGAGCAACTCTGTAAAAAGACAGGTGCGCGTGTCTATATCCACGAAAACGATGCCCATAAGTTAAACGACCCCCGGGCGAATCTTTCCGCTTTAAGCGGCAGTATAATAAAGGGCTGTGAAAATGCCGATAAGGTAAAGGACGGCGATGCTATTGCGCTTGATGAATTGAGCGTTAAGGTTTTTCATACCCCCGGTCATACAAGCGGCAGTGTTTGTTACATGATTGAGAATATGATTTTCAGCGGCGATACCTTGTTTTATATGTCAATAGGGCGAACAGACCTAACCGACGGCAATAGCGCGGTTTTAGCCGATTCCCTTAAAAGGCTTGCCGAATTCAAGGGCGGATATGATGATTACAGGGTTTTGGCGGGTCATGGAGATGAGACATCGCTTTCCTTTGAAATTAAGAATAACCCGTATTTAGGTCGGTTTGATTTCTGAGCGGAATACAAGCTTCGGAAAGCAGAAGATATAAGATTGTCAGATAAAGCGTAAAATTTTTGTATCCGCAGGCGGCAAAGGCGGCGATGATGATAATGGACAGGAGTATATTAAGCCTTTGCAGATATTTTTCAAGCATAACCGCTCTTTCGTAGCTGCAAAGCTTATAAAAAAGCAGTACCATCAGTTTGCCGCCGTCAAGGCTGTTTAAGGGCAACAGGTTAAACGCGGCTATCGCGCAGTTAATCATGCCGAAAAGCCCGGCTCCCCCTCCGTGAGGCAGGGTAAAGCTTGCGACTGCGAGGTTCGCAAGTACGCCCGAGGACAGCACGAACAGCTCTTTATTGAACGGGGCAAGCATACCATGGTCAGCTTTGACTATTTTTATACCCGCGCCGTAAAAAATAATACGCTCCGCGGTTATATCGGTAAAAAACATAGCGGCAAGATGCCCGCACTCGTGAATCATGCAGGCGTATAAGCCCCAGAGGGCAAACTCGTTGAAATTAAAGAGGAGCATAAGCGAAACCGCCGCAAAAAAGCTGAAATGAAAGCAAACGCGAAGCTTGCCTAACGGCAGTTCAATCATATTGCTCGACCGGGGTAGAATTTATAAACTCAATAATGCTCCCTTTGCTATCCTCATTTGCGTGGCGGCTGTATATTTCATAAAGCTCGACCGCAATTTGGGGCTTAAAAATATTCAAAGCCGCAAAGCCTATGCCGATAATAACGCATATAATTGCCTGAACCGTTATTATATCCGATAAGGAGCGATATTTAATAGCCTTTGAAGGCTTGGGCGCGCCGGGCTTTTCCTTTGAGGTATTTTCAGTAACACTTACCGCTGTACTTTCGGCGGATTCTTCCGGGATATGATGATTGCTTGGCATTGGGTTATCCTGCATTGTTAGTCCTCTCCTTTTTGGTGGCTTATGTATGGTTGTCCTTTCATATTATATTATATTAGGGAGGGGGGGAGAATAGACTAGCAATGAACGGGCTTCTGAATACCGCATAATACCCCCCATTGGGGGTTGCAATATTCATTATTTTATGGTATAATTATTAAAATACGGAAAATATCGAAAAAACGAAAAGGAATTGGGGAAAAATGCTTAAATTCAAAAAGTTGTCATTAAAAATTACATTCATAGTCGGAGCTACCGTTATAATTGTCGGCGGCAGCATTGCGGGTTATATGCAGACGCGCATTATAAACGAAATGGGTAAATATTCAAGCCTGCATCTTCGAAATCAAGCGATGAGCGTTGCTGACGAATCGGAGGGGGCGTTTGTCGATGTAATCCATAAAGTTGAGAGCATGAGGAATTTAGCCGGTGCTGTGATTGACGTTGACGAGTACAAAAACGACCCCGAAGGCTATACTTTCGGTGCATTAAAAGATAAAACAGGCGGCTTCTTTTATAATACGATTGACTCATCAGATTATATATTAGCGGCTTATCTCACCCTCCATCCCGCTCTGGCGGGAACTCCTTATGTAGGCGAAATCTATTTTCTCAGGGACGATGACGGCATAGAATTTATCGATGACCCTCTGGATTTTGATGAATACTCCTCCCAAGAAAGCCCCGACATGCAGTGGTTCTACGGCGCATATAATTCCGGCAAACCGTATTGGTCGAGAGTTTATACGGAAGAGGAAACGGGCATTACGATGGTAAGCTATACCGAGCCTGTATTTTTAAACGGAGCGAAAGTCGGCGTTGTCGGCGCGGATATTGCAATTGAGCATATTGGGGAATTAATAGAAAGCGTGCAGATTTATGAAACAGGCTTCGCCTTGATTGAAAGCAATTACGGCGAATTTATTGAAACCGATAGTCCAATCGGCATATTGAACGCGAGCGAAAAACAAGCCCTCGACAAAGCCGCCCGTGCCAATAGAGGCGGCGTGTTTGAAATTAAGCTGAAAGGAGCAAATTATCTAATCACCTCATTAGAATTTCCTAACGAATATATCTTATATATCGTTGCCCCGAAAAGCGAAGTTAACGCCGCAATTACCGCATCGTTGTTCAGATTTTTAATTCTCTTTGCTGTTGGCTTTGTTCTTGTAATCATCTTGTCTTACTTTATAGCAAAGCCGATTGGCAAACCCCTAACGGCACTGTCAATTTTCTTAAAAAGGGCGGCTTCAACAGGTAATTTAACACTGTTGCCGGAGGATATTGAGGCAATTAATAAATATTCACCAATCCCCGATGAAACAGGGCAGGTGGTAGGAGATACGGCGGCGTTTATCCGGCATGTTGCCAAAAATGCCGAAGCCTTAGAAGCTCTGGCGGACGGTGATTTAACCTGCGATGTTAATTTGCAGTCTAATGAAGACACGATGGGGATTGCCCTGCGGCATTTGTTCGGAAGCCTCAATGATATGTTTAACAATATCGTGATGTCGTCACAGCAAGCCGTGACAAGCTCGAAGCAAATCGCGGACAGCTCTCAGTCAATGTCGCAAGGAGCGGTAGAGCAGGCGGCTGCAATTCAAGAGCTGTCAAGCTCGATTACCCAAATAGCCGAAAAAACAAGACATAATGCCGCTCTTTCGGAGCGTACAGCTAAATTGGCAGATACTATTAAAGATAACGCCGAAAAAGGCAGCCGCCAAATGGACGACATGACCGAAGCCGTCAAAGAGATAAACAATGCAAGCTCTTCAATCGGCAAAGTAATCAAAGTTATAGACGACATAGCGTTTCAAACGAACATATTAGCATTAAACGCCGCCGTTGAAGCGGCAAGAGCGGGAGAAGCGGGAAAGGGCTTTGCGGTTGTCGCCAATGAAGTGAGCAATCTTGCTTCAAAGAGTGCGGAAGCGGCGAAAAATACGGCGGCTCTTATTCAAAATTCAATTGAAAAAGCGGAGCTGGGCTCAAAAATTGCCCATGAAACCGCTGAAAGCCTTAGAGAAATCGTTTCGGGCATCAACGAGAGCAACGGCTTAATTGCCGAAATTTCCAATTCCTCCGAGGAACAGGCGCAGGGTATAACGCAGATTAACATCGGTATAGAGCAAGTTTCGCTGGTCGTTCAGCAAAACAGCGCGACCGCCGAGGAAAACGCCGCCGCAAGCCAAGAAATGAGCGGGCAATCCGAGGTGCTGCAAAAATTAACGGCGCAGTTTAAGTTGAAATAAAGTGGAAACCTGCCGCCTGCAGAGGCAGGGGACATCATTAGCTGAGTTATAAATTTGAAGCAAAACATTGATGACTTGTTAATATTTTGTAAACTTTTTAGCAAGTTATGTTCAATATGACAAAAAAAACTTGACAATTTTGATTATATATGCAATAATATGTATATAAATCATACGAAAACCTACGTTCCTAAAAAGGCTAAACAGGTCTCCTTTAGAAAGGATGATAAAAATGGTAAAAAGAACAGCGGATTTAAAAGGATTCGAAGGACAGAATGATTATATAGAAATTTTATTAAAAGACCCTTTTCTCGGTAAAATTTGTTCCGAAGAAGAGGCTGACAGAAATTTATCGCCTTTGAATCATGGTGAGTCTTTTGATATTATTTATAATCGTATAGTTGAATTTGACAAAAAAAGGTTGGTTGTTTAATCTGTGGATTACATAAAAAATACGCTTATAAATCAATTAAACAGTTTAGCCGGCAAAGAAGAATGGTATGTTATAAAAAAGACAGACGACAATACTTTGCTGGCTGAATTTAATTCTTTATATTTAAAGCACGAAAAAGCTTGCAAATCTATATTGGGGATTCACCCTGATTATTGCCTTGACCCTCATAAACAAGCTTCGGCATTATGTACCGCTGTATTAGACCTAGAACCATTAAAGCACATTAAATCCGAACGCAAGCAATCTCTCTATTGGTATGCCAATGAGTATGTTGCTTTACAACTCTCATATTTTCATATACGGTGCTGTATAGAATCGCACTTTATAAATTGCGGAAATATTTATAATTGTGATTTGGAAATTCTTGATAGTATATTTAAGGACTTTCCTCAAATTTTATTTGATATTAAGCCTTATGTTTCCAATTTCTTTTATCTGTTACGTCAAGAGAAAATATTAAGCCAATGCTCTATTTATCATAAATATCCTAATAACTGCAGTTTGGAGCAATGCTCGCTTATTGAAAGATGCGGCGCAAAAACCTTGTATAATTACCTATCCTTGTCTAAATTATTTTATCATTATGATGTGATGATAATGTGTCACATTGAACAGCGGCGTAAAATTAACGGACTGCCAAAGCCGCCGCCGAGGCATCTTGAAACTCCGCAATATCAATATAGCTATTATGAAAATTAAAAACAGACGCTCCTCAACTGAGCGTCTGTTTTTGATAAACTCCGTAAAAACATAAACGCTTGCTGAAAGGGAGCTTACAACTTTGAAAAACCTAATTTACACCTTACTATCAGCAATTATATTGCTGACCCTTTGTTGCTGTGAAAATAACAATAACGGCGAGCTTACGAAATTAAGCAATAAAAAGGTCGTAACCCTTGCAGTACTGCATGATTCCGAAACGATTAGCTTTACCGCTTCTGAATTTAATAAAAATAGCCCCGATATTGAGATTCAAGTTAAAGCATATATGGCAAAGGACGCGCAGGATGCAAGCAACGCCTTAACAGCGTTCAATATTGACTTAATCGCGGGCAAGACCCCCGATATGATTTTAATATCACCCGCAATGTCGCTTGACAGCTATGTGAATAAAGGGTTGTTTGAAGATTTATATAATTTTATCGATAACGACACGGACATAAGCAGGGAGGCTTTTATCCCAACCGTGCTCAGCGCATTGGAAACAGACGGAAAGCTCTATGATATTGCAATTTCGTTTACTGTTGAAACAGTAGTCGGCAGAACGGCGGTTCTTGACCTTGAAGCAAACAAGCCTTGGACTTGGGAAAGCTTTGACGCACTTATGAAAACAAAGCCCGAGGGGACAATTCCGTTTTCAAGCGAGCGTTTTCCAATGACAAGAGAGGATTTCTTCGGACACTTGTTTATGCTTAGAATTTCCGATTTTGTTGATTACGGGGCGGGTAAATGTTATTTCAACAGCCCGGAATTTACATCAATTTTAGAGGCGGCGAAGCGTTATTATCCGAGTGATGCAAGTTACACGGTAACACCCTTGGATTTCAGAAACGGAAGCCCTCTGCTAATGCCTGTAAATATCGGCGATTTCAGCCCCTACCGCAGTACGCGGTATGAGGCTTATTTTGGTGGTGAATTTTCATTTATCGGCTATCCTTCCTTGAGCGGTGATAAAGGCTCTTATTTTTCGTTTGAAAACCGAATGGCTGTTTCTTCAAAATCAGAGAACAAGGATGCCGCTTGGGAATATCTGAAATACCTGTTAACGGATTTTCAATATAACAATGAAAGCGCAGGGCGTATGTGGGGCTTTCCTGTTAATGCCGCGGCTTTAGGCAAGCTGGCTGAATCGTCAATTGCCGAGGAAGAATATACCGTTTCTGCAATCGAGGGATTTGAAGTCAGAACCCCCGAGGAAAGGGATATTCAAAAGATATATGAGCTCATTCATTCTTTAAGCTCTTATCAAGCATCAGCGGTTAACATATACCCCATCGCTATGGAGGAAGCGTATGATTATTTCAACGGGCAGAAAACTGCCGAAGAAGTCGCGGCTGTAATACAAAATCGGGTTAGCTTATATTTAGCGGAAAAAAATTAATCGGGGGGCTGTTTGATGAAAAAAGCACTGTTAATCATGGTATCATTGCTGTTGATTTTCTTATTTGCAAGCTGTGATAAAAAGGGTAAGGGGGAAAATGACAATGGTGCTTTAGTCCCCTTAACAGAAGAAAAAATTGATTTAACCAAAAGCGGAATAAAATACATTCTTGATTTTTCGGTAGTTGGCGAAAGGATATTTCTTATAGGTAAGGAATCTAATTATTTTGACCCCGGCATGGGAGGAAAAGAGATTACCAAGCTGTTCATTTTCGATTTTGAGGGGAATATTGTATCTGAAACTGAAATTAACCATTGGATGTATAATGTTGCGATTGATTCCGAGGGGCTGATTTGGTCTTTGGAACATGAATGGGATTATGCGGGTGCAGGGAACGGGCTGGTTTTGAATTGCTTTGATACATCGGGCGAGCATTTAAAAACACTAACGCTGTCCGAAATTGATTATACAGGCGTTGAACTGCTTTATAACAATGCGTTTTTGATAGACGATAGGGGGCAATTTTATATAAAGCATTTTGATACGGAATTTAACGGGAGGTTTTATCAGCCCATCGGCGGCGGGAAAACGGTGGTTTTGGGCAAAAACGGCGAATTTATCTGCGATATTGAGAGCACGCTCGGTTATGAAAATTACGGAATATTCAAACTCTTTGACGGTAGAATCGTTACATATCAACGCTCAAATACCAATCCTTGGGAATATAATTTTAAGGAAATAGATTTGAACTCTAAGAGCTTGATTAACAGCGTTAATTTTAATTATGAGAATACCGCAGGTTCGATATTTGTTTTCAGCGGCAATGAAGCTTACGACCTGCTTTATTATGACTTAAACGACCTTTACGGATATGATATAAAAACAAGTTCAAACTCTCATCTGATGAATTGGAACGAGCGGGAGATTAATATCGGGAGCAATTTGGAGGCACAAATTAATCCGTCCCGGGTTTTGGCTTTGGGGAGCGAAAAGATATATATGCTTCTTATAGAGGGCGGCGAAATGGCAACGCAACTTTTGCAGTTAACTGTCGCCGATTCGAGCAATTTGGAGAAGTCAAGCAAAAAAGAGGTCAGGTTATCGGCTCTTTATCTTGAAAATGATATGCTTGATGCAATAGCGGATTTTAACCAAAAATCAGACGAATATTATATCACTACCCAAATATACACAAACCAAATCAGCCCGACATTTGAAAACGAGCTAACGCAATTCAATATAGATTTATTATCGGGGAATATTCCCGACTTCATCTTTCTAAACGACAATATGCCGTTCGAGAGCCTTATTGCTAAAGGGCTTTTTGCGGATTTATATGATTTTATCGACAACGATGAGAGTATTAAAAGAAGCGATTATCTGCCGAATATTCTGTCCGCCCTTGAGAGCAACGGCAAGCTTTACACGGCTGTAACTTCATTTGGGGTTAGAACATTAGCGGGGAAAACCTCTGATGTAGGGGAACACTTGGGGTGGACATGGGAGGGATATAACGCACTCGTATCAGGCAAGCCGCCCGGAATCATACCAATCGGCTACGAGTTTTCATATTTTACAAAGGCTGATTTTCTTGAAGCTGTGCTATATTCCAATATGAACGCTTTTGTAAATTTCAATGAGCTAACCTCAAACTTCAACAGCGATAATTTCATAAACTTCTTAAAAATCGCAAACGAATACCCGAATGAATTAAACGCACCGCCTGCCCTATCTTTTAAGGACGGAAACCCGCTATTAATGAAAGTTGACCTCACTCTTTTTGATAATTTCAGAGTATACGAAGATATTCATTTCGGCGAGGAAATAACCTTTATCGGCTACCCCTCAACCGGGGAAAATCATTCTTCTTTCATGGCGTTTAACCGCTTTGCGATAACGGAGAAAGCCAAAGAGAAAGACGGTGCTCATTCATTTGCGAAGTATCTCCTAACCGATTATCAAGAAAATACGGGGAATCTTTTAAAGGGAAACGGCTTGCCTATCAAAAAATCAAGCCTTGAAGCCCTCAGCCTAGCCGCAAAAAGCAACCCCGCCGATGGAAATTCGCGGAAAACCATGATTTATGACGGTCAAGGCTGGATTGCGATTGAAATCGGGAATAATACAGAAGAGGATAATCAAAAAATTTTTGAGCTAATCAATTCTGTAACAGATTTTTCGAGGGCAGACAGGAAAATAATTGACATAGTGAAAGAGGAAGCCGATTATTATTTCGCCGGGCAAAAGACAGCGGCGGAGGTTGCGGCGATTATACAGGATAGGGTTAGCTTATATTTATCGGAGATGAGCTGAGGTTAAAATTGACTTCCGAAATCTTACCCCCCAAGACCGCCAATGGCGGTCTTTTTTGGGCATTTTTGGATATTTTTGACCGAATTCAACAAAATACTGCCGAATTTCCCTAACTGCTTGACAAGCTTTTTATTTATGTTATACTGTAAGCATAAATATTATATAAGGAGGTTTTACTATGAAACTGAAGAAGAGGATTGCGGAGTTAACAGCAGGGCTGTCAATGGCTTCCGCGAAAAATGCTTACAGCAAGGTTACGGCTTTTGGAATGTATCAGCCTAAAGAACCTAAGTGCCTCGATAAGCTTGTAAAGAAATAAGCTTACAGAGCGGTTGAACGAGGATTTAGGATTGAGGTTTGAGTTCTGAGGGGATTCAGATGTATGGCTCTTCGCCGAACATACTTTGAATGGCTATGAACACGGTTTCTCATTCCTTAATCTTAAATTCTCGTTAAACCAATTTTTCCTAAGTCGGGAAATTCGGGGGTTAGCTTATGATTTCAGCTATAGCGAGTAAAATAACGGCATATATAATGAATAACGCCGATGTCGATAAGGATATGGAGGAGGGGTATCATTACGGCGCGGAGATTATGGTTTCTACGGCTTTGAATATAATGCTTATTTTATTATGCGGATTGCTTTTCAAGGCAATTCCATCCTCCTTAATCTTCCTAGGCATTTTTATACCGCTGAGACACGCTACAGGAGGCTACCACGCTAATACGTATTTAACCTGCAATACCGCATTCGTGCTGACGTTTTTGACTGTACTGCTTTCGGCGCGGCAGATAAGCGGCGGGGTTAATGTATATATTTTGGCGGCTCTGCTGATATTGGGATTTCTGCCTGTATATCTTTTCGCTCCCGTTGAAAACCCAAATAAGGAAATATCGGCTGAAAAAGCGAAGAAGAACAGGAAAACGGCAATGCTGCTTTACGCGGCAATATGCGCCTCGGTACTGAGTATGAGCGGCTTCAGCATGTATTACGCGGCATTTACGGCTGTAACATTGGTTGCGGTTTCGGTTTTAATTTTGATTGGATTTGGGCTTCAGAAAGGTAAAAATAATAATATTTAGAAATATTTTTAAAAAAATTTGTAAAGAGGGTTGACAAATATAATTTGATGGTGTATAATAATTTTATGAATTTATTTTGAAAGGGATATTTACGTGCTTGAGTTTTTTGTAACGGCGGCTGTCATTATACTTAGCATTATTGTCGTGAACGGTAGTGCTGCTGAGGCTATGTCGCAAACAAAAAACTTATATGTATGATTAAGTTTAAGTTTGAAGCCTTGCAGCCAATTCCGCTGCGGGGTTTTTTGTTTTAATATAATCACCATTGAAGGAGTTAGTGGATATGCAAAAAAAAGGAGCGGAAATCCTAATCGAAACGCTGATTAGCCACGGCGTTACCGATGTATTCGGCTTCCCCGGCGGTGCAGTGCTGGACATCTATGACGCGCTTTACAAAAACAGCGGCAGGATTAATCACTACATATCCTGCCATGAGCAAGGCGCGGCTCACGCCGCGGACGGATATGCGAGAGCAACCGGGAAAACCGGCGTGGTAATAGCAACCTCCGGTCCGGGGGCTACCAATCTCGTAACCGGAATCGCTACGGCTTATCTTGATTCTGTGCCGATGGTAGCCATAACCGGGAATGTCCCCCTGCCTCTTATCGGGAAGGACAGCTTTCAAGAGGTAGACATAGCCGGAATAACCATGCCGATTACAAAGCATAACTATATTGTACAGAATATAGGCGAGCTTGAAGAGATTATTTGCATGGCGTTCCGCATTGCGGCTTCGGGCAGACCGGGTCCCGTGCTTGTCGATATTCCGAAAAATATACAAGCTGAGATGTTTGAATTTAAAGGCGGCGAGCCGTTGCCGCTCTTTGCTCTGCCTACACCGAGCGATACCGAGCTTTCGGCAGTCGCTGAAATTATTAACTCCGCGAAGAAGCCTTATATATACGCGGGGGGCGGCGTTGTTATTTCCGATTCGTCCAAAGAGCTTATGGAGTTCGCCGAGAAGATTGACGCGCCGATTGGGTGCAGTATGATGGGGCTTTCCGCTGTCAATTCAAAAAACCCGCTGGCTTTGGGCATGACGGGTATGCACGGGAAGTATGCCTCATCTAAGATGAAAGGCGTTGCCGATGTGATTATCGGCATAGGAGTCCGCTTCAGTGACAGGGCAACAGGGGACAAGGTAGCCTATCAAAAAGATACTGCGATTATTCACATAGATATTGACGATGCGGAAATTGATAAAAATATCTCATCTAATTGTAATGTTATCGGGGATATAAAAAACATTCTGCCGCGCCTTACCGAAATGGTTAAAGTCAGAAAACATGCCGAATGGCATAAATTGGCGGTTGAATATAAAGAATTTGCCGCTAAGAAGTTTTACAGGGAGGGCTTTACGCCCGAAAATATCATAAAAATCGTCCGCGATTTTGCATCACCCGATACGGTAATTGTAACCGATGTAGGGCAGCATCAAATGTGGGTCGCACAGCATTACCCCTTTGAAACGCCGCGTTCTTTCTTGACATCCGGGGGGTTGGGCACAATGGGCTTCGGTGTCGGGGCGGCTAACGGCGCGTCGGTGGCAAAGGGGAAGGCAAAAACCGTATTATTTACGGGCGATGGCAGCTTCCATATGAATATGAACGAAATCGGAACGGCGGTTATGCACGGGCTTCCCATTGTTGTTGTCATCTTGAATAACGGCGTTTTGGGCATGGTTCGGCAATGGCAGGGTTTGTTTTATGAAAACAGATATTCCCAAACGACTATGAACCGCCCGACCGACTATGTAAAATTCGCCGAGGCATTCGGCGCGGCAGGTTATGAAGCAAAGGGGCAAGCCGCGCTTAGGGTAGCTTTGAGGGAATCTTTTTCAAGTGACAAGCCGGCTGTAATCAACTGCGTAATTGACTGCGATGAAAAGGTTCTGCCGATGATTCCGCCGGGCAAATCGGTTTCGGATATGATAGTAGATTAGGAGGTGCAATAGTGGAGGTTAAGGGGTTTACGCTTTCAATCATTGTGTCAAACCGATTCGGGGTTTTGGCTAGGGTTGCGGGGCTTTTTTCCAAAAGGGGATATAATATTGATTCACTTGACGTAAAGCCGATGACGGAGGATAACAATTTTTCAAGAATTATCATGGCATCGTCCGGGGACGATGCGACCAAATCGCAAATAGTAAAGCAATTGTTAAAATTGCACGATGTTAACGAGGTTAAAATTATATAATTTATAGGAGGAATACAAAATGGCAAAAATGTATTATGAGAAGGACTGCAACAAGGAGCTTTTGAAAGGTAAAACAGTAGCGGTTATAGGCTACGGCAGTCAAGGTCACGCGCACTCTTTAAATCTGCATGAAAGCGGTTATAATGTAATCGTGGGATTGTATGAGGGCTCTAAATCCAAGGAGGCGGCTTCAAAGGCGGGGCTTCAAGTCATGAATACCCCCGAGGCGGTAAAAGCCGCCGATATAGTAATGATTTTGGTTAACGATGAAAAGCAGACAAAACTGTATGAAAATGATATTAAACCTAACCTGCGCGAGGGGATGACGCTTGCTTTTGCTCACGGCTTTAATATTCATTTTAATCAGATTAACCCTCCCGATAATATTGACGTGATTATGATTGCTCCTAAAGGTCCCGGGCATACCGTCAGAAGCCAGTATCAAGAGGGCAGGGGAGTGCCTTGCTTAATTGCGGTATACCAAGATTATACCAAAAACGCGAAAGAAACCGCCCTTGCCTACGCATACGGTGTCGGCGGCGCGCGCGCGGGAATTTTGGAAACTACATTTAAAGAAGAAACCGAAACAGATTTATTCGGCGAACAAGCTGTGCTCTGCGGCGGCGTTTCCGAGTTGATGAAGGCGGGCTTTGAAACTTTGGTTGAAGCGGGCTATCAGCCGGAGAGCGCGTATTTTGAATGTGTCCATGAAATGAAGCTGATTATCGATATGGTAGCGGCAACAGGTATTTCCGGCATGAGGTCTTCTATAAGCGATACGGCGGAATACGGCGATTATATGATTGGAAAGCGCATTATAACGGATAATACCAAAGCCGAAATGAAAAAGGTTCTCACGGAAATTCAAAATGGGCAATTTGCTAAAAACTGGCTTAAAGAAAATCAAGACGGGCGCGCTGATTTCGAGAAAAGACGGCAGGAAGAAAAAGCGCACTTGGTTGAAAAGGTCGGTGCTGATTTAAGGGAGAAGATGATATGGCAGAAGTAAGCGGCTCTGAACGCGCACCCCACCGAAGTCTTTTTAAAGCCTGCGGTCTGACGGACAGTCAGCTTAAAAAGCCTTTAATAGGGATTGTGAATTCCTTTAACGAGGTAGTACCGGGGCATACCGAGCTTCAAACTATAGCGCGCGCTGTTAAAGATGGTGTTTTGGCAAGCGGGGGAACTCCCTTGGAGTTTAACACCATCGGCGTTTGCGATGGGATTGCTATGGGGCACGAGGGGATGAAATATTCCCTCGTTTCCAGAGAAATCATTGCGGACAGCGTTGAAATTATGGCGAAAGCCCATTGCTTTGACGGATTGGTATTTATTCCGAATTGCGATAAAATCGTACCCGGTATGCTGATGGCGGCGGCAAGGCTTAACCTCCCTTCCGTATTTGTTTCGGGCGGTCCTATGTTGTCTTTGGACGGCATGGATTTGAACAGTGTGTTTGAAGCGGTCGGCAGGCATAAAGCAGGGAACTGCACGGATGAGGAATTAAGCTATATTGAGGAGAACGCCTGCCCCACCTGCGGCTCATGCTCAGGGATGTTCACCGCTAATTCGATGAACTGCCTTTGCGAGGCTCTGGGGATGGCTCTTAACGGTAACGGGACGATTCCCGCCGTCTTTTCGGCGCGTAAACGGCTTGCCAAGCAAGCGGGGGAGCAGGTTATGGCTCTTTTGCGCGCTGATATACGCCCGCTTGATATTATGACCGAAACCGCGTTTCATAATGCTTTAACGGTGGATATGGCATTGGGCTGTTCTACAAATTCTATTTTGCATTTAGCGGCAATCGCGCATGAAGCAAAGGTTAATTTTGACTTGAAAACCGTAAACGAAATAAGCGAAAAAACGCCTAACCTGTGCCACTTAGCCCCCGCCGGAGCGCATCATATGCAGGATTTATACAGCGCGGGCGGGGTTTATGCCGTAATGAATGAGGTTAAGGAATTGCTCAACTTAGATGCTTTGACGGTTACGGGGAATTTGGTTTGCGATAATATAGCGGCTTCTCAAAGAAAAGGGGACGAAGTCATCAGAAGCTTCGCTTCGCCTTATTCAAAAACGGGCGGGCTTGCGGTTCTTTTCGGGAACTTAGCACCCGACGGCGCGGTTGTAAAGCGGAGCGCGGTAGCTCCCGAAATGCTTAAATACAGCGGGAAAGCGCGGGTTTTTGACAGCGAGGAATCGGCGATTGAAGCAATTTACGGCAAAAAAATCCAAAAGGGCGATGTTGTCGTGATTCGCTATGAAGGTCCGTCCGGCGGTCCCGGTATGAGGGAGATGCTCTCTCCGACTTCGGCGATTGCGGGAATGGGTCTTGATAAAGATGTTGCGCTGATAACGGACGGGCGTTTCTCGGGCGCGACACGCGGCGCGGCAATCGGTCATATCTCACCCGAAGCCGCGCGCGGCGGAGCGATAGCCTATGTAAATGAGGGAGATATGATTAGCATAGATATTCCGAATTACAGCATTAACCTTGATGTTAGCTCCGAGGAGCTTGAAAGCCGTAAAAAAAATGCACGGCTTAAAGAAGCGGCTGTTCTGAGCGGCTATCTTGCGCGTTATCAAAAGGCTGTATTAAGCGCGGATAAGGGGGCAATCGTGTGCTGAACATTCAAGATATTGAAAAAGCCGCTACGCGCTTAAACGGTGTGCTCCTTAAAACGCCCTTGCAGCGTTCCAGCACTTTTTCGCAGATGGCGGGTTGCGAGGTTTATTTAAAATGCGAAAACTTGCAAAAAACGGGCTCTTTTAAAATAAGAGGGGCGTATAATAAAATCAGCGAAATACAGGAACAGGGCAAAACCGAAGCCGTTGTTGCGTCAAGCGCGGGAAATCACGCGCAGGGCGTGGCTTTCGCCGCTTCTAAGCTTGGTGTAAAGGCTACTATTGTTATGCCCAAAACCACTCCGATTGCAAAGATTAAGGCAACGGAGGGTTACGGCGCGCAGGTTCGCCTTCATGGTGCGTGTTACGATGATGCTTATAAAAAAGCAATGGAAATCCACAAGGAAACTAAGGCGGAATTTATCCACCCTTTTAACGACCCGACCGTTATAGCAGGGCAGGGGACGATTGGGTATGATATACTGGAATCGTTGCCGAATGTGGATATAGTGTTTGTTCCGGCGGGCGGCGGCGGGCTTTTGGCGGGTATGGCTTTTTACCTCAAAAATATAAACCCGCGAATTAAAGTTATCGGCGTTCAAGCTGAGGGAGCGGCGGCTATTAAGCAATCGTTTTATGAGAAAAAGCTTGTTGCTCTGCCAAACGTAAATACGATTGCCGATGGCATTGCCGTGAAAGAACCCGGCGATATAACGACGGGAATCATCAGCGAATACGCGGACGATGTTGTCACCGTAAGCGATGCTGAAATTTCCTCGGCAATATTATATCTCCTTGAACGGTGCAAACTTATGGTTGAGCCGGCGGGAGCGGCTTCTTTGGCGGCTGTTTTGGGCGGCAAGGCGGACGTTGCGGGGAAACGCTGTGCTTGCATATTGTCGGGCGGCAATATTGACGTTAGCTTTATTCACAGGATTATTGATATAGGGCTTGTAGCGCGCAAACGCAAGCTGAAGTTCAGAACCGTTATGCCGGATATTCCGGGAAGCCTTGAAAATTTCGCTAAAATAATGGCGGGCAATTATGCCAACATTGTCAGAGTGCAGTTTGACCGCATGAGCGCGGACCTTGACCCGCACGAAGTAATCCTGCATATCGCCTGCGAGGTCGGCGATGAAAAACACGGCGAAAAAGTTGTTTTAAGCCTAGAAAAAAATGGGTATAAGGTTATTATGGAGTAATGATATGATTTATACTGTTACGTTCAATCCGGCTCTCGACTATACGGCGAGGCTCGGCACTTTCAAGCTGGGAGAAATCAACCGCACGCTGAGCGGGAGCATTTCTGTCGGCGGTAAAGGAATCAACGTGTCGCGGATGCTCTCGATTCTGGGGCATGAAAATGTCGCTATGGGTTTCGCGGCGGGCTTTACCGGGGAGGAAATCGTAAGAATCGTTAAGGCTTCGGGGTTCGGCTGTGACTTTATCATGGTTGAGGAAGGGCTTTCGCGGATTAACGTAAAGCTGATGATGGAGAGTGAAACGGAGATTAACGGGCGCGGACCTGTTGTTGAAGATAAGCATATCCATAAGCTTGAAGTTATGCTTGAAAAGCTGACTGAGGGTGATGTGCTGATTTTAGCGGGCAGTGTCCCCCCCTCCGTGAGTTTGAGCGTGTATGGGAGAATTTTATCCTCGGTTGCTTCAAAGGGGGTTCTCACCGTTGTCGATGCGGAGGGCGGACTTCTTACGAAATCCTTGGAATATAAGCCCTTCTTGATAAAACCCAACATAAAGGAGCTAAGCGGTCTTTTTAAAAACGCGGCTATAGCGGATAAGGACACGGCGGTAGTGTATGCGCGCTTATTGCGCGAGCTGGGGGCAAGGAATATTTTGACATCTATGGCGGGGGACGGCGCGGTGTTGCTGACTGAGTGCGGTCATGTAATAAAGTGCGCGGCTCCTAAGGGTGCTGTAGTCAGCTCGGTGGGCGCGGGCGATGCGATGACGGCGGGGTTTATTGCCGGATGGCTTCAAACAAAGGATTATGAATATGCCTTACGCTTAGGGATTGCCGCCGGAAGTGCGTCCGCCTTTTCTAAAAACGGCTTGGATAAGGCTGATGTTGATAAAATGATGTTTAACGCAGTTCTGGAGGAATAAGCTTGAAGGAAGTAATACTTATAAAGGAAGGCGAAATAGCCTTAAAGGGTCTGAACAAATCGGGCTTTGAGGACGCTTTTATCCGAAATTTAAAGCGCAGGCTTAATCCTCTGGGGGAGCTTGACTATAAAAAGGCTCAGTCAACCATAACGGTTTCGCCGCGCGGGGAAGATGTTGACATTGACGAGGCGGTGAGCCGTTCCTTAAAGGTTTTCGGCGCGGCGGCTGTTTGCAGGGCGGCGGCAGTCCCCAAGGATTTTGAGGAGCTTTGCGGATTTGCAATTGATTATATCGGCGAGGCGGTTGAAGCCGTCAAAACCTTTAAGGTCGAGGCTAAACGCGCGGATAAAAAATACCCGCTCAAATCGCCGGAAATCTGCGCGGAGCTGGGGGGCAGGATTTTGAATGCTTACCCTCATTTAAGCGTTGACGTGAAAAACCCCGGCGTGATTATTAACGTGGAAATACGCGATAACAACGCTTTTATACATGCGGGAAACATTACCGCCGCCGGAGGGATTCCCGTAGGCACTTCCGGGAAAGCACTTATACTTTTATCGGGCGGTATTGACAGCCCCGTTGCGGCTTATATGTCGGCTAAAAGGGGAGTGCGCCTTTGGGCTGTGCATTTCGAGTCGCCGCCTTATACATCGGAGCGCGCAAAGCTTAAAGCGGAGCGGCTTTGCGAGAAGCTTTCGGTTTGGTGCGGAAGCATAACTCTCTTTTACGTATCGCTTACAGAGGTTCAAGAGGCTATGCGCGAAAATTGCCCCGAAGAATTTCAGACATTGCTGCTCCGCCGGATTATGGTGGATATAGCACAAAGAATAGCGGAGCAATACGAGCTTCAAGCTTTAGTTACGGGAGAAAGCATAGGTCAGGTCGCGAGCCAGACCATGCACGCGATAGCTTGCACCGATGCCGTAAGCAGATACCCGATATTCCGCCCCCTTATAGGCATGGATAAAATTGAGATTATAAAATTAGCGAGAATGATTGAAACCTATGATATTTCGGTTGAGCCGTATGAAGATTGCTGTACCGTTTTTACTCCGCGGCATCCTAAAATACGTCCTGTTTTAAGCGAGGTTGAAGCCGCGCAGAGCAAATTTGATTTTGAACCGCTCATAAAAAAAGCAATGGATAATATTGAGCAAAAACGGATAATATTGTAAAATAACACAACGCAAGCGGGTATATTTTGTTAATTACTATAAAATATTTCATAAATATTTCATAAATATTGACACCGTTAGTATAAATATGCTATAATGTTTCATATTTATACTTGCCGAAAGCGAGGGATGTTTATGGTTACATATATTTCTGAAAAGTGCGTAGGCTGTAATTCATGTATACGCGCCTGCCCTGTTCACGGTGCAAACGCGCAGGAGGTTAGGGCTGACGGTACGCAAGGCATAAAGATTGACCAAAATGAGTGCATAAAATGCGGGAACTGCATTAAAGCCTGCTCCCAGCACCAAGCGCGGGGCTATGAGGACGATACGGAGCAGTTTTTTAAGGATTTGAAAAGGGGCTCGCAAATTGCCGTTATAGTAGCTCCGGCAATCAAAATCGCCTTTGACGGTTGGTGGAGGCATGTTTGCCAGTGGCTGCGGGGGCAGGGCGCGAAATACGTATACGATGTGTCTTGGGGCGCGGATATATGCACTTGGGCGCATCTTAAATACCTTAAAAAGAACCCGGGAGCAAAGGTCATTTCACAGCCCTGCGCCGCTATCGTTAATTATGCGGAACTGCACCAGCCGGAGCTTCTTCAGCATATGTCGCCTATCCACAGCCCTATGCTTTGCACGGCTGTTTTTATCAAGAAAAAGTACGGGGGCGGTGTAAAGGTCGCGGCTTTGTCACCTTGTATTGCGAAAAAAGATGAATTTAACTCAACGGGTCTTGTAAACTATAATGTAACCTTTGAAAAGCTTGCCGAATACATAGATAAAAATGCTAACCTGCCCCGCAGCGGGAGAAGCGAATTTGAGTTTGATTACGCGCAGGGCAGGGAGGGTGCGGTTTATCCCCGTCCGGGCGGTTTAAAGGCAAACTTGAAGTATCACGCTCCTACGCTTGACGTCATCAATTCGGAGGGCGACCATGTTTACAAGGTGCTTTCGGCTTATTTAAAAGAAAGCGCGGAAAAACGCCCCTCTGTTCTCGATGTTTTAAACTGCGGCTACGGCTGTAACAGCGGACCGGCGGTAGGCGCGGAATGTAGTGTTTTCCATGCGGAGAGCATTATGCAGAACGTGGACCAGTTTATTTTGAGAAAATTTTCGTTTGGTCCTAAAAGCATAAAAACTACTCTGCGAAAATTTGACAGGATGTTAAAGCTTGAAGACTTCTGCCGCGGATACACCAACAGGGAAACCCAAAAACACATGCCTAACCAAGCGGAAATTGAGAAAATATTTTCAAGGCTGGGTAAGAAAACCAAGTTTGACAAGGAATTTAACTGCCTTGCCTGCGGCTATGATTCATGCAGGGATTTGGCTCTTGCCATAGCGCGCGGTATCGCGACAAATGATGACTGCACAAAATATAAGAACTTCCTGCTTGAAGAAAATTCGGAAAAGGTTAGGGGAATGTTAAAAGATTTTGAAGTGATTGCCGCCGAGCTTAACGATGTGGTAAACGAACTGAGAAAGGACGTTGTACATGTTAAGAATGAGTCGCTGCGTATTGATACGCTCGGCTTGGAATGCGGAGACGGCATGAATTTTATCGATGACAATATCGCGGAATTAAAGCGGCTTTCGGTTAGCATAAAGGAAGCGATGACACTGATTGACAACAGCGTAGCCGGTTACTCCAAAATGTCGGAAAGCGTTGACGACATAGCGAAGCAGATTAATATTCTTGCTGTTAACGCTAATATTGAGGCGGTTCGCGCGGGTGCTGTGGGCAAGGGCTTCTCTGTTATTGCGACCGAGATAAGGAAGCTGTCACAAACATCTCAGGAATCGGTGATTGATGCCGATACCTGCAATAATGAAATAAACGCCGCAACCGCTAATATTACCGAGATTATCGGATATATCAATAATGCGGTTAATCTTCTTACCGATTCGGTCGTGAAGATGAGGGTTAATGTTGATGAAACCATTTCTCATGGTAAGTCGATTAACGAGGATATGGTTGACGTTGACAAAATTACAGAAAACATTGCCTACCTTGTGGAAAAAACAAACGCGATTACAAGCAATCATTAGCAGGTTTTTTTAAAGCTTTTAGGAGGTTGGGAGCATGGTTGTGTTTATGAAACGGGTAATGCGCTTGTCGGTTTATTTAGTGGCGGCGGCAATTGCGGCGAGTGCTTTATCGTTGGGCGTTTTTGCCGAGAGCGGAGCGTCTCTGAACAGGAAAACGCTTAACATGCCGCTTGGTAAAAGCTTCACGCTAAAGGTTTCAAACGCGGGAGGGAACACTGTAAGCTGGTCTTCCTCCGATAAGTCGATTGCAACGGTGAACTCAAACGGCAGAGTTACCGCGCTTAAAAAGGGGAATGTCCGCATAGGGGCAAAGGTCGGCGATAGTATTCTGGTTTGCAGGATAAGGGTTATAGAACCGACTGCCCCCGCCTCTAAACCGCCCGTCAGTTCCGATGAAACGGCTGAAAGCTACGGGGAGGAGATGCTTAAACTGATTAATGCCGAACGCAAAAAGGAGGAGGCATCTCCGCTTTCGCTTGATGAAACGCTTTGCAAAGCCGCAAACATTAGGGCGGAGGAGATTGCGCGCAGTTTCAGCCACCAAAGACCCGATGGCAAAGAATTTAAAACCGTTTTAACTGAGGTCGGGATTGAAACGAGCCTGCATATAGGGGAAAATATCTCGGCGGGCAGCAGTACCGCCAAGGATACCTTTGAGCGGTGGATGAAATCCCCTGGGCATAAAAGGAATATACTTACGGCTGATTATAAAAAGGTGGGAATCGGTTATTATTACGATTCGGGCGGCAAGTATAAGTACTATTGGGTGCAGATATTTTCGGGATAAGGGGCTGTAAACAAATAACCTTTACAGCTACCAATCCCGGCGAAAGGGCGGTAAAAGCATGAAGTTTTTGATAATAACCGGTTTGTCCGGCGCGGGCAAATCCGGGGTAATAAACGCCCTTGAAGATATTGGATTTTACTGTATTGACAATATACCGCCTCAGCTTATACCGACCTTTGCGGATATATGCCTGCAAGCTAAGGGGATGGATAAGGTAGCCATTGTCACCGATATACGCGGCGGCGAGTTGTTTTCGGATTTGGACGGTACAATCGAAAGCTTAAAATCAAGCGGTCTTGAAATATCGATTTTATTCTTAGATGCCGCCGATGAGGTTTTAATCAAGCGGTATAAAGAAACAAGGCGGAAGCATCCGCTTGACGAAAGGTCTCACGGAAGTTTGCAGGGTGCGGTTGATATGGAGCGGGAGCTTTTATCCTCGGTTCGGGATAAAGCCGATTACTATATTGATACCTCGGATTTTTCCTTGGGATTGCTGAAGGAGACGGTAATATCCTTGTTTTTGGAAAATCCGGGGAATTCAATGGTGGTAAAAATCATGTCATTCGGGTTTAAATACGGCAGTTCCAGAGAGGCGGATTTGGTTTTCGATGTCAGATGTCTGCCTAACCCGTTTTGGGTGGAGGAACTGAAGCGACATACGGGGCTTGAAGACTGTGTCAGAGATTATGTTTTCAGCTTTGAGCAGTCAAAGGAGCTTTTAAAAAAGCTTCAGGATTTACTTGATTTTTTAATTCCGCTGTATCTTAAAGAGGGAAAAACCCAGCTTGTGGCGGCATTCGGTTGCACGGGCGGGAAGCACCGCTCCGTTGCGTTCGCGGAGGTGATTTACAGGTATCTTTCCGACAGGGGATTACGGTGCAGGATTAATCATAGGGATATACATGCTTGATGTAAGGAATAAGTCTGAATTATTAATAATCCTCTTAATAAAATTAATATTAATTTATTGATTTACAGATAAAAGTATGTTAAAATATAGTTGGGGGCTTGCGTTCATTGGATTAATGTTAGGTGAACGCGGCTTCAGCTTTAGAATAAAGGAGGATTTTTATGCTCGGAAAAATTAGGGCAGTTGTCGGGGGTGCGTTCGCTCTGGTCATCGTTTTATCGCTATGGACGTTTACGGCGAGTGCTCAGCCCAGATTAAGCAGGACAAGCGGAACTATCGTTGTCAATCAGGTAGCTTCCTTGTCGGTATCGGGAGCCGGTAATCAGACAATACGTTGGTCATCTGACAACACAAGCGTAGTGCAGGTAAATTCCCAAGGAAGGATTAAGGGATTTAAAGCGGGTACGGCAAACATTAGAGCAACTGTGGGGAGCACGGTTCTGACATGCAGGATTACGGTGATTGACGGAAGAATAACTCCGGGTGTGACAAGGTTGAACATGGCAGTAGGGGAGACCCAAAGGGTTAATCTTAACGTATTTCTTTCACCGCGAACAATAGCGGCGGTCAGCACAGACAGAGACGTTGCAACCATAAGCTGGGTAGGAGCTCAGTGGGACGGAAATAACATACCGATTGCAATTAACGCAAGAGGAAACGGTACGGCAAAAATAAAGGTTTACGCCAGAAATCACCCCAACACGGTTTTTTGTGATATAGAGGTTAGGGTTGGGACGGGGAACAGCAATGTTGTAATTGTTTCGCCGACGGACAACGTAAGCGTCCGCGCCGGGCAGACGGAAACGCTGCGGCTGAGCACCTCGCGGGCGAACGCGGTGAGTGTTTCTTCCCTTAATACAAGGGTCGCAACCGTGTCGCTGGGTACGTCCAGCGGGACAACTACCAATGTTAATGTCAGAGGAGTATCGGCGGGCACTACAACGCTTCGCATAACGGACAGAAATAACTCCAGAAATATTACGGATGTCAGAATTACGGTAACTGCCGAGGAGGATGTTATCATTATCCCGCCGACCGAGAGCGTAAGCGTAAGGGCGGGGCAGACGGAGACGCTGAGGCTGTATACCTCGCGGGCGAACGCCGTAAACATAAGCTCCTTGAACACGAATGTAGCAACGGTAACGCTCGGCACGTCAAGCGGCACGAATACGAATGTTAATATCAGAGGAGTAACTGCGGGGACTACTACGCTCCGCATAACGGACAAAAACAATTCCAGAAATGTTACCGATGTCAGAGTTACGGTAACGGCGGACGATGTTATCATTATCCCGCCAACCGAGAGTGTCAGCGTAAGGGCGGGGCAGACGGAGACGCTGAGGCTGTATACCTCGCGGGCGAACGCCGTAAACGTAAGCTCCTTGAATACAAATGTAGCAACGGTAACGCTTGGTACGTCCAGCGGCACGAATACGAATGTTAATATCAGAGGAGTAACCGCGGGGACGACTACGCTTCGGATAACGGACAAGAGTAATTCCAGAAATGTTAAAGATGTTAGGATTACGGTAACCTCCGATGATGTAATCATTATTTCGCCGACCGAGAGCGTAAGCGTCAAAGCCGGGCAGACGGAAACGCTGAGGCTTTATACTTCAAGGGCAAATGCGGTAGACGTAAGCTCTCAAAACACGAATATAGCAACGGTAACGCTCGGTACGTCCAGCGGTACGGTTACTAACGTAAACATAAGAGGCGTAGCGAAGGGGAACACAACGCTTCGGATAACGGACAGGAGTAATTCCAGAAATGTTACAACTGTAAGGATTACCGTAACGGACAGCGATGTAGTCATTATATCTCCCTTAAGCGAGGTTAGGACTGAAACGGGTAAAACCGAAGTTCTGCGGATACATACTTCAAGGACAAATTCGGTAAACGTAAGCTCGTTTAACACCGGCATAGCAACTGTATCGCTGGGCACTTCAAGCGGCACGATTACAAATATAAATGTCAGAGGAGTATCTGCCGGCACTACAACGCTCCGCATAACGGACAAGAACAATTCCGCGAATTTTGTAGACGTAAGGGTTGTAGTAAGCACCTCGTACACGCTCTACGGACTGATGACGACTTCTCCGAGCGGCGTTCAGTCGGGTCATATTACCCTTTCATGGACGGGGCTCAGCGGTGCTGCAAACTACATGGTCGTTCCGGCTGACATATGGGAGAATACTATCTTCGACAATGACAACGCGTTAAGGTACGATGCTTATTACGATACGCTTTACAGCAGTAAGAAGCAAGGCACGAACGCAAGGGAGGTAACTGTTTCGGCTTCCACAGGGGCGAAGCCCAGAACCGCCTATATGTATCTTTCAAATCAAAATTTAGTTGGCGATGCTAATTTGGCAAAGGTACTTGAAAATGCCGTTAAAGGCACAGGCAACAAAGTGTCTATGCCTGTGGCTGTGAACAACTGAGTATCAGCTCATCTGAATAATTAAGCCGCCTGTCAGCAAACAGGCGGCTTAATTCATACTATATCACAACTTTTATACTTCTTAAAAACATAAACCAAAAACGGAATTGCGGAAGTAAAAATCAGAATACAGAAATAAATTTCAATATAGGGAATTCTTATTTTTTGATAAAGTAAGTTGAAAGCACTAAAGCTGAAAGTTTCGGAAAGCGCAAGCTGTGTAAAGAAAGCAAAAGCAGATGTGAAGATAATGCCCGTAAGCAATAAGCCGATATAGTTATCACTTGCTTTTGAAATCAGGAATACCAAAAAGGCAAAGCCGACAGTCAGCAAAAATGTTAAAGCGGTTACGCAAATCAAATACTGAGCAATTGTCCCTTTGAACCAAATATTCCCTCCTAATCCGCCCGAAACCAGCAGGTTGTCCAAGAACGGAGTCAGATTAAAAAAACCAAACATATAAACCCCGGCGGCGGTGAGGTGAGTGACGGTTACGAGAAATGCCGTTATCAATATTGCCGACAGCTGACTTTGCAAGGTCTTTCTTCCGCGCTTTGAATGGTATTGAATAAAGGTAGCTTTTGTCAGATTATCCCGCGTTAATAAGGGCGCGCAAAGGATGAATATTGTTATGATACTCATCAATGCGGCAAGGGAAACCAAAGAGGGAATCAAAACATGAAACTCCAGAGATAAATCAAAGGGTGTTTCATTGAGAACCTCATAGAATCTCTCTGCTTCTTTTTCGTTATATCCGGCTTGCATGACATACACGCCGCTGTCCAAACTTGTTTTTGTTTGTTTGTGTAGACTCATAGATACTTCGGTGCTGTTTTCCATGGAGTTAATGAATGTTCCGTAGCGGTAATAGGTCTTTAAATCATAGTTTTTTAATATGAAATCCGTACCCTCTGTCATGTTGAGGCTCTCCGCTTCAAGCCGTTTTTCCGGCGTTATTTCAGTGCCGTAAAGCTTTGTGAATTCTGCGGCGGCTTCTATGTAATCAAGAGAAGATTCGTAAGCTGTATAAAGGGTATGATAGCTCCAGAGTTGAACCGCCGTAATAAGTGCAAATATAACGGTGGGAATAGGGCGGAATATCTTTTTAAGCTCGGCTCTTATTACCATTATATCAAATCCTTTCCGCTGTATACTTTTAAGCCCGTTAATACGAATGCAAGCCCTAATAATAAGTAAAATGCGGTGATAACCGTTTCAAACCCGGGCATGGGCAGAGCCAATCCGCCGCTTGAAAACCATATTGTATTTTCTGTAATTAATCCGAGCGGAGTAGTTTTTACTATTTTATAAAAGAGCCAATTAACAGGCAACGCCGCTATCAAAAATAAATTTGAAACAACCATCCCGGCAACCAATCCGAATGCTATATATGAGTTTCTGATAAATAGTGCAATGGGTGTTGAAAGTGCAATAAAAATCATATTCAATATATAGGATATTGCCAGTCCGCCTATGAAAAATTGCCTTAGGGTTATGTTTTCCCAAACTACGATTCCAAACGCTTCAGCATTACCGTTGAGTAAAGACAGCTCTTGTTCCCAAACGCCGGAAAGGTCGTGTATTGAAAACAGGATTATGTAGCTGAAAAAATATATAACCGCAAAAGCAATGCTTCCCGCAAGGAACGCCGCCGAAAGCTTTAACTTTATCAGCCGTCTCCCCGTTTTAGATGAGAATAACACCGCCGCTGTCCCCGATGTGTTTTCACAGCCTGTAATAAACAGCAAAATCAACAGATTGAGGGCGGTGCACTCAAAAAACAGCAACATGCCGAAACTTCCGAAAAGCTCACCGTAAAGCTCCGCCCATCCGATACTGCTCAGAATATTCACCGCTTTGAGCGCGTTAAAGGCAATTGTCACCGCTATGAATACCCAAACCAACGTAAGCCCGGAAAGCTTTTTCATTTCATATTTGAATATCATTGCGATTCCTCCCCGTGAACAATCATAAATGCGTCTTCAAGGTTAGCCGCCCCCAATTCCGCGCATATCTCATCGGGGGATTTGGAATAAAGCAGCTTATGGTCCTTGAACATAACGACATTTTTGGCAATGCTCTCAATATCGGATACAATATGTGTTGACAAAATAACGATTCTGTCATGGGACAGGCTTTCGATTAGCTTGCGGAAACGCACCCTCTCTTTCGGGTCAAGCCCTGCCGTCGGTTCATCGAGTATTAAGATTTTGGGGTCGTTTAATAACGCCTGCGCTATGCCGACCCGCTGAATCATGCCGCCTGAAAATTTCTTCATTTTTTTATGCTTAACGTCTGATAAGGATACGGCTTCAAGCAGCTCTTCAATACGCTTTTTCGGGTTTTTAATATCTTTAAGAGCCGACAAGTATTCAAGATATTGAACGGGCGAATAGCTTTTGTAATAACCGAAATCCTGCGGCAAAAAGCCGAGTATTTCCCTGTATTTTTCATCAAGCGCGGTTATCTCCGTCCCGTTGTAAAGCACCTCTCCTTTTGTAGGAAAGATAAGCGTGGCAAGCATTTTCATAAGGGTTGTTTTTCCCGCCCCGTTCGGCGAGAGCAAGCCGTAAACTCCGCTTATAAATTCGAGATTAATATCCTCCAAAGCAGTAAAATTGCCGAATTTTTTTGTCACATTTTTAACTGTAAGCATATTCTTTTCCTCCTTTTTTTACAAATATATCAAGCAAGATGATGTAGATAACCGCCGATATTATCATGCACAATGCAAATGTTAATATGGAAAGATTCATTAAAAACTCCTCCGTCTTGATTCTTATAGCCGACATAAGAACCCCTAACGCAAGAAACCATATTACAGGTAATATTATACTCGGTTTAAACGCCGATTTAAAGAGAATCATTGCCGTAAACGCCGAATAGATAAAAAGCGAGCTCATTGAAACAAGCAACAATTTCAGAAATTCAAGCTCGTCACTCGCTATACTTAAAATCGCCGCCGATGGGATAACAAGCAGCATATTTACCAAGCTGAACAATGCCATTCTGAGAGCCGTCAAATGTGCGGCTGTATATTTGCAAGCCCGAAGCAGTTCCGTAACTCCTGCCATATCCTCCTTCCAAGCGGCTAAAATATTAGCGGCAAGGTAGAAGAGCGGCGTTACCGTAAATAGTGTGAAATAAGGGCATTTCACCTGTATTGAGTTGCTTTTGAACAACCCCGCCCACACAAAAAATCCGATTATCGAAAGTAAGAGTGCTACTAAAGCGCAGTCCTCAACTCCGCTGAAAATATTCTTAACTCCTAAATTTTCGGTAAGCTTAGTGATAACCGAAATAAGTGATTTTCGCGGCGGCAGTCCGTTATTGATTATTAATTCAACCGAGTGAGCTTTTTCATTTTCACTCGGCATGGGTATATTATTCACCTTTGTATTCACCTTCAAACTCCTTTCTAAGTTCGCCTAAAAGCCTGTAATACATGGTTTTTACGGTATTTTCGGGCATAGACAGCAGACCTGCTATTTGAGCAAAGGTATATCCGGCATACACCTTTAATCTGAAAATCTCTTGCTTTTCATAAGAAAGCCGGCTTATATGAGCCTCTATTTTTGAAGCAAGTATCTTATTCTCTGCAATTGCCGGATAATCCAATTCAACAGGGATTTCAGCATCATCAAGGGAAACGGTAAGATTTCTATAGCTCCTTTTATAATCAATCAGTTTATTTGTTGCAATTTTATAAAGCCATGTCCTAAACCCTGCTTTTTTTGGGTCATACTGATTGATGGAGAGCAATGCGGCTATGAAAATATCCTGCGTTAAGTCAAGAGCAATGTCCTTTCCGAATGTTTGTTTATAAGCATATCTGTAGATTTCATCATAATAAGAGGATACGAGAAGATTAGCGGCTTCCTTACCGCTTTTGCGATTATGCCGCTTTTGAATCTGCTTTATCCATTGCTTTTCAAGCGGCTCAGGTTGCCGCTCCCGCTCACTCTGCTTATCCGCCAATTAATCCACCGCCTTGCCCTCTCATTTATATATACGGATTGCACGCGAGTATAGTTTCAAGCTTTTTAAAATTATACCATAGTTTATGGTTGAAAATCAAGCGGGTGGTTTTGGTGAAATGATGATGTACAAAAAAAACAACGCGCAACTGCACGCTGTTTTTTTTTTATGCGCCGAGCACTCGGCTTTATTTATGATATTTCCCCCCGCCCAAAATCTGAAAAGCCCTGTATAACTGCTCTAAAATCATAACTCTGACCATTTGGTGCGGAAATGTCATCTTTGAAGCGGACAGCTTAAAATCAGCCGCCGCCTTTATTTCCGGGGCAATCCCATAGGAAGAGCCTATTATAATGTTCAGCGTACTTTTGCCGTTTACGCCGCAGATAGCAATCTTTTCAGAAAACTCCTCGGACGATAACTGCACCCCCTCTATGCAAAGCGCGATATTAAAGCAATCCTTTCCTAATAAATGCCTGCCCATCTCGCGCCCTTCCGCAGATAAAGCCGCACTTACTTCCTTTTCGGACGGGCTTTGTGAAAGCTTCGTTTCGTTAATCTCAATCACGCCGCTTCTGCAATAAGCTTGAAGCCGCTTGAGATATTCGCCGCACGCCATGCGGAAGTACTCCTCTTTAAGCTTACCGACAGCTATCATATTCACGTTCACGCGCCATGCTCCTTAAAGGCAATATACTCCCTGTCCGATAAAATTTCCGGCTCACATTCAAGCATAATCCCTGTCTTTTCAAAAACCGCTTCTTTAACTTTTTCAATCAAAGCCATTAAATCATTAAATGAAGCCCCGTTCTTATTAATGATAAACCCCGAATGTTTTTGGCTGACCTCCGCGCCGCCTACAGATAAGCCTTTAAGACCGCATTGCTCTATCAGCAATGCGGCGTAACTTCCTTCCGGGCGTTTGAAAGTACTGCCCGCGCTGGGGTATTCGAGGGGCTGTTTGCCGCGGCGTTTTTCAATTATTTCGTCCATTTTTGCTTTTATTTCATAATAAACGCCCTTTTCCGCTTTGAATACGGCGGCTTGAATAACATGATGATTCCGCATAAACACACTGCTTCGATAAGATAATTCCAAATCGTTTGCCGGGCGTGATTTTACAGAGTCAGCCGCCCCGTTTACATAAAAATGAGTGTTGCCTTCTTCGTCAATGGCTTGGGCGGTTAGTATAACATCTTTTATTTCACCGCCGTAAGCACCGGCGTTCATATAAACCGCACCGCCGACAGTTCCGGGTATGCCGTATAAAAATTCAAACCCCGTCATTTGATTATCTAAAGCAAATCTGCTGAGCTTTGAAAGAGGCGTTCCCGCTTCACAGGTGATTAATGCGGTTTTGCAATCGCATACGATTTCATCAAGGTTTGTTGAATGAATCCAAACACCTGAAAAATCTTCGCCGAATAAAAACACAACCCCGCGCAAACCTAAATCGTCAACGATTAGGTTTGAGCCGTTACCGAATATATAGTACGGAATTTTAAATTTATGAGCGAAAGGAATAAGCGTTTCAGCCGCTTTCTGTCCGTTAATTTTTATGAGCAGGTCACAGCTCCCGCCTATTTTAAAAGTCGTGTAATCTTTAAGCGATGCCTTATGTATAACTGTACAGCCGAGCTCCTCAGCCTTTTTCGCGATTTCCGAAATCATACGAAAGCGATACACTCCTTTCCAAGATAAATGATACGTTAAAGTTTATGCGGTTATAAACGTAATAATTGTTAACTGTTTGTTAACAGATTAATAAAGGTCCCACCTTTTGACAACCTCTTTTTTATCCATTTCCATGCCGAGATTGTCAAGCAGTTCCTGAGCCGCATTGTAGCCCATCTTTTTATGACGGTTATTCATGGCGGCTACCTCTAAAATGACGGCTAAATTACGCCCCGGCTTTACGGGGATGGTAAGGCAGGGGACTTTAACGCCCAGAATTGAAGTAAGCTCGCTGTCAACCCCCATTCTGTCATAGACCTTTTCATTATCCCACGGTTCAAGCTCAATGATAATATCAATCTTTTCTGTCAGCTTAATCGCGCCCATACCGAATAAACGGCGGGCGTTTACAATTCCTATGCCGCGAAGCTCCAGAAAGTGGCGGATATTTTCGGGTGAAGAGCCTACAAGGCTGATGCTTGACACCTTGCGTATTTCCACAGCATCGTCCGCTACAAGCCTGTGCCCGCGCTTAATCAGCTCAACAGCGGTTTCGCTCTTGCCTACGCCGCTTTCTCCCATGATAAGCATACCCTCGCCGTAAACCTCAACAAGCACGCCGTGACGTGTGATGCGCGGCGCAAGGTGAAGATTCAAAAAGGCTATAAGCGAAGCCATGAAGCCGGAGGTGCCGTCCTTGCTTCTAAGTATCGGGATTTCGTATTTTTGCGCCAGCTCCGTCATTTCCGGGAAAAACGGCAGCTCTCTTGTGATAATAAGCGCGGGAATCCTTTGCTTAAAAAGCATTTCAATCCGCTCATAGCGGGTTTTTTCCTCAATTGTAGCCAGATAGGCAAATTCCATCTTGCCTACAATCTGAATCCTGTCGTTTGTGAAATACTCGTAAAAGCCCATAAATTGCAGACCGGGGCGGTTTATGTCGGTTTCGTCGATGATGATGCTTTCGGCTTCCTCCGGGAGGTAAACAGCCTCCAGCTGAAAGTGGTCTATTATTATTTTCAATGACACGGTGAATTTCTTATCAGACATAATTGCGCCCATGCTCCATTCTTATAACAGATTAAAAATTGCACGGGCTCGTCCCCCTTTCTTATGTACACCAGTACCCATTAAATAGTATATATATTAATTATACTATATTTTAAAAAAAATACAAGGGTTTATTTAAAAATATCACGATTTTTGTGTAAATTAAAAAAACAGCGGAATTCTAAAATCAGAATCCCGCTGTTTTTCGTTTCAAAAAAATTGTAGCTTACTCTTCCTTGAGCTTAGCAAAGCAGTCGCTGCAATAAACAGGACGGTCTTCCCTCGGTCTGAAAGGAACTCTTGCGGTGCCGCCGCAGTCGGCGCAGGTCGCGTCAAACATTTCCCTTTCGGATTTTGAGCTGTTCTTTCTTGAATCCCTGCAGGGCTTACATCTCTGCGGCTCATTCACAAAGCCTTTTTCAGCGTAAAACTCCTGTTCGCCGGAAGTGAAAACGAAATCCTCTCCACATTCCTTACATGCTAATGTCTTGTCTTCGTACATTTTGATTTCCCTCGCTTAAAATAATTTGGACCACTCGGACGGACTTGAACCGACACCTTTGCCTTTGCCTTTGGAAAAACAACGCTCTGAACCTTAAGCTACTTGGTCATATCATATAGGGAATAAGAACAATGCGAAACAAGTGTCATTACGGTTGCCTGTCAATAACCGGGATTAAGCGTTTGATTTTTTTTCGGACTCTGTAAACCGCGTTGCCTACAGATTTTTCCGATACGCTTAATTTTCGCGCAATTTGAGAATACGGCAGGTCGTCAAGGTAGAGTCTAAACACCTCCCATTCAAGCTTTGACAGCAACGATGAAATTTTACGGTAAAAATTATCGGAAAATTCCCGTTCCATGTAAATGCTCTCGGGGGAAACTTCGGTTGATATATCCGCGTTATCATTAAAATTGCTTAAATCGCTTAAATCAAACCGAACAGACTGACGCTTTTGAAGCTTGGAGGCTTCTGACTTCAGCTTGTTTGCAACGCAAACCTCCGCATATGCTGAAAAGGGCACACCGCTTTGCGGATTATAGGTTCTTACTGCTTTCAGCAGGGCTAAGAGCCCTTCCTGCGATAAATCCTGAATATCGGCGTAATTATTTGAGTAGGAGCGGGCTTTTTTCCAAACAAAATTCAAGTAACGCAAAACAAGAACCGATTCATCGCTGTTATGAACCATGTTTAAGGCTATCCTTTCCTGCACGCGTTTCAATTTAAATTGACACAAAGCCCAAACCGCTTATTATTATTTTACATGTAAATATTGATTTTGTCAAGTTATTTTTTAAAAAATATTACAAATTGTAACTTTTTGTTATTATAATGAATTTATTTTGGTTTATTTTGTCTATATTGCATAGAAATTTTAAACTTTGAATAATAATTATATTTTATACGCAGTATAATACTATGTTAAAATAAGCTTAATGAAGCAAGAGAAAGGGGGAGCAGACCATGCTGATTCTATAAACCGCTTGCATTTAGGCGGAGCATGGTCATATTTATGGAAAAACCAAGGAAAAGCAAGGTGGATGAAATCCTCGCGGACGCCAAGCCTGCAAAAAACGACCCGAACGGCTCATACACGGGTTTACCGATTGATAAAAACGAAAAGCCCGTTCAAGATGCGGATGATTTGTAACATGTCTTTTACTTTCACAATGTTAACAAAATATTAATTTTCAAAAACCCCTTGACATCATCGGCTCTACATGCTATAATGCTAACAGTTGAACAAAGGCGTTCATCAGATAAAGTAAAATTTTCGGATTTTACTTTATCTGATGAACGCCTTTTATAATTAACAATGAATAATTAACAATTAACAATTAAATTGTTAATTAACTAATTACAATTGTTAACTGTTCATTGTTCATTGTTAATTGATTTAGGGGGGATTTTATGTTGCGCGAGGGAGAGGTTAGGATTCCTTCGGGGTGCGCTGTTTCGGGGATTTTTGACAGGACGGGCGGGCGGATGAGCGGGGAGAATATTATCAAATCAATTGAGGTCATGCACGACCGCTCAAACGGGCTGGGCGGCGGATTTGCTGCTTACGGTATCTACCCCGAATATAAGGATTTTTATGCTTTTCATATATTTTATGACAGCGCGGAAGCCAAAAGAGATTGCGAGGATTTTTTGGAGCGGCATTTTGATATAATCAATCTCTCGAAAATCCCTGTCCGCAGAATGAAAGAGATTACGGATGAGCCTAAAATATGGCGGTATTTTGTCGCGCCGCTCCCTACAAGGCTTGCCCAAAGCCAGCTTGATGAGCGGGAGTTTGTCGTAAAATGCGTGTTTAGGGTTAATACGCAAATCAAAGGCGCGTATGTCTTTTCAAGCGGGAAAAACATGGGGGTTTTTAAGGCTGTAGGCTTCCCCGAAGATGTTGGCAGGTTTTACCGATTGGAGGAATATGCGGGCTACTGCTTTACCGCCCACGGGCGTTACCCGACCAATACCCCCGGCTGGTGGGGCGGCGCACACCCCTTTGCTTTGCTTGATTATTCCGTAGTCCATAACGGTGAAATATCCTCCTACGATGCTAACCGCCGCGCAATCGAAATGCACGGATACAAATGCACGCTACAGACCGATACAGAGGTGATTACCTATATAATAGACTATCTTAACAGAAAACAGGGGCTTTCGTTTAAAGAAACAGCCGCCGTCATAGCCGCTCCGTTCTGGCAGACTATAGAGAAAATGCCCGCGGAGCAAAAAGAAACGCACGAATATCTGCGGACTATGTTTGCAAGTCAATTAATAACCGGACCGTTTTCAATATTAGTAGGCTTTGAGGGCGGGCTTATGGCACTAAATGACAGGCTGAAGCTTAGAAGCATGGTAGTAGCCGAAAAGGGCGATTTAACATATATATCCAGCGAGGAATCCGCAATAAGAATAATCGAGCCAAGCCTAGACAACGTATGGTCGCCCGCAGGAGGACAGGTTGTTCAATTAACAATGAATAATGAACAATGAACCATTATAATTAGTTAATTAACAATTAAAGTTCGTTAAGGAGTAGATTTATGATTAATTATTTGTACCCGCTTTATGAGATTGTGCGGAATTATGACAGGTGCATTGCTTGCAGGGTTTGCGAGCGGCAGTGCGCTAATGAGGTTCATGAGTATATTTGCGATGCGGACAAGGTGGTTTGCGATGACTCTAAGTGTGTGAACTGCCATCGCTGCGTAGCTCTTTGTCCGACAAGGGCTTTGAAAATTGTTAAGAGCGGGAATACATACAGGGAAAATGCGAACTGGTCTTGCAAGACGATTGATGAGATTTATAAACAGGCGGGGAGCGGCGGCGTGCTTTTATCGGGGATGGGCAACCCTGAAAAATATCCTGTTTATTTTGACAAAATTCTTCTTAATGCAAGCCAAGTAACAAATCCGCCGATTGACCCTTTAAGAGAGCCTATGGAAACAAAGGTTTCATTGGGCGCAAAGCCTAAAGCTGTTGAGCGGGATGAAAACGGCAGAATCATAAACAATCTCCCCCCGCAGATTAAGCTTTCAATGCCGCTTATGTTTTCTGCCATGAGCTACGGCTCAATTAGCTATAACGCACACGAGAGTTTAGCGCGCGCCGCTTGTGAGCTCGGAATTTTATATAACACGGGCGAGGGCGGATTGCATGAGGATTTTTATCAATACGGTAATAACACAATCGTGCAGGTTGCTTCGGGGCGGTTCGGCGTTCATACGGGGTACTTAAACGCGAGCGCGGCGATTGAAATTAAAATGGGGCAGGGCGCAAAGCCCGGTATCGGCGGGCATTTACCGGGCACAAAAATAGTCGGCGATATAGCTAAAACCAGAATGATTCCCGAGGGGAGCGATGCGATTTCACCTGCGCCCCACCATGACATATACTCAATCGAGGATTTGCGCCAGCTTGTCTATTCCTTAAAAGAGGCTACCGGCTATAAAAAGCCTGTTATTGTAAAAATAGCCGCCGTTCATAACATTACGGCGATTGCAAGCGGCATTGCCAGAAGCGGCGCGGATATGATTGCTATTGACGGATTCAGAGGGGGAACAGGGGCAGCTCCGACCCGAATCCGCGATAATGTCGGCATTCCGATTGAGCTTGCTTTGGCGGGGGTTGACAAACGCTTGCGCGATGAGGGAATCCGCGATAACGTATCTATTGTAGTCGGCGGGAGCATACGTTCAAGCTCTGATGTGGTCAAAGCTGTTGCGCTGGGCGCGGACTCTGTTTATATTGCGTCTGCCGCACTGATTGCTATGGGCTGTCACCTTTGCAGGAATTGTCACGGCGGTAAATGCAATTGGGGGATAGCAACGCAGATTCCCGAATTAGTTAAACGCTTAAACCCCGATTTGGGTTATAAAAGACTTGTGAACTTATTAACCGCTTGGGAGCATGAAATCAAAGAAATGATGGGCTTAATGGGCATTAATTCAATAGAGAGCCTTAAAGGTAACAGACTGATGCTCAGAGGAGTAGGCTTAAGCGACAGAGAGCTTGAAATATTAGGCATTAAATACGCAGGAAGCTAGGAGTTTGTTTATGAAGAGGGTTTATGTTAATGAGCAGTGGTGTTTGGGATGTCGGCTTTGTGAGTATTACTGCGCTTTTGCAGGTATCGGCGGGGCGGATATGGCTAGGACCTTAAAGGGTGTTAAAATTAATCCGAGGATTTGTGTTGAGGAAAATAATGGCATTTCATTTGCTGTTTCATGCCGCCATTGTGAAGAGCCTCTTTGCGTTAAAAGTTGTATAACAGGAGCTTTGACAGTGAACAGTGACGGCGGGGTTATTGTTGTGGATAAGTCGCGGTGCGTGGGGTGTTATACTTGTATTTTGTCTTGCCCTTACGGGGCTGTGTCGCCGTCTGACGATGGGGTTATTCAAAAGTGCGAGCTATGCGTTAAGACTGTTTCGGGTGTTCCGGCTTGCGTTCAGGGCTGTCCTAATAACGCGATTGTGTTTGAAGAGAGGTGCGTGGCTTTATGAAATATGTAATCATCGGCAATTCGGCGGCGGGGGTTGGTTGTATTGAGGGGATTCGGCAGGTTGACAGGGAGGGCGAAATCACCGTCATTTCAAACGAGCCTTATCATACATATTCGCGCCCGCTGATTTCCTACCTTTTATATGGTAAGACTGACGAACAAAAAATGAAATACCGCCCTGATGATTTTTATGAAAAAAATAACGTCAATTTTATATACGGCAATGTAACAAAGATTGACAGCACCGCAAAAACAGTTGAGTATGAAACCTCAATCCTCGTTTACGATAAACTGCTTGTCGCTACGGGTTCGCGGGCGTTTGTGCCGCCGTTTGCGGGGCTTGACGGCGTTGCGGAAAGATATACCTTTATGTCGCTTAATGATGCTAAAGCTCTTGAACAGGCGATTAGTCAAGATAAGCGGGTATTAATCGTCGGGGCGGGATTAATCGGGCTGAAATGCGCGGAGGGGATTGCCGCTAGAGTTAAATCCGTAACCGTTGCGGATTTGGCTGACAGAATATTGCCGAGCATATTGGACGAACAGGGCGCGGGCATTGTTCAACGGCATATTGAAAGCAAGGGCATTAAATTTAAATTATCAGCAAATATAACCCGCTTTGAGGGGAATACGGCAATACTTGACGGCGGCGATGCGATTGATTTTGATATTCTCGTACTGGCTGTAGGCGTTCGCCCGAATACCGCGCTTTTAGGGGGCATTGCCGACATTGATAAGGGCATCATCGTAAATGAAAAATCCGAGACATCAGCAGAGAATATTTACGCGGCAGGCGATTGCACGCAGACAATTGATGCTTCAAGCGGCAAAAGTAAAATCATGGCTCTGTTGCCTAACGCGTATATGCAGGGGGAAATAGCGGGGCTCAATATGGCGGGATTTACATCAACCCTAAAACCTCGCTTTATTCCCATGAATGCCATAGGCTTTTTCGGGCTTCATATTATAACGGCAGGGGGGTGTCAATTAACAATTGATAATGGACAATTGACAATTAATAAGTCCGATAATTACAGGCGGTTTTTTGTTGATAATGGGGTTTTGAGGGGGTATATTTTGATTGGGAATGTTGAAAAGGCGGGGATTTATACAAGCCTTATACGCGAGCAGATTCCGCTTGTTCATATTGATTTTGAATTGCTCAAAGAAAAACCCGGGCTTATGGCATTTTCAAGAGAGGATAGAGCTAAAAAGTTAACAATATAATTAAATTATCGGCGAAGCCGATACCATAATTGTTAATTGTTAACTGTTAATTGTTAATTGAAAAGGGGTGTTTAGTTTGAATATATCGGCTGAAAATATTGATTTCAGGGAGCTTAACAGGCAAATCAGGGGGGCTGAGGGTAATGTTATGATTACTGATTGCTGCGGGCAGAGGTTTATCGGGAGCGGAATGTCCGGCAAAAATATCAGTATAAACGGAACGCCGGGGAACGCTTTGGGTGCGTACCTTGACGGCGGGAGCATAGAGGTAAACGGCAACGCCCAAGATGCTGTCGGCGATACGATGAACGACGGCAAAATCATTATACGCGGACATGCGGGCGATGCTTTGGGCTATGCTATGCGCGGCGGATTAATATGTGTTCGCGGCAATGCGGGCTACAGGACGGGGATTCACATGAAGCAATATAGAGATAAAAAACCCGTTATTGTAATCGGCGGCAAGGTCGGCAGTTTTTTGGGCGAATATCTCGCGGGCGGGCTGATTATCGTGCTGGGGAGCGGCGCGGACGAAGTCCCCGTAGGCAATTTCACGGGGACAGGTATGCACGGCGGCAAAATCTTTATCAGAACCCAAAAGGAGCTTGACAACCTCCCCTCACAGGTAACGGCTGAAATCGCCTCACAAGAGGATTTAGAGGAAATTTATGAATATATCTCCGAATTTTCAAGCTATTTCGGTTTAAGCGCGGAAAAGCTTTTAAATGACAGATATTATATCTTAAAACCCAACGCAAAAAATCCGTATAAACAGCTTTATATAGCGAATTAAGGGGGGGAATTATGAAAGCTTATTTGGTGCTCCAAAACGGAGCGGTATTTGAGGGGGAGAGTTTCGGGGCGGCGGGTGAAGCCGTAGGGGAGATTGTTTTTACTACGGGTATGACAGGATACTTGGAAACACTTACCGACCCCAGCTATTACGGGCAGATTGTTTTGCAGACATTCCCGCTGATTGGCAATTACGGGGTTATTCCCGCTGATTTTGAGAACGCGCGGAGCGTTGTTAAGGCTTATATTGTTAAACACGCGTGTCAAACTCCCTCTAATTTCAGAAGCGAGGGCGGGCTTGACGCTTTTTTGAGAGAAAGCGGCATTACAGGTCTGCAAGGCATTGACACCAGGGCGGTTACAAAAATGATAAGAAACAGCGGAGCTATGAACGGTAAAATAATGTTTACCCCGCCGACTAAAGAGGACTTCAACGAAATAAAAGCCCATAAAATTGAAAAGGCAGTGCAGGAATTAGGAATTAAGATTGCACAAAATTTCTGTAGGGACGACCGCCCACGGTCGACCGAAGCAACCCCTTTATCGAACCTGGGGGCGACCGAAGGCGGTCGCCCCTACAAAAAGATTGCCCTAATGGATTTCGGGGCGAAAAGGGGGATTGCGGACGAGCTGTTCAAACGCGGCTGTGAGGTTATTTCATTTCCGTATCATGCTATTGCCGAGGAAATACTCAGCATAAAACCTAACGGAATCATGTTAAGCAACGGTCCGGGCGACCCTGCCGATTCGGCAAATATACCGATTATTGAAACAATCAAAGAGCTTCAAAAAAGCGGGATTCCAATGTTTGGTATCTGCTTGGGTCATCAGCTTATGGCTCTTGCAAACGGGTTTAAGACAACAAAGCTGAAGTTCGGTCACAGAGGGGCAAATCAAGCGGTTAAAGCAGTGAATAGTGAGCAGTTAACAGTTAACAGTGTTTATATCACTTCACAGAATCACGGGTATACGGTTGACGGGGATTCGGGCGGCGCGGGCGTTGTGTCATTTGTGAATGTTAATGACGGGACTTGTGAGGGAATTGACTATGCTGATGGCTCATTCTCCGTCCAATTTCACCCCGAAGCAAGAGGCGGTCCTCACGATACAGCATTTTTGTTTGACAAATTTTTGGAAAGGATTGATTTATGTGCCGAAGATTGATAGTATCAAAAAAGTTATGGTAATAGGGTCGGGACCGATTGTGATTGGTCAAGCGGCGGAATTTGATTATGCGGGGACGCAGGCTTGCCGCGTTTTGCGGGAAGAAAATATAGAAATTGTCTTAGTTAATTCAAACCCTGCCACGATTATGACGGATAAGGGCGTAGCCGATAAGATTTACATAGAGCCGCTTACTTTGACAACAATTAAACGCATTATTGAAAAAGAACGCCCCGACAGTATATTATCAAGCTTGGGCGGGCAGACGGGGCTTACGCTTTGCATGAAGCTTGCAAAGGAGGGGTTTTTGGAGAAGATGAATGTTCGGCTTCTCGGCTCTTCCCCCGAAACGATTGACAAGGCGGAGGATAGGCGGCTGTTTAAAGAAACCATGCAAAGCATAGGGCAGCCCTGCATACCGTCCGTCATTGCAAATGATGTTGAAACGGCGGTTACATTTGCGGAAGAAATCGGTTATTCGGTTATAGTCCGCCCCGCGTTTACGCTCGGCGGGAGCGGGGGCGGCATTGCAGATGATGAAACCCAGCTTCGCAAAATAGCCGCTAACGGAATTGCACTTTCGCCGATTAACCAAATCCTTGTTGAAAAGTCAATTGCGGGTTGGAAAGAGATTGAATTTGAGGTAATGCGCGATAGGGCGGGTAATGTAATCACCGTCTGCTCTATGGAAAATTTCAACCCCGTGGGGGTTCATACGGGCGACAGCATTGTAATCGCACCCGCAGTCACCCTTGCGGACAGGGAATATCAAATGCTTAGGACTGCCTCTTTGGATATTATAAAAAGCTTGGGCGTTGAGGGCGGCTGTAATGTTCAGCTTGCTTTGCACCCACATAGCTTTGAATATGCCGTGATTGAGGTTAACCCCCGCGTTTCGCGCTCCTCCGCGCTTGCTTCAAAGGCGACGGGCTACCCGATTGCAAAGGTTGCGACAAAGATTGCAATCGGATATACGCTTGATGAAATCGTCAACGCCGTAACAGGCACAACTTACGCGGCTTTTGAACCCGCGCTTGATTATGTAGCCGTAAAGCTCCCGAAATTCCCGTTTGATAAATTTGTATATGCCCGAAAAACCCTCGGCACGCAGATGAAAGCAACAGGAGAGGTTATGGCAATTTCAGACAATTTTGAAGATGCACTCCTGAAAGCCGTAAGAGGCGCGGAATTAGGGCTGGAGAACCTTGATTTGCCCATATTAAAAACCAAAACCGATGATGAAATAAGAGAATTGCTGAACACGGTAACAGACGAAAACCTATTTATACTCTATGAAGCAATCAAGCGAAACATAACAATAGACGAGCTCCACCTAATCACAAAAGTAGACCGCTGGTTCTTAAACGGCTTAAAAAACATAGCAAATAATTGTCAATTATCAATTGTGAATCGTCAATTGATATACAAAATGGTCGACACTTGCGGAGGTGAATTTGAAGCTAAAACGCCGTATTTTTACAGCATTAAAGATAAGGCTAATAATTGTCAATTATCAATTGTCAATTGTCAATTCGAAAACGAGGCTTTGCCGTTTATTGAAAGAAGCGTAAAGCCGCGCGTTGTTGTGTTGGGGAGCGGACCTATACGAATCGGGCAAGGGATTGAGTTTGATTATGCTTGCGTTCATTGCGTTAATACGCTGAAGAAGATGGGCTATGAGGTGATTGTAATCAACAACAACCCCGAAACGGTGTCTACAGATTTTGACACGGCAGACAGGCTTTATTTTGAGCCGCTTCATATTGACGATGTGATGAGCATTATTGAAATTGAAAAGCCGATTGGCGTTATAACGGCGTTCGGCGGCGGCACGGCTATCAAGCTTACAAAAAAACTGCACGAACGCGGCGTTAATATAATAGGAGTATCATCAGACAGCGTTGACATATGCGAGGATAGGGAGCGTTTTGACGCGCTTTTGGAACAACTCAACATAAAACGCCCCGCAGGGTTTACCGTTATGACGGAAGCGGAGGCTTTATTAGCCGCCGAAAAACTCGGCTATCCCGTTTTAATGCGCCCCTCATATGTTTTGGGCGGGCAGAATATGATTATTGCTTACGGGCAAGAGGATATTGTTGAATATATGGAAATCATATTGCGGCTGAAACAGGAAAATCCTATATTAATTGACAAATACTTAGAGGGCATAGAGCTTGAAGTTGACGCGCTTTGCGATGGAAAAGATGTATTAATCCCGGGCATAATGGAGCATATTGAAAGAACGGGCGTTCACTCGGGCGACAGCATTGCCGTATACCCCGCTGTAAATGTTGATGATAGTATTGCTCAAAAAATATATGAAATCACCAAAAAGCTTTGTATCGCGCTGAAAGTTAAGGGTCTTGTAAATATACAATACGCTTTGCATGACGGTGAAATTTATGTCATTGAAGTTAACCCGCGCGCTTCGAGAACCGTGCCTTATATCAGCAAGGTTACGGGGATTCCCATATGTGAAATCGCAACTAAGTTAGGTTTGGTGAGTGAGGATTTAGGTTTGAGGGGACTATGCCCCGAAATATCATTTTTGAATCCGAATTCCTCAATTGCCAAAGTCCCTCCTTACGTTGCGGTTAAGGTGCCTGTGTTTTCATTTGAAAAATTATCGGGGCTTGATACCCATTTGGGACCCGAAATGAAATCAACGGGCGAGGTTTTGGGACTTGGCAAAAATTTGGAAGAGGCGTTATACAAGGGGCTTTTGGCGGCGGGTTATAAAATGCAAAAGCAGGGCGGGGTTCTGATTACCGTCCGCGACGGCGACAAGCCCGAAATAGGGGGAATAGCTGAAAAATTTGTGCGGCGCGGTTTTACGCTCTATGCTACCAAGGGTACGGCGGCACTTCTTTGCGCTAAAGGTTTTGAGGTTATAACGGTTGAAAAGATACGCGAATGTTCGGACAATAATACAGCCACTTTACTTGAAAGCGGCAAAATCAGCTATATTATTTCAACCTCCGAAAAGGGGCGCGACCCCAAGCTTGACGATGTTAAAATCAGGCGTAAAGCTTGCAGTTTAGGCATACCCTGCTTGACCTCCGTAGATACGGCGAACGCTCTGGCGGACTGCCTGTTATCAGGCTACCAAGAAACTAATACCGAGCTTATAGACATTACCCGTCTGCGGAGCGAACGCCTTAAACTGCACTTTACAAAGATGCAAGGGTGCGGAAATGATTATATTTATTTTGACTGCTTTGCCGGGGAAATCGAATTTCCCGAATCGCTGTCCCTCTTTTTATCCGACAGGCATTTGGGAATCGGCGGGGATGGGATTGTGCTTATAATGCCGCCCGAAACTGCCGATGCTAACCCGCGTGATGCGAGAATGAGAATGTTTAATCTTGACGGGAGCGAGGGAGGAATGTGCGGAAATGCAATCCGCTGTGTTGCCAAATATCTGTATGACAACAATATTGTCAGAAAAAATCAAATGACGATTGAAACATTAAGCGGTATAAAGACATTATATATATCAACAAAAAACGGAGAGGTTTCAAGCGTAAAGGTCGATATGGGAAAAGCGGAGCTTACCCCCGAAAAAATCCCCGTAAACCTGCCCGGAGAAAGCATAATTGCGCGCGATATTGCTCTGACAACAACTCTCAGTTCTCAATTCTCAACTCTCAACTACAAGGTAACCTGTGTTTCTATGGGTAACCCTCACGCGGTTGTGTTCCAAAAGGGTGTTGATAATTTGAATTTGAGCGAAATAGGTCCGCTGTTTGAAAACGCGCCGATTTTCCCCGACAGGGTGAATACCGAGTTTGTTGAGGTGATAGGCAAAAACCGCCTTAAAATGCGCGTTTGGGAGCGCGGAAGCGGTGAAACGCTTGCTTGCGGCACAGGTGCATGTGCCGCCGCCGTAGCCGCTGTTTTAAACGGTTATTGCGATATGGATACCGATATTAAAGTCCGTCTTGCAGGCGGCGAGCTGGTGATTCGCTATACAGGCGAAACGGTCTTTATGACGGGGGATTGCGTTAAGGTTTTTGAGGGGGTTGTTTACAGTTAATTGGTAATCTGTTTTTTCCAATTTACGATTTTTAAGCCGCCAATACGATTAAAATCGCCTGTATTGTTTGTTACTAACGTATAGCCATTAACAATACAGTAAGCGGCAATAAAAATATCCGCGTCATTATTGCCGATAGGCGTTCCTGCTTCTTCTAAGTGTGCTCGAATTTCGGCGGCTTTTATAAAATCCTCTTCACTCATGTTTATTCTCAATAAAGCATTTTTATAAAGCTCGTTAAAAATTCGCAATTGAACATTAGCTCTTTTTTTCAATAAATACCACATTGTTTCATAATAGCACATTGGAGGTATCACATAATTATTGCGTTCATTTTCTTCCATAAAGCGTTGTACTACATCTTGATTTTGGCTTGGGCGCAGTAAATACGATATTATATTTGTATCAAGTGCAAAAGTCATAAATCAACCACCCTGCTTAGATGAATTTGCGGGCGCAAGTTTTCAAATTCTTCCCATTCCTCTTCAGTTAAAGCGCTTTCTGCTTGCTCTGCTTGTGAAAACAACTTTTTTAGCGAGCTCTCTTTATCGGTAACAGCATTAGAAACAACTTCATCATCAAGAATATTGACAATTGCCCGCCGCATTATCGGAATTTGAACCAATAAGCTATCCGAAATAAAACGCCCGCTCTCAGTGAAATAACCTTGATATGTTTGTATCATTTAAATTTCGCCCCTTTCAATTTAAGGTTTTTATTATATAATATATTATAGCATACTTAGGAGATAATATCAACCCCCAAAAAATAACCGAAAAGGATTGTACAAAGTATGAACCAAACTATACTCGTATTAGATTTCGGCGGGCAGTATAAGGAGCTTATAGCGCGGGCGGTGCGGGGCTTGTCGGTTTATTCGGAAATCAAGCCCGGCAATATCACCGCCCTTGAAATCAAAAAAATTAACCCCTTAGGGATTATATTAACGGGCGGACCGAACAGCGCAGGAGCGGAAAACTCACCAAAATGCGACCCTGCCATATTTGAGTTAGGGATTCCCATACTCGGAATATGCTACGGAATGCAATTATTCTGCCATATGCTGGGCGGCGAAGTCAAGTCGTCCGAAACAGGCGAATATGGCAGAGTTAAAGTTCAGTTAACAGTTAATAACAAACAGGGAACAGTTAACGGCTCGTTTATGGCTTTGATGAGCCATAAAGATATAGTTACTCGTTTGCCGGAGGGGTTTTTGCCGACTGCGTATACCGAAAACTGCATGGCTTCCTGCGAAAACGCCGCACGAAAGATTTACGGTGTGCAATATCACCCCGAATCAAAGCATACGGAAAACGGCATAGAAATCATACGTCGATTTTTGTTTGATATTTGCAATGCCAAGGGCGACTACAAGCTTGATGATTATATCAGCACTCAAATTGAAGAAATCAGAAAGAGGGTAGGGGACAAGCGGGTTTTACTGGGGCTTTCGGGCGGGGTTGATTCATCTGTTTGCGCGGCGTTGCTCTCAAAGGCAATCCCCGGTCAGCTTGACTGCATTTTTGTTGACCACGGCTTTATGAGGCAGAGCGAGGGCGATGAAATAGAGCGGATTTTTTCTAAGCGCAAATTGAATTTTATAAGAGTTAACGCAAAAGAGCGATTTTTGAAAAAGCTCAAAGGCATTAAAGACCCCGAACAAAAGCGCAAAATAATAGGTGAAGAATTTGCAAGGGTCTTTGAAGGAACCTCAAGCCTCATTCCTAAATCCTCCTTCCTTGCCCAAGGCACTATTTACCCCGATATTGTCGAATCGGGCGGAGGGCAAAACGCGGTAATAAAAAGCCACCACAATGTCGGAGGGTTGCCGAGTGAGCTTAATTTTTGCGGTGTAATCGAGCCGCTTGCGGGGCTTTTCAAGGACGAGGTAAGGGAATTGGGCAAAAAGCTGGGCTTGCCTAAATATTTAATTAACCGCCAGCCGTTTCCGGGTCCGGGGCTTGCCGTCCGCATAATTGGGGAGGTTACGGGTGAAAAAATTAACATTCTGCAAAGGGCGGATGCAATTGTCCGCGCGGAATTAGACAAGATAAGGCGCAAGCCCGCGCAGTATTTTGCCGTTTTGACTGATACCCGCTCAGTCGGCGTAAAGGGGGACGACAGGACTTACGATTATGTCATAGCAATCCGCGCCGTTAATACCGATGATTTTATGACCTGTGAATATTCGCCTTTGTCGCATACGGTTCTAAGCCGCATATCGTCCCGCATTACAAGTGAAATTCCGAATGTCAGCCGCGTTGTTTACGATATTACAAATAAGCCGCCGTCTACGGTGGAGTGGGAGTAAACTAATTAACAGTGAACAATTAGATTAGGAGAAGAATATGAATATCAATCAAAACTATCTGAATTTATCAGACAGCTATTTATTTTCACGAATAGCTAAAAGGGTCAGAGAATATTCGGAGAGTAATCCGAATAAGAGCGTTATCAAGTTGGGAATCGGCGATGTTACCAAGCCGCTTGTTCCCGCCGTTATTTCCGCTATGCAAAAGGCGGTTTTGGAAATGGGGAATGCCGCAACTTTTAAGGGCTACGGCGAGGAGCAGGGGTATTTATTTCTGCGTGAGGCGGTCTGCGGTTATTATTCAAAAAAGGGCGTTACTTTAGATGAAAACGAGGTTTTTATCAGCGATGGGGCAAAAAGCGATTTGGGCAATATTCTCGGTTTATTTTCAAATGACAATACCGTTTTAATCCCAAACCCCGTTTATCCCGTTTATGTTGACACCAATATCATGAGCGGGCGAAATGTCGTTTACATAAACGGCAATGAGGAAAACGGCTTTTTACCGCTGCCGGATAAGAATGTTAAGGCAGACATAATCTATCTTTGCTCGCCGAATAACCCAACGGGCGCGGTTTACAACAATGAACAGCTGAAAGTTTGGGTTGATTACGCGCTCGAAAATAACGCGGTGATTCTTTATGACGCCGCCTATGAAATTTTTATAAGGCAAGAAACGGATAATGTAACCGCTCAAACCTCAAACCTAAAGCCCTCGTCCATTTACCAAATAGACGGCGCGAAAGAATGTGCGTTCGAGTTTTGCTCTTTATCGAAAACGGCGGGCTTTACGGGAACGCGCTGCGGTTATACGGTTATTCCGCGCGCAATTGTTCGCGGCAATACCTCTCTGAACAGCCTTTGGCTTCGCCGACAGACTACTAAATTCAATGGCGTTCCTTATATCGTTCAGCGGGGCGCGGAGGCGGTGTTTTCCGATGAGGGAATGGCGCAGATTAAGGGCGATATTGCATATTATCTTGAAAATGCGCGCATGATTGCCGCGTGTTTGCGCGAGCTTGATGTTTGGTTCACGGGCGGTGAAGATTCGCCTTATATCTGGCTGAAATGCTTTAACAACATGTCGTCATGGGAATTTTTTGATGATTTGCTGAACCGCTTCGGAATAGTCGGCACGCCGGGCGCGGGCTTCGGGGCTTGCGGCGAGGGGTATTTCAGGCTGTCTGCGTTTGGGGAGAGGGCTAATGTTTCAGAGGCTATGGCGAGGCTGAAAAAAATCTGAATTTTTTTTCAAAAACCTATTGACAAACAGTTTTTTATATGCTATACTTATAAATGTAAGCAACAAAGGCGTTGCGGATTATTGTCATCCGCAATGCTTTTTATGCTTATTCCCGGGAAAAACTAACCACCAACCACTATTTCCTAACAACTACAAGCACAATGACGTGCGCTTTTCTGCCCGTTCTCGGGCGGTGTGAGCGCGCGCTAATTTATTTTGAGGGGATGAAGAAAATGGATTTCGGTATATGGTTTTTACTCGGGGCGGCTTTGGTTTTTTTCATGCAGTCCGGCTTTGCAATGGTGGAAACGGGCTTCACGCGCGCCAAGAATGCCGCGAACATTATAATGAAAAACCTAATGGACTTTTGCTTAGGCGCGTTCGCGTTTACATTGATAGGTTTTTCGATTATGTGCGCCGAGGATTACGCGCTCGGCATGATAGGAATACCCAACTTTGGTATATTCGCCGATTTCGGCAATTTCCCTTTTTCGGACTTTGTGTTTAATCTGGTATTCTGTGCTACAGCCGCGACTATAGTGTCGGGTGCTATGGCGGAGCGGACAAAATTCAGCGCGTATATAATCTACAGCATAGCGATTACAACGGTTGTATACCCCATTCAGGCGGGGTGGGTTTGGAATGAAAACGGCTGGCTTGCAAAGCTGGGTTACGTTGATTTCGCGGGCTCTTCCGTAATACATATGGTCGGCGGCATAACGGCGTTGATTGGCGCGTCTATGCTCGGTCCGCGTATCGGAAAATATGTTGTTGACAAAAATACGGGGAAAAAGACGGCACGCGCTATACCCGGTCACTCGCTTACATTAGGCGCGCTGGGCGTGTTTATACTCTGGTTCGGGTGGTACGGCTTCAACGGCGCGGCGGCTGAAAGCCTTTCTCAGTTAGGCTCAATTTTTCTGACGACAACTTTAGCGGCGGCGGCGGCGGCAAACGCAACCATGGTCTTTACATGGCTCAAAAACGGCAAGCCGGATGTATCCATGACATTAAACGGCGCGCTTGCGGGGCTGGTGGGGATTACGGCGGGTTGCTCGAACGTAGATGCTTTAGGCGCGATTATTATAGGTTTGGTTGCAGGTGTAATAGTAGTTATTGCGGTTGAGTTTATTGATATGAAGCTTTGCGTTGACGACCCTGTGGGTGCAATCTCCGTCCACGGCGTATGCGGTATATGGGGAACGCTGGCAGTCGGCTTGTTCGCCAGACCGATTATAGCGGGCGAGGATGTGATTTCAGATGTTACGGGCTTATTTTACGGCGGCGGCGCGGGATTGCTGGGGGTTCAGCTTTTGGGCATAATTTCTATAGCAATATGGACTGTAATAACCATGAGCATAACATTCTTACTTATAAAAAAATTTCACGGGCTTCGCGCAAGTGCGGAGGACGAAATACTTGGTCTTGACTCAACGGAGCACGGCTTGCAAAGCAGTTACGCCGACTTCCTGCCTACCGCTAACACAGATTTGAGCATATTGGGCGAGGAGTTAGGGCACAGGAATGAGGACACAGGAGTTGCGCCGCGCGTGCAAGTACCGATTGAAAAAGCGGTAACAGTAACGGATTCATCTTCGGGAGCTAAGATGACAAAGGTGACGATTATTACTAAGCCCAACAGATTCGCCGCGTTAAGAGAAGCATTTGACAGAATAGGCATTACGGGCGTAACCGTAACAAACGTAATGGGCTACGGCGTACAGCGCGGACATACTCATACATACCGCGGAGTTCCGCTTGATTCCCCGCTGACGGGTAAAATTCAAGTTGACGCGGTAATCAGCAAAATCCCCGTATCCTTAATGGTAGAAACGGTCAAAGACGTTCTTTACACCGGGAATATAGGCGATGGCAAAATCTTTGTTTATGATGTCGAAAACGTCATAAAAGTCCGCACAGGCGAAGAAGGCTATGATGCACTTCAAGACAATTAACAGTGAACAATGAACAATTAACAATTACAATTAGCTAATTAACAATTATATTGACAATTTTAATAATTAATAATTAAATTGTTAATTAGTTAATTACAATTGTTCATTGTTAATTGAAAAAAATGGAGGTTTTTATAATGAAAAATATGTCGGAGCTTTTCGGGAGCATGGTATTTAATGACGAGATTATGAAAGACAAACTGCCTAAGGACATCTATGCCGCGTTGAAAAAGACAATGCGGGAGGGAACTCATCTTGAATTGGACGTTGCCAATGTTGTCGCTAACGCTATGAAAGATTGGGCGTTAACCAAGGGTGCTACGCATTTTACTCACTGGTTTCAGCCTATGACGGGGATTACTGCCGAGAAGCATGACGGCTTTATAGCTACCGCCGAGAGCGGCAAGGTGATTATGGAATTTTCGGGCAAGGCTTTAGTCAGGGGCGAGCCTGATGCCTCATCATTCCCATCGGGCGGGCTTAGGGCTACTTTTGAGGCGCGGGGTTATACCGTCTGGGATATTACCTCTTACGCCTTTATTAAAGATACAACGCTTTATATCCCGACTGCATTCTGCTCCTACGGCGGCGAGGCACTTGACAAGAAAACGCCGCTCCTGCGCTCAATGGAGGCAATTGACAAACAGGCAAGGCGGGTTCTTGCCCTGTTCGGCAATACTGAAGTTAAGCGCGTAACCGCAAATGTAGGACCGGAACAGGAATACTTTTTGATTGACAAAGATTTTTACTTAAAACGCCCTGATTTAATCTACACGGGCAGAACCCTTTTCGGCGCGCGCCCACCCAAGGGGCAGGAGCTTGAAGACCATTATTTCGGAAGCTTAAAGCCCAGAGTCGCCGCTTTTATGAAAGAGCTTGATGAGGAGCTTTGGAAGCTGGGGGTTTGCTCCAAAACAAAGCACAACGAAGTCGCGCCTGCACAGCATGAGCTTGCACCGATTTACGCGACGACTAACATAGCAACCGACCATAACCAAATTACTATGGAGATGATGAAGACCGTTGCGGGGCGGCACGGATTAGTATGTTTGCTACATGAAAAGCCTTTTGCGGGGATTAACGGAAGCGGCAAACACAACAACTGGTCAATTTCAACCGATACGGGGTTGAACCTTTTAGAGCCGGGCAAAACCCCGCATGATAACGCGCAATTTTTGCTCTTCTTGGCGGCGGTCATAAAGGCTGTTGATAAATACCAAGATTTGCTTAGGGTATCGGCGGCAAGCGCGGGTAACGACCATAGGTTGGGCGCGAATGAAGCCCCGCCCGCAATCGTTTCAATGTTTTTAGGCGAAGAATTAACGGAAATCCTTGAAGCGATTGAAAAGGGTGCTGAATATCATAACTGCGAGCGGGTTAAAATGGAAATCGGCGTTACGGCTCTGCCGCATTTCCGCAAAGATACAACTGACCGCAACCGAACATCGCCTTTTGCGTTTACGGGGAATAAATTTGAATTCCGCATGCTGGGTTCGGCTTTTTCCGTTGCGGGTCCTAACATTGTTTTGAACACTGCCGTTGCTGAAATATTGAGCGAATTTGCAGGTATTCTCGAAAAAACAGCTGATTTTACCGCTGATTTAACCGCCATTGTCAAAGATACGGTAAGCAACCATAAACGCATTATCTTCAACGGCAATAATTACGCCCCCGAATGGGTGACGGAGGCGGAGGGCAGGGGGCTTTCAAACCTTAAAACAACAATCGATGCGCTCCCCGAATTTATAACCAAAAAGAGCGAAGAATTGTTTACAAAGCATGGCGTTTTCTCGTGCTCGGAGTTACATTCGCGTTATGAAATTCTTATGGAGAGTTATTGCAAAACTGTCCGCATTGAAGCTTTGACTATGGTTGATATGACAAAGCGGGAGATTATCCCTTCTGTAATAGCCCAGCAAAATGAGCTTGCCGAATTGCTGGAGCGCAAGCAGGCTTTGAGCGGCGATTCGTTTGACATAACTTTAGAGCAAGAGCTTTTAACAAATATTTCAAAGCGTTCTACCTGCCTGTGGAAAAAATTAACTGCTCTTGAAAATATTTTAATAGAATCAGATTACGACTGTGTTTTGGCAGAGGGCAATTATTATAAAAACAAAGTAATCCCCGCCATGACGGAGCTTAGGCTGACAGCTGATGAGCTTGAAACCCTAACAGCCAAAAAGCATTGGAATCTGCCGACATATGCTGAACTTCTTTACAGCGTTTAGCCAGCCTTCCACCCCGTCAGTCATCCCCCGCCAGTCCTCCCCCCGTCAGCTTCGCTGACACCCCCCTCCGGGAGGGGGGCAAACCCCTTGCCTCCCTCTTTGAGGGAGGTGTCACCCGCAGGTGACGGTGGGAGCGAAGAGCATAGGAAGTTGAGGGAAAAAGGGAAAATCGGCAAATATAATAAAAACTCACAGGGGAAAATAGTATGAATAATATGATTTGCAATAATACTTGTCAATCGGTTTTATATGAGGGTAAATCAAAACTTATCTGTAAAGGCATTGACGATGACAGCCTTATAATCCGATATAAAGATACCCTAACGGCGTTTAACGGTGAGAAAAAAGAGGTTTTGAGCGGTAAGGGGAAGTTAAACGCCGCAATATCGAATCTGCTCTATGACTACCTTGAAAAAAACGGCATTGAAACCCATATTATAAGGCAGATTGACGAAACCTCAACCCTTGTAAAAAAAGCGGATATTGTTATGGTTGAAGTCATTGTCCGCAACATAGCGGCGGGGAGCTTTTCAAAAAAATACGGAGTAGCCGAGGGTACGCCGCTTAAAAATACAACCGTTGAATTCAGCGTAAAAAGCGATAAATTAGGCGACCCGCTAATTAATGCAAGCCAGATTACCGCTATAGGGCTTGCAGCAAAACAAGAGCTTGATGAAATGGTTGAGAAAGCGTTGTTAATCAATACTCTGGTGCGGGCTTTGTTTAAAAAGGCGGGGATTACGCTTGTAGATTTCAAGCTTGAATTCGGCAGGTATAAAGGGCGGCTTATTTTATGTGATGAAATCTCCCCCGATTCCTGCCGCCTTTGGGCTGAAGATACAGGCAATAAATTGGATAAAGACCTTTTTAGGCAAGATTTAGGCGATGTTCTTGACGGGTACAGAAAAGTGCTTTTTCAATTAACAATGAACAATTAACAGTTATATTCTTCTTTTTAATGTAACAACATTCTCATCAAAATCAACGCTGAAATTGAATAATCTAAGAACATTCATTCCGAGAATACCGTCAATTTTATAATTATCAAGAAATCCGTTTGAGTGGGCTATTATGTCGTTTAGCTCAATGTTTCCAACCTTAAGCTTGGGTATTTTTACTTCACTTGCAGTCAAGTCGCCTCCGCCTGTTCTTACAGTTATAGGCTTGCTATTGGTAAGGTAGCCCAAACGGCTTAGGGTAGAATCAGAAAACGTAGTTGTTTTTGCACCTGTATCAACCATTACAATAATATTCTGATATTTGCTTTGGGATACATTCCAAAATAAAATATCAGTATATATTAAATCATTTATTGTGGTTATACCTAATTTTTCCATTATAATAAAAAACCTCCTGCCATTTCTTGAAAGCTACCAATATATCTGTAATAAGGCTCGTCATAATCACAATTAGCCCAAACATCAAGCACAGGCTCTTTTTCTGCGCTGGCTGCAATAACCTCCCCCCCTATAACGCTGTGATATTGGCTCTTTTTACAATTAATCATACAAACAAAATTTCCGTCATATTTCTTTTCAATTTCTTCCATAGTTTGGTACATGGTTAATCCCCCTTTTTTAAAAATTATAGCATATTGATTAATAATTGTCAAGTGGTTTGACTGGCTGTTGAGCATGAGTATTTTAAAAATTATTATAAGCAAAGGAGTTTATGATTAGAATGTCAAATAAATATAAAAACCCATTATGCGAGCGTTATGCAAGCGAGAAAATGCAGAATATATTTTCCGATGATGTTAAGTTTTCAACTTGGCGCAAACTTTGGGTTGCTCTTGCCGAGAGCCAGAGGGAATTGGGGCTGAATATCAGCGAAGAGCAGATTAATGAAATGAAAGAGCATATAAATGATATTGATTATAAAAAAGCGGCTGAATATGAGCGTATAACACAGCATGATGTTATGGCGCATATACTTACTTACGGCGAGCAATGCCCTAAAGCAAAGCCGATTATACATCTGGGGGCAACCTCATGCTATGTCGGCGATAATGCCGATATAATCATCATGCGTTCTGCCCTTATGAGGGTGAGGGAATTGCTTGTTAACGCTATGCTTGCGCTTAGTGATTTTGCACAGCGTTATAAGGCTCTGCCCTGCCTTGCCTATACGCATTTTCAAGCGGCGCAACCGACTACAGTAGGCAAGCGCGCCGCTCTTTGGCTTTACGATTTAAGCTTAGACCTTGAACAGCTTGACTTTATTCTTGGCAATCTAAAGTTGTTAGGCTGTAAAGGCACTACGGGCACGGCGGCAAGCTTCCTAACCCTTTTTGACGGCGACAAGGGTAAAGTAAAAGACCTTGACAGGAAAATCGCCGAAAAAACAGGCTTTGAAAAAACCCAACCCGTCAGCGGGCAGACGTATTCGCGCAAGGTCGATTTTCAAGTCCTGTCCGTACTATCGGGTATAGCGCAGAGCGCGCATAAATTTTCTAATGATATTCGGCTTTTATCTCATTTAAAAGAGGTTGATGAGCCGTTTGAGGAGGGGCAGGTTGGTTCAAGTGCTATGGCGTATAAGCGCAACCCTATGAGGAGCGAAAGGCTTGCTTCTTTGGCTAGGCTCGTCACGGTAGGGGCTTTGAACCCCGCATTAACTGCTTGCGGGCAGTGGTTTGAGCGGACTTTAGACGATTCCGCAAACAGGCGCATCGCAAACCCCGAAGCTTTTCTGGCAGTTGACGGCATATTGCTGTTATATATCAATATCATAAGCGGATTAACCGTATACCCGAAAGTAATTGAGAAGCATTTGAATGAAGAGCTTCCCTTTATGGCAACGGAAAATATATTAATGCACTGCGTAAAAAAAGGCGGCGACAGACAGCTGCTTCACGAGCGCATACGAATCCATTCAACCCAAACCGCTAAAGAAAATAAACAAAACAGCTCTGAAAATGACCTGCTCTCAAAGATTTTAAACGACCCTATATTCAATATAACACAAGAAGACTTAGACAGTCTCATGAGCATTGAAAATTTCACAGGCATGGCAAAAGAGCAGACGGAAGAGTTTTTGGGTCAATTAACAATTAACAATTAACAGTGAACAATGAATGTGTCGGCTTCGCCGACGGATTTAAAATAGTTTAGCTGTGCATGTAGTTTAACCGTTAACATAAACTGATTAAAATGTTACGCCAAGGGCGTAACTCCGAAATTGTTAACTGTTAATTGTTCATTGTTCATTATAAAAAGGGGGATTTTGTTATGCTAACTGCAATAGTCGGCGTGAATTGGGGTGATGAGGGCAAGGGGCGGATGGTAGACCTGCTCTCACGGGATTATGACGTGATTTGCCGTTATCAAGGCGGCAATAATGCGGGGCATACGGTAGTGAATGAAAAGGGCAAGTTTAAGCTGAATCTGCTGCCATCGGGGATTCTGCGCGAGGATACGGTAAATATAATGGGCGGCGGCATGGTAATTGACCTTGAACATCTATGCGGGGAAATTGCTTCTCTTACCGAAAAGGGTATTGCCGTAAGACCTGAAAATCTAAAAATAAGCGACAAAGCTTTTATTTGTATGCCCTTTCATGTTGAGCAGGATATTATGGAGGAGGAACGCCTCGGCAATAAAAAATACGGCTCAACAAGGCGCGGCATAGCCCCCGTTTACGGTGATAAATACATGAAAAAGGGCTTGCGAATGGGTGACCTGTATAATCTTGAAGCCCTAAAATTAAAGCTTGCGGACATAATTGAGTGGAAAGAATCTCACGCCTTACGCCTAAACCCTCAATCCTCGTTTACATGGCTTTGCGAATACGGGGGGCGGCTTTTGCCATATATTACAAATGCGGGGGAATATTTGAGCAATTGCGTTAAAAGCGGCAGGGATATTCTTTTTGAGGCTCAATTGGGCGCGCTTAGGGATATTGATTACGGCATCTACCCGTATACAACCTCATCTCAAACACTGGCGGCTTATGCGCCAATCGGCGCGGGTATACCCGGCGTTGGGCTTGACACGGTTGTCGGGGTTATGAAAGCGTATTCAAGCTGTGTCGGCGAGGGGGCTTTTACGGCGGAGCTTTTCGGCGAGCAGGGGGACGCACTTCGCGAAGCAGGTGCCGAATACGGCGCGGCTACGGGCAGACCAAGGCGTGTAGGTGGTTTTGACGTACCTGCCAGCCGCTACGGAATCAGCGTTCAAGGCTGTGATGAAATCGCCTTGACTAAGCTTGACGTTTTGTCATATATGGACAAAATACCCGTCTGCGTTGCGTATGAAATTGACGGCAAGAGGGTTGAGGATTTCCCGTCCGGCGAGGAATTAGCCAAAGCAAAGCCGATTTATCAAGAGCTTGACGGATTCAAAGCAGACATATCAAAATGCCGCACCTTTGAGGATTTGCCGAAAGAGGCTGCCCAATACATAAGATTCATTGAAAAAGCCGTCAACTGTAAAATAAAATACGTATCGGTAGGCGCGAATCGCGAAGAATATTTAACAATTGATAATCAATAATATGAAGCCGGATTTTTCTGTTTTTGCTTGACAAATATTAATTTTATTTGTTATAATTAACTAAACAAACTAAAAATAACAAAGCAAATGAGGGGGAATGATTATGTATGCCGAAACCGAAATTAAAAGACTTGCTGAAAAGCTTGTTGATAAATTCAATCCCGAAAAAGTAATTGTCTTCGGTTCTCAAGCAAAAGGAACAGCGGATGAAAAGAGCGATATTGATTTTTGCGTTGTAGCTGATGTAGAGAATAGCGACAAACGAAAAATCAGAGGAGATATACATTCTTATTTGATATGGGACTGCGATTCAGAGCTTCCGTTGGATATACTGCTCTATACATCTTTTGAATGGGCTAAACGACAAGATGACCGCGGAGATTTTGCTCATATTATTAAAAGAAATGGGGTTGTTTTGCATGGCTGACAGTAAGGATTATCAAGATTGGTATTACAAAGCGGCAATAGATTTAAAATCCGCAAAAACATTATTTCATGCCGAGGCAGAGGAAGATAATATTGATTATTCTATTTCATCTTTTAATTGTCAGCAATGTATTGAAAAATACCTTAAAGGCTTTATTCTTAAAAACACAGACAATTTGCTTACAGGGCACGATTTATCATTTTTGTGTAAGAAAGCAAGCAATATTGATGTGTTTTTTAGAAAGTTTAGAGATGATTGTAAGTTTGTCGATAACTTTTACGTTGAAACTCGCTATCCCGCTTCATTTATTATAGTAAAAAAGCATGAAGCAGAAGATTGCCTTAAAATTGCTGCTAAAATCGCTGATTTTGTTTTATCTTATGAAAAGGTCTTAACTTCTAAATTGAAAGGCAAATTAACCAAGCAAGATATTGAAGATATGGAAAATGCACAAAATCAAGCAGAGTGACTGAATATATACGTTGCTCATTTAAAAAGGGGTTTTTATTGTGTGCGGAATTATCGGTTATACGGGACGTAAAAAGGCTGCGCCGATTATTTTAGATGGGTTGAAACGGCTTGAATACCGCGGGTATGATTCGGCGGGGATTGCGTTATTAACAAGGCGTGAGGACTTAGGTTTGAGGCGTGAGGATTACGGCTTTCAAGTTGTCAAGCAAAAGGGGCGTTTGGCGGCTTTGGAGGAAAACCCGAAAACGGCAAAATTAGAGGGTTTTACAGGTATAGGACATACCCGCTGGGCAACCCACGGCGAGCCCTCTGACATTAATTCGCATCCGCATTTGGGCGGGTCAAACAGGGTTGCCATTGTCCATAACGGAATTATAGAGAATTATAAGCAGTTAAAGGCAAAGCTTGAAAGCAAGGGAGCGCGCTTTGTGTCGCAGACGGACAGCGAAGTAATCGCACAGCTTGCGGAGCATTACTATAGCGGCGATTTAATTGACGCACTCATTAAGACATTTAACGCGCTTCAAGGCTCGTTTGCTTTGGGGGTTATGTGCGTTGACAACCCCGACATAATTATTGCCGTGCGAAAGGATAACCCGCTGATTATCGGCGTGTCGGAGCATGGGAATTTTATTGCCTCGGATGTTCCTGCCGTATTAAACCATACAAATAAAGTCTATTATATGGAGGATGGCGAAATCGCCGTTATAAACAAAGATGAGGTAACATTCATAAACAGCGACAAAGAGGTTATAACAAAACCGCAGACAACCGTGACGTGGGGCGTTGACGATGCCGAAAAGGGCGGCTACCCGCATTTTATGCTCAAAGAGATTACAGAACAGCCCAAGGTTTTGAATGACACCGTAAATATTACGTTTAACGAGGGGGAAAATAAAAAAACTATTGACAAAATTGATTTTTTGATGTTTAATAGAATAGTAATCACTGCTTGCGGCTCGGCTTATAATGCGGGGCTTTGCGGCAGATATGTATTTGAGAAGCTTTGCAGAAGGTCGGTTGAAGTAGAGCTTGCAAGCGAGTTTCGGTATAAAGACCCGATTATTGATGAAAAAACTCTTGTAATATTAGTCAGCCAATCGGGCGAAACGGCGGACACGATTGCCGCTATGCGTGAAGCAAAAGCAAGGGGGGCGGCAACTCTCGGAATTGTAAACGTAATCGGAAGCACCATAGCCAAAGAGAGTGCGCTGTGCCTTTTTACTGCGGCGGGACCCGAAATAGCCGTAGCCACGACAAAAGCATTCTCCGCACAGCTTATACTACTATACGCACTTGCGTTAAAAGCCGCCGCAAATATGGGCAGACTGACAGAGGGCGCGCTTTTAAAGCTTGAAGATGAAATACGCGCCCTGCCTGCAAAAGCGGCTGAAATACTGGAAAATGTAGACGTTCTGCAAAAATATTCTTCAAACTGCATAGGTTATAAGAGCGTATTTTTCATCGGGCGCAATATTGACTACGCGATTGCCGCCGAGGGCTCGCTGAAGCTGAAAGAAATCTCCTATATTCATTCGGAGGCATATGCGGGTGGCGAATTAAAGCACGGTACAATTTCGCTCATTGAGGACAATACACTTGTTGTAACCATATCAAATAACCCCGCTCTTCACGGTAAAATAATGAGTAACGCAGAGCAGGTTATAAGCCGCGGCGCAAATGTGCTTCTTCTGGGCAACTGCGGCGGAGCGCGCTTTGAGGACTGCGGAAATGAAAAAATCACGTTTATAAAGCTGCCCTGTTGCCATGAATTATTTTCGCCCTCGCTGTCAGCTATAGCTTTACAATTGTTCGCTTACTATATCGCCGCAAATAAAGGTCTTGATGTTGATAAACCTCGAAACTTGGCAAAGAGTGTGACGGTGGAGTGACAGTTCCTTATAGTTGAACAAAACCATATCGCTCCAGTGCTTCGGGGTCTTTGTCGGCAATGCTCAATATTCTTAAAGCCGCCCCATTTGGTTTACCCCGCCCATATTCCCATGATTCAACGGTTTTTTTTGAAACGCCGATAACTTCAGCAAAAAAGCCCTGTGACATATTCAGTTTGTCGCGTATATTACGTATCTCATCGGCAGTAAAAACTTGTGGTGGAACAGCGGCGGCATAGTGGGAACGAAGCTCTATTTTCCCTTTAGCGTGGTCAAGCATTTCTTGCAACCCTTTCATAATGCTTTCTGAAATCTCACTCATAATTTTCCCTCCAATTCTTTTTTGGTCTGCTCTATCAGCTTATTAAATAATGTTTTTTCATCTGCCGTTATATCGACTTTTTGATTTTTAGGATAAGCTGTTATGAGGTAAACGCGCCTATAAACAACAAAATCAATATATAAAACCCGTGAGCCGCCGCGCTTGCCTTGCCCCTCAATGGCAAACCTTATTTTTCTTAACCCGCTTGTTCCCTTGATTACCGCCCCTAAATGAGGGTTGCAAAGAATTTCATTTTCAAGAAGTCGTCTTTCATTATCGGTAAGCCCCATTTTTTCCCATTGTTTATCAAATTCAAAAGTTGAAATAATCATTCTTTCTATTGCGCTCACCCGCTTTCTTTATATATTTTATCATATTTAATAGGGTATGTCAAGTAATTAAAATTAACAAGGTGATAATTATGAAAAAATTACGGCATAATGAAGAGTTGTTTTTGATGTGTAAAGACATTTCGGTTTTTAATATCAGCAAAGGCTTGATTGTTAATGAAAGCTTAGTGCCCGGGAGCATTTTGCGCGGGACGATGAATTTTGATGAATGGCTTCATACAAGATACTCGGTAGGCTCTAACACCTCGGCGCGCCGATTAATGCTCAGAGCCTTTGGGTCTGATAACCATACCGAAGATGTTATTAAAGCAACAAGAGCACTATCCTTGTCTGATTGCTACTGGATTAAAGGTGCGGGCGAAGATATAGCTTTCAATGAAATTACGCCGTATTTTAATAAGGAATGGGACGGGAATGGTCTGTTCAAAGGCGGCTCTGTCTCAACGCTGTTTGTTAACGGCGCGGCTGACAAAAAATGGCTTGACAGCAAGACTTTGTTAAAAGTAAAATCCTTTAAAGAGGTTGAACCTTACGAGCTTTGCACGGAGCTTGGAATAGAAAATATTCCAAAAGTTGAGCGAACAAAAGAGGGCTTGCTGGTCACTAACTTTACTTCGCCCGAGTATTTCCTTGAATCTATGCAGCAATCCGGCTTTGTTCAAGAAGATGAAAACCCGCGCGAAAAAGCAGTTGAACTGTTTGGGGAAGCCGTTGTAATATTATTTGTCATAGATTATTTAGCAGAGCATGACGACAGGCATTGGGGGAATTACGGCTTTATGCGTAATGCTGATACGGGCGAGTATAAAGGCATGTCGCCTTATTATGATTTCGATTGGGCTTGGTCGGGCGGGGTAGTGCAGTTGCCTCAAAACGCGCTCAAAAAATACGGCGGCTTAATCAATGATATTTGCACTAAAGCTAAAAGCGCGGCAGGTAAATTTGAGCGCGGCGACATAATAACAAGGCGTGCTGACGAATTATCGGAAATACTTAAATAAGCAAAAATTTTGGAGGTTTTTATATGAACACCACTCAAACGGAAGTATTAAAATTCATCGAGGGGAATGACGTAAAATTTATACGCCTTAATTTCTGTGATATTTTCGGATACCAGAAAAATATCTCCATTATGTCGGGGGAACTGGAGGGTGCGTTCAAGGAGGGCGTTTCCTTTGACGCGCACGCGATTAAAGGCTTTAGGGACGTTACACGCTCCGATTTGCTTTTACACCCCGACCCGTCCACCCTCTCAATCCTGCCTTGGAGACCGGGCTCGGGCAGGGTTGCGCGGTTTTACTGCGATATAAAAAACCCCGACGGCACTCCGTTTTCGAGGGACAGCCGCTATCTGCTCAAACAAGTGTTAAAACGCGCGGAAAAAATGGGCTATGCCTGTAAGGTCGGTGCGGAATGTGAATTTTATCTCTTTAAGACAGACGAGGACGGCAATCCGACCGACATAACCCTTGACAACGGCGGTTATCTCGATATATCCCCGCTCGACAAGGGCGAGGATATTCGCCGCGAAATTTGCCTGACCCTTGAAGAAATGGGAATCAGACCCGAAAGTTCTCACCATGAGCAGGGGCAGGGGCAGAATGAAGTGGTCTTCCGCTTCGGCGGCGCGTTAGAGTGCGCTGATAATCTGCAGAGCTTCAAGTCTGTCGTTAAAGCAATTGCGGCGCGCAACGGGTTGTTTGCCTCCTTTATGCCGAAGCCGATTTTAGAAGCACCCGGTAGCGGGCTTCATATAAATATATCGCTTACACAAAACGGGAGAAACATCTTTAAGAATACGGCTGACGGTGAACATTCAGCGACAGTTGACAGCTTCATAGCAGGTATATTATCAAAAATACCCGAAATCACGTTATTTTTAAACCCGCTGTCAAATTCATATGAACGATTCGGCGAATTTGAAGCTCCTAAGTATGTATCATGGTCGCACCAAAACCGCTCACAGCTAATCCGCATACCTGCCGCCATAGGCGAAAAGGTACGCTTAGAGCTGCGCTCGCCCGACCCTGCGGTTAATCCGTACCTTGCGTTCGCGCTGATAATCGCGGCGGGGCTTGACGGAATCGAAAAGAACCTCCCCCTTTCACCCGCTGTAAATGAAGACCTATATACGGCTGATGAAAGCATATTAAAATCACTCTCAAAGCTCCCCGAAAGCCTGCGCGGAGCAATCGCGCTTGCCGAAAATAACAATTTCATAAAAAGCGTCATCGGCGAGGAGATGCTCATGAAGCATATTAACATAAAAAAAGAAGAATCACAGGATTTTGAGGCAATCAAAAACAAATCCGATTTCTACAAAGAAAGATATTTCAACTTGGTTTGAATGACAGCAATTAATTGTTAATTAACTCATTACAATTGTTCATTGTTAACTGTTAATTGTAAAAGGCGGTGATTATTTTATGGAGAGTGCGTTAATTGTTTCAAGCTCTGAAAAGGGTACGGCTTTTTTTGCGGATATTTTAACGGCGGCTCAGGTCAATAAAATCACTGTACTGAAAACATGCTCCGAGGCGCGCAGGGCTCTTTTAGACCGTGACTTTGACTTGGTAATCGTAAACGCCATGCTCAAAGATGAATCGGGGGAAAGCTTTTCGCGGCAGGTTGCGGGAGATGGGTTGGCGCAGGTCATACTTGTCGTTAAGAATCAGTATTTTGACGAGGTATCGGCAATATGCGAAAATGACGGCGTTTTAACTATATCAAAGCCCGTAAATAAAACCGTCCTATGGTCAGCACTTACGCTTGCTAAGTCGGCGCAAAGCAGATTAAAGCGCGTTCAAGCTGAAAATGTTCAGTTAAAACAAAAAATTGAGGATATAAAAATCATTGACCGCGCTAAATATATGTTAATTTCCTATCTGGATATGAATGAGCAGGACGCTCACAGATACATCGAAAAACAGGCAATGGATATGCGAACATCGCGAAGAGCGATTGCCGAGAGGATTTTGAAAACATATGAAAGCTAGTGATAAGTTAAATGAAGAATGTGCTGTTTTCGGCGTAAGTTTAAAAAGCGCGGAGGCGGCGGGAATCACCTATAACGGCTTGCTTGCCCTTCAGCACAGAGGGCAGGAAGGCGCGGGAATCGCCGCCGCTTATGAGGGCGGGATTATATGCCGTAAGGACACGGGGCTTGTCAGCGAGGTTTTCGGCAGGGGAGAGCTTGAAAGCCTTTTAGGAGCAACCGCCGCCGTGGGACATGCCCGATATTCCACTACAGGCAGCAGCAGTAAGAAAAATACAGCCCCTTTCGTGACGGAATATTTAACGGGGCGCATCGCTACCGCCCATAACGGCAATATAACCAACGCCTTTGAACTCCGCGCCGCGTTAAAGGATTTCGGGCTTAATTTCGGCGCGACAAGCGACAGCGAAGTTATATCCTCTCTCATCGCTTATTATATGACAAAGGAGAGAGATGATATTGCAGGCGTTGCAAGGGCGGCAGACCTTTTACACGGCGCGTTTTCGCTTTTGATTTTGAGCGGCAAAGGCAAGCTGATTGCCGTCCGCGACCCGAACGGATACCGCCCGCTTTGTATAGGGAAGAATGAAAGCGGCTATGCCGTAGCTTCCGAGAGCTGCGCTTTAGACGCTTGCGGATTTGAATTTGAGCGCGATATTGAACCGGGCGAAATAGTAGCTTTTGAAAACGGCGAGCTTAGCTTTAAAGATGCTATGCTGTTTCAAAAAAATCCGCGCGGGGGGCTTTGTGTTTTTGAATATGTATATTTTGCACGCCCCGATTCGGTGATTGACGGACTTTCGGTATTTGAGGCGCGGCATCATATGGGGCGGGTTTTAGCGGAAGAACACCCGGTAGAGGCGGATATTGTCTGCGGAGTACCCGATTCGGGGTTAGAAGCCGCGAGCGGGTATGCCGCTCAAAGCGGAATACCATTAGATATGGGCTTTGTAAAAAACAGATACATAGGCAGAAGCTTCATTTATCCTAACCAAACGCAGAGAGACAGTGCGGTAAGGCTGAAGCTTAACCCTCTGTCAGCGACAATCAGCGGAAAGCGCATCGTGTTAATTGATGATTCAATCGTAAGAGGAACGACAAGCGAAAAAATTGTAAAAAGCCTTAAAAAAGCGGGAGCAAAAGAGGTTCATATGAGGGTTTCCTCCCCGCCGTTTAAATATATCTGCCAATACGGCACAGATATAGACAATGAGGAAAACCTAATCGCCAATAAAATGACACTGGATGAAATATGCCGCAAAATCGGCGCGGACAGCCTCGGATACATAAGCATAGAAGGGCTGAAAAAAGCCTGCCGAAAATGCAAGCTTGAATTCTGCACAAGCTGCTTTACCAATTAACAATTGACAATGAACAATTAACAATTATAATTAGCTAATGAACAATTAAATCATCGGCGAAGCCGATACCATAATGGTTCATTGTTAACTGTTAATTGTTAATTGAAAAGGGGTATGATATGGCTAAATATATTTTTGTGACGGGCGGGGTTGTGTCCGGGTTGGGTAAGGGGATTACCGCCGCTTCTTTGGGCAGACTTTTAAAGCAGCGCGGGTTGAAAATTGCGGCGCAAAAGCTTGACCCTTATATGAATGTAGACCCCGGGACGATGAGCCCTTTTCAGCACGGCGAGGTCTTTGTCACGGACGACGGGGCAGAAACGGATTTAGATTTGGGGCATTATGAACGCTTTATAGATGAGAACCTCACCCGGCACAGCAATCTCACGGCGGGCAGGGTTTATCAAAATGTCTTGGAGCAAGAGCGCGCGGGCGGGTATTTCGGCGGGACTGTTCAAGTGATTCCGCATGTTACGGAGGAAATAAAAAAATTCATCTATAACGGGGCGGAAAAGACGGGGGCGGATGTGCTTATTACCGAAATCGGAGGGACAACGGGCGATATTGAAAGCCAGCCGTTTTTAGAGGCAATTCGCCAGATTTCGCTTGAACAAGAGCGGGGGGACTGCCTTTTTATACACGTTGTTTTAGTCCCCTACCTGTCCTTTTCGGGGGAGCATAAATCAAAGCCCGCTCAACATTCGGTTAAAGAGCTGCGCTCAATGGGAATATCGCCGGGCATTATTATAACGCGCTCCGATGAGCCTATCGGCGAAAGCATTAAGGATAAAATTGCTCTTTTTTGTAATGTTAAGCCCGATTGTGTTATAGAAAACATAACCCTGCCGACATTATACGAAGCCCCGCTGATGCTTCATGCAAACGGGCTTGACGGCGTTGTGTGCAGAGAGCTTAATATTAACGCGCCCGCTCCCGATTTAAGCGAGTGGCGAGCTATGACCGCTCAAATAATGGCAAGGGACAAGGCTGTTACGATAGCAATTGTCGGCAAATACATAAAGCTCCACGACGCATATCTCTCAATTATAGAGAGCCTTGAACACGCGGGCTTTGAACATAAAGCCAAAATTAACATACTCTGGATTGACAGCGAGGAGTTTGAATCCTCATTTCTAACCCCTAAAACCTCATTCCAAGCCCACGGCATGATTATACCGGGCGGCTTCGGCGGCAGGGGGATTGAGGGTAAAATTGCCGCTTGTAAATATGCGCGTGAAAATGACATACCATTTTTAGGAATTTGCCTTGGTATGCAGGTTGCCGTTATTGAATTTGCGCGCAACGTCTGCGGGCTTGAAAATGCAAATTCAAGGGAGTTTATCGGTACAGTTGAATCCTCAGAACCTTCAATCCTCATAGACTATATGCCGGGGCAGGAGGGGATGGAAAACAGCGGCGGGACGATGAGGTTAGGCGCGTACCCGTGTGACATTGCAAGCGGTACGCGGCTCAGTCAAATATATAAAGCCGCCCGAATAAGCGAGCGGCACAGGCACAGGTTTGAACTTAATAACAGCTACAGGGAAATTCTAACGCAAAATGGTTTAGTAATAAGCGGCACATCTCCTAACGGCAAGCTTGCCGAGGCTGTTGAATTGCCGGATAAACGCTTTTTTGCAGGAGTGCAGTTTCACCCCGAATTCAAGAGCCGCCCTGTCAAACCGCACCCGTTGTTTTCGGAGTTTGTGAAAGCGGCGGTACAACAATTAACAATTAACAGTTAACAATGAACAATTAATTATGTGTATTTTCAATCGCTCCATTAAAGTAAGAAACCTCCTTCGCCCTTGGGAAATTCACCCGCATAGATGTAAAGGCTTTTAGGATTTTTAATCCATACGTCAAGTATTGTTTCTTTATCTTTATCTGCCGCAACCACTTCTCCTCCCACAGTGTCACCGTACTCACCTTCTTTGCAATTAATAATGCAAACAAACTTTCCGTCATATTGCTTTTCAATTTCCTGCATTGTTTGGTACATATGATTACCTCCTTAGTTTAGCTTTTATCGTTAGGGACTTTATGATTGATTTTTTAATAATACCGCTCGTTTTAAAAGCTCTTTGCAATGTATATTGACATAGTAATGAATTATTAAAAAATATCCGAGTGAGTTCCTGTTTTATGAAGCGATAAAATTAGTTTTTCTTCTATAATACGATACACCAAGAGCCAATCGCCTTTAATATGACATTCTCTAAACGCTGATAGGTTGCCTTTAAGTTGGTGGTCACAGTATTTGAGCGGCAATTGTTCGCCTTTAGCAAGAATGCTCACGGCTTCGTCTAAAAGGGTTAAGTCTAAGCCACGTTTTCTTACAATTTTAACGCATTTTTTAAAGAGAGCGGTTTCAACAGGGAGATATTTTAAATTATTCATCATCGCTTCTCCAACTTGCAAATAATTCTTCAAGATTATGATGAATTTTTGCAGTGCCGTCAGCTATAGCATTATCAATTTCAGCGGCATCTTTTAGGAGCTCTTCAGCGTGAGCATAAACAGGCTCGGCAATAATATTATTAATTGGCAGTCTGCCTTGAATTACCGATTGGGTAAGAAATAAATTAATCGCACTTGATAAGGATAAACCCATGCTTTGGTAAAGAGTATCGGCGCGGTTGCAGATTTGCTTGTCAAGGCTGAAATTAAAGGTTGCGTTTGAGCTTTGCATATTAATCGTCCTTTCAAACTTATTATCTCAATGTCATTATACATCATATTCACTGCATTGTCAATAATTTAATAAATAAAAACAGGAGAATGAACATGCTTAAAATAATAGACTATAAAGCGGGAAACGCGCCAAGTGTTCTTCATGCCGTCGGGCATTTGGGCTTTGAAGCTGAATTTGCGCGGAATCCCGATGAGTTGGGTAACGCCTCAAAAATAATTCTACCCGGCGTAGGAAGCGCGGGGGCTACTATGGCGGCTTTGCGTGAAGCGGGTTTAATCAAGGCGTTGGGAGACGCTGTTTTGAAAAAAAACATACCGTTTCTCGGTATATGCGTTGGTATGCAGATTTTATTTGAGCATAGCGAAGAAGAAAACGCCGATTGCTTAGGCTGGCTCAAAGGCAGGGTTGTAAAATTTGCTCGCTCAAAGGTCAGAGTGCCGCAGATGGGTTGGAATAAGGTTAGTTTGACGGAAACTCCGATTAATAAGACCTTGGAGGATTATTTTTACTTTGTAAATTCCTATTACGTTACCCCAAAGAATGAATCCGATATATGGGGCGTTTCCGATTATAACGGAGCGTTTACGGCGGCTGTACGCAAGGGGAATATCTACGGGACGCAGTTTCACATTGAAAAAAGCGGAGAGGCGGGGCTTTGGCTTTTGAGAGGTTTTTTGCTGACGGATTGACTTTTGTATTTGAATATGATATGATATATACATACATTAACTACGGGAGGTATAGGAAATGAATGAGATTGAAAAACGCTTTAGAAATATTCCCGAGGTTGAGCCGGACGAACGCGATTTAAAAGCCATGGAGCGAATTAAGAAAGCGAACGACAACGGCAAAGGCATAACGCTTGAAGAGATGGACAGGATAAGGGCGGCGCAGGAATACAGCGGCAAAATATCGCTGCGAGTGCCTAAAACACTGCACCGCGATTTAACAAAAGCCGCCAAGCAAGAGGGAATTAGCTTAAACCAATTTATTTTATATAAGCTTGTGCGCTAGCAATTGAAAGGCAGTGATAAAAATGCTCACAAAACGCTTAATTGCCTGTTTTGATATTATAAACAGCATGGTTACAAAGGCGGTTCAGTTTCAAGATAATATCAAGGTCGCGCCTGCTGAGGAGTTGGCTGAAACGGTATATAAAAATCAAATTGACGAGCTTATATTTTATGATGTAACGGCGAGTAATGAAAAGCGCGGGATTGACATTGAAACGGTAAAAAAAGTCGCGGGCAGGGTGTTTGTTCCGTTTACCGTTGGAGGCGGGATTAAGACTTTAGACGATATGTACAGCGCGCTGAAAGCGGGCGCGGAGAAAATCAGCATTGATTCCATGGCAGTCAGAAATCCTCGGATTATTAAGGAGGGTGCTGAGGCTTTCGGCTCGCAATGTATTGTGCTGTCAACACAGGTTAAGAAAACGCCGGCAATGAAAAGCGGCTATGAGGTTTATATAGACGGTGCGAGAATTGCTACGGGTATGGACGCTTTGGAATGGCTCAAACAAGGTCAAGAGCTTGGCGCGGGTGAAATCTGCCTAAACAGCATTGATAAGGACGGAACACTGTCCGGCTATGACATTGAGCTGATGACTATGGCGGACAATATATTATCCGTCCCGCTCATAGCTTCGGGCGGCGCGGGAAAGCCGGAGCATCTGCTTGAACTGTTCACCAAGACGGACAGCCAAGCCGCAATTATCAGCAGTATGCTCTATTCCCCTCGGTTAGAGCGGAATTATACTGTTTCGGAGCTTAAAGAATATTTGCTTAACAGCGGCATAAATATGCGCCCCTGTATAATTTAGAAAGGGATGGTCTTTTATGGATAAAATCAGAGTGGGAATATGCGGATACGGTAATTTGGGGCGGGGAGTTGAATCCGAAATCGGAAAGAACCCCGATATGGAATTGGTTGCGGTTTTTACAAGGAGGAAGCCTGTTGAGAGCCTTAAAATCAAAGCCGTTGTACCCGTTATTCATGTTGACGATGCGGCAGAATGGACTGATAAAATAGATGTTATGATTTTATGCGGCGGCTCGGCTAACGACCTGCCCCGGCAGGGGGCGGCATTTGCGAAGCTGTTTAATGTTATAGACAGCTTTGACACGCACGCAAAAATACCCGAATATCTGAAAGCCGTTGACAGGTCAGCCAAGGAGGGCGGGAATATTTCCATAATATCGGTAGGCTGGGACCCCGGGCTCTTCTCGCTGATGAGACTGTATATGGGAAGTATTCTTCCCCTAGGCAAAACCTACACATTTTGGGGCAAGGGCGTAAGCCAGGGTCATTCGGACGCGATTAGGGGGATTGACGGCGTTGCGGATGCCGTCCAGTACACAATCCCCGTGCCGGATGCGGTTGAGCGGATAAGAAGCGGTGAGAACCCCGATTTAAGCGCGAGAGAAAAACATACCCGCCTTTGCTATGTTGCCGCCGAGCCAAACGCCGATTTAGGGCGTATAGAGTCGGAAATCAAAAATATGCCCAATTATTTTTCCGATTATGATACAACAGTAAATTTTATAACCAAGGACGAGCTTAAAGCGCGGCACGGAAAGCTGCCGCACGGAGGAAGTGTAATACACGCGGGAAAAACAGGCGAGGACTGCAAACACTCCTTGGAGTTTTCAATTAAGCTCGGCTCAAACCCCGAATTTACATCAAGCGTACTTATCTGCTTTGCCAGAGCCGCATATAAATTATCTGAAAAAGGTGAAACGGGAGCGAGAACCGTATTTGACATCCCCCCCATTTTACTCTGTGCGGATGAGGAAAAGACTGTAAAGAATTTACTATAATATTAATTTTTTGTTAATTGTTCAAAAAACTATTGCAATTTTAAATTGTTCGTGTTATGATATAAGTAAGGTAAACAAAGGCGTTTATCAGCATACGGATTTTTCCGTTTGTTGGTAAGCGTTTTTTGTTATTTAGAGAATAACAACTAAAAGGAGCGTTCGCTATGTCCTACACAATGAACATATTGGAACAAACGATTAAGAAAAACCCTAACGAGCCGGAGTTTCATCAAGCACTGACTGAAATTCTGCCCTCGCTTCAACCTTATATTGATTCTAACCCTAAAATTGAAAGGGCGGGGATTTTGGAACGTCTGGTCGAGCCGGAGCGGACTGTGATGTTCCGTGTTCCGTGGGTTGACGATTCGGGAAGGGTGCAGGTAAATAAGGGCTACAGAGTTCAGTTTAACAGTGCAATCGGTCCTTATAAGGGCGGCTTGCGTTTTCATCCCAGTGTTTGTTTGAGCATTATTAAATTTTTAGGCTTTGAGCAGATTTTCAAAAATTCACTGACGGGTATGCCCATCGGGGGCGGCAAGGGCGGCTCGGATTTTGACCCAAAGGGCAAATCAGACCGCGAGGTTATGGCTTTCTGCCAGTCCTTTATGACAGAGCTGCACCGCCACATAGGGGTGGATACCGATGTTCCCGCAGGAGATATAGGCGTGGGCGGGCGTGAAATCGGGTACATGTACGGGCAGTACAAACGCCTTGCAAACTGCTTCAACGGCGTTGTCACGGGCAAGGGCTTGGCTTACGGCGGCTCGTTTGTACGAACGGAGGCAACGGGCTACGGTTTGGTATATTTAATTAACGAAATGCTTCATCAGCACGGTAATTCCATAGAGGATAAAACCGTTGTCGTATCGGGCTCGGGAAATGTGGCGATTTACGCAACGCAAAAGGTTCAGCAACTTGGCGGCAGGGTAGTGGCACTCTCGGATTCAAACGGGTTTATTTACGACCCTGAGGGTATTGATTTAGACGCGGTTAAGGAGATTAAGGAAGTAAGAAGGGGCAGGCTTTTGGAGTATAAGGAACAGTACCCGGGTGCTGTCTATACAGAGGGCAGGGGGATATGGAACATCAAGTGCGATGTCGCGCTTCCCTGCGCTACGCAGAATGAGCTTAACGAAAGCGATGCAAGAGAGCTGGTTAAGAACGGTTGTATCGCAGTCGGTGAGGGTGCTAACATGCCGTCTACTCTTGAAGCGGCGGAGGTATTTTTAAAGAGCGGCGTTTGGTTTGTTCCGGGCAAGGCGGCTAACGCGGGCGGGGTGGCGACCTCTGCATTAGAGATGTGCCAAAACTCAGCGCGTATAGAGTGGTCGTTCCTTGAAGTAGACCACAAGCTGCAGGACATCATGGTGAACATCTATAACAGCATTTCAGAAGCCGCAGAGGAAGCGGGACAAAAAGGTAATTATATAGCCGGAGCAAATATTGCGGGCTTCAAAAAAGTCGCAAATGCTATGCTCCAGCAAGGAGTAGTTTAAAAACCAATAAAAGGAGGAGTCATTATGAAAAATGTACAATTGTTTTTTGGTAAGCCGCTTACGAGCCCCTGCTTAATCCCGGTGCTCCACGCCTCAACCCCGACCTGCATAAACGAGCCCTTTATGGTAGGTGCTGCCTGCTACAGGGTTACGGCTTTATCTTTCGGAACGGCTCACGGAGTTGTATTCACGGACAATGTTGACGGAATTGATGTTGAATCCTTAGGCAAGGCTCTGGGAACTCATCCGCTGTTTCCGAAAGGTGCCAGCATTGTGTTTGTTCAGGTTACGGGGCAGGATAGCGTGAGGGCTAGGCTATGGCAGCTTGGGGAGGGCGAAAAGCCTATTACGCCCGAAGCGGTATGCGCCGCAGGGACAGCCGCAATGATGAACCAAAAAATCCTTAAAAGCGAAGCGAAGGTATTAATGGATAACAACGCTTATTCAGTTCGCTGGGACAGGGGCAGGGGAGTCAGCCTTTGCGGGATACCCGAATCTGTTCAAGTGCAATTGGTGGATACGAGGGCTTCGGCATGATGCTTGATGCAGGGTTAATCTCGTATTTAGAGGACTTATCTCATCTTCTTCTCTCGGAGGATGAGAAAGCTCGCTTGACGGAATCTCTGGAAAAAATATTGAACGGTATGGCTAAGCTCGGCGCACTTGAACTGGAAAATATACCCGAGCGCAGCCATCCGTTCGATAATGTAAATGCTTTCCGCGAGGATATTGTCAAGCACTCCTTTGACAGAGAGTTAATATTAAAAAATGCACCTGTGAAAACCGATGAAATGTTTATTGCTCCTAAAACCGTGGAGTAGAAAGGATATTTTTATGCGGGAGAAGATTAACCGCTGTTATGTTGAGAAAAAAAGCGGGTTTGACTCAAAGGCTCTGGCTTGCCGCGCGGAGCTTTGCGAGGCTTTGGGGGTTGAAATTGAAGGCTTGCGGCTGTTTAACCGTTATGATGTTTATGGTGTATCTGACAGCGAATGGTTCAATGTCATAAACACGGTTTTAAGCGAGCCTGTATGTGATATTTATTATGAAGATTTTTTACCTGCCTTTTCCGAAAATACGCGCCTGCTTTGCATTGAGCCGTTGCCTGGGCAGTTTAATGCCCGCGCTGAATCCTGCGAGCAATGTATACAAATGCTCATGGGCGGGGAACGCCCTGTTGTTAAGACAGCGGTTATTTATGCAGTGAACAGTGAACAGTTAACCGTGAACAATGAGGATTTTGAGCGGGTTAAGGCTTATATTATTAACCCATTGGAATACCGTGAAATTAATGAGGATTCGCTCCCCCCGTCAATCCTCCCTTCGCCAACCCTCCCCCCACCTGCTCGCCCCGCGCCCCCCCCCCGAAAGGGGGGCAGGCCCCTCCCCCACCCCTCGTGTTAGCGGGC